>C688J18823_10000246_pt1 | contig 30735 bp, 24 predicted proteins | sample HopSoiMetagenom1_FD_18823 | JGI IMG/M metagenome (IMG submission 18823) | reverse complement strand
CGGAGAACTCAACCTCGATCTCATTCTCTACGGCCTTCCGGAGCACCTTCCGCCCGAGCGGGAACTGCTTGCGGATCGCATGATGCTGACGCTTGGAAGTTCGTCGGCGATCGTCGCGCATAATCTCTCAGCGCTTGGCAGCCGTGTCGGGTTCCAGTCGCGTATCGGCGATGATCCGCTCGGACGCATTGCGCTCGAACGCTTGCGCGAAGGAAAGGTCGACGTTGAGAAAGTCCGCGTAGTCCCCGGCGCAACCACGACTGGGATAACTGTGATCCTGCATCACCAGCAGTGGCGCAATATTCTCACGTACGCGGGAACCATTGCGGAATTGAGGTGGGAAGACCTCGACCTTGACTATCTAGCCGATTCGCGCCACTTCCATCTTTCGTCGTATTACTTGCAAAAGGCATTGCGAACCAGGGTGGCAGACTTGTTTCAGTATCTGAAATCAAAGGGACTCACGATATCTCTGGATACCAATGACGACCCGGACGACCGTTGGGAAGAAGGACTGCACGAACTCTTGGCCCATGTCGATGTCTTCTTGCCGAATGAGCGGGAAGCGTGCAAGGCTGCGGGAACAGACGATCTGGAGGATGCGGTTCGCAAGCTTTCGAACCTTGCCTCGCTGGTTGTGGTAAAGCTGGGCAAGAAAGGGGCGCTGGCTCAGAGAGGCTCTGAACGGTTCAGCGTGCCCTCGGAGGAAGTTGTCCCTGTGGACACAGTGGGTGCTGGGGACAGCTTCGACGCCGGATTTCTCCACGAGTACGTACGCGGAGGAGATATTGCTCAATGTTTGGCCGGTGGCAACGCCGCTGGCGCACGAAGCACCACTCGTCCTGGCGGCACGGAAGCGTTCCGCGAGAAGTACCTGCGTTGAGTATCGCTCCGCAGCGGAACGCGAGATGCTGTGGCTACTCCGCGGCTACTTCAAGCAGCAAGTGTTCGTTGAAGGCCGCCTTGAGCCGCGGAGCCTGGCCATCATTCGCCTGCACTGATCCAAGATCTTTGGCGTCGGCGTAGTCGACCACGCGATATTTTCCCGGTTTCAGCCCACGCAATTCGACTTCGCCCGTGTACGGCTTGCCCGAATCCGTAAAGAATGCGTAGTAGATCTTTCCGTCCTTTGCAATTGCGTAGGCCTCGGGCACATCGTAGCCGTAAACATATAGATCGAGGAACTCTCCCTTCGAGAGCATCTTCTGGTTGTAGAGCCCGATCCATTTCTTCCAAACTGCATCCTTCTCACTCGTCAGCGCGACGGGCTTGAACTTTGGCCCGGGATCCGGCCAGACGAACTTCGTTCCTGGCACTCCGCCCGCGCCGAGCGTCGAGGCAAAATCCATGCCGTGCTCGCTCCAGCCGTTCGCACCTATGCGCGACATCGCGGAAAGCTCGACGTGATCTCCATAGACGGCCGACTCCGGACCGAGCAACGCCTTGTACATTTTGATACGACGCCGCACCTGCACCGCGCCCACGGGATCGGCCGTTACAGCCTGATCCATATATGGGAGCCATGCGAGAGACGGCGGAGTGCCGCATGGGCAGGACTGTGTCACGCTCTCCGGCTTGATCGCGCGAGTGGTCTCAAAAATGATCTTGTACACGTCTGCCATCGCGTTGACAGAATCCTGCGGCGATTTGTGATGATGCGCCGGGTTGTAGCACGCGGGCACACTGTAAATGTTGTCGAGCTTTGAGCCGTCGAATCCCCAGTCGCGGATGAACTTCTGCGTGAGCTGCTTGAAGTAGCTCTGCACCTCGGGCACCGCCGGACACAGTGCGGCCAAGTCTCGCGTCATGCGCGCATGCTTGCCGTTCTTGTCGACGATGAACCAGTCAGGATGTTCCTTCGCAAGCTTCGACACGATGTACTTGTGCGACTCCCACTTCCCTTGCCCGTCTTCCGCCCCGAGCGGCAGCCACCACAACTGCGCAAAGATACCCTGCTTATGGAAGTCGTCAACCATCTGCTTGATGGAATCACCCGGGAAAGTATCGCTGCGCGGGTTCCAGTCGCCATAGGTGTCGAACCAGCGGTCGTCGAGGGTGGCCCACTTGATACCTAGTTCTTTAAGCTTGGGAACAGTACCGAGCATTTCCTTTGGGGTCACGTTGAACTCGTATCCCCAGCCACACCAGCTCACGTTGTAGGCTTCGTTCGACGGCTTGGGGATATCCCATCCTTCCTTCTGCAGCACGCTTGACCACATGCGGAGCGGCTCATAGAAGTCTCCGGAGTACACCGCGACGAAGCTGCGCGGGGACGAATATGTTTCGCCTGGCTTCAGCGAACTATGCACGGGAAGGTTAACGCTGGCAGTTACGCGCCCATCGGACTCCACTTTCACCGGCATCGATAAAGTCCAGGGCACTGTCTCGACGTGCCCGATGGCTTCGCCGACGGAGCGGGTCCAGAACGCGACGACTGGGATCCCGCCACCGTAACCGCCTTTCACCGCTTCGCCCATCTGATTGGGCTGCGCGGAGGTCCGCGTGATTTTCTGCATGTCGTCCTTGCCCCAGTCGTAGCTCGAGCCCTGAAAGGACCACATGTCGTACGGCTGCGCCGAAGCATCGGCCTCGGTCGCGTTGAAGCGATGCTGCTGCATCCACACCTGGTCGAGCGCGAAATCCTCAGTGCCGGCGTTCTTGTAAGACGCACTCACCAGCGCGATATTGGGAAAATCGTCATAGGCTTCGACCGTAAGCGTGCGCTCCACCGGGACTCCGGCGGCGGCCAGAGGACGACTTGGGATTGAAATTCTTTTGCCGCGCCCAAGCTTTCCGCTTGCTTCGAGAACCTTCGCCTGTGAGAAGTCCGGAACGAAATCGAGTTCCTTGCCATCATGCACAATGGAATCACTGCCACCGGAGGATCCCACGGCGGGATCATCAAGGGTCATCCGCTTACCATCTTTGACGAGCGTCGCTTCGAGGAACCCGGAGGGCAGAATCTGAAATTCAGCCGTGGATGTCGCGATGATCACCGGACCTCCGTCGCGCACCTCAATCTTGATATCCGATGGTTTCGACGGAGGAGCTTTGGGCTGCGGTGCAGACTTCGTGCAAGAAAGCACAGAAGCCGCAAACACCAAGAGAAGAATGAGGAAGAACAACCGAAGAAGGCTGACGCGACGCCCCGCGCGATTCATGAATTTATCTCCAGGATGGAGTTGGCTGATCGAAAGAAAACAAAAGCATTCGTAACTATACAACAATTCGAGGGTTTGAATCGAGTTGCCGCTGTCCTCTAAAGAGGGCTAGCCACAAAGGCCATGAAGTTCCACGAAGGGGTCCGAAATCTCCCGTGGTCCCTAGTTTTGAGGATCTTAGCGGATTTCCGCCAGCGAATGCTCCAGTGCGCCGCGTTTCGGCGTGGGCATTGCACCCACCTCGCTGGCGACCCAGGCTCCCACCAAGTTGGCAACTTCATTCATCAAGTTGAGAGAGGCTCCGTGCAAGTATTCGTGCACAAGCCCTGCTGTGAATGCATCTCCCGACCCTACGGTGTCGGCGACGCGGACTTTGAACCCGGGATGCTCGCTTACGTCCCGTCCGCGAACCAGGAGGCTTCCCTGATTTCCGCGGGTGAGGCACACCACTCGCAACTCAAATTGTTCAATGAGCTTCTTCGCTGATGAGAGGTCGTCTTTGTGTGCGAGCTTGCACAATTCCATGATCTTCGGCAGTTCCTGATCGTTCAGCTTCACGATGTTGGAGAGGCGCATGGAGTCGGCCAGAACATCTTCGCAGTAATACGATTGCCGAAGGTTTACATCGAAGACCTTCAATGTATCGAGAGCGGTCGCGCTGAGAAATTTACGAATGCTAGTCCGGCTTGTCTCCGATCGCTGCGCCAGGGAACCGAAACAGACCGCATCTGCCTGCCGCGCCAACTTCTGCCAGTCCTCCGTCCACTCCAAACAATCCCATGCTACAGGTTGAAGGATTTCGTAGCGGGCCAGGCCATTGCCGTCGAGTTCCACATTTACGGTTCCGGTCGGATGCGTTCGATCGGTCTGCACATGATCGATGTTGAGGCCTAGTTCCTCCATCCGGCGCAGCGCTTCGATTCCGCGGGAATCCTGGCCAACGCGGCTCGCGACGACTCCCTGGTCGCCCATGAGTGTGGTGATGTAGGCGAAATTGGCGGGTGCCCCCCCCAGAGAAGCGCCACTCGGCAGCAGGTCCCACAACACTTCGCCTAGGCCTACAACTTTCTTTTTCATGGCAAGAATCCGGACAAAGCTGCGAAAACGTTTACGCCAGCACATCATTAAAAAAGAGGGACCCCCGAAGGAATCCCTCTGTGAGCACAGAGCGGAGATTAGAAGGAAATCTTCAACGCGAATTCGAGCTGACGCATACCGGTGGTAGAACCCGGAGACGAGTCAGCTTCGATATCTGTAATATTTCCATTGCCGGCACAGTCGATACACTGACCGCTTCCAGACTGGTTACCATTAAACCCTAGCACCGGATGGTTGAAGAGATTGAATACATCCATACGGAACTGAGCCTTTACGCGTTCGGTAATGGAAAAGTTCTTTGATGCTGCGGCATCCGACGTAAATGCACGCGGACCGCGGAGACTGAATACGCCATAGTTGCCTAAGTTGCCGGCGCCCGGATCTGCGAACGGACCTCCGGTGGTGNTTGCGATGTTGGCAACTGGTGTAAAAAACGGCTGTATGTGTTTGATGGGGTCGAACTTTCCCGCACCGAGATGGAAAGATCCAGACCCTCTGTTGGGACGGCAAACGCCCACGTCTTCCTCGGTACTGCATTCTCCAAAGCTGGGAGTCCATGGCAGGCCGCTACTCCAATTCGTGGTGTTCGTAATTTGCCAGCCACCAATGAACGCGTCCACTAGTCGACTGACATTTCCAGCATAGGTTTTTCCCCTGCCGAAAGGTAATTCGAAGACGACGTTGGTGACCCAGACATGGTTGCGGGTCTGATCGTCCGGGCCATACGCGATTGGATGGCTGATCGCATAGTAGTTGGAGTCATACTTGTTGGAATGGGCGAATGTGTAGTGGCTCAAGAACTGCAGGCCATGGCTGAAGCGCTTATCCACTTTGACTTGCAAGGCGTTGTAGCTGCTGCTGGCATCGTTTCCCAAGTAGTTGCCCAGGTCATTGCCGCAGCAAACCACTACCGGCGCAGTACAGGTGACATCAGTACATGGGGTCGAGAAGTGATTGTTGAAAGGCCGGCGCTGGGATTGGCTTAATAATGGGTCGCCGAAACCCGCCATTGAAATTGGATTGACGTTATAGCCCGGCCCGTCACCGGCAAAAATGTGCGTGCCTTTGTTTCCGATGTATGCGACCTCCAAACTGGTCGAGTTGTTCAGTTGTCTTTGAACTGTCGCATTCCATGCATCAATCGTGGGTAGCCGCTGGAACGTTGGCCGGATCTTCGGGTCAGTATTGTTCGCCGGACCCTCCAGAGGAAGCTGACCATTTACGAACTGTGTGGGGAAGACATACGCCGGTGGCCCGGCAGTCAGTGTGAAAACCGGAACTACGTTGTCCTGGGCGCCCACAATGAGGTTACTGGCGCTGATGGACTGATTCACCAGGACTGGAAGGTTTTGTGTAACCGTGTGTCCGAAATTCGAACCGAACACTCCGATATCGAAGCTCCGACCGTAGCCCATGCGAACAACAGTCTTAGGATTGATTTGATAGGCGACTCCGAGCCGCGGGGCGAAGGCGGTCAATCGATTATCGACGTTCCCGCTTAGATTGAACGGCCCTTCTCCGGCTACTCTGATTACTCCACCACCATTGTCACCAGTCCCAACGATATTGGCGAAGCCACCCTGGTCCTTGCCGTTGACTGACTCGGGGGTGTAGATCTCCCAGCGCAACCCATAATTCAGTGTCAACTTCGACGTGAGACGCCACGTGTCCTGGCCATAAAAAGCAAATCGCTTTTGACTTTCTGCAGCCGTGAGACTCGTGCTGACATAACGATTCAAGTGGCTCACATTCCCCAGCAAGAAAGTTGCAAGATCCAGTCCTCCGTTTGTGCCGCCGCCTGCCAGAGCGATGGCGGTACCCGCGTGATTGAAGTTCAACTCGCCGGTGCGGTTCGCATCGCTGGGCACCCGCAGGTTATGGGCGAAACGGAAATCTGCGCCGAACTTGATCTGGTGATTGCCCTTCATCTTCGTCCAGTTATTTACAAACTGGTATTGATGTTCATTTTCGGTGAGCGGGCAGTTGCAGCGGGCCACGTTAAGGCCGTCGCCAAAGGCGGTAAGAGTTCCTCCTGGTTTGCCGGTATCGTCGAAGAAGAACGAGGCGAGGCCAGCCGTTGCAGCCGCCTGCTCAGGACGATTCATTCCGGGTATACCTAGGTCCGTCATGGGCGTTCCGGCGTCAGGCTTGCGAGCTTCGGGATTGTACTTGAAGTATCCGAACCTGAAGTCTGTAAGCAGAGACGAACTGATTGTCTTGGTGAAGCCAGTAGCCAAACTGATGTTGTGAACGGTCGAACTGCCGGCCAGACCGCCCGGACCAAAGCCCGCGCCTCCGAGTGCGCCCAAACCACCCTGCCCAGAAAGGTTGAAGTAGTCGAGGCTGAATCGACCGAAGACATTGAGACTCTGGCTGGCCGCGTAGTCGATGCGAGTGTCGAAGCTGTTCTGCTTGAAGGGCCCTGCCCCGCCGGCGATAAAGTTGTTGAGCAAGTTGCCGTTGTTCGGCGCCGGCATGAGTGCAAGGACATTCGCCGCCTGAGGCGAGATGGCACCAATCGGAACCAGGAACGGAGTCGCACAAGTCCCCGAAGTGGGATTCGCGATGTCTGCGGCACCACAAAATGCCAACCGGCCGACGCCAGTGACTGGATCTCCGGTTGACGGGTCGTAAAGATAGTTGGAAGGATCCCCCGCGGTACCGTTGCCAATCTTGCTTGCATAATCTGCGAGATTGCAGAAACCGGGAGTCGAACTGGACGCATTCGTCGCGGGGTTGCACGAAGTCAGCGCTGTCAGCGTTGGAATCGTGTATTGGTTCGTAATACCACTTGTCTGCCGAGTTCCTTGGTAGTCGCCAAAGAAGAACAGCTTGTTCTTGATGATGGGGCCACCGAACGTACCTCCGAACTGCTGCCAGCGGGAAGACGGAATAAACCGTCCTGTATTCGCATCTTTTTGAAATTGGGTGAAGGGATCGCGCGCCGCTAAAGCGTCCGTACGGCGGAACCAGAATCCGCTTCCGTGCAGGTCGTTGGTACCGGACTTGGTCTGAACGGTTACGACTCCAGCGACCGCTTTGCCGAACTCGGCGTCGTAATTCTGCAAGGCAATCTTGGTTTCGGTGATCGCTTCCAGGTTCGGATTGACGACGATGATGCCGAGGATCGGGTCTTGGTTGTCGGTGCCGTCCAACTCGAAAGCAGTGCCACTAAAATGCTGGCCGTTGACGAAAATCTGTTGGCCGCCTTGGGGGTTCTCGGTCGCGGCGTGGCTCCATCCCACAAGTTTCTGGGTACCGGGGGAGAGCAACTCAAAGGTCGTGAAGTTCCGGTTCAGGACCGGCAAGTCTTCCACGTATTTCTGATTGAACTCGATGGACACATCCGCCCGGTCCGTCTTTAATTGCGGCGCCTCGGCGGTCACTTCCACCTGTTCGCTGGCTGAGCCGACTTGAAATTGACCGTCGACGCGTGCGCTCGCATCCGCCGATACCTGGACATCCTTATACTGAATCGTCTTAAATCCGGTACCTTCAATGCGCACAGCATAAACGTCAGGAATCAAGTGCGTGACGGAGTAGTTTCCGCTCTCGTTCGTGGTATCGGCGAACGACGTGTTCTTCGTCTGGCTCGTAACGGTGACTTTGGCGCCCGTCACTGCGGCACCGGAGGGATCGGTCACTGTGCCCAAAACGCTTCCGTAGACGGCCTGCCCGCTGGCGACCGACACCCCAAAAACGCATAGCAGACTGAGCCCTGCCAAAGCGATCCACACTGATCGTTTCATGAACTGCCTCCTCAACTTTCGAACGGAAACCAGATTGCCCCAGAAATGCAGAGGTAGTACTTGACGACATGGGGTGCACTCGTAATACAAAACAATTAACTGGAATACGTTTCACCAGGTTTGATACTGTTACGCGAACGATCTCTTGAGTTTCCAGAGAGTTAACCTCGTCTGTTACTTCTGGGTCCTATGGCTGTAACACATACCTTCGCGCTCGGCCGGGAGCAATGCTTCCAGGAAATAGAGAAACTTACAAAAAGCCATATCCTTCACAGTTCGGAATCGCTATGCAAACTGCTCCGCTATTTGGCCGAGCATTCTCTCGATCACCCGGGAACAGCGCTGAAGGAATATCAAATCGCGACGGAAGTATTGGGACGCCCGCCGGGTTTCGATCCGCAAAGCGATTCCACTGTCCGGGTGCAAGCCGGGCGACTTCGGGTGAAACTCGCCGAGTACTACTCGCACGAAGGCGTGAGTGATCCGATCCTGGTAGAGATTCCGAAGGGCTCGTACGCGCTTTCCTTCCATGTGCGCGCTGTGCCGCCGGATGCTTCGGCCCCAGCGCCACGAATTGTGGAAAGGAAAGAGACGCCGGCGTCTGTCCCACCACGAACCGGGCGAGCGTGGGTCATCGCGGTCGTGTTGCTTTCTTTCCTGGTGGCGGCCTCATTGGTAACAATCGCGATCCTGGTATGGCAACGCACACCTTCGCAGACGGCGACTGTGCAACCAGTGCCCGCGGCTTCTCAGCTTTTTTGGAACCGGTTCGTCACGGGATCCGCGCAGCCCTGGGTGATTTTCAGCAACGGGAGTTTCGTCGGACGGCCAGAGACCGGGATGAGATATTTCAATCCGGTCACTGATGAGCGCACTTTCGTTCTTGATCACTACACAGGTGTGGGAGAAGTGTTGGCGATCCACCAACTCGATCGCGTCTTCAACCTGTTCAATCGTCTGTTGCGCGTGAAGCGCGGGGCGCTGTTCTCGCTGGATGACGCGAAGAACAACGATTTGATCTTTGTCGGGTCGCCTTCGGAGAACCTGATGCTGGCCGATATGCCGGGCACTCGTGAGTTTACGTTCCGACGGCTGGAGTCAGGTCCGCGCAAAGGGGATCTCGCGGTCTACAACGCACATCCGTTGCCGGGGGAACCGCAGGTGTTTCTCGCGACGCCTGCCAATCATCCTACGGTTGAAGATTATGCCGTGGTGAGCCTGTTGCCCGGTTTCGATACGAGCCATTCGATCCTGATTCTCGCAGGAAACTCCACATTCGGAACTCAGGCCGCCGTGGAATATGTCTGCCGCGAGGATGATCTGAAGGAACTGCTACACCGTCTGAACGTTTCCAAAGCAAGCGACCTTAAGCCGTTCGAAGCACTGCTTCACGTGAAGATCGCTCATGGCGTGCCTGTGATGACGGATCTCATCTCGGTACGCATCCGGAACAATTAGCACGAAGAATAGCGTGGCCACACCGCGACGCCTTCTTAGCTGTGGGGCGTGAGGAAATCACTCGCAGACGAGCGGGCTCACTCAGAGGCGGGCGCTTTCAATGCCGGATCCAACTGCTCCGCCCTGCTGAACTCATGGATCGCTTCGGCCTTTTGGCCCTTTTGGGTGAGCGCTATGGCCAACTGGTAGTGTGCCGCTGCGTACTTAGGCTCGGAATGGATCGCCGAGCGAAACTGAGAAATGGCGTTGTCCAAATCTCCGGCGGCGAGCAACCGCTTTCCGGAATTTGTGGCCACCTTGGCTGCCTGTAGGTTGTTTACGGAAGAGGCAATGCGCGCGCCTTCTTTCGCCTCGGCAGCCGCGCCCTGCGAGTCACCCAATTGGCGCAATACGCCCGCCAAAGTCGTGTGTGCACCGGCAAAATCCGGTTCCAGTCGAATTGCTTGTTTCAACTCCGATGCGGACTCGGCAAGTTTTCCCTGCTGCTTATAAACAGTGCCGAGGGTGTAGTGCGCTTCAGCGTAGTCAGGTTTCGTCTGCAGCGCGGCGTGCATTTCATTCGTCGCATTATCAAAATCCCCGCGCTGCCAGTACAGAATACCCAGCGTATAGTGTGCGTCCGCCAAGTCGGGTTGCAAGCGGATCGCCTCCTGAAATTCCGGCACCGCCTTATCGAGTTGATCCTTTAGTTTGTAGGCGAGGCCGAGGTTGTAGTGCAGAGACGCATTCTGCGGAGCCAGTTTCAACCCAGCTTGCAGTTCGGTGACCGCGGAATCGAAGTTCGCCAACTGAATGTACGCAATCGCCAGATTCCCGTGGAGCGTGCCATCGTCGGGGCGCAACTCGACAGCTCTCTGGAATTTTGGAATCGCACCTTCGGCATCTCCCCTCTGGACGAGAGCGAGACCCAGATTGTCGTATGCCTCGGGGTCGGAGGGATTCAGTTTCACGACTTCACCGAAAGCAGTCAGTGCGGTTTCGATATCCCCAGCGCGCTGCGCGGTGATGCCCAACTCGGTCTGCAGTTCACGCGCCTGGGGTCTCAGCGCAACGCACTTCTTCAACTCCTGAAGTGCATCGGCATTTTTCAATTGTGCAGCGAGAGTTTTCGCGAAGTAGTAATGAGCCGTTGCGTCTTGGGGCGCGAGTTTCACCGCTTGCTCAAGTTCGTTCGCGGCCTCGCCGAGTAGCTGCTGCTGCAGAAATACGACTCCGAGATGGAAATGCGCCGATGCCAAACTCGGGTCCAGACGAAGGGCTTCTTTGAACGATGAAGCCGCTTGTGGGAACTGATTCCTCTGCGCCAGCAGCGTTCCCAACTCGTCATGCAAGTCCGGACGGCTCGGGGCAAGTTCGACTGCGCGCTTCATCTGGGCCAACGGCTCGTCGCTCCGATTCTGACTCAGGATTCTCGCCAGCGTGCGGTGCGCCTCGGCACTCTGGGGCGCCATCCTGATCGCAGTTCGGGCTTCCTGTTCGCCCTCCGCCGACTTGCCTTGCTGAGCAAGCACGCCGGCCAGAGTCAATCGCGCGTCAATCAAGGTCGGTTTCAGTCTCAATGCCGTTCGTAGATGCTTAACCGCCGCATCCGCTTCTCCCTGCTGGGCCAGCACCCAGCCGAGGGCTGCTTGCGCCGCCGCCTCGCCGGGAGCAACGGAAACGGCTTTTTCGAACTGGGTCCGCGCGGCAACGATGTCACCCTTCTGCAGGGCCTGCTGTCCGCGCTGCATCGCAGGCTGCGCAGGAGTTTTGGACGGTGGATTGGCGCTCCCCTTCTGCGCAATGGCGATGGCATTCAGAAGGACTGTGGCAAAGAACAGGCTAGCGAGCATGGATCCGGAGCGCAACATTATGGTCAAAAAATGTTTCGGATGTGTTTCGAATTATAAACAACATCCCTACTCGCGGTTCGCAGCGCGCCGCGGACGTTGGCATGCATGCGTCATCGGCCTTATCATTCCGGGGTTCCCTGGAAGCGCGAGTTGAGCGCATTGCGTCGCAGATTCGATACCATTGTCCCGGAGCAGAAAATGCACATCTCCCGCAGAAAGATTCTCCAACTCTTGAGCTCTGCCCCGCTGGCACGGGTGCTCGGAGGTTGGGCCTCGGCGGCCGCCGATCCCCTCTGCTCCAAGCTCGCCTCCGATCCGCTGCGCCCGCATTATCACCTGCTGCCTGCACACAACTGGATGAATGATCCCAATGGCCCGATCTTCTATCGCGGACACTATCACATGTTTTATCAGTACAACCCCGAGGCGGCGATATGGGGCAACATGAATTGGGCGCACGCCACTAGTCCCGACATGATTCACTGGCAGCACCAATCGATTGCGATTTCGCCCACTCCGGGCGGCCCCGATCAAGATGGAGTATTCAGCGGGAGCGCCGTGCTCGAGAATGGGAGGCCCACGGTTATCTACACCGGAGTGGCTCCGCCTGATTTTCCAGCCCATGCCACGCTTCGCGATGGACGGCACGTCTGGCGCGAGACGCAGTGCATGGCCGTCGCCCAAGATGAAAACCTGCGTAGTTGGAAGAAAATCCCGCAACCCGTGATCGCCGCTCCTCCTGAAGGCTTGAAGGTCACCGGCTTCCGCGATCCTTGCGTGTGGCGGGAAGGCGATCGCTGGATGCTTATTCTCGGGTCCGGCACTCGCGACCGCGGAGGAATGATTCTGCTTTACACGTCACGCGATCTCCGCAACTGGACTTACTTGCATCCGCTGATTGAAGGTTCTCCGTCCGGCAAAGATCCCGCGAATGCTGTTGACAGCGGCGATATGTGGGAGTGTCCTGACTTTTTCCCTCTTGGGGATAAGCACGTCCTGCTCATCTCCACGATGGGCAAAGTTCGGTGGAAAGTCGGCTCGTATGAAAGGCAGCGGTTCACGGCAGACAACGAAGGCGTTGTCGATTGGGGCTCGTACTACGCAGCAAAGACCATGCTTGATCGCGACGGCAACCGCATCCTTTGGGGATGGATTCCGGAAACCCGCTCTGAGACGGATCTGATCGCCGCGGGATGGGCGGGCGTGATGTCATTGCCGCGAGTTCTGTCGCTGAGTTCAGAAAATGAACTGCAAATGAAAGTAGCCTCAGCGGCGAATCAACTGCGGCGTCCGATGAATATCAAAAGCGACAACCCTACTGACCATAAGAAGTCTCTCGAGTCTCTCCGCATCCGGGGACTCGCGGCCGAACTAGAGTTGCAGTTGGATCCTCAGACTGGCGATTCTTCGGTCGCTCTCGGATCGGATAACGGCGAGCCGTTCGCCACCGTGATCGTAAAGACAAAGTCCAACGCACACGAACTCCGGGTCAACGGAGTAACTGCGCCGCTTGTTGGCAAACCCGCGCGACCACTCCATTTGCAGTTGTTTCTGGATGGATCGGTCCTTGAAGTGTTCGTCAATTCCACTACATCTCTGACTGCGCGGGTTTATCGGATTCCGACGGAACCTCTCCGCGTGAAGGTCGATGATGGGAGCAAAGTGCAGTCCTTCAGTGCGTGGCAGATGACTCCAATCTCCTCAAACAGGCTTACCTCGCCGTTGTGCCACTGAGCGACTTCGCTCGTGTGCGGCAAAGCGTGGCGACGAACATCAACAGTACAGGTTTTACTGTATGCGGGTGCTACGAGGTATTTGCTAGGATTTAAGGGCTTCCGTGTAGTCACAGCAGCGGAGCGGTCAGTGGCGACTGGAGTCAGGAGCGATCGAGGGCCAAGAATGCGTGTGCTGGTGGTCGATGATCATGAAGTGGTCCGGCGCGGAGTTGTGTCGATGCTCCAGAGCCGGCCGGACTGCATGGTCTGCGGCGAGGCGAGCGACGGACACGAGGCTATTGAAAAAGCCCGTGCACTTAAACCCGACATCGTAGTCATGGACATCAGTATGCCGGGCGTGAACGGGCTTGATGCTACTCGTGCACTGCGCAGCGTCGTTCCCTCCTGTGAAGTAATTGTGCTCAGCCAGCACGACTCCGCGGAGATGGCGCGCCAGGCTTTCAAAGCGGGCGCCCGTGGATACGTCATCAAGTCTTCGGTCTCTCAAAATCTCATGGCGGCGCTGGACAAGGTCGCACGCCATGAATCGTTTTTCGATCCGGCGATCTCTGAGATCTCCGGAATGTTTGACCTGCAGGAGCTTCTGCAGCGCAGCGCAGCGCTCGAAGTAGCTCTGCGCGAGAGCGAGCAGGTCTATCGCTCGACATTCGAACTGGCAGCGGTGGGAGTAGCTCACGTCAGTCCAGATGGCCGATGGCTCCGCGCCAACGCGAAATTGTGCGAGATCCTCGGGTATACCGAAGCCGAACTGAGACAACTTACGTTTCAGCAGGTCACACACCCTGACGACCTCGCGACCGACCTGTCCGAAACGCAGAAGATCTTGAATGGCGAGGTCGACACATTCACGATGGAGAAGCGGTACATCAGAAAAGATAAGTCGCTTGTCTGGGCGAATCTGACGGTCTCGGCGGCCCGCGATGTGAACGGGCGAATGAAACACTTCATCAGCATCGTTGAAGATGTAACGGAACGCCGTGAAGCGGAAGAGGTCCGAGCCCGGCTCGCCGCAATCGTGGAATCGTCAGACGACGCTATCGTGTCCAAGAATCTCGACGGAATTATCACTAGCTGGAATTCGGGGGCAGTTCGAATTTTCGGCTACAGCCCCGAAGAAGCCGTGGGCCAGTCGATCACGATCATCATCCCTCCGGACTTGCGGGATCAGGAAACCCGCATTCTGAGCCGGATTCGAGGCGGTGAGCGTATCGAACACTTTGAAACCATCCGCATGAATAAGGCGAACGAAAGGTTCAATGTCTCACTGACTATCTCTCCTGTCCGCGACTCCCACGGGCGCATTATTGGGGCATCGAAAATCGCGCGCGACATCACAGAGCGCAAGCGCGTGGAGGCGGCGCTCCGGGAAAGCCAGACCCAACTCGCTCTGGCGTTGGAGTCGTCCAAGACCGCGATGTTTGATTGGGATATCGTTGTCCAGCGCGGATCATGGAATCCTCAGATGGCTGCCATCTACGGCTACAATCCGGCGGGCAGATACATTACAGCGGAGGAATGGCGCAATCTGTTTCATCCTGACGATAATGCGCGCTTGGCCGAGGAAGCCGAAAAGGTTTACAAGGAGCACGATCAATTCCAGTTCGAATACCGTACTCTTCGTCCAGACGGGGATGTTCGCTGGATACTTTCGCACGGCCGAATCGTGCGTGACGCGGATGGAACTGCCATTCGCATGATCGGTACCCACACTGACATCACTGAACGGAAGCAGTTCGAGGAAGCGGAGAAAGCGCGCGAACTCACCGGGAAGCTTCTCCAAGCGCAGGATGCGGAACGCCGCCGCATTGCACGCGAATTACACGACAGCGCCGGCCAGATCGTCGCAGCGTTGCAGATGAATCTCATTCCCATGGAGTCGGATGCGGCGAAACTGGATCCCAAGTTCGCGAAGGGGGTCCATGATGCTCTTGATCTGATTCAGCAACTTTCGAGCGAACTCCGCACGGTGTCGTACTTGCTGCACCCACCGCTACTCGATGAAGCGGGACTCGCATCAGCACTACGGTGGTACATCGAGGGCTTCGCCGAACGCAGCAAGATCGATGTTCATGTTGAGATCGATCCTGAGCTTGGCCGCCTCTCCCAAGATATGGAGTTGGCGCTGTTCCGCGTGATCCAGGAAAGTTTGACCAATATTCACCGGCATTCGGGGAGCAAGCGGGCCGAGATTCGAGTTTTGGGAGCGCGGGGAGAAGTGCTTGTGGAAGTCAGCGATCATGGCAGAGGCATGCCGAGCGCCAGCAACGGCTCACCCCACTTCCGTTATGGAGTTGGAATCCAAGGCATGCGGGAACGAGTTCGCCAGTTGAACGGGCGCTTCGAAATCAAATCTCAAGGCAACGGAACAACGGTCATTGCACGTCTACCGCTCGTGAATGTGCCAGAACCGGTATCGTGATCGGCCCTCACCAAAAGTGCTCTGATATTTCGGGATTGCAGTTCCGGAGTGGAATTCTGAGTTTGGTGAGCGCGGCAGGATTCGAACCTGCGACCCATGCCTTAAAAGGGCATTGCTCTACCACCTGAGCTACGCGCCCACATCCTTTCGAATGTAACACATTCGACCGCTGCCCTTGCACAAGCGCCGGATGAGCGCAGACGACGAAGGATGCGCGCTGAGCGGTGACACCCTGTGCATGGGGGATCAATCGCAAACACGCACGAATGGATGCGGCAGACCTCGCCAGGCGGCGTTGCCAAACGGCGCACTCACGCACTCAGCGAGGGAGGTAGGGCGTCTTCATCCATGCCAAACCTCGATGGTTCTGACCCCATCCTGAACTCGATCGATCCCCCAGTTACGATGTCGGCATGCTGGAACCAGAGCTTCGAGTGGTCTTTTCCATTGAGCCGAACCGAGTGGATGTAAATGTCAGCGGGCGAATTTCGCTGCACGTCGATGTTTAGCTTCTTCCCGTTGCCCATATCCACTTCGGCACGATCCAGTAACGGGGTCCCAAAGACGTAATTGCCGCTCACCGGATCTACCGGATAAAACCCGAGCGCACTGAGAAGGTACCAGGCTGACATTTGGCCGCAGTCTTCGTTGCCCGCGAGCCCGTCCGGCTGATCGTCATACTCCATTTCGAGCAGACTGGCCACTCGCGCCTGCGTTTTGTGCGGGACACCGGCATAGCAATACAGATAGGACATGTGATGGCACGGTTCATTTCCGTGAGCATACTGTCCCACCATGCCAGCGATGTCTGGAGGCGCATCCGATGGCAGCTGCGAGCTGGTCGTAAACAACTCATCCAGCTTCTTTACAAAAGCTTCCCTGCTCCCGAACAACTTGATGTATCCCGCCGGATCGTGCTGAACCGAGAAGGTCGTCTCCCAGGGATCGGATTCTGTATAGTCGCGCCATTTGTTCGAATGTCCCATCTCTGTCGGAGTGAACGGCTCGACCCACTGTCCGTTCTCAAGCTTTGGACGGACGAAGGTCTGTGCCGAATCGAACAGATTTTTGTAATTCTTTGAGCGCTCAATCAGCGCTTTGTAGTCCTCCGTGGCGCCGACGGCCTTCGCAATGTGTGCGACGGCCCAGTCGTCGTACACATACTCCATGGTCTTGCTCACCGACTCTTCTTCCTTGTCGCAGGGAATGTATCCCAGCTTTCGGTAGTATCCGAGCCCCCGATAGTCATCGTCCATGGCGCGCCGGCGCAGTGGTACGTACAGCTTCGTGAAATCAATGCCCTTGAATCCTTTGACATATGCCTCGGCATAAACTGAACTCGAGTGATATCCGGTCATGCAGAAGGTTTCTTTCGCCTGGAGCGGCCAGATGGGCACTCCCGCCGGACTCTCAACCGCCATTCGAATGAGGCAGTTCACAAAATCGGGCACGCGCTCCGGCTGAAAAATCGTATACATCGGATGGGCCGCCCGGAATGTGTCCCACAGCGAAAACGTGCTGTAGTTGTGCGCACCTGCAGGAAGCTGATGTACCTTGCCATCCATACCGCGGTACTGCCCATCGATATCGTCAAAAAGAGTGGGTGCCAGCATGAGGTGATAGAGCGCCGTATAGAAAATCTTCTGGTGCCGCGGATTCTTCGCCTCAATTCTGATCTTGGATAACTCCGCGTTCCACTTCTCGCGTGCGACGCGGCGAACCCTCTCAAAGTCCCAGTCCGGAATCTCGGCTGTAAAATTCTTGCGCGCTCCCTCGTCGCCGACGCCAGAAAGGCCGGTCTTCACATGAATCGTTTCCCGGTCGCCCGTATTGAAGTGCAACAAGCATTTGAGCGCAGTGCCTTTCGCTTCTCGAACACTGGCGTTCAAGGGCTTGCCGTCCGAAACAATCTCAGACTTCACGAAGGGTTTCGAAAACTGCATTGCGAAATAAATCTCACGGCCGGGAGCCCATCCCTTCATGCTGCGCCCGCCGATCACCGTATCATTTCCGACGATCTTCAGATATGCCCAGAGCACGGGCGTGTTCGAGAATGAATGCACAAGATCGAGAATGAAATGGCTGCTGTCGCTCTTCGGAAACGTGTAGCGATGGATTCCCGCGCGCTCGGTAGCGCTTAACTCCGCCCGAATGTCGTAGTCGCGTAGCAGCACCGAGTAATACCCCGGGTCGGCGATCTCGTCTTCGTGGCTGAATCGCGAGCGGTATCCCTGGCCTGGATTCTGCCGAGATCCGGGCTCGAGCTTTGTCGGCCCTGTGCCCGGCATGAGCAGAAAGTCGAGCATGTCGGATGCACCCGTCCCGCTCAGATGCGTGTGACTGAATCCCATGATTGAGCTGTCGGAGTAGTGATATCCCGAGCACCAGTCCCATCCATCGTTGTAGGTATCTGGACTCAACTGCACCATCCCGAACGGTACAGTGGCCCCAGGATACGTGTGCCCGTGCCCGCCAGTACCAATCGCGACCTTTACGAATTTTGTGAAGTCCCGGGTCCCGGGTTCAGAAGCCGACGCACTCAGGCTACCCGACGTAGACGACGCGAATCCCAAAAAGCGGGACATGGGAAGAGCCGACAACGCCGTGACGAACTTCCGTCTGGAAATCATTGACACCTCATTGAGATCCGAACTACATCGGACGTGCATTCGTGTAAATCAATTCGTCCAGCGAACCTTGGATTGTACTTGAAGGCATGACGCCGCGGGGTCTGGGCAAACCGGTGCAACTCGCTCCGAGCGAAGCAACTTTTTCCAGCCATTCGCATCAAGGACTTATGCCCGGGCCTCGTATCGTCGATAACGCTGCACTGCACCGGTTCGAATTGCAAGAAGGCAACGAGACTGCATTTGTTCTCTACTCTAAAGGCCAGAACTCGCTGCGCCTTGTTCACACGGAAGTTCCCGCTGCACTTCAGGGCAAAGGCATAGGGTCGAGGCTGGTCGGCGGCGTGCTACGTATCGCAGAGCAGCAAGGACAGACTGTTATTCCCTCCTGTCCTTTTGTATCCGACTACTTGAGGCGCCATCGCGAATACCTTCCGATCATCGATGCAGAGCACAGGCGGATGATCGAAAACGAAGGTTGATTCGCTGGGCAAGTTTGCTTCTCACGCCTGAAGGGATGAAGATAAGAGAACGGACCCGCTATGAAGCGATCGGGAACAGCTGACCTTCCACTGCATGGCGGACGTGTCCCCGCATGGCTCGCCAGCCGCATGACGGAACTCGGCACCGCGATCGCCGAGCAGATCGTCGTAAATTACGGCACGTCGGAGTTTCTGACGCGACTGAGTGATCCATTCTGGTTCCAGGCATACGGGTCAGTCATGGGTATGGACTGGCACTCTTCGGGGATCACTACCTCTGTTCTGGGAGCGCTGAAGCGCGGGCTGAATCCTCGTTTCGCGGAACTCGGACTGATGGTATGTGGCGGCCGTGGACGGCACTCACGCCGCACTCCTGACGAGCTCCGCGATTTCTCATTGCAGACGGGGCTCGACGGGGAAAACCTCGCGCGCACCAGCCGCCTAACAGCGCGTATCGACAACAACGCGATCGGGGATGGATTTCAGCTCTATCTGCATTCCTTTGTCATCACGGGCAAGGGCGAATGGGCTGTCGTGCAGCAAGGAATGAACCCCGACACTAACCTCGCTCGTCGCTATCACTGGCACTCAGTAACCGTGCGGGATTTCGTCTCCGAACCCCATACAGCAATTGTGGGCGAGCCGCAGGGGGAGATTCTCAACTTGGTCGATGCTCGAGCGAAGCAGGCACAAACTGCGCTGCTTACGATTGCGCGCGAACCCATCGTCGGCACACTGAACGAAGCTCGCAAATTGGCGATGCCGTCGCATCATGACGTCCGCGCCCAAGATGTAGACCTTAAGCGCCTCGGAGCAGTGCTGGCCGTCGCCCATGAAAGCGATCTCCGGGACTTCGCGTCAATGCTCCTGCTGGAGGGACTCGGGCCTCGCACACTGCAATCCCTCGCGTTAATCGCGGAAGTCATTCACGGAGCTCCGACGCGCTTCTCGGATCCGGCCCGATTCTCGTTCGCACACGGAGGAAAAGACGGCCACCCGTTCCCCGTGCCGTTGAAAACCTACGACGACTCTCTGGGCGTGCTACGGAGATCGTTACAATCTGCCCGACTAGGGAACACAGAAAAGGTGCAAGGCTTCCGCCGGCTCGATCACCTTACGCGTGCCGTAGAGGAGAACGGCCAACCGCTGGCGGGGTTTCAGGCCGCCGTCGATCATGAGAGGAAGATTTCGAAGTCGCTAGGTGGAAGAACAGTTTTCGGCGACAAGCCGCTCGGAAGAAAGGATGCGCAGCTGCGCCTGTTTCCAGAGTGACCGTAACCATCTGTCACAGAACTCAGGGTCCCACCCTTCGGCCTTTCGAAGAATGGGACCCCTGGTGCTGGTTGCGACATTTACCTCTTCTTGACGCACTGCAACTTCATGTCCGCCTCAATCGCTGCCTGACCGCTTACTCCTTGAGGCGTAATTCCCGATGCCACACCTTCAGATCCACCGCATCGGAAGATTCGAGTCAGCGAATAGTTTGACCCGAGGCTCCAATAGAACAGGGCTCCCCGGGCAGCGGAGTTGTTCAGGCCATTGTCACAGAGCCATCCGGAAATTGAGGTTGCGAATGCCAGTTTCGGAGTGGTGGGCTGGACAATGCTCTGCTCCAGCCAGGCCCGTATTTTCCGTTGCGTTCGTGGGCAACGGTGGCTGGCAGCTCTGGCCGGTGAGAGTCGAGACTTGCGTTATGAATTGCGCCACATACTGCGGCGCGTTCGTAAAGGGAGTTCTATTCGTGGGAATCACGGTGACAGCTCGGGCATCCGGCACTTCGCATCCTGCTTTGATGTCTGACATTACTGGCCCTGACAGCAGTTCGGAGTGCGTGAGTTTCTTATCCAGCCCCTACCACGACATTGCGTATGCCACTTCTGAACTGCCCGCGCTGAACTCCTGCGCGCAGAACGGGGCTGCGGAGCTCGACGAAAGGTAGTTCAACAGTGTCGCTCCACGGCACGCGGAGGTCAGGATGTTCGGCGCTGTCGGGTTCATATCCCATCCACCCTGATCCCAGTCCGTGTCGATCACCGTGTAGCCCATATTGTGATAATGCGGTCACAAATGCTCCGGCCGTCGGGCGCGTTCCTCCACCTCCGCCAAACACCACGATCGTGCCCGCCTTGCCTGCGAGCATTCCTGTTGTTACTCCGAGGTCCTTGACGCTTGGACAACCGTGAATTGTTAAAAGTTGACAACTCGAACCTGCGGTGAACCCGCTTGGGCAGGCTACGTTTTGGACCTTGGTGACACTCCCGAGTCGGCGAGTTTGCCCGTGCGCTCTCAACCCGAGAAACCAGCTAAGTAAGAGTAGAAAAAGAATAGTACGTACTTGCATGTAAGAATCTCCTCCGTAGGCGAACCCTGACTCAAAGGGGCAAAGAGAGTGCAAGTCCTGGACGAATTGCAGGGTTGTCAGTACTGCGTCACAACTTGGCAGATGAGCCGCGCAGATTGCGTGAAATTTTTCTGCGATTCCGACGGGTGGCGTACGCGGATTGAAGCAGTAACGCGACAGCGCTCCGATGAAAGTATTTCATCTCAGGTTGCGAGCCCACGAACTAGGTGGTTATAGTCCTGTTGAGTAATTGCTCCGATTCCTCGCGGCAACCCCTCAACGCAGGAAGCGAACTGGGACGTGTTCGGGAGTTCCAAAACGGGACAACAACGGCATCACCTCCGCGCGACACAGTGCAGCTTCATGTCCTGTTCGATTGCCGCAAGCCCATTTATCCCCTGAGGAGTAACTCCCTGGGCCACGCCCTCGGAACCAGAGCATCCGTTGACCCGCGTCAACGAGTGATTCGATCCGAGTGCGGAATAGAAGATCGCGCCTTGCGCCGCGGAGTTGTTCAGTCCGTTGTCGCAAAGCCATCCCGAAATGGAGGTTGTGAACGCAAGTTTAGGTGTTGTTGGCTGCACAATACTTTGTGCCAGCCATGACGAGCTCGCGGTAGAAGGCGTCGGCGTTGCTGGCTGACAGTTTTGCCCGGTGAAACGCGTGACTGTCGCTATGAATTGATCCACATACTGTGGCGCATTCGAAAACGGCGCTCCGTTAGTTGGAATGACAGTGACCGGACGCACGTTGGGCACCTCGCACCCCTGATTGAGATCCGACATGACAGGCCCGGACAGTAGTTCGACATTGGTCAGTCTTGTGTCGAGGCCATACCAAGCCATCGCGTAGGCGACTTCAGAACTCCCTGCGCTAGTCCCCTGAGCACAAAACGGTGCAGTCGAGATCGTAGAGAGAAAATTGAGCAATGTCGCCCCACGGCACGAAGCCGCGAGCAAATTCGGCGTATTCCCAGTGTTCTCCCATCCGCCCTGGTCCCAATCGGTATCTATGACGGTGTAACCGGCTCTGTGATAGTCGTTTGCGAAGGCACCGCCGGTCGGCCGCGTCCCTGTGGCTCCGGTAAACAGCACGATAGTGCCCAGTTTTCCGGCCAGAATTCCTATCGTGACGCCTACATCGCTGACCCTTGGGCAGGCGTGAATCATCAGGTGCTGACAATTGGAACCGGGGGTAAAGCCCGCTGGGCAGGCTACTGTTTGAAGATTGCTGACGGTGCCGAGCGGCAAGGTCTGAGCGTGTGCCCCAATACCTGGCACTAACCCAGCCGCGATGAGAAGAAAAAAGCTGCGCAGGTGCATGTGAAATCTCCCCAATAACGCGCGAGCAGAGTTTCGCGGGAGCACTCACCGCACTCGTTGGAGTGAATCGATCCTAGTTCTCAGATGCTCGAGGCAATGTCAGGGCTACGTCACAATTTTGTAGTTTTTTTTATTTTTGCGGTCGCGTACATACAAAACAGTCAGAGGAAGAGAACAGGCAAACGAATAAACAACCCTGCTCCCAAATGTCTCGTCTAAACAGGATTTTTGTTCATGCTGCTCGGAAGTTCGGCACACTTTCGACATGTCAGGACCTCTACCTCCCATTGTTACAATCGTCCGTCGTAGAAAAGGGGTCTGCATGAGAAGAGTTTCGCTCGCGCTTGTTCTGGCACTGTGCTCGTTACCTGCCGGTGCGCAACTCGACGACATTCTCAAGAAAGCAGGCGCCGCACTCGAGCACCGCGACCCCTCCGGTCTGAGCGATAACAAGATTGTTGCGGGGTTGAAAGAGGCACTTCAGATCAGCACGGGTAAAGCAGTCGCGCTCACCGGACGTCCCGGTGGATTCCTCAAGAATGACGCCATTCGGCTTGTGCTTCCGCAGAGACTGCAAAGAGTCGGCAGGGGCATGCGCATGCTTGGAATGGGTAGCACCGTGGATGATCTCGAGATCGGGATGAATCGCGCCGCCGAGCAGGCGACGCCGCAGGCCAAGCAGATTTTCCTCGCGGCACTAGGGAGGATGACTTTCGAGGACGCACGCCTCATCCTGGCCGGCAACGATACCGCCGCTACCGACTACTTCAAGCGAAACAGTTCTGCAGATCTCACGGCCGCCTTCACTCCGATTGTTCACGCCTCGATGCAGAAAGTCGGGGTCGTGCAGCAATACGATCTTTGGGTCAAGACGGCTCCGGCGGGCAGCACGCTGGTCAAAGAATTTGATCTCGACCGCTACGTGGTCGGGAAAACGCTGGATGGCCTGTTCTTTATGCTCGGACAAGAAGAAACGAAGATCCGCAAAAATCCGGCCGCGCAAACTACGGCGCTCCTGAAAGAAGTCTTCGGCATGAAATAGGGCATGAGGGAAGGCTTTCTCCCAGGAGAGATAGGCGCGGTTTCATTCATTAGGCTTAATACCATCGGTCCTAGCTCCGCTCGAAAGTAGATCAATGTTTCTGTTCACAAAGCACTTACCTTCGCATAAAATTAGTCCGTCCCAGTAAAGCTCATCCGATGGAAAACTTAATCTTTTGCATTATTGTGCAGTTAAACCTCATTTTTGGAATTGCGGGGTTGGTGTGGCCGGATAAGTTCATGCGCTTGTATGGTCTATTGATGTTTCCCTGGCCCGCAAGCTATCGGGCGATCCGCACGCATGGAATTGTTGCGATTGCGGGCTATGTGGTCGTTCTCGCTAAACTGGTTCTGGTCTAAGTACAGTATTCGCCTGATGTTCGTACCCGCGCTGCTTCTGTAGAGTGGTGGTCAGCAAAGCAAAATATCAGATTCGCAAGTAAGGCGGTCATAGGCTAGCGTTGGTGTTGACCAACATTCGGCCTTCTCGACCGCCTTAGCCATTTCTCCTGAAGCTCTGTATTCGCGATCGACTCCTGTCGCGCAGTGCCGCTAGGCTCGGCACAGAAACTCATTTAGAAGAGTCAACGCCTCCAGTGTGGAACGGTCTTTCTGTTGGCCACCAACACCCAGGCGCCTTTTTGCTTTTCCCAGACTGCGACGATTGGACCGCCGAGTTGCCGTGACTGATCCTGGGTGCAATGCTGATATCGATCCCCGCGGCCGACAATCGGTCCTGCGCTGAATTCATAATCGACCCGGTACGTCACGCCACAAGCCTTACACTGATACTCGGTACGGGTATAAGGGCGGACTTCAACATCTAGGACACTGCTCACGAGTGGACCTCCGACAACCTAAGCTAGCGGCCACACGCCCGATCCGTCCGTGATTCGAATCACAGGCCTATGTGTTGCGCAGGCTGCATTCAGCGGGATAGTTGCAGGTATACGCCGACCCAGTAGTCCGGGTGGGGAGGTTCAGGGAATTTTTCTTTAAGGTAAGCATCGCGAGCACAAAGACCCAGCTTCGTTTCGGGATGAAGCAGGACTTCTTCCACGCCGCCGATTCGATCAAGTTTAAGCAGGATCCAGAAACTCGCGTTTTCATTGCCTGAAGAAGCTCTGCATTGACGCAGGGGAGAGGTGTGCGTTGCGACGAATTCCTTGCCCAGTCGCTCGTCGAACTTTTTGCCTTCGGGTGATTTGAGGTTTGCTTCGATCGCGGACTGGGCTTCGGAGAGACTGGTTCGGCCACTCGCGCTGAGGCACGAAAGAGTGAGCACGAGAACCTCAAATAGGCAAACAACAATGTTTCTCATATACGGCGCATCACTGTGCTCAGAAGCACCCACGCTTCCTGAGGCTATTGGGTTCATCCGGTGCGAGCAATGGAGAAGTTGTAAAAATATCTGCGTTACGGAACGATTTCCGCTCGGGCTGCGGTGCCCCGTGTCGAGTCAGGCGCGATCCAAACGGTCAGCTTTGAAGGTTCAGCTGCGGAACGATTTTCGGCGTTCCAGATGGCAAACGTTTCGGGATTCAGATCGAAGCGGACATGCTTCGTTTCGCCCGGTTTCAAAGAGATCGTTTGGAATCCCTTGAGCATGCGAACTGGCTGGGCCAGGCTGGTTCCCTGGACACGGACGTAAAGCTGGACCACTTCATTCCCGGCACGCGAACCGGTGTTGGTCACCGCGGCTTCGGCTCTCATCGCAGAAGCACCGTTCAGATTCTTGTTGAGATCGGCGGCGCTAAGCTTCTGCGTGCTCACGGTGGTGGGTCCGTATGTATACGTCGTGTACGTGGCGCCATAGCCGAACGGAAATTGCGGCGTGTTCTGCTCGTCGATGTAGCGGGAGACGTAACGGCTGGCCACGTCAGTCGGCGGATGCCCCAGATCGGTATTCTCAGGGGGACGTCCGGTGGTGAGCGCGTTGTAGTAGAGCGGCTCCTGGCCTACGGCGCGCGGCCAACTCACTGTAATCTTGCCGCTGGGATTAACATCCCCGAAGAGCGTCCGGACAAGGGCTAGTCCACCGCGCGTGCCCGGGAACCATGCTTCGAGCACCGATGGCACGTGTTCAAAGGCCCAAGGCAAGGTCAAAGGGCGCCCGCTGAAAAGAATCAAGACCGCGGGCTTTCCTGTCGCGATCACCTTTTCCAGCAACTCCTGCTGGCGTCCTGGAAGGCCCAGATGCGCGCGCGAGGCCGCTTCTCCGCTCATGTCCTGCGTCTCGCCGAGTGCAAGGAAGACGAGATCCGCTTTCTGCGCGCCCGCGACTGCAGCCGCTATATCAGCTTCGTTGGCATCGAGCACTCCTGTGCCTCTGAAGCGAGCTACATGTTCTCTGCCGATGCGCTGCGCGAGAGCTTCTGTCAACCCGATTCGCGGACCGCTTCCGGCGGGAGCTCCATTGGGATAGGTCGAATCGTCGCCGAGCGGCCCGATGACCGCGATGTTCTGCACTGTGTTGCTCAGCGGGAGAAGGGGCTTGCCTGCCACGGCCTCATTCTTCAACAGAACAAAGGAACGTTCGGCGGCCGCCTGCGAGGCGGCGAGACTGTCGGGATGGTACAGAGCTTTGGGAGCGGCGGTTTCGTCGACATAAGGATGCTCGAATAGCCCGAGCGCAACCTTGACGCGCAGAACATTACGAACGGCTTGGTCCAATTCTGCCTCAGTCACCTGGCCTGATTGTACGAGCTTTGCGAGATTATCGTGATAGAGGCTGCTTACCATGTCCATGTCAACGCCGGCATCAAAGGCTTTGTGCGCGGCGGTCGCGCCGTCGTTCGCTATAGCGTGAGGAATCAACTCGCCAATGGAGTTCCAGTCGCTGACCACGAGCCCTTGAAATCCCCACTCGTTTCTCAGAACTTGCTTCAACGTGAACGGGTTCGCAGTGGACGGAAGACCGTTGAGCGAGTTGAAGGCGCTCATCAGGGTAGCAACCCCGGCGTCGACGGCCGCGTGGAAGGGCGGTAGATAGTACTGACGCAGCGTGTGCTCGGAAATCTCGGTGGAGTTGTAGTCGCGTCCGCCTTCGGCGGCCCCGTAACCGACATAGTGCTTGGCACAGGCGGCGATGCTGTCGGAAGCATCGAGGCGCGCGCCCTGATATCCGCGAACGTAAGCGGCCGCCATTGCGGATCCCAGAAAAGGATCTTCACCGGCACCTTCGGCCATGCGGCCCCAGCGGGCGTCGCGAGCGATGTCGACCATGGGCGAGAACGTCCACTTAATTCCGTCAGCCGACGCTTCCATGGCGGCCACGCGAGAGGCTCTTTCCACGATCGAAGGATCCCACGTGGCGGAGAGGCCGAGCGGAATGGGAAATTCTGTTTTAAAGCCGTGAATGACATCGAGTCCAAAGAGAATTGGGATGTGGANACGAGTCTTCTCGACGGCGATGTGCTGATACTTGTTGATCAGAGAAGGCTCAATCACGTTGAGGAACGAGCCCACCTGCTCGCGAGCGATCATTTCTTCATAATCCGTACGTCCTGTACCAGGTCCGGTCGGCTGGCCTGCGGAATATTGCACGAGCTGTCCGACTTTCTCATCGACTGTCATCTTCGGAAGAAGAGCGTCCACTCTGGACTCGATCGCAGGGTCGGAGAGAGATCGGGCGGCGCTAGCGCCCGTTTGCGCAATGGATGGGATGCTCGAGACTACGAGAATGGCGGCGAGCAAGAACGAGGATGCTAGCTTCCGAACTGGAGATAAGCTCAGAATAGGTGACTTGAAAAAGCGTTTTTGCGCAGGATCATTAGATGAGAACGGCATTGAGACGAGCCTCCGTCAGCAGCGTATTATAGCGCCTACTAAATCGCGTTAGTTAATCTGATTGTTGCTGCGATAATTGCGAGACCATTGCCAGTATAGGTGGCAGCTGCGAAATGTTTTCATAAAGTCGCCGCTGTGAGAACCGCATGAGGACCAGACCCGAGGCGCCGGACATCAGCAGCTGTTCTCGCCGAAACGGCGTACCGCGTACAATACCGTTTTGCTCGCTCAGAGATAGTTCCGGGAGACTTGTTCATGACGACCCACCCAGTACGGCCACAAGTGGCGGCCGAATTGCCAGCGGTTCCGCTTACAACCGAAGGCTACAGCGTGCTGCACCAGATGATGCGGATTCGGTGGCCGGAATGGCGCGCGCTGCCGGTTGCGGAGAAGTCGGCAATTGTTAAGGAAGCGTCGGACGCACTCGGAACCATGGAGAAGCATTCTCCGGGGCAGTCTGCGCTGTTCTCTCTGATCGGACACAAGGGCGACCTGATGTTCATTCACTTCCGCGACTCGTTTGCAAGTCTGAACCAGGCGGAGTTGCAGATCACGAAGCTTCGCTTCAGCGATTATCTGGAGGCTACAAGTTCCTATTTGTCGATCATCGAACTGGGACTCTATGACTCGACATTGAAGATCTACAAAGAACTGGCGGATCAGGGCATCGAACCACATTCGGATCAGTGGAAGGCGGAGATCGAGTGCAAGCTGAACCGGCACAGGGAAGCCATGAAGCCCCGGCTTTTCCCCGATATTCCACCAAACCGGTATGCCTGCTTCTATCCGATGAACCGGCTGCGAGGAGAAGATAAGAACTGGTACACGCTCCCGATCGAAGAGCGCGCACGGCAAATGAACGAGCATGGACTGGTGGGTCGCAGGTATGCGGGAGACGTAAAGCAGATCATCACAGGTTCGATCGGCTTTGATGACTGGGAGTGGGGCGTCGATCTGTTTGCCGATGAACCGCTGGTTTTCAAGAAGTTGATTTACGAAATGCGGTTTGATCAGGTCAGCGCGGTGTACGCGCTCTTTGGACAATTTTTTGTTGGGGTGCGCGTACCGGCAGCGAAGCTCGCCAGCTTGCTGAACGGCGACTTGCCAGAGTAAGGCAAGGTTTCACAGTTTTAGACTCTGAAAGTGCCCGGAGAACGGTAAATGTCTACTCTTGGATTGATCGAATATCGGGATGCGTCCCCGGAAGTGCGTGCTGTGTATGACGACATTATGGCAACGCGCAAGACCGACTGGATCAATAATTTCTGGAAAGCGATTGCGCATGATCCTGCGACGCTGAAACGCACTTGGGAGGACATCAAGCAGATCATGTCGCCCGGAGCGCTCGATCCGCTAACGAAGGAATTGATCTACGTCGCCGTGAGTGTGACGAATCAGTGTCACTACTGCATTGCGTCGCATACAGCCTCGGCGCAGAAAAAGGGCATGACTGATGCGATGTTTAAGGAACTCATGGCCGTTGTAGGGATGGCCAACGAGACGAATAAGATGGTGACGGGCTATCAGGTTGAAATTGATTCGCAGTTTAAGAAGTAGCTACGGGCTGTACCTCTGGACCCCGCAGCAGGGCGTATGATGAAAAAACGCTCAGAGGTGCCGAGCCATGAGTACCATCCCCTCCGCAAGGCAGCGAAGCTTTCGGGCTGTCGTGGCCTTCTTTATCGTCCTATGTGTGGGTTACGCTTCCGACCTGACTCTGAACCATCATCCTAGCTGGCGTCTGGCGGATGAAATCGGTCTCGGAGTCGCAGCGGCGCTGGTCGTCTACGCCTATGAGAGACAGCGCAGCCGTTTGCTTGCGGAGAAAGTACGCGTCATCCGGGAAATGAATGCATTCGTGCGGAACGAGCTACAGATTCTCTATGCCACGATGAATGCTCCCGAGAAGTCGCGGGTGCCGGCGGTTGAGCGCAGCGTGGAGCGCATTGATTGGGCACTGCGGGAGCTGCTACCAGGTGGAGCGAGGGGCGAGGTGCCCGCGTCTGCAGGCGACAAGCATGAGACGGTCGAATCGGTTCGCCGTTCTGCCTGACCGCGTCGACAGATGAGTCATCAAAGTTCGCGAACCAAGAATACTTCAGCCTTGCTCCTTGCCAGATTTTTGAAGCCCAGGGAATCGCCATTCGCAGGTCTTCATATCGACTTTGCGTCCACGAAAGCGGACACCTTCGGCTTCGAGGCGGAGTCGCTGCTCGATAGCAGAGTCTCCCGTCAGCTTAATGGCGCCACCCGCACCAAGAACTCGCTGCCAGGGCAATCCATAGCCGCCACGCAGCACACGGGCGACCATTCTTGCAGCACCAGGAAACCCCGCCGCCTGCGCAACGCCACCATACGTGGATACTTTGCCGCGGGGGATAGCGCGAATCGTGCGTTCTATGCGCAGACGCATGGAAAACGCTGCGTCAGCACTTTGTTTAATTCGCTTCATCCGAGGCGCAGAGCGGCCGGACCTTCGAGCGCGGCCGGCTTACTGAGCTAAGAGGCTCGCACAGGTGAATCAGGAGAGCGGGCGAGGCCGCCCGCCCCCACATTATGCTACCTGGCGAAATGACTCGAGTGCGTCGTATTCGGAGGTGTGAACTTCGAAAACCGTCAGCAGTTTCGTTACCTGCAGGAGATCGCCTACACGCTTGGTCAGATTTGCCAGCTTGATGCTGGCCCCGGCATTGTGCGCCGTTGTGTGCAACGCGACTAGAGTTCCGAGCCCGCCCGAATCAATGTAGTTTACTTCGCCTAGGTTGAGGACGATGCGCTTAGCGCCGTCCTGAATAACCTTCTTCACTTCTTCACGCAGCAGCGAAGATTCGTCTCCAAAGACGATCCTGCCGTTACATTCGATGGCGACGATGCCGTCCACTGTGCGCTTTGTAAGTTTCAGTTGCATGAGGAGAGCCTCCTGTCGGCTGGGGTGATGCAGCCGGTTTCCGCAATTCTCTGGCTGAAACAGCCTAACGCGACCCGTGGGCGCGCGCAAGGGCCGCGGCTCGCAAAAGGCAGAGTCGCAGAATTATCGACCGTTCCAAGAAATTGGACCTAGTCAGCGCTCCAGATAGGGGTTTTGACGCGAACAGATAGGGAGTTCATCCCGTATAATCGAACCTTCGCTCATGAGTTACACCGTTCTGGCTCGCAAATACCGTCCCCAGAAATTCTCCGAAGTGATCGGGCAGGAACACGTTACTCGGACTCTGCAGAACGCGATCGAGCAGGGGCGAACGGCGCATGGCTATATCTTCAGTGGACATCGGGGGATTGGAAAAACAACGGTCGCGCGAATCCTCGCAGCAGCCTTGAACTGCCGATCCAAAGATCATCCAGTACCTGAGCCGTGCGGCGTGTGTGAGTCCTGCACCGAGATCCGGGCAGGAAATTCTGTCGATGTGATTGAAATTGACGCTGCGACCAACCGAGGAATCGATGAGATTCGTGAGTTGCGAGAGGCCGCGCGCTACCGTCCGGCGAGAGACCGGTTCAAGATCTACATTCTCGACGAAGCGCACCAGATTACCGACGCCGCGTTCAATGCGCTGCTGAAGACGCTGGAAGAACCTCCTGACCACATTGTGTTCATGCTGGCGACGACCCAGCCTGAGGATATCCCGCAGACGATTCGGTCACGCTGTCAGCATTTCAGTTTTCGTGCTGTCAAGTTTGAT
>C688J18823_10000244_pt1 | contig 30870 bp, 25 predicted proteins | sample HopSoiMetagenom1_FD_18823 | JGI IMG/M metagenome (IMG submission 18823) | reverse complement strand
GAACCAGGTGGCTTTCTGCAAGGGAGACGACACCGATGCGACAGGTGTGGATCACGCGCCGGGGAGGGCCCGAGGTCCTCCAGGTCCGCGAGGCGTCGGATCCGCAGCCCAAGGACGGCGAGGTGCGCATCCGGGTGCGCGCCGCCGGACTCAACTTCGCCGACGTGATGGCGCGCGTGGGCCTCTATCCCGACGCGCCGCGCCTGCCCTGTGTGATGGGGTACGAAGTTTCCGGAGAGATCGATCTGCCGCGCGAGCGCGCCGGCGAGCGGGTCATCGCCCTCACCGCCTTCGGCGGGCAGAGCGAGCTGGTGTGCGTCCCGGCAGGGATGGTCCTGCCCATGCCCCAGGGGCTCGGCTTCTCCGAGGCGGCGTCCATCCCGGTGGTCTGGCTGACGGCCTGGCACATGCTGCACGAGCTGGCGAATCTCAAGGCCGGGCAGACGGCGCTCATCCACGCCGCTGCCGGCGGCGTCGGAACCGCGGCGGTGCAGATCTGTCGCCGCGCCGGCGCGAAGAGCATCGGCACCGCGTCCGCGTCCAAGCACGCGCGGCTGCGCGAGTTGGGTCTCGATCACGCCATCGACTACCGCTCGCAGGACTTCGAGCCCGAGGTGATGCGGGTCACCGGCGGGCGCGGGGTGGACGTGGCGTTGGACGCGGTGGGCACGTTCAAGCAGAGCTTTCGCTGCCTGGCGCCGATGGGGAAGCTGATGATGTACGGCGCCAGCGCGGCGGTGTCTGGCGACAAGCGCAACCTGCTCGCGGCGGCGCGGGCTGCGGTCGCGATGCCCTTCTTCCATCCGCTCAAGCTGCTGCCCGAGAACAAGGGCATCTTCGGGGTCAACATGGGCCGGCTCTGGGGCGAGACGGCGATGCTTGCGGGCGAGCTGCGCGAGGTCTTGAAGGGCTTCGCTTCCGGCGATTTCAAGGCCATCGTCGATTCGGAGGTGCCATTCGCCGAGCCCCGCCGCGCCCATGAACGGCTGCAGTCGCGGCAGAGCTTCGGGAAAGTGGTGCTGGTCCCGTGAGTCCGCGCTGGTTCGCAGCATTTGCCATCGCGCTCGCGCTCCTGGGTCTCGGCGGTCTGAGCGGAAGCTCGTGGTTCATCGCGACCCGGGGCGACCGGCTGTTCACCGCAGACGAGCGCAAAGCGCGGGAGATCTATGGTTCGTCGCGCGACATCCGCAGCGACGAATGGGCGGTGGAGACGCCACAGGTACGGGCACAGCAGCTCGCAGGGTTTCCGCTGGTGAACCTGAATGAGGGCATCGGGGCGCTGCAGCGGAACGTGTACGACATTCCTGTGCTCGACTGGGGTCTGCCGCTCCGCCCCCTGACCTGGCCTTACTTCTTGCCGTTTCGCTGGTCGCATGGCGTCCAGTGGTTTTTCCGCGATCTCCTGCTGCTGGCTGGCGTCTACGCGCTGCTCGCGGCTTTCGTGGAGGACAGGCGCACTGCCGCCGCCGTCGCGGTGGCGGTCTTCTTCTCCGGTGTCTTCGCGTGGTGGCGCGCCACCGTCATCATCGAATTCGTGGGCTTCCTCTGCCTCACAGGCGGCGTTGCGGCCTGGGCGGTCCGCGAACGCACTCGTTCGGCATTCGCGCTGACGGTCTATCTCGCGGCCTGCACCTTCTGCGTGTTCTATCCGCCGGTCTGGGCACCCACGCTCTGGGTGGTCTGCGCCGCGGTCCTGGATGTCGCATGGCGCCGGCAAAGGCTTGCGAGCGGCGCGATTCTCGTCGGCCTGATCGCAGCCGGAGCCGCGGTGGGCATTTTCTACCACCTCCCGTATTTATCGGTCATCTCGGACACGGTTTACCCGGGAAAGCGGATCGCGCACGCCGGAGGGCTACCCGCGGGGAGGCTGCTGGATCTGCTCTGGCCTTCGCTGACCGTCGCGGCACCCGTCAACTGCGGTCCGGAGCTGTATCTCGGATTCGAGCACATGAATGCATGTGAGGCGGCTGCCATCGAGGTCATCCCGCTCGCAGTGCTTGTTGCCATGGCCGCAGTCAGCGCTCGGATGCGGCGAGCGTTCGCAGTGTCGTTGAGGGGGAGCCCTGCAAGCGTCGCAGCCTTCGCGGTCCTCATGGCCTGGCTGCTGCTGCCGCTCCCGGACTGGTTCGGAACCGTGACTCTCCTGCGCTGGTCGCCTACCCTGCGAGTCTGGATCGCCTTCGGATTGAGCGGGGCCCTGCTCACCGCTCGCATACTCGCGGAGCTACGCAGCGACGCGTCGACTGAGAGGCCGGGTCTGGGCGTCCTCGTCGGGATCGGCGCAGTCATCGCCTGCGCTTTCGCCGCCCGGAGCCACGTCCATCTGGAGTGGCTCTCGCGTTGCCAGGCACGCGCGTGGATCCCTCCGCTGGTTGCGGTCGCTCTGTTGCTCTGCGCCGGCATCCTGGTCTCGACGACGCGGCGGCGCGCTGCGTTGCTTCTCGCCGCCTGGACCGCGGGTGTCATCCTGGCGAACTACCGCGTCAATCCTCTCATCTGGAGCCCGAGGATGTTTGCGACCGGTTCCGGCCACGCCGTCGTGAATGGCGTTCTTGCGCGGATCCCGGGCCGGATCCTCGACTACTCGACACACCCCGGCGCCGTGCTCGCCGCGTTTGGCTGGCCCGTGATTGGCGGCGTCCAGGACGCTCCCGATCTTGCGCTCTTCCGGTTTCTGGAACCCGATTCCAGGGGGCTGACCGACGCGATTTACAATCGCTACGCGCACTACAGCTTCATCGGAGGCGATGCTGCGTCCAGGATAGTGACTGCGGACTCGATTCAGGTGGCCATCTCACCCTGCAGCGCGCGCCTGGCGGCGCTGGGCGTGAACCACCTTCTCGCGGACGAAGGACTCGATCCTGGCCCCGGGTGTGCCACGGCATGGTCCGTCCGGGCAGCAGGGGAGTTGCGGCTGTGGTCGCGTCGCAAGCCGGTCTGTGCGATCGGCGTCGCGCGGGGGTCGCCAGCCGCCGCCATGGACTACGACTACTCGTGTCCGAGTGAAGCGCAGTTCGAGTCGGATGCGAGCGGTTTCACCGTGCGCGTGCCGGCGGACCCGGCACGGTCCTGGGCACTCGCCGTCAACGAAGGGGTCGTGGGATCGGTGCAATGCAACGGCGCGAGCTCGCGATTCATCGATGCGCACCTGGCGATGCATCCTGACGGGCCAGATCCCCACTGCCGCGTGCGCTATCTCGATTCAGTGGACGCGCTCCGCCGCTTGCTGAAGAAGTGATACAGGTTTGCCGCATGCGCTTCGGCGTGCGTCGTGTCGTTGCCTGGCCCTCATCTCGAGCAAAGGGCGACCAGGCTGGTGTAGACGCGCGTCCCATTCACCTCGAATGGCCCCAGCCGCGAGAAGCGGATGTCAGCAAAGTGCTCCGCGAGAAGCGCGTGCAGGCTGGATTGGGTGAAGAAGTTCAGGTGGGTCGATTCCAGCAGGTGCCAGGGCACGACGAAGTGCGGGAACAAGCTGGGGATGGCGCTGCTGTCCGGCACCGTGATCAGGGCTTGCCGCGCAACGCGCGCAATCTCGCGCACCGCGGTACGGAAGTCGGCGATGTGTTCCAACACCTCGCTGCACACCACCGTTGCGAATTCGTTCGCGCCGAACGGGAGCGGCATTGCCCCGTCGTACAGGGTGACGAACGGACGAACGTCGTCGCGCAGCGAAGACTCGATCTCCGACCTGCCCAGCTCGATGCCCCGGGCGTCGACCCCGCCCTGCCGCAATGCCCGGACCAGCGCGCCGCTCCCGCACCCGAAGTCGAGAACCGGCCCCGCCAGACCAATGGCCATTGCCAGAACGTCGTCGTTGGCACTCGCCGTTGGAGGGCCCGAACCATAGATCTGTTCGCGGTGAAGGATCTCCCGCTCTTCGTAAAGCGATGCATAATCCGGCTGCCGGACCGGCAGGTCTGGCCGGACGCGAGCAACCTCGAGCCCCTGTGAGACCAGCGTCACCTCGCCGATCTGGCGAGCTTCCGTCGAAAAACGTCGCGAAAATCCAAGCAGGGTGTCCTTTTTCCCGAGCGCGGCCGCGACGTCGGGGCGAGGCAGCCGGAATGCCTCCCGCATGGGGACGGGAGCACCGTTCACCAGCACTTCGAGTTCGAGCGCGTCTGCGTCGCCCGACCAGCCGATGACATGAATCTGTCCCCCTCGTCCGACCTCCAGCTCGTCGATGAATCCCTCGGGGACTTTGGCGCCGACCCTGAATCGCGTCCGCGCGGAGTGGCCCCCCTGGGCCCGGCTGGCTTCGAGAAGCGTGGCGCCCTGCTTCCTTGCCTTCCCGAGAATGCGCCGCGCGAGTGTCATCATGGCGGATCGGATTCGATGCTCAGGCATCGGCGGCAACCTGAGAGAGCTGCAGGAAGGGACGCAGGGCTGGTCCTGTCGCCTCGGGATGTCGGTACCCCAAGCCGGCGCTGTATAACGCGCGATTTCGTGGCGGTGCAAGGCTCTCGAGAGCAGGACGTCCCTGCCTGCAAGTCGAGTGCGTTGATCACGCCGCACAGCTACGGTAAGAGGCTCGCTCCGAACCGATGAACATCTGCCTCGTGACCAGCACGTTTCCGGCGAATCCCCAGGATCGCCTGCACGGCGCGTTCCTGCTCGACGCCGTGTCGTGCCTGCAGCGGGCGGGGCACGACGTCTCGGTGCTCACCCAGCAGCGGACCGACCATCACGCTCCTCCAGTGGCCGGCATGGACGTGGTGTGGTTCCCCTGGAGGCGATTGCACGGCAGGTTGGCGGAGCTGAGCTTCGGCTCTCCCGGCGCGGTCCTGGCGGCGCTCTCCCTGGTCTGGAACGGAACGCGGGCCGCCGCCCGGAGGCGCCGGGACCGCAAGATCGACGTGTTCCTCTGCGCATGGATCGTCCCCTCCGGGTTGTATCTCTGCCTCGACCAGCTCTTCGGTGGAAGCAGGGTGCCCTACGTGCTCTGGGCTCTCGGCTCCGACGTGAACAAGTACAAGTCGAATCCCATCTTCCGGGAAGTCTTGAAGCGCGTCGTGCGCCGGGCTGCTCACGTCTACGCCGACGGCTACGAGCTTTGCGAGGGTCTGGCCTCGATCGCCGGGCGGCCGTGCGAATTCCTTCCCACCTTCCGATCGATCCCTCTGCGCCGAAGCGAGATCCCGGAGGGGCCGCACTCTCCGCGTTTTCTCTTCGTCGGACGGCATGCAAGGGTCAAGGGCCTCGACGTCCTGGTGGAGGCCGCGCTTGCATTGAGGCACGAGCGCGCTTTCTTCGTCGACGTCGTCGGCGACGGGGAGCTCACCGGGGCACTGCGGGCCCGCGTCGCGTCCGCCGGCATGGACGGGATCGTCCGGTTCCACGGGCAACTCGACGACGCCGCCCTCCATGCGCTGTACGCAGCTTGCGACTGCGTGGTGATACCATCGCGCTCGGAGAGCATTCCCATCGTGCTCAGCGAGGCGCTGCAGGCACGCAAGCCCTTGATCGTCACCGACGTCGGAGACATGGGTCGTATCGTGCGGGAGAACCATCTTGGCGAGGTGGTGCCGAGCGAGGATCCGCGGCTGCTGGCCGGAAGCCTGCGGAGTTTCATCGATCGGCCGTGGTCCGCCAGCGAGGAGGGGCGCGCGCGGGTGGTGGAGGAGCTGATGTTCGAATCGGCTGCACCCCGGCTGCTGCGCAAGCTCGAGGAAGTGGTCCGCACATGAAGGCGTTCATTCTCGCCGGCGGCAAGGGAACGCGCCTCTATCCTTATACGGTCACCTTTCCCAAGCCGCTGGTGCCCATCGGCGACAAGCCCATCATCGAGATCATGCTCCGGCAGCTCAAGGCTGCGGGCGTCACCGAGATCTCCATTTCAGTCGGGCACCTCGCCGAGCTCTTGATGGCGTATCTGGGCGACGGTTCGAAGCTCGGCGTGCGGATCCGATACGTTCGCGAGGACAAGCCGCTCGGCACCATCGGCCCGTTGGCGCTGGTGGGCGATCTTCCCGAGAACTTCCTGCTCATGAACGGTGACGTGCTCACCGACCTCGACTACGCGCAGCTCTACCGGTCACACGTGGAAGCCGGTGCGCTGGTCTCGATCTCCGCGTATCGCAAGAAAGTGTCCATCGATCTCGGCGTGCTGGTGTCGGAGCGCGGAGCCGTCACCGACTATCTGGAGAAGCCGACCTACACCTACGACGTCAGCATGGGAGTGTACGTCCTCAATCGCGCGGTGCTGGAGCACATTCCCGCCGGCGAGTATTTCGACTTTCCCTCGCTGATCAAGACGTTGCTCGCGAAAAAGTTGCTGGTGCGGACGGTGCCCTTCGACGGCATCTGGCTCGACATCGGCAGGCCCTCCGATTACCAGGAGGCGCAGGAAACGTTCGGAACGTTGCGGTCGAAGCTGCTTCCGGAGGGTGCATGAGCTGGAACGGCCGGCGCGTCCTGGTGACCGGAAGCGAGGGATTCATCGGGAGCCACCTGGTCGAGCGGCTGGTGGAGGCGGGTGCCAGCGTACGCGCCTTCGTTCTGTACAATTCTTTCAACAATTGGGGCTGGCTGGAGGACCTGCCGCCGGAATCCAGCCGCAGCATCGAGATCTTTCCCGGGGACGTGCGCGACGAAGGACGCGTGGCGAAGGCCGCGGAAGGGATGGATTGCGTGATGCACCTGGCCGCGCTGATCGCGATTCCGTACTCGTACTCCGCGCCCGCCTCCTACGTGCAGACCAACGTCAGCGGCACGCTCAACGTCCTCAACGCGGCACTGCGGCATGGCACCCGGAGCGTCGTGGTCACGTCGACGAGCGAAGTCTACGGCACGGCACGGTTCGTACCCATCACCGAGGAGCACCCGCTGGTCGGCCAGTCGCCCTACGCGGCAACGAAGATCGCGGCCGATCAACTGGCGATCAGCTTCCACCGCAGCTTCGGGCTCCCCGTCTCGATCCTGCGGCCCTTCAACACGTTCGGACCGCGGCAGTCGGCGCGCGCGGTGATCCCCACCATCATGGCGCAGGCGCTGGCCGGAAGGCGCGACATCCGCGTGGGCTCGACCCACACCACCCGCGATTTCACCTACGTGAAGGACACCGTGGAGGGCTTCCTTCGCGTCGCCGAGGTGCCGGAAGCGATCGGACATGTTCTCAACCTGGGCGTGGGACGGGAGATCAGCGTCGGCGACCTGGTGCGCCGGATCGGATCGGTCCTGGGCATGGAGTTGTCGATCGTCAGCGAGGATCAGCGCAAGCGGCCGGCGGCCAGTGAGGTGGAACGGCTCTGCTCGGACAACTCCAGGGCGCGGGCCGTGCTGGGCTGGGCCCCGCGCTTCTCGCTGGACGAGGGGCTCGCGCTCACCGCGGAGTGGCTGCGGCGGAACCTCGGCGCCTACAAGGACAGCATCTACAACCTGTGAGGCTCACGTGACGCAGTCGCAATGGCGCTACATGCTCAGCGACGTCTCGTTCGACGCGGCCGAGGAGCAGGCCGTGCTGGCGGTCATCCGCTCCGGCTGGCTTTCGATGGGACCGCGGACGTCCGAGTTCGAGCAGCAACTGAAAGCGTACACGGGCGCCAGGTATGCGCTGGCGACGTCGAACTGCACGACCGCGCTGCATCTGGCCATGCTGGCCCTGGGCATCGGCCCAGGCGACGAGGTCATCGTCCCGTCGCTCAGCTTCGTCGCCACCGCGAACGCCGTGCTCTACGTGGAGGGCAAGCCTGTGTTCGCGGAGATCGAGTCGCTGCAGCGTCCCTTGATCTCGGCGCGCGACGTGGAGAGCCGGATCACCGCGCGAACCAAGGCGTTGGTGGTCATGCACTATGGGGGTCATCCCTGCGACATGGACGCCATCCTCGAGGTGGCGCGCAGACACCGCTTGCCGGTCGTCGAGGACGCTGCGCACGCGATCGGCAGCAAGCACCGGGAACGCGCCTGCGGCGCCATCGGCGCCATCGGATGCTACAGCTTCTTCGCCAACAAGAACCTGGCCGCCGGCGAGGGCGGCGCGGTGGTCACCGACGACGAGAAGATGTTCGAGCAGATGAAGCTGCGGCGATCGCATGGCATGACCACGCTGTCGTGGGATCGGTTCAAGGGCCATGCGTTCACCTACGACGTGGTGGACATGGGCTTCAATTTCCGCATGCCGGAGCTGACCGCCGCGGTCGCCGCCGTCCAGCTGGCGAAGCTGGACGCGAACAACCGCAGGCGCGCCGAGGCGGTGCGGGCCTATCGCGAGCTCCTGCCGAAACGACTCCAGCTGCCGTTCGCGGCAGAGCCCGCTCCGGGCGCGCATCACCTCATGCCGGTGTTGCTCCCGGAAGGCGTCGATCGGCTCGCCTTCATGACCCGTCTGCGCGAGCAGGGCATCCAGTCCAGCATCCATTACGGCCCCATCCACCAGTTTTCGCATTACCGGAAGCTGGGGGAGGTCTCGTTGCCCATCACCGAGGAATATGCGCGGCGGGTGGTGACGCTGCCCCTGCATGCCAGGTTGACTGCGGACGACGTCTCCCAGATTGCCGCCGGCGTGGGCTCGGCGCTGGGCTGACGTGAAGGCCACCGTTCGCTGGATCGCCGGACTTGTGGTCGCGGCCGCCTCGCTCTGGTTCATGGCCTCGCAGCTGCACGTCGGCGCCGCCCAGCTGGGCGTGCGCCTGTGGCAGATTCCTGTCTGGGCGCTGTTCGCGGCGGCGGTGTTCTTCGCTGCCAGCCAGGTGATGGAGACGTTCATCTGGCATCGCCTGCTCCGCACCGTGCCCGGGCAGTCCGGAGCGTTGTCCCTGTCCGACACCTTCGCCGTGCTCAACGTCAGCGCGGTAGGCAAATACCTTCCCGGCAAGGTCTGGGGATATGCCTGGCAGATGTTCTTGCTCGATCGCCGCGGCGTGCCACCACAGGCCTCGCTGCGGACGAACGTGCTCACCATCGTGGCGGCGTTCGCCTCGGGCGCGCTGGTGGGGGCGCTTGCCTCGCTCGCCGGCGGCTTGCCCCTGCCCATCGCTGGCGTCTCGCTGCTTGGTGCGCTGGCGCTGATCGCAATCGTTCCCCTGCACGAACGCCTCCGGCTCGTGACGCGCATCGGCGCGCGATTCGGCATCCGCCTCGACGCGGCGAGCGTGTCCAGACGGGCGTGGGCGCTGACGATCGCAGGGTATTGCGCAGTATGGGTGGTGTACGGGTCGGGTGGCGCCTTGCTCGCGCGCGTCCTCGATCCATCGCTGGGCGTGGCGGGCTCCGCACGGGTGCTGGCGGGCATGTCGTTGTCTTGGCTGGTCGGCATGGTGGTGATCATCGCGCCTGCGGGGCTCGGCGTCCGGGAGGCGGCAATGGCCTTCGCCCTGGCGGGAATGTCCGGCTCGCTGGGCGCCGTGCTGCCCATCGCCACGCGGTTGATCTTGATCCTGGTCGATCTTGCGTTGGAGGTCGCTGCGTTGACGGTGATGTGGCGGCGGCGTCCGCTGCCGCAAAGTGGGTGAGGGCGCACGCGGCGGCCTTCTCATGCGCGCCGCACCGGGGGAGGAACACCGGTTGCCCCGATGTTTCACTGTGGTACGGTCTCGCGCCCCAGAAGGACTCTCACTTCGATGAAGCTCGTCATCCAGATCCCCTGTTACAACGAGGAAGCGAGCCTGCCGATCACCGTGGCGGCCCTGCCCCGGGCCCTCCCGGGGATTGACGCGGTCGAATACCTCGTCGTCGACGACGGGAGCTCAGACCGGACCGTCGCGGTGGCGAGGGATCTGGGCGTCCACCACGTCGTCAGCGTGCCGCACCGCGGGCTGGCGCGCGCGTTCATGACCGGGCTGGAAGCCAGCATCCACGCGGGCGCGGACATCATCGTCAACACCGATGCCGACAACCAGTATTGCGCCGACGATATCGTCAAGCTCGTCGAGCCCATCCTCCTGGGGAGGGCAGAGATGGTCGTGGGCGCCCGGCCCATCGCCGCAATCGAGCATTTCTCCCCGGTGAAGAAGCTGCTGCAGAAGCTGGGAAGCTGGGCGGTGCGGGTGGCGAGTGGCACCAGCGTGCTGGACGCGCCGAGCGGCTTTCGTGCCATGACGCGCGGTGCCGCGATGCAGCTGAAGGTGTTCTCCGAGTACTCGTATACGCTCGAGACGATCATCCAGGCAGGCCGGAAAGGGATGGCGATCGAGTCGGTCCCCATCCGCACCAACCGGGACCTGCGCCCTTCGCGGCTGGTGAGGAGCATCGGCAGCTACGTGCGGCGCTCGCTGATCACCATCGTCCGCATTTTCATGACCTATCGGCCGCTCCGCTTCTTCCTGCTGCTGGGAGCCCTGGTCTTCGGGGTTGGTTTCGTCATCGGCATCCGCTTCCTCTGGTTCTACTTCTCGAGCGAAGGTGGCACCGGCCACATCCAGTCGCTCATCCTCGCCTCGATGTGCATGATGATCGGATTCGTCACCTGGGTCCTGGGGCTGCTGGCGGACTTGATCTCCGTCAACCGGCGCCTGCTCGAGGAGACGGTCGCGCGCATCTGGAAGATCGAGGAGCTACTGCGTCTTCCCCCGGATCGCCCGAAGTGAACGGAGAGGCGCGCGTTCCCCTCAGCCGGTTCGAGGTTGCCCTTGCCGCGGCGCTCCTGCTCGCGGTCTCCGGCTGGTCGTTTGGCGCCAACCTGTTCGCCGGAGAAGCCATCGGTCCGATGGACGTCCTCTCCGCGTCGCCCGGCTATGCGGAGGGGGTGCCGCCGCTGCCGCTGGTCAACGAGGAGAAGTCCGACATCCTCGATTCCCTGCTCCCTGCCTGGCGGTACGCAAAGGCTGAGCTGCGGGCCGGGCACTTGCCGCAATGGACGCCGATGTCGGCGGGTGGAGAGCCGCTCTTCACCGACCTTGGTTTTGGATTCATCAGCCCGCGCTTTCTCTGCTTCCTCGTCTTTCCCGATCCCCTGGGCTACAGCCTTGGATTGATCCTGCAGTCGGCCATCGCCGGGCTCGGGGTCTATCTGCTTTGCCGTCGCTCCCTCGCCGTGCTGGCCGCAGCACTCGGCGCAGTGACCTTCATGATGTGTGGCTTCAATTCGGCCTGGGCCCAATGGCCGCAGGTGAGCACCAACTGCTGGATCCCCTGGGTGCTGCTGGCGCTCGACCGCCTCGTCGAGCGCCCGGCTCCGGCGCGCGCGATCGCGATGTCCCTCTCCATCGCGGCGATGATCTTCGGCGGCTTTCCTGCCGTGGCCGCCTACGGCCTGTATCTGGGAGGCGCCTTGGGAGCCTGGCTGCTGATCGTTCATTGGCGCCAGACGGGGTCGTTGACCGGAGCCGCGCTTCGCGCCGCGTACGCCGGGGCAGCGGTGGGCGTCGGGTTCATGCTCACCGGCTTTCAGATCCTGCCTTTCGGCGCCTACTTGACGCAGTTCGACCTCTCGCACCGGAAAGCCGCAGGCATCGACCCCGCCAACGCATGGAAGCTCCTCCAGCCTTTCGCCGAGGGGACGCCGCGCGTGGAGAGCGCGAGCTACGTGGGCCTGGCCGCTGTGGCCATGGTGCTTGCCGCGCTGCTGCTCCTGGGTCTTCGCAAGAAACCGGCTCCCGCGCTGTCGGGTGGGTTCTGGCTGGTCGCGGCGCTGCTCACCGCTTCCGCCGTCTACACCTGGCCGCATCGGCTCGCCCACCTTCTCTACCGGCTGCCGGTCCTGAACTTCAACGCCAGCAACCGGCTGCTCTCGGTGCTGGGGTTGGAGCTGTCCATCCTCGCCGCGGTGGGCCTGGACTCGATCCTCGTCGTCTACCGGGATCTGCGGGCGCTGCGAGGAGTTCCGGCGGCGGCCTGCATGGCCGTGATCGCGATGCAGTGCGCCGACCTCCCGCGAGTCGGACGCGCGCACAATGCCGTGGTGCCGGCCACCTCGTTCTTTCCAAGCCGTCCCGCCATCGACTACGTCCGCAGCCACCTGATCGCCGGCCAGAGCGTGGTCGCGACCAGCGACGCCTATTTCGTCGGAGGAACGCTGGGCTCGTACGGAGTGCCGGAATGGTTCTCCCATTCCTACCGCACGCCGGCGGAGAGCGCGGTGCTCGAGAAGGTGGTCAAGTCTCCCTGGGCGACCTGGACGGCGGCGGTGTTTCATTTCGACAAGGTCGACCTGCGGTCGCCGTGGATTGATCCGCTCTCGATCCGCTTCGTGATGACCGTCGACGCGAAACCGATGCTCCTGGGACAAACGGCCAACGATCGCCCCTCGATGCTCGTCACCCAGCATCGTGTGGGGCAGTCGCTGCGCATCGCGCAATCCCTCGAGTCCTGCTCGGCGGCGCTGCTGGTGGGGACCTATGCTCTGGACCACGCCGACGCGGACCTCCGGCTGCACATCGTCTCCGGAGGCACCGTCCTCGCGTCCGCGGTGGCGCTCGCGGCGCAGGTGCGGAACAACACCTGGGTAGACTTTGCCTTCCCAAAGCCGGTACGGCTGGCGCCAGGAAAATACGAGCTGATGGTTGAGTCGGCGCAGGGAGCCACTGCGTCCCCGGTGTCGGTCTGGAGCGAGACAGGCCAGGATCTGTTCCCGGACGGCGCCCAGATCGTCGACGGCCATCCGGTGACGGGCGATCTTGCCTTCAAGCTGCAGGCCTGCGCGCAGCGCCCGCCTCCGGGCTGGAAGGTGGCTCGCGAGGCGAACGAGATTCTCATATTCGAGCGGATCGACTCCCCTCCAGGCGCCTTCCTGATCGATGCGGCCCGCTTCGGCGAGCCTCCCGATGCGGCGGACATCCGCTGGGACGCCGTTCGACAGGTCTCGTTCTCCGGGGAGCGGCAGATCTACGAGGTGACCTCGCGGACGCCCTCGTTCCTGGTCCGCAGCATGCGGTCGTGGCCCGGCTGGAGAGCATTCGTGGACGGACAGGAAGTTCCCATCCAGGCGTACCAGGCGGTTCTTTCCGCGATTCCTCTCGCGGCGGGGACGCACAGGGTGGAGCTGCGCTACCGCCCGGTGCGCTGGCGCGCGGGCGTGCTCGTCTCGACCCTCGGCCTGCTCGCTTGCGGCGCGTCGATGGCGTTCAGCCGCCGGCGCGCCGCCACGGCTTGACGGCGCGCGGCGGCCAGGCAATCTCCATCTGCAGCGATTCCAGCGAAAGGTTGGGGTTGTAGGCGGGATCCTGCTCCAGCGCGCGGCCCCACTTCGCCTTCATGAAGAGCACCTCTCGCTCGAACCGCTCCTGCTTCTCGGGCGTGTCCTCGTATCCGCGGCTGGCGGATTCGTGGTGGTACAGGACCGCGTGCGGCGTGTAGAGGTTGCGGAAGCCCGCCTGCTCGAGCTTGAGGCAGAAGTCGACGTCGTTGAAGGCGATCTTGAGATTGGTCTCGTCGAGCCCGCCGACCTGGAGATAAGCGGTCTTGCGGACCGCGAGGCACGCGGCGGTGCAGACGGAGAGGTTCTGGACCAATTGCGCGCGGCCGAAGTATCCCGGCGCATCCCCCGGGAGTTGCTTGAACACGTGGCCGCCGACCCCGAACAGGCCGGCGATGACGCCCGCATGCTGGATGCTGTCGTCCGGGTAGAGGAGCTTGCAACCGACCGCGCCGATCCCCGGACGCACCGCTTGCGAGACCAGCTCGGTCAGCCACTCGGGCTCGATCACCTCGATGTCGTTGTTGAGCAGACAGACGATCTCCCCGCGCGCCTCGCGCACGGCGAGATTGTTGATTGCGGAGTAGTTGAACGGCGCGTCGAACGGCAGTACCCGCGCTCGTCCGGCCGCGGCGAGGGAGCGCATGTAGTCGAGGGTCTGTGGATCCTTGCTCTGGTTGTCGACGATGAGGACTTCGTACTTCGCATAGGTGGTCCGGTCCTCGATGCTGCGCAGCGCCTGTTCCAGAAGCGCGTACCCGTCGCGGGTGGGAATGATCACGCTGACCAGAGGAACTTCCGGCGGCAACGGGTGGCGGACGCGGTATGTCGTCGGGAAGGGTCCCTCCACGACCGTGGCTCCGAGATGCCGCTCGCGGAGAGCCTTGAGCGCGGCGTCGACGGCATAGCTCTTGTTCTCGGCGCTTGCGGCAGTTGAGCCCTGAGCGGACCGCCAGTGGTAGAGGACGTGGGGAACGTGACGGATGCGCTCTGGAGCCAGCGAGCCGGTGGTGCGCAGGAGCAGGTCGTAGTCCTGGCTTCCCTCGAACCCCAGGCGGAATCCTCCCGCGCCGCGCACCAGGGAGGCGCGATAGCAGGCGAGATGGTTGACGTAGTTCTGGGAGGAGAGAAGGTCTGGATTCCAATCCGGCTTGAAGTATGGCTCGTAGCGATCCCCGAACGCGTCGATCTTGTCCTCATCGCTGTAGATGAGGTCGGCGTCCGGATGCGCGGCGATCTCCTCGGCGAGCATGTACAACGCGTGGGGCGCCAGCTCGTCGTCGTGGTCGAGCAGCACCAGGAAGTCGCCAGTGGCGATCGCCAGCGCGTCGTTGGACGCGGCCGAGATGTGCCCGTTGCTCGGGCGAAAGACCACCTGGATGCGCCGGTCGGCGGCGGACAGCTGCTCGAGGACCCGGCGCACGGACGCGCTGGTCGAGGCGTCGTCCGCGATGCACAGCTGCCAGTCCCCATAGAGCTGCCCGCGCACCGAGGCGATGGCGCGCCGGAGCCACTTCTCCGGCGTGTTGTAGACCGGCATGAGAATGGAGAAGACGGGGCGGGTGGGCAGCTGCTCAATGCGGGCGGCGATGGCGGCGCGATCGTCGTCCCGGAGCTGGTCGAACTCCGCCATCCAGGCGTCGTAGCGGACCGTTCCCGTGGGGCGCGAGCGGTCGACGAGGGCCTGGCGCATGCCCCGCAGCCCTGAGGAGCGGAACATGTCCCAGATCTGCGAGGCGGCGGTTGGAATGCGGCTGGGCTCGTGGAGCAGGCGCCTGACCAGCGGCGCTGCGAACCGTGCCCCGGTTCGCAGCTTGCCGAGCTCGCGCATGCTGACCTTCGATAGCCTGAAGGTGCCTTCCTGGTCCGTGGGATCAAGCCGAATCGCGGTCAGCCCGGCAGGGAGCCAAACCTCGGTGGAGAGACCGGGGCCGTCGGGACGCGGCAGGCGGATCACGTTGCGCTCGCTGAAGCCGGTGCCGGTGTCGAGGTAGAGGTGGGGAGCCTGCTTCCCAGGCCTGGCCAGTGCCAGATCCAGGTCCAACTGCACCCAGCCGGAGGGGAACGCGCCGCGGCGCGACTCGAGGATGAAATGAGGATCGCCGCCGCGCGCGCTCCACTGCCCATCTCCGAGGCTCTCCAGCCGCTTGCCCGGATGCAGCTCGAAGTCGAATCGGGCCGGCAGTAGCTCCTTGCGCGTCACACGAAGCAGATGACGTAGCGATCTCTGATCGGACGCCTTGGCTCGCGCCGACAGGCGATCGACCGCATGCGCGAGCTCCGCCGAGCGGGCGTCGAGCGCCGCCAGGAGCTTCTCGTGCCTCTCGGAGCGGCGCGCCAGATCCTGGGCACGGCCCAGCCCGTGCTGCCGTGCCTCGGCCGCGACCGCGACAGTGACGTCGCGCCGCAGGCCTTCCATTGCCTGGAGCAGCGTCGTCCGTTCTGCCTGCCAGGCGCGCTCGCGCTCGTCGATGAGCGTGTTGGCGAGCGCGTAGTCGGCAGAGAGAGGCCACGACATCCCGACCCGGACCATGCCGCCGCCTGCCAGGCGATGGAGTCCCTCCGCCGGAACCGGAAGCTCCAGGGACGGATCGTTGCCTGTGCAGAGCAGCGCGCCGGCAAAGGCGCCGGCCAGCACGCGCATCTCGCGTGGCGCCAGCAACGATCCCAACAGCCCGTCCCATGTCCAGACGGACACGCCCGCCGCGTCGTGGACCGAGAGGGAATGAAGCCGGACGAAGCCTGGGCGGTCGCCTACGTCGAGGCGGAGGGAGGACGGCGGCGCGGCGCGGGCGGGAATCGGCAGCTCGATCGATTGGCGCTCTCCCATCCTTCCCGAAACGGAGCTGCTCTCGGCTTCGGCATACTGGCCCTGGCTGCCCCAGTAGAGCTGGATGGTGAAGTGAGGCCCCGCGTCGCCGGACGGCGGGGCGGGCGCGATCCCGCGGCCCGGCGCGGCCTCGACGATGAACTGGTAGGCGAGCGCGTCCGGATGCGAAAACAGGGCGCGCATCGGCCCCGGCGCGAGCACGTCAGCTCCCGCCTTCTGGAATTCGGAGAACTGCACAGGGACGACCACCGGCTTGATGCCGAGGGCATGAAATCCGTGCTTTGCGATCAACTCGACGAGCGTCGACCGGGTGAAGAACCTCACATGCGTCTGGTCGAGGATCCCGCTGGGTCGATACGAGAAGTCCCCATGGACGAGGCCGGCGACGACTCCGGCATAACCGACGTTGGGGATCGAGATCAGCACCCGCCCTCCTGGAGCCAGCAAGGGAGTCAGCTGGTCGAGGACGCGCCCCGGGTCCCGCAGGTGCTCGAGCACGTCCGCGCAGACGATGGCGTCGTACGCCCCGGCGGGGAAGTGGTCGGCGAGCGTCGCTTGCTCGAGATCGAGCTGCAGCAGCTGCCGGTAATGTGGCCTCGCCATGGCCGCGGCCTCGGGGTTCAGTTCGACGCCGTCGGCGGTGCAACTCTTGTTCACGCGAAGGTAGGCGCCGAGCTTGCCGGTCGCAGCGCCCAGGTCGAGCACTGTCGCGCCGGGTGCAATCAGCCTGGCGATCTCCGACAGCGAGTCCTCTCCGTCGAGGTTGGAGGGACGGTCGTACAAGGTTGCGGGTTCCATTGGCGGCCGTTTCTACGTAACCTTCGGCGCTGGCGCAACACGCTTCCCCGGCAACAGCGCCAGCCCGGCGGCAAACGGCGCGACCAGACAGCCCGGATAGAAGTAGCGCACGTCCTGGGCGACGCAGAACGCCATCGCAGCCAGCCAGTTGGAAACGACAGGGACGAACACGATCCACACGCGCATGCTCCGGCCTCGAACGGCGCAGACGGCGGCGAGCAGGAGGGTCAGGTACATCCAGGTGGCGGGCTGGGCGAACAGCCAGTCCCATCGGTTGGAGAAGACGGTCGCATTGACGAAATTCGTGGCCCAGCGGTTCAGGGCACCGGATTCCCATTGCCGGCGTTGCCCGATTTCCGCTGGTTCCGGACGGTGGGGAACGTATCGCCCATCGACACGGTCGGCGGGGATCACGTAGGTCGCGCCCGGTGCAAGGCCGAGGCGCCAACCGATGGTCGCGATCCGCACCCGGTGGGCGAGCACGATGCGCAGGTTGTGTCGCGCGACCGAGAACCAGGTCCGCAGGAACTGTTCGTGCATTCCCGGAACGTCCAGGCTTGCCCAGTGGGCACGCTTCGTACGCCAATACGTGAATGAGCGGGGGTCGTAGAGATCGCGCCACTCGTCCAGATCGTCGAGTTGCCCCAGCACCGCCCGCTCGCGCTCGTCGATGGCGCCCTGCGCGCTGAGCACGGCGCCGATGTCACAGATGAACGGGCTCGATCTGTAGAAGTTCTCGCCGTCGTGGTTCTTGCCGACTGCGATGGAAAGCGGCACCTCGACCAGGAACACGATCGCGAGCATGGCGACGGCGGAGGCCGCGATGCGCCTCCACGCGCCACGGTGGACGACGAACAACGCGGCGAAGGTGAGGACGGCGGGGGCCGGTCCGTTGGGACGCCCCAACCAGACCGCCGCGGTGGCGAGCACAAGCGCCACCGGCTTGGGGAAGGCAGGCTGCTCGGCCCCCTGGCTGGGGGCTGTCTGCGCGAGCAAGACGGTCAACCAGAGCAGGGCCGCGGAGAAGAGCACGTCCTTCCAGAGCGTGACCGCATAGAGGCCATGGAGGGGAAAAGCGAGGAAGGCAGCCAGGATGGCGAAGCGCGCCCATCGCCCGAGGCCGCGGGCCTCGAGCAGCAGCATGCCGGCCGTGAAGGCGGACCCAAGAGCGCCCGCCTGCAGGAAACCGATCGCCGCTGGCGAGCGCCATGGCCGCGTGACCAGCCAACAGATGATGGTGTTGGCGAGCGGCAGGAAAGCGTTGAACGGCCGCTCTAGCACGGCCATGTACCAGGCGGCACCGGCGGCTGGCGCTTGTCCACCGGCACCGCCTGTGATCTGCCTCCACAGGATATAGGAATCTTCGCTGAACAGGCCTGGGAAGTACGCGAGCAGGTAGAGCAGGAGCACCAGCGCCGATGGAACGAGATACTTGAGGGCAGCGCGGAGCCTCGAGGGCGCCACTGTCACCGGGACCCTCTTCGGGGATGCACGAGCGTGGCACGCGGACAGGAGCCACAGGCGTCTTGACTCGCCTCCGGCGCGCCCGTAATAAGGCGCTCGCCTCGCGCCGGCCGGCGGAATCCGGATCTGCTGGCGCCAGGAAAGATGCCGATGACCGAAGCAGCCCCAACGCGCCTCGAAGACACTGCCGGTGTGCGGCGCGCGCGGGACGGTCGCCTCAAGCTGCTGATCGTCATCCCTGCGTACAACGAGGAAGCGAGCATCGTAAGCATCATCGAGCGGTCGGTCGCCGCCAAGGAATACATCATCGCCAATTCACCCGTGACTGCGGTCGAGGTCACCGTGGTCAGCGACGGCTCCCGCGATCGCACCGTCGAGCGAGCCAGGCAGTACGAAGGAAGCATCAGGCTCATCGCTTACGAGAAGAACCGCGGCTACGGCGCCGCGATCAAGGAAGGTTGGCGTGGGTCCGACGCGGATCTGCTGGGGTTTCTCGACGCCGACGGCACCTGTGATCCGCGGTTCTTCGCCAACCTCTGCTCGTTGATGGAACGCCGGGGTGCGGACGTGACACTTGGCTGCCGGCTGGCGGCGGGCAGCAAGATGCCGCTGGTGCGCCGCATCGGAAACCTGATCTTCGCCCTCCTGCTCAGCTTCTTTTCTTCGAAAAAGGTGCGGGACACCGCGAGCGGGATGAGAGTCGTCCGCGCCTCGAGCTTGCAGAAGATCATGCCCCTGCCGGACGGGATGCACTTCACTCCGGCGATGAGCGCGCGGGCCATCCTCTCCTCCGATCTACGGATCGCCGAAGAGGACATGCCCTACCACGAGCGCGAGGGCGAGTCGAAGCTCAGGGTCATCAAGGATGGGCTTCGCTTCCTCGGTGTGATCATCGAGGCCGCGTTCCTCTATCGCCCCTCCCGCCCGCTCACCTTCGCCGGCCTGCTCTGCGGCGCTGCCGCACTGGCCTGGTCGGTCTCGCCGGTGTCGTTCTATCTGAGCCACCGCAAGGTGCTGGAGTGGATGGTCTACCGCATGGTGGTGGTGGATCTTCTCCTCACCTGCTCCTGCGCGCTCCTCTGTGCCGGCTACCTGGCGAAGCGCGTGGTCGACGTCATCTTCCAGCTCAAGCAGCCATCGTCTGCGGCCCAGACCATCCTGATCGCGTTCTTTTCCAGCCGTTGGTTCTGGGCGGTACCCGCTGCGCTCCTCACGGTGGGCGGGGCACTGGTCGGGTCGAGCTTCGTTCAGTGGGTCCGCTACGGAGAGATCTTCGAGCACTGGTCGCGTTTCGTTGCCATGTCGGTTTGCGCTTCGTGCGCCGTGATCCTCGCCGTCACCAAGGTGGTGGATTACACCTTGAACCTGGTGGAAGAGCGGGTCGGATACTTGAAGAGCTCAGCGCTCGAAGGCGGGGCCAGACGGGATTGACGGCTCCGCCGCTTCACCGGCGTTTCTCGTAGACCTTGAACTCGTACCCGATGGCGGGAAGACGGCCGGTGTCGGCGACCGCATAGCCCTGAGCGCCGAGGAGCGCATCGTAGTCGTGCAGGAAGATATAGGCCGCGCGCGGCCTGTTCTCCAGGATCTCGTTCACGTAGATGGCCCTGCGCGCCGCGGACGCGAGCTTGGGGATGACTGCGGACAGCTCCGCCGGCGGGATGTGCTGCAAGGTTCGCGCAGCGACGACCAGGTCGGATTCCGGCACCGCGATGGAGGGGGAGGCCACGTCGCCGAGCACGAGATCGGCGTGCTCAGGGCCCTCCCCGCGCGCGATTCGCTCCCTGGCTGCCCGGTGGAGCGGGCCGGACATCTCCACGGCGAAGAGACGCTCTACGCCGCACTCCTTGTAAAGGGCGAACAGCCGGCCGTCGCCGCAGCCGATGTCGGCCACGGTCTTGGCGCCGTATCGATGGATGAGGCGCCGCAGCGTGGCGAAGTCGTCCTGGTGGGAGTAGCGGGCGCGAAGATCGCGCGCGCGCAGGCGCCAATAGGCTTCCTTGAACCTGCGGTAGTCGACGACTGCGAGGATCTCCGCCAGCAGGCGCCGGACAGAAAACTTCATCTCCACCTCCATGGGCCCGGCCGCGCGAAGAACGCCGTCGCCTTTGCGGGCGAAAGCAGCGAACCGTTTGCACGCGCCTCCCTATTACCACCGGAGCAGCTCACGGGTAGGCTCGTTCGCCTTGGCGGGCGATGGACACGACCGGCGCTTTCGGGTACGAACGCGCGTTTCCGGGAGACCGAGATGGGCGACGCCGAAAACCTGCCCGAGGCTCACGTCCGCCGCTACGAGGAGGAATTGAACCAGGGCATCTCGGCCACTGGCGAAGGTCGCGATTTCTTCGCACGCGGTCGGGTGGACTTTCTCAGCAGCTGCCTGCGCTCCCTCGACCTGGTCCCCGGGCGCATTCTCGATTTCGGCTGCGGCACCGGTGACACTGCCCCGCTGCTCCTCGGGCTACCTGGCGCGTCCTCGCTGATCGGGACCGATGTCTCGGACGTCTCGGTGGCTGCAGCCGAGGCGCGGTACCGAACGGAACGCGCCATCTTCCGCACGCTTGCGCAGCACGTTCCCGACGGGAGCGTCGATCTGGCGTACAGCAACGGCGTGTTTCACCACATTCCGCCCCCGGAACGCGCCACGGCCGTGGACCACGTCTGGCGGTCGCTGCGGCCGGGAGGAGTCTTCGCGCTCTGGGAGAACAACCCGTGGAACCCCGGCACGCGCTACGTGATGAGCCGGATCCCGTTCGACCGCGACGCCGTCCCGCTCACGTCGGGCACCGCGCGGGCGCTGCTGCGGGCGCGCGGATTCGAGATCCTGCGCGTCGATTTCCTCTTCGTCTTCCCTCGTTTCCTCAGCATCCTGCGGCCTCTGGAACGGCGGATGACGCGCTTGCCCCTCGGCGGTCAGTACCAGGTGCTGGTGCGCAGGCCGCTGACCGCGGCGGGTGAGGGCGCAGGCGTGCCGGCGAGCGGCGACTAGGATGCCGGGGTTCGAGATCACGGAGGACTGGAGCGGATCGACCAGCCGATGAGCTTGTAGAGGATCCGCGCCCCCACGTTCTCGTCCCACTCGCTGCCGTCCTGCGCCGGCGCCACCTCGGTGAGATCGAATCCCACCAGCTTGCGGCCGCTCTTCGCCACCGCGCCGATCAGCGAGGTTGCCATCTGGAAGGACAGGCCGCCCGGCACCTTGGTCCCCGTATGCGGGCAGAGCGCCGGGTCGAGGCCGTCGATGTCGAAGCTGACGTAGACCTGCCTTGGCAGCTCCGCCACGATGCGAGCGCATTGGGCGGCCCAGGTCTCNCCGGCGAAGCGCGCCTCGGCCAGCTCGGCGTCGAAGAAGGTGACGATCTTTCCACCCGAGCCGCGGATGCGCTCCGCCTCCTCCTCGCAGAGATCGCGGATTCCCACCTGCACCAGCTTCTCGATGCGCGTCCTCCGCACCACGTTGTCCATGATCGACGCGTGCGAGTGCTCGAAGCCCTCGTAGGCGTGGCGCAGGTCGGCGTGCGCGTCGAAGTGCAGCACGCCCAGCCCCGGGTACTTCTCCGCGTGGGCCGCGATGGCGCCAAAAGAAACGCTGTGGTCGCCGCCCACGGTCCCGACGATCTTTCCGCGCTCGAGCCACCGCGCCACGCTGTCGTGCACCCAGGAGTTGACTTGCTGCGAGATGGGGTTGACCGAGGGCGGTTCGCGCTCCGCCGGCTCGGGGAACACCGGCTCCGCCAGCATGCTGATGCCCGCCTCGTAGGGCTTGCCCGTCTCCAGATCCCAGAGATCGACCTGCTTGCTGGCGCGCAGGATCGCCGCGGGCCCCTGCGAGGTGCCGCCGCCGTAGCTGGTGGTGGCCTCGAAGGGCACAGGCACCAGGATGACCCTTGCGGACTGGGGCGTGTCGTTCAGTCCAAAGATGCCGGAGTCGGCGCTCGCCGCGGCGTTGGGATCGAAGCTCATCCGAACAGCTCCCTCGCGATCTTCGGCTTCACGCCGGTGGTGTCGAGCAGCTTGCGCAGCTCTTCGCGCGCGCCGCGGTGCTCGCGGTGGACGCGGCGCGCGAGGATCAATTCGTTCTTCAGCGAGTGCTCCCACCCGGTCAGCTCGGTGACGGTGATCTGGTAGCCCTGGCTCTGCAGCGCCAGCGCGCGCACCACGTTGGTGAGGTGCGCGCCGATCTCGCGGCGGTGGATGGGATGGCTCCAGAGCTGCGGCCAGGGCGCCGGCGCCTGCTTCGGCATCTCCTTGAGCTGCGCCGCCACCTCGGCCTGGCAGCAGGGGACGGCGGCCACGTGATCGGCGTCGTGCCGCAGCGCGAGCAAGAGCGCGTCGTCGGTGGCGGTGTCGCAGGCGTGGAGCGCCAGCACCATGTGGACGCGCGCGGGGAGCACGTCGGGCGCGTCGCCGATGCGGGCGGGGACGAAGCGCATGCGATCGAACCCCAGCTTCTTCGCCCGCTCCTGCCCGCGCTCGATCAGCTCCGGGCGAGATTCTACTGAATAGATGACCGCAGTGGCGTGCTCGCGCAGGAAGAGCTCGTAGAGCACGAAGCCCAGGTACGCGTTGCCGGCGCCGGCATCCACCAGCACCGGCTCCTGGTGCCGCGCCAGCACGTCGCGGACCGCCGGCTCGAGCAGCTGCACCAGGTGGTTCACCTGCTTGAGCTTGCGCAGGCTGTCGGCGTGGAGCGCGCCGTCGCGGCCCACGAGGTGCAGCTCGCGCAGCAGCTCGACCGACTGGCCGGGCAACAGCTCGCGCCGCACCTGTTCGCCTTTTACCTGACGCATCGCGACCGCCACCTATCACAGGACGTCGCGGCGGAGGGGCGCAATGCGTACACTGGCGCAAACACCTGGGGACACGAATCGCCGCTGCGCGGCTCATCATGTCCCCGCATCGTTCGCGGGGCGCTTACATGCATGTGTTCGTCACCGGCGGGGCAGGATTCATCGGCGCGCATTCCGGTCGCGCGCTGCTGGCAGGCGGGCACCGGGTCACCGCGGTGGACGACCTGAGCCATGGCAAGCGGGCCGCAGTGCCCCAAGGCGCGGTCCTGCACGTGCTCGACATCCGCTCCCCCGACCTGCCAGCGCTGTTCGAGCGTGAGCGCCCGGACGCGGTGCTCCACCTGGCGGCGCAGATGGACGTGCGGAAGTCGGTGGCCGATCCGCTCTTCGACGCCTCCGTCAACGTGCTCGGGACCGTCAACGTGCTCGAATCCGCGCGGCGCGCCGGCGTGAAGCGGGTGGTGTTCGCTTCCTCAGGGGGAGCGGTCTACGGCGAGCAGGAAACGTTTCCCGCGCGCGAGGATCATCCGCGGCGTCCGGCCAGCCCCTACGGCGTCTCCAAGCTCTGCGGAGAGGAGTACCTCGCGTACGCGGGCCGCGCCTTCGGCCTCTCTACGCTCGCGCTCCGCTACGCCAACGTGTACGGACCCGGGCAGGACCCGCACGGAGAAGCCGGCGTGGTGGCCATCTTCCTGGAAAAGATGCTCGGAGGCGGCGCGCCGGTGATCAACGGCGACGGGCTGCAGACCCGCGACTACGTGCACGTGGCCGACGTGGCGCGCATCAACGCCCTGGCGCTGCTCGCGCAGGTCGGAGGCGCGCTGAACGTGGGGACGGCGCGCGAGACCACCGTGGTCGACCTGGCGGCGGCGTTGGCCAGGCATGCGGGGTACGCCGGCCAGATCCAGCACGGTGCCGGCAAGGCCGGAGAACAGCGCCGCAGCGTCGTCGACCCTGCAGCGGCCGCCGCGGCGCTGGGGTGGAAGCCCGAGATCGGCCTCCAGCGCGGCCTCGAGGACACCGCGGCCTGGTTCAGCGGGCAGCGGCGGAACCGATGAGCGCGGCGCTCGCCACCTGAGCCGGGATGTCGTAGAGGAGCGCGCGATGCTCTTCGCGGTCTGCGCGCCCGGGATCGAGCCCGTGCTGGAGGAGGAGGTTCGGGCGCTGGGCCTTCCAAGGACCGCTCTGGCCGGCGGCGTGGAGGTGCAGGGCGCCCTGCCCGAGGTGCTGCGCCTCAACCTCTGGTCGCGGACGGCCACCCGTGTGCTGGTGCGCGTGGGCGAGCCGTTCCATGCCACCGCCTTTGCGGAGCTGGTCCGGAAGGCGTCGGCGCTGCCGTGGGACCAGTTCGTGCGGCGCGGAGAGCGGGTCGCCTTTCGCGTGACTTGCAGGAAGTCGCGGCTCTACCACTCCGGGGCGGTGGAGGAGCGCTTGCTGGCCGCGGTCGCTTCGCGGGTCGAAGTACAGCCCGCTGCGGCCCCGGGCGACGACGAGGAATCCGACGCGCAGCTCTTCGTCGCGCGCCTCGAGCGCGACGTCTGTACCGTAAGCGCCGACTCCAGCGGCGCGCTTCTCCACCGCCGCGGCTGGCGGGGTCCTTCGGCCAAGGCGCCGCTGCGCGAGACGCTGGCGGCGGCGCTGCTGCTCGCCTCGCGCTGGACGGGCGAGACCGCCCTCTGCGATCCGCTCTGCGGTTCAGGCACCATCGCCATCGAGGCCGCGCTGCTGGCGACGCGCCGCGCGCCCGGCCTTTCCCGCCGCTTCGCCTTCCAGCGCTGGCCCGGATACTCGGCGCGGCAGTGGGAGCATCTGGTCACACAGGCCCGCAAGCAGGAGCGACCGTTGGCCGTGCGCATCGAGGCGTCCGACCAGGACGCGGGCGCGGTCGAGGCGGCCCGCGAGAATGCGCGCAGGGCCGGCGTGGCGATGGAGGTGGCGCAGCGGCGCCTCGCGGACCTGCCGGCGGACGCGGGAGCCGGGCTCCTTGCCTGCAATCCTCCCTACGGCGTGCGCGTGGGCGGAGAGGGGCGGCGCGTGTTCGAGGATCTCGGCGCCGCGGCGCTCAGGCGTCCTGGATGGGCAGTCTCGCTGATCGCAGCAGATGCGGGCGAGGCGCGCGCGTCGGGCCTTGCGCTCTCGCCGGTGCTGCGCACGCAAAACGGCGGCATCCCGGTAGAGTTCCTCTCCGCAGGCTGAAATTCGGGGACACGATACGGAATGCGACCGATGCCTCGGACGAATTACGTATCGTGTCCCCGATTTCGAGGATTACCCGCCGATGCGGATCATCGATCGGGCCGCGTGCCCGGCGGCCTTCTGCGTCGCCAGGAGCTCGTCGGCGGGCGCGTGCCCCGGCTTCTTCCGGCGCAACCCGTCCTCGATCAGCGAAGCGAGCTCCGCGTCGGAGGCGCCGGCGCGCAGCGGCGCGCGGAGATCGATCTCGCCCTCGTCCAGCAAGCACCACCGGAAGTGCCCGTCGGCGGTGAGGCGTGTGCGGTTGCAGGTGCCGCAGAACGGCTCGGTCATGGAGGAGATGATCCCGATGCGGCCGCGGAAGACCTTGCCGTCCTTCTCCCGCGCCTCGTAGAGCTGCGCCGTTTCGCCGAGGCCCAGCGGCCGCAGCTCCAGCTGCTCCTCGAGGCGTGCGCGGATGGCCTCGGCGGGGAACATCCGGAGCCGCTCGCCCCAGTGATTTCCCTCGAATGGCATATACTCGATATATCGCATCTCGATGACGTCGTCGCGGGCGAAGGCGCGCGCCAGATCCACCAGTTCGTCGTCGTTGATGCCGGCCATCACCACCGCGTTCACCTTCACCGCCGCGAACCCCGCCGCCGCGGCGGCGCGAATGGCGGCGATGGTCTCCTCGCAGCCGTCGCGCAGCGTGATGGAGCGGAAGCGATCGGGCCGCAGCGTGTCCAAGGAAAGGTTGACGGCATCCAGCCCGCCGGCGCGCAGCGCGTCGAGATGCTGGCGCAGCAGGAGCGCGTTGGAGGTCATGGCCAGCCGCTCCAGGCCGTGTGCCTTCAACCCGCCCAGCCGCGCGATCAGCTGGTCCACCCCGCGCCGCACCAGCGGCTCGCCGCCCGTGACCCGGATCTTGCGAACGCCCAGCCGCACGAAGAGGGCAGCCAGGCGCTCGATCTCCTCGAAGGAGAGCAGGTCGTCCTTGGGCAGGAGCGGCACTCCCTCCTCGGGCATGCAGTAGCGGCAGCGCAGGTTGCACTTCTCGATCACCGAGATGCGCAGGTAGGTGTGCGACCGCCCGTAGCGGTCGAACAGCCCCTGCGCGCGCGCGTCGCCGCGGGCCGAAAGCCCCAGCGACGCCGCGTCCAGGGCGCGCGGCGAAGAGGAGATGACAGGTAGCGAACGCGCCTCCACGCCCGGTGTATAACGCGCCGGGACCCCGGAGCCCAAATGCCTCCCTTCGAGCACCGGCTGCGCGTGCGCTTCCAGCACACCGATCCCGCCGGGATCGTCTTCTTCGCCAACATCCTGGTCTATTGCCACGAGGCGTACGAGGAGCTGCTCCGGGCCGGCGGGATGCCGCTGGATGGGTTCCTGGGGCAGCGCGAGGAGTCGCTGCCGCTGGGGCACGCCGAGGCCACCTTCAAGCGCCCCATCCGCTTCGGGCAGTTGGTGACCATCCGCGCCACCGCGGCGCGCATCGGCGAGCGCAGCTTCCGGCTCGAATACGACCTCTTCGAGGAGGCGGGTGAGCACCTGGCCAGCGCCGCCACGGTCCATGTCTCGGTGGAACGCGCCACGGGGCGCTCCACGGCCCTTTCGCCCGCGCTCAGGGCGCTCCTGGAGAAGCACGCTTCCGGAGCATGAGACGGTCCACCTTGCCGGCGGCGTTGCGCGGCAGCTCCGGAAGCGAGACGAAGCGCGCCGGGATCTTGTAGCGGGCCAGCCGCGCTGCCAGATACTCCCGCAACTCTTTCTCCGTGGCCGGACCCACGACGTAGGCGACGCCGACCTGTCCCCAGCGCGCGTCCGGCTCGGGCAGCACGGCGGCCTCGCGAACCCCCGGATGCGAGAGCAGGGCGGCCTCCACCTCGGCGGGGTAGACGTTCTCGCCGCCGCTCACGATCAGATCCGCGCGCCGCGCGTGGACGGTGAGGCGGCCGCGAGCATCCAGCTCGCCCAGATCGCCGGTATGGAAGAAGCCTTCAATTGGCGGATGGCCGAGATAGCCACGCATGACCGCAGGGCCGCGCACCAGCACCTCGCCGGCTTCGACGCCAACCTCGAATCCGGGCAGCGGCGGTCCGGCTGTGCTGCCGTCGGCGTGGTCGGGGCGTTCGCAGGTGGCCATCGAGCAAGTCTCGGTCATGCCCCAGGTCTGCACCACGCGCAGGCCCGCCTCGCGCGCTCGATGCAGCAACGCTTCCGGCACGGGGCCGCCGCCCACCGCCACCAAGACCGATGGAAAGCCGCGGGGCTGCACCTCCAGCACCCGGGCCAGCGTGCTGGCCACCAGGCTGGCGTGGGTCGATCGCGTCAGATCGCGCGCCACCGCCTGCGCGTCGAACCGCTCGTGCAGCACCACCGTGGCCCCGGACAGGCGGCAGCGGAAGACGATTCCGAGCCCGCCCACGTGGAAGAGCGGCAGCACGCAGAGGAACTTCGAGCCGGCGTCGATCTGCAGCACCTGGCTCGCGGCGCGGGCGCTGGCTTCCAGATTTTCGCGCGAGAGGCGCGCGGCCTTGGGCGAGCCGGTGGTGCCGGAGGTGAAGAGCACCAGCGCGGGATCGGGCTCCGGCGGAATGCCGGCGATGGAGGCGCGCTGCGCGTCGAGCTCCGCGGGCGTGAGCCGCGTGTTCTGCAGCACCAGCTCGCCGCCTTGCATCGCCGAGAGCACTGCCGCGATGGTTTCGGGCGTGCCATGGCCTGGCACGGATGCGCGACCCACGATCGGCGGACCGGGCTCTACGTCCAGCTCGGCGCCGCGAAAGACGACCTTCACGGCAGTCCCAGGCCCGGGCTCTCGGGAATGCGCACGACGCCGGCTTCCGGCGCGAGGGGATCGACCTCGCCGAACAACCTTCCCGTGGCGATGCCCGCCGCGGGGTGCGGCCCGAGCGCCAGTACGGCGGCGGCCAGGTGCGCGGCGCCCGCACGTCCGACGGCACCCTCCAGCGACGAGGTGACGATCACCGAGCGCCCGCGGTGGTGGGCCTTTTGCGCCAGCTCCCAGGCCCGGGAGATGCCACCCAGCAGCATCGGCTTGAGGACGATGCATTGCGCCCGATCCAGTGCGCCCTCCGGGTCGGACGCCACCATCTCGTCGGCGCCGAGGGGCACGGGGCTCGCCGCAAGGCCGCGCAGATCCGGCGTGGGCTGTTCGCACAGCTCGATGCCCAGGGGAGCGAGCTGGCGCAGCTTGACCAGCGCTGCTTCCGCCTCCCAGGCGCCGTTCGCGTCGAGCCGCAGCTTGACCTCCGGCCCCACTGCGTCGCGCACCACCGCGGCGCGCGCGTAGTCATCGTCGAACCCGACCTTCAGCTTGAGCGTGTCGAATCCCTCCGCCACGGCTCGCTGCGCCTCGCGCGCCAGCTCCGGCATGCCCAGGGCGGAGAGCAGGGCGCTGGCCCGCACGCGCAGCGGCGCCTCCGGATGGAGCAGCCGCGCCAGCGGCACGCCGGCGCGCTGCGCGGCCAGATCCAGCAGCGCCTGGTCCAGCGCGCAGCGGGCGGCGGGAGACTGCGGCAGCACCTCGGCGGTAGCGCCGCGAAGCTGCTCCATGCATTCCGCCAGCGTCTCCGTGCCCATTTCCGGTAATGGGGCGGCGTCGCCGCGGCCCACCCGCGATCCGTCCCGGACGAGAACCACGATGCCCTCGCGGACGTCGTGCACACCGCGCGAGGTGCGCACCGACCGTAACAGACGCAACCGATACGGGCGCAGCTCGATCGACTGCGCGCGCTCCAGCCTCACTGCCACAGCCCGGCCGCGAGCAGGACGGAATAAAGGATTTGCAGGCGTGCGGTCTGGCCCAGCCCCCGATTGAGCGCGGCTCCGTCTTCGGTGAGCACGGTGCGCAGCGCGGGCAAGGCGGCGGGCAGCGCCAACAGCGGCCAGAGCGTGCCCAGCGCCACCGCCAGCCCGAAGGGCGCCGTCACCAGCAAGAGGTACTGCGCGCGCGTGGCGGTGGGGCCCAGCTTCACCGCGAGCGTGTTCTTGCCCACGTGCGCGTCGGTGTCCCGGTCGCGCAGGTTGTTCACGGTCAGGATGGCGGTGGCGAGGGAGCCTACTGCCGCCCCCGCGAGCCAGGCCTCGCCGGGCACGTAGAGCGCCTGCGCATAGGCCGTGCCGCACGTCGCCACCAGCCCGAAGAAGATGAAGACGAACACGTCGCCGAGCCCGTGGTAGCCCAGCGGCCAGGGACCGCCGGTGTAGAGCCAGCCCGCCGCGACCGAGGCGATGCCGATGGCGATGATGGGCCACCCCGCCACTGCCGAGAGCGCGAGCCCCAGCACGCCGGAGATGCCGAAGGCGATCCAGGCGGCCCGCTTCACCGTCGCCGGCGCGAGCAGCCCGCTCTGCGTGACCCGGGTGGGCCCCACCCGATTCACGTCGGCGCCGCGCTTGAAGTCGGAGTAGTCGTTGGCGAAGTTGGTGCCGATCTGGATGAACAGCGACGAGAGCAAAGCGAGCAGCGCGGGGAGGGGCCGCAGGGCACCCGCATGGTGCGCGACTGCCGTCCCCACCAGCACTGGCGAGACCGCGGCGCTGAGCGTCCGCGGCCGCGCGGCCATGAGCCAGACGCTCGCTCCGACGCGGGGCGCGGCCACTTCGCTCATGCGTGCCTCCAGGGCGCTGCCAGGGCCTCGGCGAAGGCGTGCGGCCGCTCCAGATGCGGCGCGTGGCCGCAGTCCGGGACGACCACCAACTCCGCGCGCGGCAGCAGCTCCCGCATGCGGTGCGCGAGGGCGGCAAACTTCACGTCCTGCGCGCCGGCGATCAGGCGGACGGGGACTACGAGGCGCGACAGATCGCCCCAGTATGAAGGCTGCGCGCCCGTGCCGAGCTGGCGGAGCGCGCTGGCCAGCCCCTCCGGTCGGTGGGACAGCCGCTCGGGACGGAGACGGTCGGCCCAGGGCAAGAGCGATGCGAGGGTGGGGTGGCGCTCCCAGCGGGCGACGAAGCGCTCCATGCCTTCGAGCTCGATGAAATCGGCGAGGTCGTCGTCTTCCCGCTTGCGGCGGGCGCGATCGCCTTGGTCCTCGATGCCGGCAGTGCCGGATTCGAGGACGAGCTGGGAGATCCGCTCGGGCGCGCGCAGGGCCAGTGCGAGCGCGAGCCGCGCGCCCATCGAGTAGCCGAAGAGGAGAGTCCTGCCGTGGAGCGCCCCGGCGAGCTGATCGAGCGCCGCGGACCAGGAGGTCGCGTCCGCTGCGCCCCCGTGCCCGGGCAGGTCGGGCGCGGCGGCACCGTCGAAGAAGGGAAGGAGCGCGCGGCCGTTGCCCGTGAATCCGTGCAGCACCAGCGCGCTCACGGCGGGTCTCCCAGCGCGGCGACGACCGCAGCCTGCAGTGCGCGGTGCTGCGCGACGTTGTCCTGCCGGTCGGTAGTCGCCTCGACGATGCGGATGCCGGCGGCGGGCCGGTGCAGCGCCGCCCGCAGCGCCCGGGCGTCGGAGACGCGAATGTATTCGGCTCCGCACAGCCGCGCCGCTCCTTCCAGGTGCAGCCCGTGCGGCGTGCCGAAGAGGTCCTCGAAGCGTTCGCGGTGCGCGGCGATGGGCAGGAAGTGGAAGATGCCGCCGCCGTCGTTGTTCACGCAGACCACCGTCATGCCGATGCCCAACCGCGCGGCAGTGACCAGGCCGCCCAGGTCGTGGAGGAACGCCAGATCGCCGAGCAACACGACCGGCCGCGCCTCGCCCGCCGCGCCCGCTCCGGCGGCGCTGG
>C688J18823_10000241_pt1 | contig 31236 bp, 27 predicted proteins | sample HopSoiMetagenom1_FD_18823 | JGI IMG/M metagenome (IMG submission 18823) | reverse complement strand
ATCACTTGATGTCCGCTGTGTAGCGACTGCCTCGCTCCGTGCCAGGCGAGCTCGCCTGCCAGACCGACAGGAAGCGTGATGTCCGCGCGCAGTCCGCGCTCGCCTTCCCGGACGAAACTCACTTCGATATCGCCGAGTGGATGGGGCACGCGTCCTTGCGCGTGACGCAGTGGACCGAGCGCGGGCGAAATGCTCACCGTGCGAAATCCCGGACTCAATGGGCGAACCCCGAGTACAGTCGCCAGCAATCCGTAATTCGGATGCGCCGCCCAGGCATGAGTGTCCGACCGCGTGGGTTCTGGATTCTCCGGCGCCGATGTCAGGCCGAGCTCGAGCATTGTCTGCCACGGCGCGAGCTGTTCGATGTAGCGATCGCCGAGTCCTGCTTTGCGCAGGGCTTCCAGAACGTAGAAGCTGAAGTAATAGGAGGCTGGTGTGAGCGTCGTGTCGGCCAACACCCGCTCCATCACCGCTCGCTGCATCGACGGTGGCACTGCATCCGCGAGAATCGCCAGCACATTTGTCTGCTGACTGTAACCGCTGCTGTCAGGGGAGTCGCGAAACAGGCCGCGCGCCGAATCCCACGCGCGCGCGCGCACTGCTGCGCGCACAGCCTGAGCGCGCGCGCGATACTCAGCCGCCGCGCCGCGTATCCCGACCGATTGCTCGAGCTCGGCGGCCCGCTCCAGCGCGTATACATATAGCAGGCTGATCGTTGAGGAGTGGCCAGCATCGCCGCGCGGCGGAACTCCGCGATCCCACCGCGGCGTCCAATCGACGTAGTTCCAGTACGGCATCGCGCCGAGCATTCCGGTGGAGTCGACGTGCCGTGCGTACCAGTCGAGGATTCCGCGAATGCCGGGCAGACGCGCTTGCACGAATGCAGGGTCATCGCGATGCATGAAATAGTCATGCACCATCGCGACGTAGATCAGGGAGAACGGAGGGATGATCTGCGTCAGCGACGACGGATACCGACTGGTGGTTAGTCCTTCGGGAATCCGCGAGAGATCGAAATGCTCGATGGCTTGGCGCACCAGGCGGTCGTCGCCGGCGATATAGAGTGAGATCAGGCCCTGGACACGGGTGTCGCCGACGTACTGGAGCTGCTCCCAGTACGGCGTGTCCATGTACGTCTCGAACGCGCCGATGCGGGCGCCATTCCAGTTCATGCGCCACATATCGGCCAGCCACGGCAGGTCGCCCGCGAATCGCGCGCGCTCGACGAACGGGTAAGCGGTGAACACCCCGTGGAAATCGTGCAGGCGAAGGGGTTCGTCGCGCGTAGTGATATCGAGCTGGATGTAGCGGAACGAGCGCCAGTACAGCGTGGTGAATTGCCGGTGAGCGCCGCCTTCGGGAAGGAAGGTGTCATGGACGCCGTGAATGGTGCGTCCTTCGACGTCGTTTCGATTCCCCTTCTGTCCCTTTGCGTCAACGAGCGCTTCAGCGTACGTGAGGCGTACAGCGCTGCCGGCACCGCCACTCGTCTCCAATACCGGATATGCGTTGGTGGTGTGCGATTGATCGAGAAGAATCGAAGCGGTCGTTCGCGCGGGAATCACCAGGTCGCCACTGTCGCGCAGAAATGCCCCGTCGGTTTGCACGCTGCTTGCGCGGCGGACGCGTGCGAGGCGCTGGACTGTTTCCTCCATCGCCGGTATTGAGCGTGGCTCAAGCTGCCAGCCGGTTACTTCACCGTATGCACCGGGCGGCATCGCCTGGCGTCTTACGTCGCCGACGGTTGCGGGCGAGCTCCAGACATCGTCGACGTAGTTTGCCGTCTCCCAGCCCCACGGGTACCGAGCTCCGTCGATTGAATCACCGGGTGGGGCCGCGTAGTAGTTGCCCATGTCTCTGCTGGTGATCACTATCGGCGCGTAGGCGGAATCAACGAGCACCTTCCATGCAGATCCGGTGTTGACGAGCCCAGCTTCGGTCGGTCCATCGCCCTGGATCAGGAATCCCGTTCGATTGCTATGCTGGGCGACCGGCCGAGCCGCGCCCCAGTTCCAGATGATGGCCGCGAGAACGTTGCGACCCGTGTGAAGCCGTGGCGCGAGATTTATTGTCTCGTAGCGCCAATGCGAGACATCCGACCGCTGCGGGCCCGACGAGATTTGCTCACCGTTCACGTAAAGCCGGTAACGGTTATCTGCCGAGACGTGGACCAGGAAGCGCGTGGGCACTCGATCGAGGGTGAAGCTTCGCCGCGCGTGAAAAACAGTGAACGTGTCGCCCGCGAGCTTGGATGGTGCTATCCAGTTCGCGCCCGGTGCGCCGTGGAACACGCGCGGCTCCTGCGCCCCGAGTGCCGCGGACGCAACGAGTACGATGACCGCCATTGCGAGCGTCTTCACACGGTGTTGAATAACTGTCATCTGACGGTCATGTCAAACTCAGGACCGTGTTTGCCGCGGGATCAGGACTCGGGACGATCAGTCAAGCGAAACGAACGCAGCGTCATATGGCGCGGACACCGGTTGCTTGTATCGTAGTACTCAGCGCGCGGGTCAAACGACTCGCGAAGCAGTTCCCTTGGTGTCGTTCGGAGGAATGTATGCGAACAATCGGAGCATTACTCGTTGTCGCCTTGCTGCCCGTCCAGGTCTCATTCGCTCAGAACACTGCCGTGAAATGGGGCCCTGCACCAGCAATTTTCCCTGCCGGCGCGAAGATGGCCGTGATGCAGGGTGATCCCTCCAAGCGGGATCTGTTCACGGTGCGTTTGGACATGCCGAACGGCTATCGCATTGCGCCGCACTATCATCCGACCGACGAGCATATCACGGTCATCAGCGGGAATTTCCTCGTCGGGATGGGCGACAAGCTCGACTCAAAAAACACGATGTCGCTGAAGGCGGGAGGATTCGCAACCGCGCCGGCACAGCAGCATCACTTCGCCATAGCCAGGGGCCACACCATCGTCCAGGTGCACGCGATCGGTCCGTTTCAGCTTACCTACGTGAATCCCACTGACGACCCGTCGAAGAAAGTCGCCAAGCGGTAGTCATCAAGCCGGCGAGCAATCGCCGCGGGAGGATCAATGGGACGGCTGGCCGGAGGACCGACTACGAAAGTTTTTCTCTTTCTCGGGTTACTGGTGGTTGGGAGTGTGGGCTTTGTCCGATCTCCGCGCGAGCCGTATCGTGTCGCGTTCGATCTGACGAGCCGGGACACCATGGAGCAGAAAGCAGTGCTGCGGTGGCTCCGCGAAGTCGGCGCGTCGAGTCCTGACGCTCAGATGGAGGTCGTGATGTACGGCAAAGGATTCGAGCTCGTAATGCCCGAGCGCTCGAGTTACGCGGCGGACGTGCAGACGGCGATGAGAAATCCGAACGTGAAGTTCAAGGTCTGCGCGATGGCGATGAAGAACAACAACGTCGTGGCGAGCCAGCTGATGCCGGGGGTGGAGGTCGTGCCCGACGGGATCCAGGAGTTGGTGATGAAGCAGCAGGACCAATGGGGATACATAAAGGTCATGCACTGACCCAAGCTCACCCGTAGGCCATGGCGAACCTTCTACGGCTGAGCTCCAAAGCTCAGCCGTGTTTGTATTACTGCTGAGCGCGGTAAGCTCTTGTGGAGCAACGTGTTAGATGGTGTAACCGCGGCACACTGGGCCTTCCAAATCGGTCAAAATCGACTAGATTTAAGGAGGTAAACATTTGACCGTCCCAAGCCGTTGGAGCCTTTCGTCAGCACTCGTCTCTGCTGCCGAACGTCTCCGCCCAAGTGGCGATTTCACATGGAGGTTTTCGTGGACAGGATCAAAACCATTCTCAAATCCGGCGTTACCAAACGCATCGGTCTGGTAAGCGCGGCGCTGCTCGGCACCGTCTATACCGTTCAGACCGTGCATACGGATTTGCCGCAGATGAGCGCTGTCGACGCAGTCCTGGCTCGCGATGTCGCGCAGTCTGCGCCGGCTTTGGGCTGGGATCTGCCCAACCTCGACAACCCGCGCGTCGATTCATGGATCAAGCTTTTCAGCACCGACCCCAAGGTCAAATCGCGCTTCGCACTCTGGCTCGATCGAAAGGATACCTACGAGCCGATGATCTCGGCGAAGCTCGAGAAACGCGACATGCCGCAGGATCTCATCTACCTCGCCATGATCGAGTCGGGATTCGATCCGAAAGCGAAGTCACCGGCGAAGGCGGGCGGCCTGTGGCAATTCATCAGCGAGACCGGCAAGCGGTACGGCCTGACAGTCAACAAGAAAGTCGACGAGCGGAACGTCCCGGCGAAGGCGACCGATGCTGCCCTGTCGTACTTGTCCGAGCTCCACGATCGCTTCGGCTCGTGGTATCTCGCCGCGGCGGCGTACAATACGGGCGAGAATCGTGTCGCGCGCATCATGCGTCAGGTCACCGGCAGCGAGAAGGGAAGCGATGAAGATTACTATCGTATCTCGAAGCTGCTTCCGAAGGAGACGCAGGACTACGTACCGATGATGATAGCGGCCGCGCGTATCTCCAAAGATCCAGCGCGGTACGGTTTTGATGACACCGACGCCGGGCTCGGCGAGTAGCTATTCGGCTGCCACCAGCCCGGTGGCGATCGCGGTTCCGTCCAGTTTGGGTTGCGCAGCAAACGTGAGGCGTCGATTGAATTCGCGACGCAGCAGCAGCAGACTCAGCGCGAGCTGAATGAACACCGCTCCGACTGAGAGATACCAGATCCAGTGCAGCTGAAACCCCGGCGACCGGGAAAGTAGGATCGCCGGCACGGCGACGAGGAGAATGCGCGCTCCGGAAGTCACGAGTGATGGAATAGTGTTTCCCATCGCCTGGAACATGCTCGAGGCAACGAAGATCAATCCGGAAGCCACGAAATTCCACGACACGATGCGCAGGTACTCGGTGCCGACGGCGAGGACTTCCGGGTCTTTCGAGAAAACGCGGATCAGGGGCCCGGGCACGAAGTAGAAGACAACCACCAGCACCACCATGAGCGCCGAGACCATCAGCGCTGCCTGCCGGAACGTGTCGACGACGCGTTGGCGATTGCGCGCGCCAAAATTCTGTCCGGCGACTGGCGCCACGGAAAAACCGAGCGCGACCGCCGGCATGAACGCAGCCTGAATCACCCGCTGACCGATGCCGAAGCCCGCCTGCGCCGCGGCGCCAAATGGCCGGGCGATCGAATAGACCACGATCATGTATGCCGCCATCATGGCGAACTCGAAACCGGCGGGCAGGCCGATCGACAGCATCTTCCGCCAGAGCGCGAGCTGGGGTTTTTGATCGCCGCGCACGAAGCGAAGGTAAGAATCCTTGGCCACGAAATAGGCGCCGAACCAGACCAGAGCGACGATGATGGCGATGAGCGACGAGATCGCCGCCCCGGCGACGCCAAACGCGCGGCCAGTCACCCAGCCGAAGATCAGAAACGGCGCCAGGACTGCGTTGACGATTATGGAGCCCGTCGAGACGATCATTCCCGTTTTGAAGTTGCCGACTCCGCGGAGCGCCGACCCTCCGGCGACCAGCAGGAATTGCAGCGCCATCGCCGGAATGAACCACAGCAAGTACTGCGCAGCGAGATCAGCAGTCTCAGGATCCGGACTCATTGCGCGTGTGTACGGGAGGCGGACAAGCATTCCCACAATCAGGAACGCGATCCCGGTAACGATCGCCAGCGCATTCGCCTGGTTGAAATTCAAGTTGGCACCATCGCGATCCTTTCTGCCGATGGCGTGGGACACAACCGTCGTCGTGCCGACGCCAAGCATTTGGGTGAGGGCCAGCACGATGAAGGTGAGATTGCCGGCGATTCCGACTGCGGCGACGGCGTGCGTGCCGAGTCTGCCGACCCAGTACAGGTCGATCAGGAAATACAGCGTCTGGAAGATCATGGTCACGAGCATGAAGCTCGTGGTCTTCAGCAGATGCCGGATGAGGGGGCCGGAGGTGAGGTCCTGCATGGTGGACTAATGTACTAGTGTCCGAGCCGTCGTACAGAGTCGAGCTACCTTCTGAAAACTACCGGGTGATAATTACCTGCTGGGCGCTGCCAGTAACAAACGCTGATTAGCAAAGCGCTGCCAACGCCGGGACAGATCGCGTGGCGTGAGGGGAAGGGCGTCAGGTGGGCTGGGCCTGCAGTCTCCATTTTTCTGCGTTCACGCCCTTTATCAGCAACCAAAGCGTCAGCGATCCTTCGCCCAGGAGGGCGATTGGGATGACGAACGGCGCGAGGCGCGCGCCGAGGGTAGGTGAGATGAATGTCGCGAATGAAGTGATGAAGTAACTCGCGCCGCCAGCGACGAGAATGGCGCCGATGATCCGAGGCAGAAAGGTCGAGCGAAGAATCAAATAGCCGATCGAAGCAACGTGACAGCCGAAATAGACCATGCCGATCTTGAATTCGGCGGGGTCTTCGCGGAGTGCTGCCTGTGCCATCGCCTGTATCTGGTTCGCAACATCTGGCGCGGCGCTCGAAGCGTCATGGAGCAGCGCCAGTGCACTCAGGGTGTGCACGCCGCTCGCTGCTCCGACGGTTATTCCGGCCAGACTCGCCAGTGCGCCGAAGAAAGCGACGGTGGGGCTGACAGGTTTCAACAGCTCGTACAGCAACGCAGTGACGCCGAGGTAGCAGACGCCGCCGAAGAGAAGCTCGGCGAAGGCGAGTCGATACGGTCCCTCCGACGCCAGAACACTGGCCGCGGTTTCGGCAATGGTGCCGTGAACGTTGACGGATGGCGCGGCGATGGAGGCGACGCTGACGAGAATCACCACCAGCCAGAGGAAGCCGGCCAGTCTGGCGGTGGTTTCGGGCGAGTCGTGCGGGAGTCTGGACATATCGAGTGGGTGAGGGTCCAGGCCTCCATACGGCTAAGCCGGTGTTTGGTGTCGCGCAGGCTCCCGTGAAGGAGACTTCGGTTCCTTAGCGAAGATGGGCGAAGAGCACGCCGATATATGTCGCCAGAGTCGCCGCGGCGACAACGGCCACGAATTCCTGAAAGCGCCGCGCCCGAAAGATCATGGCTGCGATTGCTGTCGCAGCGAGAAAGAACTGAAACCCGCGGTTATCGGGGTCGGGGAAACTGCCTGTGATGACGACTTCTTTCACGACACTGAGGGCGAGTGTCGCCAGCAGGAAGCCAAAAAACCAGCGACGGTGATGGTCGTAGTGCGCGAACAGATCGATCTCGCGTCCGTCTATCTGTTCCGGCAATGCAACGGCCGCCATCAGATATAGCGTCGCCGTCTGCGCGAGCACGATCAGGAACTCGAGAAAGCTCCACTCGGCGTGGGACCGCAAGCCGAAAAGCGACCACCACACCTGGACGAAATTGACGAGCAGGACCACTGCCCATAGCAGGGGTACCCAATCGAAGCGGACATGATTCCGATGCCGAATCATTCGACCGAACACCGTCAGAAGCTGGGTAAGGCCCAGGCCTATGACGATCGACAGCAGAACGGAGAGGTACGAGAACGCGTTCACGCGGGCATTCTACCGTGTCTGACATAGAAGCTCTACCGCCTGAAGAGCTAGGGACACGGCTCAGGTTGAAAACGAGATTGCACCTTCACACCCGCGTCGCAATACGCCAGCTTGTTTTGTGGCGGCAATCCTGGCCGCAACGTTCGATAGAGTCTTTCCCTTACACTTACGCGGGCCGCACTGTGCATGAGCGCCCGACTGAATAGGAGTCCAAGCCATGGCAATCTGGAAAGAGCAAACCATCTCCCGAAAAGACCCGACCTTTGGCCCGCAAGATCTTCCGTTGAAAGACGAGTCCGATTCGTCCACAGACATTTCGCCAAGTTTCGCGCCCACCCCCACGGCCAGAGTCAGGTCGAAGGACGCGAAGGAATCCGTGATCGCCGCGGATCTCACGATTGAAGGCAAAATCGAAGGTGCGGGCCACGTACGGATGGCGGGACGCTTCAAGGGCGATGTGAACGTCGAGGGCGATCTCACCATCGAGCAGGGCGCGAAGATCACCGGCTCGGTTCGCGCGAGCACCGTCACAGTCGGTGGCGAGCTCGATGGAAACATCGATGCCGCATCCCGTGTGGAGCTGACATCGACTGGCGTTCTCAACGGCGATCTCAAGGCTGCGTCACTCACCGTGGCGGCGGGATCGCGGATGAGGGGCAACGTCTCCTTCGGCTGGGATGATGTGGCTGTGGCTCAGCCCCGGCTGAAGACGGGGACGAACGCGGCGTCATGAGCCCGACGAGCGTCGCGGAACCGGGCAAGGCTCGCCTTTGCCCGCATTGCAAGGCGACCATCCTGCAGAGCGCGACAATCTGTCCGGCGTGCGATCACAGCCTGAGGTTCGATTCACACCGTAAGCGGAGAGCGCCGCCGAGCTTCTCTCCCCTGCGCGTGGAAGGAACGATCAGGCAGCCGCCGGCCAGTGAGCCGTGGGAGTATTCAATCGTTCTGTCGATACTCGGGGAGCGTGGCGAGGAAGTCTCGCGACAGGTGGTGAGCGTGGGCGTGCTGAATCCGCAGCAGCAGAGGACGTTTAAGCTGGCGGTGGAAGTGTTTACTCCGACGGGAGAGGAAGGGGCGAAGGAGTAAGCGGGAAGCCGGATGTGCAGTCGTCAATCACGGATAGAGTGTCCGGTGATCTTTAGGAACACGTCCTCGAGGTTCGGCGTCTCGGTGCGAAAGTCGGTGACGTTGATGTGGCTCTCCGAGACGCAGCGGATGACGTCGGTGATGAGCCGGTCTCCCTCGCCGCGGATGGTGAAGCGTCCATCCTGCGGCGTCACCGAGGCGACGCCGGGAATTCGCGTAAGACTCTCGGCGGCGTGCGCGTCGGCCGTCGCCAGGATGACGCTTCGCTCCGGGCAATATTTGTCGACGAGCCGCTGCGGCTGGTCGATGTCGATGATGCGGCCGTGATCCATGATCGCCACGCGATCGCACAAACGCTCGGCTTCTTCCATCAGGTGAGTAGTTAGGAAGACAGTCTTCCCACGCTCGCGGATGCCGCGAACGAGATCCCAGATCTTGCGACGTGCCTGCGGATCGAGGCCCGTGGTGAGCTCGTCGAGGAAGACGACCTCGGGATCATTGATCAGCGCGAGTGCGATGAACAGGCGCTGCTTCTGTCCGCCCGAGAGCGTCATGAACCACGCGTTGCGCTTCTCGGCGAGGCCGAGCTGGTCGAGCAGCTGCTCGCCGATGGTTGATGGCTTTTTGTAGAGCGACGCCCAGAGGTGCATCGCCTCCCAGACTTTGATGCGCTTCTGGAGCTGTGCCTGCTGGAGCTGGACTCCGATTCGCTCCTGCAGTGCGTAGATGTCGCGGACGGGATCGAGGCCGAGCACGGTGATGGAGCCGGAGTTCGGCCGTCGAATTCCTTCGACGCATTCCATCGTTGTCGTCTTGCCGGCGCCGTTGGGGCCGATGAGCCCGAAGATCTCGCCATCGTTGACGTCGAACGAAACGTCTTCAACTGCTACGGTTTTTCCGTAGGTCTTACGAATGGAGGAGACTTGGATGACTTGGTGCGAGAGAGAATTCACTCGCACCAAGTTAACAACAGGCCCTCGGTCAAAAGCTTGCCGGTGAAGCCTCAGCCTGTTGGGCAGTTCCCACCCGGTGCGGGTTTATCGATGCGCAACGCCGCGCCCTTCGGTGCGAAGTAAGTGGCGGTGACCGCCGCGTCGGTAGCTCCTTCGTTTCTCGCCAGCATTGAATGCCCAGGCAGCGGGTATTCAATGAACGCCGCCCCCGCGGGATAATCGGTTCTCGTGCACAGGTCGGAATTTCCTCCGCCGTCCTCGCCGTCCGGGCCGTGATGACCTGCCCGATAGAAAGTGATGGTTCCGCTGCGGACTACGACAAGCACGGGGCCCGGATGGGTATGCCATCCCGAGCTGCCGCCCGGACCTACATCGACATTCGACACTGCTATATCGGTGATGTCCTTTGCCTTGAGCTCGACGTCGAATCCATCGGCCTTCGAGTCGACATGAAAGGCGTCGGCGGTCCCCCGGGCCACGGGTTTCGACACCCAATTCGCTGATTGAGCCGTGAAGGTGGGGTCGGTGATTGCAGGCCTGGACGCCTGCCGCCCATTTGTCGAGTCGCCGCACGCGAGTACTAACGCGGCGCCGGCCACGCCGACCAAAGTGAGTTGGAAATAGCGATGCATCGGATTAGCTCCTGTTGAGAGAGTATGAGCCTTCTCCACTCTGAAACGAGATCCGCGGTCAAAACGGCTCATCGTGCTTGCTGGCCTCCTCTCAAACGCCTATCGTGGGAGGCCAAACTACCGGGAAACGAATGGCGCCTGACGCATCTGAGGTCACTGGTCTCCTGCAACGATGGAGCGCTGGGGATGCGAGTGCCCGAGATCGGCTTATCCCACTCGTGTACGACCGGCTCCGCCAATTGGCGCACGGGCGGCTGGGGAAGGCGCCGGCGGAGAGCTCTCTCAATACCACCGCACTGGTCCACGAGGCCTACATCCGGCTCGTCGGCGCTCCGCGGGTCGATCTCCCGAATCGCGCGCATTTCCTGGCACTGGCGTCGGAGATCATGCGGAATCTGCTGGTCGATCGCGCCCGCGCACGGCTGACGGAAAAACGCGGCGCCGGGGTGTCACCTCTCACTCTCGACGAGCTCGCGGGATTCTCCGACGAGAACCTCGAGCGATACACCGAACTGGATGACGCGATCAAACGTCTCGCGGAGCTGAGTCCCCGGCAGGGACGGCTGCTGCAATACCGATACTTCGGCGGACTGTCGCTCGAGGAAAGCGCCGCGGCAGAAGGTGTATCGCTCGCCACTGCGAAACGCGAGCTGCGGTCCGCCCGCGCGTGGCTGGCGGTCGATCTCAAAGGCGACACGCTGCAGTGAACGCACAACGCTGGCAGGAAATTCAGGCGAGCTTCGACGCGCTCGTCGAGCTCGATCCTGCCGTTCGTGCGGGACGACTTGCCACTCTCGCCGACAGTGATCCCGAGCTCCATCGAGCGCTCGAATCTCTGCTCAGGGGTGATGCAGAAGCGAGTGCGCATGACTTCGGTTTCGCGCCAGACAGCATTCCTCAAGCAGATCCACTCGGCATCGCCGGGCGCACCGTTGCTCACTTCAACGTGCGCGAAGTACTCGGCGCCGGGGGGATGGGAGTCGTTTATCGCGCCGATGACACGCGCCTGGGACGAGCCGTCGCGCTGAAGTTCCTGCTACCTCATTACAACCTCGATGCGTCGGCCAAGGCCCGGTTTCTCCGCGAGGCCCACGCGGCCGCCGCGCTCGATCATCCAAATCTCTGCACCGTCCACGAAGTCGGNACCACCGAGACAGGCTGGCTCTTCCTGGCGATGGCCCTGTACGAGGGGGAGACCCTGCGGGCGCGTCTCACCCGAGACGGCGCGATGCCGGTGGCCGCCACGCTCGAGATCACGCGGCAGATCGCCGAGGGCCTTCAGGCTGCGCACGCCACGGGCATTGTGCATCGTGACTTGAAGCCGGGCAATGTGATGCTGCTTCCGGACAGCTCGGTGCGGATTCTCGACTTCGGCCTCGCCAAGGCGCGCGATCAGAGCATGAGTGAAACCGGTGCCCACTTCGGAACCGTGTCGTACATGTCGCCGGAACAGGTTCGCGGCGAGAAAGTGGATGGCCGCGCGGACCTATGGTCGCTCGGTGTCGTACTCTACGAGATGCTTACGGGCCGGAAGCCGTTTGCCGGCGATGAGGAGGTCGCCGTCGCNCTCGCCATCCTTCACGACGCGCCGATGCTGCCGTCCATGCATCGCGACCAGATCTCGGCGCAGCTCGAAGGCCTGGTGTTGCGCCTGCTGCAGAAGGATCCGGTGAAGCGCTACGCGAACCCGGAAGATCTGCTTCGCGACCTGGCGCGAATCCGCACGCTTGGCAACGGGACCGTTGGGCGCTTGCTGACGCGCTGGCGTCGGATCAGGCGCGCAGTTGCGCGTCCACCGCGGCCGGCGACGAAGCGGTTGCTGTTCGGCGCGGGCAGTGTCGCCGTGCTGCTGGCAGGATACTTCGTCGTCCATTCCGTGCGACCGCCGGCAGGGCGCGCGGCGGCGATTTCAGCCGACCTACCTGCCGCTGTCTCGATCGCCGTTCTGCCGTTCACGAACGTGGGCGGCGATTCGAGCAACCTTCCGTTCAGCGACGGATTCGCCGACGAGCTGACGACGGCGTTGAGCAAGGTGGAGCGTCTGAGCGTGATGTCGCGGACATCGTCGTTCAGTCTCAGGAGAAAGGGACTGGACTCGCGGGACATCGGAAGTCAGCTGCACGTCCAGTACGTCGTGGATGGAACCGTAAGAAGAGTTGGCGATCGTCGGCGGATAACGGCGAGCCTCATCGATGTAAATACAGGCAAAGAGGTTTGGGCGGACCACTTCGAGCGCAGCGCGCTGACGCGGGACGTGTTCACCGTTCAGGACTCCGTGACCCGCTCGATCGTCCGACGACTGCTGCCGCACGCGTCCCCGGTCACAGTTGCTTCTTCGGTGGCTCGACCGACCGAAAATCCAGAGGCCCACGATCTCTATCTTCAGGGCCGCTACTTTTTCGAGCGCCGGGACTCGGTGGGGATGAGAAAAGCGCAGGAATATTTTCGACGCGCAATCAGGATCGACTCGACTTACGCCCTGGCTTATGCCGGACTCGCCGACGCATACGCCCTGCAGGCGAATTTCGGTTTTTCGTTTCCGAATTCCATCTTCCCAATCGCCAGGAAATACGCGACGCTTGCCCTGGCGCACGATAGCAGTCTCGTCGAAGTGCACGTCTCGCTGGCTTTTATCGCACTCTTTCACGACTGGGACTGGCCGGCTGCGGCGCGCGAATTCGAGACAGCCTCCAGGTTGAATGAGCGTTACGCGCCCATCCACCTTTATCGCGCGTGGTACTTCATGGCCACCGATAGCAACGACGCCGCGATCGGTGAGCTCCGTCGGGCTGTGGACCTGGACCCGTTCTCCGGCCTCAACAACACGCGCCTCGTCACGATCCTGTTCTACACTCATCATTTTTCGGAGGCGCTGACGCAGGCGCGCAATGTGTACGAGCGCGATCCAAATTTCGTCGGTTTGCGCCAGGAGATGGCGAGGGTCTACGTCCAACTAGGGCGTTGCAAGGATGCGCTCGCGATGCTGGAAGGCTCCGCCGATCAGCCGTTGAGCCTGTTGCTCGGTGTGCGCGGATACACTTACGCGAAATGCGGACGCACGGAAGATGCACGCGCGGAGCTGAATCGTCTTTTGAATCGCGCCCGAGGCGGCGAGTACGTCTCACACTATGCGCTGGCGGTCATTCAGGCCGGGCTCGGCGACGACGACCAGACAATCGCGGAGCTGGAGAAAGCGTACGTCGAGCGTGCGCCGCCGCTATTTGTGATGAAGCTGGAGCCGGCGTTCGCGTCGCTACGAGCAGACCCGCGCTTCGTGGCGATCGCGCGCAGGATCGGCGTGGTGATGTAGCGGATGTAGCAGCCTCGCCTTTCAGGAACTCGCGCTTCCTCAGCGAGCGGCGCTTGCGGCTTCGGCGCGTCCTTCCAATCGCGGCAGCTTTGTCGGTCCGAAATTGACGTTATGCTCCGCGTCGACCGTCAGGCCGTCACCGTGAAAGCCGAAAGTGAGCGTCGAGTAGTACGGTGTTTCGGGGGCGACGATTTTGAGAGTGAACACGCTGTCTGATATCCAGGCTCCGCTCAATGCGACGGCGGGTTGAGCAGGCACGGCGAGGAGTCGCTCGATTCCATTGGCGAATCCGATTGGACTCCGCATCCAGGTACCGACGGCGAACGGCGTACGAACCACACCTTTGACCGTGTTGCGCACACTGATCGTGGGGGTGCGCGATGTGAAATCGAGTGCGACCGCCCCTAGCGGATTACTGTTGGTGGGAAACGCGTACCAGCGGCCTGAGACTCTCCGGGCGATCGGAGACGTCGCGCGTCCGGCGGGCGTGCGAACCATGAGGGCGCCAAGGCTCGCCTGCAGCGCACGCTGCGCGACGGGATTCGGAGCGAGCGAGTCGGGACGCATCGCCGGCAACAGTTTGTCCCAGACGATGTTCATCACCGACTGCATGTCGCGCACTCCGCTCGTAATCGCGACGACCGCATCATACTCGGGCAGGATGAGCATGTACTGGCCGAAGGCGCCGTCGCCACGAAAGCCGTGGCGTGAACGCCAGAACTGATAACCATATCCCTGATCCCAGTCGCTGGTCGGGCTCGAGCCGTTTGACGTCTGGCGCGAAGTCGCTTCGTCCACCCAAGCCGCCGGAAGAATGCGCGCGCCGTTCCACTCACCGCGGTTGAGATAGAGCAGACCCAGCTTGGCGATGTCCTCGGTGCGCACGTTCAGTCCGTATGCACCGGCATCGATGCCCTCGGGACTGGTAACCCAGGTCGGTCGCTCAATGCCGAGTGGCGCGAAGAGTCTTGGCTCGAGGTAGTCGAGAACGGTCTGTCCGGTCGTCTTCTGCACGATCGCCGAGAGCATGTAGGTCGCCGGCGAGTTGTAGAGAAAGTGCGTACCCGGTTTGAACGGGACCGGATGCGCCAGAAACCGGCGCACCCACGATTGGCCGGAGAGTTTGGGGTCATCAGTGATGCCAAGCGGTGCTTCCGTCACCTGGCCAGCGTTCATGCGCAGCAGATCTCGCACGCGCATGGAGCGGAGGTTCGTCGATATCGAATCAGGCGCGTCGCCGGGAAAGAATTTCAGCACCTCGTCATCGACCGAGAACTTGCCTTCCGCGACCGCGAGTCCGACCGCGGTTGATGTGAAGCTCTTGCTCAGCGAGTACAGCACGTGCGGCGTCTTCGCGTCATACGGCGACCACCATCCCTCGGCTACCACGTGTCCGTGGCGCACGATCATGACGCTGTTCATAGCATCGATCGCGGAATCAGCCGCCTTGACGAAGGCGAGTATCGCAGTCGAGGGGATCCCCTCGCGCTCGGGCGTGCTGCGGGGAAGCGCAGTGCCGGTCTGCGCGGGGAGCCGCGCTGAAACTGCGATGGAGAAGGCGAGAAGGAGCCGGGGTGCGTTCATCGACCCGAAAAAGCTACGCTCGTCGGCCCTCAACCGCACTGTTAGCGATCCGCCTTTCCGGTGAAGGTTACATTCACCGGCATAATGCTCAATCGGTCGTAAAGCTCGCGCTCGGCGCGGATCGGCCACCAGTCGTAGAGGAAGATCTCGAGTGGCCGCCACATCGCCACCCATCCGCCGATCACCAGCGTTTCGCGAAGGAGCGCGCCAAACGCCTGGTCTCCGAGCCATCGCTCGACAAGGCTCGCCAGGATCACTGCCACGGTTAACGCCGCGATGCCGATGACCAGACTGGTTCGACCGACGCTGAAGAGTTGACTAAGTCGGCGACTGGCGCTCTGCGAGCGCTGGCCAAAAAATTCCCGCACAGCGTCGCCAACAGCAGATGCTTCTTCCGTCGGTACCGGCGTGTCGACGTCGACTTTCAGCGCCAACCGCAGATCGCGCTTCACCGAGCGGGCCCACGCCACGATGAACTCCTCCGGTTGCGCGGCGAGATCCTTCTCGCGCGGGGGTGACGGATCGATGGGATTGAACAGCTGCTTCAGGTCAGTGACATGGATTTCGATCAGCTCGCAGTCAACCGTAATGTCGTCGCCAACGCTCAGCTTATTCGCCATCGCCGCCGTTCTGATTCAGCTCGTGATCGTAAGCGGCCAGCATGCGAATCGGCGTGTCTTCAGGAAGACTGGAGAAGGCCGAGTCGCCTGGCGGATCGACCTCGAGAGGCAACCAGAACCCAAGCCGTTCCTCAGGCGGCAGGCTGAGTCTCGCCAATGCCGCTGCGCGCACGGCGTCTCTATAGTGTTCATAGAGAGCGGCGTGTCGACTCCAGAAGTGGTCGGGCACCTCCATCAAACCGCGCAGCAAATCGCCGCGGAATGAATGGACCGCGATCAACGGGTCGTGCGCCACCAGATCCAGGGCCTGGGGAACAGCGACCTCAAGCCGCGTTCGCCTGACAAGAGCTACCAGTAGATCCCGGTGCAGGTACCCACTCATGCGGCGTGGCCTCAAAGCTTTGTGCATGATGACTCGCGCCGAGTCATGCCCCGATAAGACAAAAGCCGCGTCGCCGATGCAAGCGGGACGCGACTCCCTTTGAGCAACCTAGCCCCTTCGCCCTGAATGTCAACGCATACTCCCGACGCCAGCCCGGATGTAATCAGCTTGTAAAATCGGTTGCGGATGGGAGGAGCAGGTCGGACTTTTTTTGTTGAAGCAGTGTCTAACTCTGAATTATGGGATCCTACGTGACTGCACGCATCTCGCCGCTACTCGTTGCCGCGCTGGTCTTCACCGCGTGCAGATCCGGTGGCCCCGAACAACGATATGGTTTTGTCGCGCGGCTCGGTAACGACACGATCTCGGTGGAGAACGTAACCCGGCGCGGCAACAAGGTCGTCGTCGACGGCGTCGACCGGTTCCCGCGCGTCCGGCGTCGGCACACCGAGATCGAGCTGGGCGCTGGCAGCGCTATTCGCCGCCTGGTGATGGATATCCACACGCCGTCGGAGCCGGCGAATCAACGGGAGCGACACGTAGTCGCCGACGTGACGACCGACTCGGTGCATATCCTCCAGACCGACGAAGCCGGCAAACTGGCGCACAACTTCGCGACGAACGGCGCCGTCGCCATGGCGCACGTGCCGCAGATGTACAGTCTCTACGAACTCTACTTCGATGCGGCTCTCGCCCGTGCGAAGGCGCTCAAACGAACTGTCGGCGACACCATACAGCTCCGGCAATTTTATATCGATCGGGAGTTCGACCGATTCCCACTGCATCACGGAGTGGTGAAGTTGCTGCCGGGCAACCAGGCGGAGATTCGACACGACTGGCTCTCCGGCGCGGGGCAGGCAGCGTTCGACTCTGCTGGCCGCATGCTGACGTATTCGGGCGCGCGCTCGACTTATCTGGTGGAAGTCGCGCGCATCGATTCGCAGTCCGACATAAAAAGCATCGCCGATCGGTTCGAAGCCGCCGAAACAGCGACGGGGGGCGTGAAACAGCTGAGCCCGCGAGATACTGCGCGCGGAAACATCGGCGCCGCATCGATCTCTGTCGACTACAGCCGGCCGCACGCCCGTGGACGCGGGCTCGTCGGCAACATCATACCATATGAGAAGGTGTGGAGGACGGGCGCGAACGCCGCGACACAACTCACTACGTCGGCGCCAATAAAGCTCGCCGGTATTCCACTCGCTGCGGGGACCTACACGTTGTGGACCGTGCCGCATCAAAACGGAGTCGATCTGATCGTGAACGGCCAGTCCGGGCAGTGGGGCACCGAGTACAACCGCTCGCGCGACATCGCGAAAGCTCCCATGCAAACGTCCACGCTTTCGACACCGGTCGATCAGTTCACGATTTCTGTCAGCGGAACCGACGCTCGGCGTGGAACGCTTACGCTGGCGTGGGGATCATTCCGCTGGACTGCTCCGATTGAGGTGCGCTAAGTCACGTGCCGGGCATGTATGCGCAGCCCGCGTTCTGGGCGCGAATCAACCCGTAGATGCCGGACGGAACCAGGATCGCGCCGGGTATGAGATTCTCACGAACTTCCTTTCTCACTGCCTCCGGGTCGCGCTTGACTCGCTCGGCCATCCGGTTCGCCCAGTTGGTCATCGCGACGTTGCAGACCAGACTGATCAAGCCTCGGCGCTGGAGAGGCTCGATCCCATACCGCGCTTCCCAGCCGGTCGCGCCTTCGCGCGGCTTCCAGTAGATGTTGCGGGTGGCGATTGCGTTGGTGACGGGATCCCTGGTTTTGAGATCTTCACCCACGGCGTAGCGCTGCCAGATGCTGTCGTTGAACGCCATTGGCGTACCGAGCCGGCGGAAGACGACGACGGGTCGCGTCTGCTGATCGGTGGTTCCGTGAACGGTGTGGAAGTCGCTGAGGAACTCGTCGACATAACTCAGGACATTGCCTTCGGCCATCTCGCTGGTGTTGAAGACAACGCGGTATTGGGCCGACGCAAGACGATCGAGCCATGAAGTGTCCCACGTTTCGTCGGCGCTGCCTGCGTGCACGGCTGCGCGCATCTCGTCCCTGTCCAGCGTCATCGTTGCCGCCACAGCGCCGAGCTGGCTGAGGAAGGTTCGCCGATTTGGATTGTGCGTCAAAGTGTCACCTCGAGATTACGCTGGAGCTTTAGCCGCCACGATCTTCCCATGGCGCGCGAAGTAGATCACGGCGCCGAGGAGATTCGCACCCACAATCACGACGATAATCTTAGCGGCGAAGATCTGCCAGCTTGCGACGTCAATGATTGGGAAGACCGAGAGCACCGAGTACAGAATCGTCACCATCAAACCGGACAGCGAGGCAACGCGGAGCCACGCTGGCGGCCTGCGGCCGAGCCGGGTCGCGCCAAAGATCGGAATGGCGAAAAGGGCGAGGAAGGTGAGCGCATAGAAAATCCCCGCTGAATTCTCCAGAAGCTGACACGCCTCCTGGACACCGACGCCGGCCTGGCCGATCAGCGAGCTCGGCGCTTTTCGCCGCTACCTCGCCGACGCGTTCGGCAGCGACCGGGTTAGCCATCCGATAGAAAGGCGAGCCAGCCGATCGCCGGCGAAGTAGCTACCGCATCAGTGACTGATGGCGAAGAACCATGCGCCGATCACCGGACCTCGCGGAGGGAAGCGTCCCGGCGCTGGCGGGGGCGCACCGGGAGCTGGTGCCGGCGCCGGTCCGTACTCGGGCTGAAATAAATACGCGACGTGGCTCACCGGATCGACGGCGATCGTCTTCGCGCCGCGCATGGTGGGGACAGTAGCGATGACGGAGTAGTTGTCCGGAGAATTCTGGCGAACGACGGTGACGTTGCCGTCCCGGCCGGCGGGGATGTAGATCAGCTTTTCCGAAGGGTCGAATCCCAGTGCGTCCACACCATCTCCGTTCGCAATCGTCGACACCACTCGTCCGGAGCTGGGGTCGATCACGACCGACGTCTTACCGCAGCCCGAGAAAATCCGATTCGACGCGCGGTCGAAGGCGATGCCCGTCGGGCCATCGCAGGGCTCGAGGGGCCAAGATGCCTGCACCTTCATCGTTTTCGCATCGAGCACCTGCATCGTGTTCTTGCCCTCGTTGTTGACGAAGAGTCGGCCCTTGCCATCGCTCGCGGCGCCTTCGGGAGCGTTGTCCTCCAGCTGGGCCACTCCCAGGATCTCCCCCGTTTCGGGGTCGATCGCCGTCGCGGTGCCGATTGGACGGCTGTGGTTGGTGAGGATTACACGATTGGAGAAGTCATCGTACATGATTCCGTCGAGACCGCCGCTCGGCACGCGGATCTTTTTGATCGGAGCCAGCGTCTTGAGATCGAACATGGTGACGGTGGAATCACCGCCGTTGGTGGTGAAGCCGTGATTCGACTTCGGCACCAGCGCGATGCCGTGAGTGCGCGGCGTGTCCGGGATGTCGCCGATGACTTTGCCGGTGCGACCGTCGATCACCATCACATGGGTTCCCCGGGACACGAAGACCCGGCCGGTGCCGGGCTCGGCGGTCAGATAGTCGGTGCCACCGTCACCTCCGATGCTGTACTTCTGGACCTTGAAGGTCTGCGCGGAAGCAAGGTGGGCGGAGCTAAGACTGACCGCGACGAAAGCGGTCGCGACGGCGAGAGAGTATTTCGGCATGTGATTCTCGGGTGAATTAGGACGGAAAGATCGATCGCACTCTATGACCTGCGACTATCTGGAGCCGGGATGGTAAACGCGCTCGGTGTGCTCTTTGAGCTGGGCCGGATAAAAGTATACGTCCCTGAGATTCCCAGTGCTGTACCGCTGCGCCTCATCGTTAAAGTGGGGCGAAGACGGATTCCCGCTCTCGCCACCAGCGGTGATGGCCCTCGCCCGCACGCTGTCGCCGAACTCGATGGCGGCAACGAAGCTGTTGCCGTTGGTGCCGTACCACTTCTTCGTGCCGGGGTACGCGCGAGCTTTGAACGATGCGAGTGATCCCCATTGTGACGAAGTAAACGGAACCGGAATGCTTGGCGCCGAGTCGTCGAACTTTGGAGAGATGTCGTCGGCGATGCGCTGGAACCGATTGATATTACCCCACGGCGTCTGCCAGGTCCCGAAATCCTGGGTGAGCTTCGTCGTAGCGGCGGCGAGCGATTGAATACGCTCCGCATCGGTCGCGCGTTCGATGACGTAAGTCTCCGCCGACAGCCCGGCGGAGCTGGCCTTGGTGCCGATGCGCTTGAAGATGTCCTCTCCCCAGAAGACCGCGAGCGATGTCGGTATGGAGTTAATTCCCCAGCGGTAATCCCAACCGCGCAGCGCCGCGATCTGGCCGGCGAGGCGCGCCTTCATCGGACCGGACGACGGAAGATTGTCATAAGACTTGAGTAATCCCGGAATCATCCGCGCGAACGATGGCAGCCAGCTGTCGTAGGCCGCCGAGATGAGGGAGGCGACGGTGAAATCTTTCTTGCCCGGAAGAATTTTAAGGGCGTGGCGCCCGCGCGGTCCTTCCTCGGTGCTGATTTCCACGTAGCGGGGGAAGCTCGCGCGCTTCGGGCTGTATGGGCCAGCCGCTGACCACGGCCAGTTGTTGCTGTTGTACACCCAGCCGTTGGGCGGATTGATAACGTTGGGAGATTCCTCGACCGACAGCACGCCCCGCCATTCGGTACGCGGATCACTCCCGTCGACTGGTCTGGTCCAGTCGAAGGAGGTGTCGCGCCTCGGAATGAAATTGGAGTGGATGTACGCGATATTTCCATCAGCGTCGGCGAAGGTCGTATTGTTGGACGAATTGGTGTGCAGCTCGAGCGTCTGTCGGAACGATTTGAGGTTCCGAGCTTTCATTCGGGTGAACGACTGGATCAGCGCATCCAGTGGTCGTTGCATCAACCTGACGCTGACCCACTTTCCGTTCTGCTCGCGCACGATCGGCCCGTGATGGGTGTGGAAGATGGTGAAGGTCTTCTGGGCCATCCCCCGCGCCGTGCGGTAGCGAATCACTGCTTTGTCTTCCGTTACCGGTCGCTGCGCGGAGCCGTATCGGTAGACGAAGTGGTCCCCCTGCCTGGTCACCGTCTCCAGGTATTCGTCGATGTTGTCTGCGCCGGTGGATGAGTGCATCCAACCCGCGCGGTCGTTGAAGCCCTGATAGACGAAGAACTGTCCCCACGTCACAGCGCCATAGGTGTTCAAGCCTTCCTGACTCGTAAGCTGAACTTCGGCGCGGAAGAAAAAGGACGTGTGCGGATTGATGAGAAGGAGCGCGTGGTGCGAGAGAGTGTTGGAGGGTGCGATGGCAATGCCGTTGGAGCCTTGGTCGGGAGAGCGGGGGGCGGGAAGCGGGAAGCGGGACGCGGGAAGCGGGGAACGGGATGGCGCCCCGAGGGCGACGTTTGGTCGAGCTCCGTAAAAAGTGGCGAGTGTCGTCAGGTTTACCGACTCGATGTCGGGTCCGATGCTTCCGTCACTGAAGGCGAGGGGCATCCACGGCTCGAAGCGCGCGATGACTTTTGGCTTCACCTCGGGGTGCTTGTACAGGTAGAAGTTCAAACCATCCGCCCACGCGTTCATCACCGATTGAAGCCAACGCGGGGCCCGCGCGTAAATCGCCTTGAGCGAATCGGGATTGTTGATCAGCCGGTACCTGAGATCGCGGTAAACCGCCGTATCTCCTTCCCACTCGGCGGCGCGCCCCAACGCGTTGAAGTAATTCGTCTCGACGCGATTGAAGTCGTCTTCCGCCTGGGCGTAAAGGAGGCCGAACACCGCATCGGCGTCCGTCTTTCCGGAGATGTGCGGAATTCCCCAGTCGTCGCGGGTGATGGTGACGCGCTCTGCTTCGCGCGACCAGCGAGCGAGGTCAACCTGCGAAGGAGTTGTGGACGGGGCGGGAGTTTGCGCGCCGGCTGTCGAAGCGAGCGCTGCGCAGAGGAGAATCAGTTTGCTAACGGGTGTGGTCATACTGAAGAATAGCTGCAAGATCTCCGGCGTCGTCAACTACACACATTAGGCGAGCGTGTTGTTCGGCCGGTTGACCGCAACTAGCAAGGCCATTGAGAAAGGCCGGCGCCGAGGATCGAGAAAACGGGGACGGTGATTACCACCGAGGCTTTATTGGTGATCGGGATCAAACCCAAGCCGGTGCCGACAGCCGAACCGAGTAATCCCAAGCCAAGTCGGTGGGCAAAGGAGCAGTGACTATTCAACCTAGGAGCTGCCGCGCCAAAGGCAGCGCCAACGGATCCCCCGATGGCGACTCCAATCACGAATTCCTTCAAGGCGGGATCATCGCAACTGCACGGGCTGCGAGGCACATGCGCGCCGATGAAGCCACCAGCGATCGCGCCGGGGAACCAACCAATCAACGAGGTAACGGTGCGTGTCGCAAAGACATTGTAGGTCGGGGCGGTGTCACCGCTTGCTGGACTCGGCGTCGATTGCGCTGTCACCTCCGGAGCGCAGAAAACTGTGAGCGCGAATAAAACAGCAAGAAGACGCATCGCGAAGAATTTAGGACCTAAACGCTAAGCACTCGAGATCCAACGGCCTATCCTCGTACTCCGCGGACCTGGATCTGTGTGTGAAACACGGCCGAGACAGGGTGCCCGTTGGTGGTGTGTGCGGGTCGGAAGACCGAGCTCTGGATCCACTCATAAAGTGCACTGCGATTATCAGCCGCTGCCTGCCCGTTCGCCCTGAAGCTGGTCATGTCCGGGACGCCCGTACTGTCAATGACGACGTCGACGTCGATATAGATCGTGGTGCCCGTTGCCGCACTGGCGGGGAACCGCATCTCCGACAATTGAGCACGCGACGTCATTTGAGGTGGAACGATTCGGTCTGCGGAAGCGGTCGACGAGCCGGAGCTGGCACAGCCGGCGACAATCAGCGCCGCGACGCAAGCCAACGCTATGCTGCGAGAGTTTGTCATCTTTGTCATCCGATGGACGGGGAATCGGTGTCGGGTGACAGCCTGCAACTTTTGTACTGTTCCGACGGATTTACTACTCCTGCAGCGCCCGGTGCACAAACGAGATCGCGATCGATCCTTCACCCACAGCCGACGCGACGCGTTTGACGTTGCCGGCGCGAACATCGCCCACAGCAAAAACTCCCGGCCTGCTAGTCTCGAGAAGATATGGCGAACGCGATAACGGCCATTTCGCCGCCGCCAGCTCCTCGGCGGAAAGATCGGGACCGGTCTTCACGAACCCGTGCGCATCTAGTGTTACGCAGCCGTCCAGCCAGGCAGTACTTGGCACCGCACCCGTCATGACGAACACGTGACGTATCTCGCGGCTTTCCGGAGGTTGGCCGTCGGTGCGCCACTCCACACGCTCGAGATGCTTGGCGCCCACCAGCGCAGAAAGCTCGGTGCAGGGATGCAGCGTGATCGTTGGGGTCTCTTCGATGCGCCGGATCAAATAGCGCGACATCGTTTCTGACAGGCCTCGCGTGCGGATCAGCATGTGAACCCGGCTCGCTGTCTGAGCGAGAAAAACCGCGGCCTGTCCCGCCGAATTGCCGCCGCCGATGACGACGACCTCCTCGCCGTCGCACAGCTGGGACTCGATGAATGACGCGCCGTAGTAGACACCCACACCCTCGAACTCTCCGATGTTCGACAGCGGCAGCTTCCGGTATTCGGCACCGGTCGCGATGATCACGTTGCGCGCCTGCACGTCGACACCGTTGTCCATCGTCAGCCGGTACGCTTTGCGTGTGCAATCCAGACGAACCGCCGTCTCGGCGATAGCCACATCGGCTCCGAATTTCTGCGCCTGTGTATAAGCGCGGCCCGTCAGCTCCTGTCCGGTGATTCCCGCTGGGAAACCGAAATAGTTCTCGATTCTCGAGCTGGCTCCGGCCTGGCCACCGGGAGATGCCGTTTCAACGACGAGAACGTCCAGCCCCTCGGAGGCGGCGTAGACAGCGGCGGCGAGTCCGGCCGGACCGGCTCCGATGATCACGACATCGCGGGTGTGGGTCTGATCGATCGCATCGTTGAAATGGAGGCAGCTCGCAATCTCACGATTCGACGGATTCCGCAGCACAGCGGTGTCGTGACAGATCAGAACGGGAAGGTCGGAGAGCGAGAACTGGAAGTGATCGAGGAGCTCCTGGACGCTCGAGTCGCGATCAGGATCTACAGACGTGTATGGATGCGCGTTGCGAGTGAGGAATTCCTTGATGCGAAGCGTGTCGGACGAGTGGTTGGATCCCACCAGCACCACATCGGCGAATCCGCCGGATATCAATCCAACGCGACGCAGCAGGAACGCGCGCACGAAAATCTCGCTCAGCTCGGCGTCCGTCTGAATGATGGAGAGAAGTCTGTCGCGATCGAGCTCGACGACCTCACCGTCCAGGCAGACGCGTGTCGTCACGAGGGACGGCCGGCCCGAAAGCATGGAGACTTCGCCGCTGAACTGACCGGGCCCCAGGGTTCTCACTCGCACGCCGCCGTTGTTGCGCAGCTGCACTCCCTCGATTGCGCCGGATAGCACCACATAAAGGCGACCTATGGGAACGCCCGCTTCCACCAGCACTTCGCCTGCGAGGGAGGGTCGGCGACGTCCGACGCGAGAAATACGCGCCAGCTGTGGCTCCGTTAACATCGGAAAGGCCTGATCGTCCTCGGAAACATTGCTCGGGACGAACCTGTCGAGGGGCGCAGTCATCGGGATGTCAGCAAAGGAGGCAACGGCATCAACCCAACGTACAGCAAGACACGGCGGTTGGGTACGTGATTATCGTTCGGTGGTCCACTCCAAGGAAAGATTTATGAAGCTTGTCGTATTTGGTGCCACCGGAAACGTCGGCCAGCGCGTCGCCGCCGAAGCGCTTCGCCGCGGTCATGAGGTTACGGGAGTGGTACGCGATCCGGATGCGGTTCAGTCGCCCGACCCGCGCGTGCGTCTGGTGAAGGGTGATGCGACGAACGCCGAGAGCGTCGCACAGGTAGCGCGCGGCGCCGACGCGGTGGTGAGCGCGATCTCGCCGCGTCCGAACGCGCGCGGTCTTCCCGCGCCATCGCTCCAGGAAAACGCGCGCGCGTTGACGAAAGGTCTGCGCGCGGCCGACGTGAAGCGTGTGCTCTACGTCGGTGGTGCCAGCAGTCTCGAGGTTACGCCGGGCAAAGCGCTCGCCGACATGCCGGATTTTCCCGAAGCGTACCGCGACGAAGCGCGCGAGGGTCGCGAGGCGCTGGACGTTTTTCGGAACGAGGCGAACGGGCTCGACTGGAGCTATCTGAGTCCCGCGGCCGAAATCGCGCCGGGCAAGAGGACGGGGAAGTACCGCACAACGGACGATCAGCTGCTCGTCGACGACAAGGGCAGAAGCTTTATCTCGTTCGAGGATTATGCGGTGGCGGTGATCGACGAGCTGGAGAAGCCGCAGCACGTGTCGAAGAGGTTTGGCGTCGCGTACTAGGAGGCGCCTCGCGCGAAGCTCGCGCAGCTGCCAGGGTCAACCAAACGTAAAGCAGAAGGCCTGAACTCCGGGATCCATAAACTGGATCTCGAATTGTCGGTCAGTTATTCGACCTTGCTGGCGAACCAGCTGGTACGTTCGCTGACGTGTTACGGTGCCGTTCCCCTGGTCATCGATATCTGTTCCGTGGGCTGAACCCACCGGCCTTCCATCGACCTTCACGGTGAATCTGACTGCCTGCGATCCCGTCGGCGGGCCCATGATGAGATTCACGTCCCGCGCGTGAAAACGATATACCAGCCGGCCATTCGGTTTGTTGAGCACCGCGGCTCCTTCGTTGATCGTCCAGTCGCCCTCGAGCGCCCATTGATTGAGCGCAAGCTGGGACGGTATCGCATACACTCGCGACCCGTTTTGAAACGCGTCTGACGCGAACCCCTCGGCCTTGGCATAACCGAGATAACTCTCGGGGGATCGCAGCGTACCATAATCCGCCGCTACCTCGAGACCACGCGGACTGACTTCGACGAGCTTGTTGTCGGTCTTCCTGCCGCTCGCTCCAAGCAATCGCTGAATGACTCGCTCGGTTTCGTCATAGGCGCCTTCGCCGAAATGGTGGTAGCGAATGTTGCCCTCTGCATCGGCGATGTACACCGCAGGCCAGTAATTGTTATCGAAGGCGTGCCATACGCCGTAGTCGCTGTCCACTGCGATTGGGTAGGTGATGTCCATCTCCTTCGCCGCCCAGCGCACGTTGTCTACGTCTCTCTCGAACGGAAACTCGGGCGTATGTGCCCCGATCACCACCAATCCCTGGTCGCGGTACTTCTCTGCCCAGGCACGAACATAGGGAAGCGTGCGAAGCCAGTTCACACACGTGTACGTCCAGAAATCGACGAGCACGACTTTGCCACGCAGAGCGTTCGACGCCAGTGGCGGAGAATTCAGCCACTGCGTCGCTCCGCTTAGCGAGGGGAGTGTGCCCTGATTGTTGAGCGCTGCGCAAGCCATCTGCTGGACTATCGATCCTATGACGCCGAGCCGCGAGGCAGCAAGCCCCGAAGCCGCAGTGCGAATGAAGCGACGCCGGTCGCGATTGATGGGAAGATCAAAGGGAGTCGACATCGATCACTGCCTGCGCAAAGGCGTGCGGATCTTCCTGTGGAACGTTGTGACCGATGCCGTCCAGCACGCGATGAGAATACTTGCCGGTGAATTTGTTGGCATACGCCTTTCCGTCGGCAGCCGCTCCGTCGAAATCGCTGGCGACTGTAATCGTCGGCACGGAGATATTCGGCCGGTCGAACAGTTTTTGTTCGAGGTCGGCGTACTTCGCTTCGCCGTCGGCGATGCTCAATCTCCAACGATAATTGTGGATGACGATTTTGACGTGATCGGGATTGTTGAACGACGCCGCGGTACGGTCGTAGGTAGCTTCGTCGAACTTCCATTTGGGAGACGCGAGCTGCCAGATCAGCCTGTTGAAATCGCGCGTGTTCTGGGTGTAGCCCAGAACGCCGCGCTCAGTGGCGAAGTAGTACTGATACCACCAGCCCAGCTCCGCAGTCGGCGGCAGCGGCTGCAGATTCGCCTTGAGATTGACGAGCAGATAGCCGCTGACCGCGACGAGCGCTTTGACGCGGTCGGGCCACAGCGCTGCCATGATCGCTGCCGTCCGCGAGCCCCAGTCGAAACCGCCGACGACTGCTTTCTTGATCTTCAGTGCGTCCATCAGAGCGATCATGTCGACAGCGACGACTGCCTGCTCTCCGTTTCGAATCGTGTCGTTGGAGAGAAAGCGCGTCGTGCCGAAGCCTCGCAGGTATGGAATGATGACTCGATATCCTTTCGCTGCGAGAATCGGCGCGACGTCGCCGTACGCGTGGATGTCGTACGGCCACCCATGGAGCAGCACCACCCCCGGACCATTCGCCGGCCCAGCCTCGGCGTATCCGACATTGAGAACGCCGGCGTCTATCTGTTTGAGCGTATCAAAAGTCCGGCTCGAAAAACGCACACGAATCGGCTCCGGTTTGCGGATCTCGTCGATCGGAGCCTGGGCGATGCTGCCAACGCCGAATCTCGTTGTGGCGATGGCGGTCATCACGCTGCCCAGGAAAAGGCGCCTATCGCTGATCTTGCCGCGCTCTGGTTCGCTCACTGGCCCACGAGTTCCCGATCAAGACCGCAGCGATCGGAAGCCGTCGCGCATACCCTGGACGAAATACTCCGGCTGCTCCCACGCGGCGAAATGCCCGCCTTTCGGGAACTTGTTGTAGTAAATCATTTTCGAGTACGCTTTCTCCGCCCACGTCTTCGGTGCGGCGTAGATCTCGTCGGGAAAAACCGTCACCACAACCGGCAGCTGAACGTTGCGCGTGGTGAAGAAACCGCCTGGTGGCAGAGTGTGCGCGGTATCCCAATAGAGGCGCGCCGACGAGATCGCGGTGTTCGTCAGCCAGTACATGGTGATGTTGTCGAGGATGTCGTCGCGCGAGAGTCCTTCGCTCTGTCCGCCGAAAATGCGTGCGATCATTTTCTGGCTGGCATCGTCGTGATCCAGAATCCACGATGCGAGGCCGATCGGTGAATCCACTATTCCATAGAGAGTCTGGGGGCGGAGCGACATCTCGTTGGCGTAGCCGAGTCCGTTCTTATAGAAGAAGCCGAGCTGATCCCAGGCTCTCGACTCGTCGGCCGTGAGGCTGGCCGGTTTCGGCTTACCAGCCTGGATGTCGGCGTCAATAGCGGGAGGGACGGTCGCCGCCATGTTCGTTGAGATGCCGAGCAATTCGGGAGCGGCCTGGAGCGCCATAACCTCGGAGACAGCGTTACCCCAGTCTCCACCCTGCGCAACGAACTTCGTGTAGCCGAGGTTCTTCATCAGCGTCGTCCACGCTTTCGCTATGCGCACCGGGTTCCATCCTGGAGCAGTCGGCTTGCCCGAGAAACCGTAGCCTGGAAGTGACGGTATCACTACGTCGAATGCATCCGCGGCGCTGCCACCATGACTGGTGGGATTGGTGAGCGGGTCGATGACCTTCATCTGCTCGATGAAGGATCCCGGCCAGCCATGCGTGATGATTATCGGGAGGGCGTTCTTCTCCTTCGACTTGACGTGGATGTAGTGGATGTCCAGTCCGTCGATGTTGGTGACGAAATTCGGATACGAGTTGATTTTCGTCTCCGCTTTGCGCCAGTCGTAATTGGTCGCCCAATACGTCGCGAGCGCCTGCATCGTCGCCAGCTGCACGCCCTGGGTATCATCAGAGACGATTTCCCTGTCGGGCCATCTGGTCGCTTTGATGCGACGGCGTAAATCGGCGAGCTGCTCCTCCGGGAAGCTGACGTGGAGCGGACGGGCGTCGGCAGTAGTGCCGGACTGTCGTCCAACATCGGGCAGAGTTTCAGTGATGGTTCCTGTCATTGCTTGCAACCTCCGTGAGAAACCGAGAAGACTCAGCTGGCTCGCGGCGACGGTTGCGGCGGCAGCGCCGAAGAAGCGGCGGCGATTCCAATCGGGCGTATCAGACATTGAGTCTCAGGGAAACCCCTAGTCTCGGAATGCGCGGCAGCGGCGTCAATGACCAAGCGTTGTTTCTACACTAAGGTCCTGTAAGGATTTGAAACAAGACCTGCGACGGCTGAGGCGAGAGCGAGAGCCCCGACGATCTCTTTACCGGATTACTGCCTGTAGATCGTCCCGTCCTTCATCACCAGCTGTACGTTGCGAATGGCGGAAATGTCTTTCGTCGGATCGCCCTTCACCGCGATGAGATCGGCGAGATAGCCTTCCTTCACCTGACCGAGCTTGTCGCCCATGCGCAGCATCTTCGCGTCGATGGAAGTCGCCGAGCGTAGCGCGGCCAGTGGAGTCATCCCGTAGGCGACGAGCATCTCCACTTCGCGCGCATTGTCTCCGTGAGTGAATACGCCGACGTCGCTGCCGTTGCAGATCGTGACGCCGGCATCGAGCGCGGCCCTGAAGCTTTTCTTCTTGTTGACGATTGACGGCGGATCCGGATCGACGCCCTTGTGCCAACCGCCGTACTGGAGAATTGCATCGCCGGCGGCGAGAGTCGGAACGAGGCAGATGCCGCGGTCAGCCATCATCTTGAAGACTTCCGGCGTCCCGTTGTCGCCGTGCTCGATGCTGCTCACGCCCGCTAAAATCGCTCGGCGCATTCCTTCCGCGGTCGTGGCGTGGACGGTGACGGGTCGTCCCGAAGTGTTGGCGATGTCGACGGCTTCCTTCAGCTCGTCGAGAGTGAAAGTCGGCTCGTTCTCACCGTTCGGGCCCCAGCGGTAGTCGGCGTAGATCTTCACCCAATCCGCGCCGTGCTTGATCTGATCGCGCACCACCTGCGCCATCTGGTCGAGCCCGCTCGCTTCCTGTCCGCCCTGTGGAATGTCGCTTTGATATTCGGGTGTGAAGCCGGCGGGACCGTAAGCGCCGGTGGCAACGATCGCTCGAGTCGATGCGAACAATCTCGGACCAGGGATGACGCCTTGATTGATTGCCTGCTTGAGTCCGACATCGGCGTAGCCCGCGCCCTCAGTGCCGAGGTCGCGAAGAGTAGTAAAGCCGGCCATCAATGTCGCTTTCAGGTGATTCACCGCGCGCGCGGTGCGCAGCGCCAGCGATTCGTGGAGCACCTGATCGTTCCAGGAAGTCTCGTTATAAGGATGAAGCAGGACGTGTGAATGCGCGTCGATCAGGCCCGGCATCAGCGTCGTGCCCGGAAGGTCGATCGTCGTCGCACCACTCGGCGCGCTGACCTGAGCGTGAGGTCCCGCGGCAATGATTTTGTTGCCGGTGACGAGCACCGCCCAGCCGGAACGCGGCGCGTCCTCGACGCCGTCCCACACGCGGTCAGGAACGAGCAGCGTGGTCGTCGCCGGCGCGGTCGGTCGGGCGCGCGCCTGACTCGCAGCAATCGATGGGATCAGGGCGACAGCTGCGACGACCAATGCGAGAGAGCTCNCACGNATGCCTGCNNCTTTGTTCAAGAAANTATCCTCAGGTTGTTCGGGACCGGCGTAGAAGTCGCCGTTAAATATGGCTGCGCGCGCTGNAGGCGCGACTNCTATGAACCCGAGGACAGCGGCAAGGAGAAGCTCATAGTCGTGCCGACGCCGAGCTCNCTTTCCGCCCAGATATGGCCGCCGTGTGCGTCGATAATACCGCNGGCGATAGAAAGTCCCAGGCCNGCACCTTTCGCTGTGGTTTCGCGCGCGCGCCAGAACCGGTCGAACACGTGCGGAAGGTCAGAGGGGCTGATACCAACTCCGGTGTCGATCACCGACGCGATCACTTCATCGCCCTTTTGGCCGAGGCGAANGCGCACGGTGCCNTCTGCCGGAGTGAACTTTATGGCGTTGCCGATCAGATTGGAAAGGACCTGACCCAGACGATCCCTGTCTCCCATTACCACGAAAGGTCCGGGCTCGAGCTCACACGTCATGGCAATGTTCCGCTCGCGCGCCAGAGGTCCCTGCTGCTCCACGACCTCGGAGACAAGCGCCCTTAATTCCATCGGAGCAATCCGCAGGCTCAATGTTCCGCTTTCGATACTGGCGACGTCGAGCAAATCGCTGATCAGTCGCTCCATCGTGCGGGCTGCCCGCTGGATCATCTGAACGTGACGCTCACGGGCTTCACCGTCGGGTACTACTTCGACTACTCCCGCGGCTCCAACGATCGTGTGGACGGGATTCCGCAAATCGTGCGCGACGACAGCGAGCACCTCGTCGCGCACTCGGGTGGAGCGTTCGGCAAGTGCGAGCGCGTCTT
>C688J18823_10000240_pt1 | contig 31236 bp, 32 predicted proteins | sample HopSoiMetagenom1_FD_18823 | JGI IMG/M metagenome (IMG submission 18823) | reverse complement strand
TCTCGGTAGGTATCACAGTTTAAAACTNATTGATAACAAAAGCTATGGCGGAGAGGGAGGGATTCGAACCCCCGATACCCGTTAAGGTATGTCCGCTTTCGAGGCGGATCGTTTCAACCGCTCACGCACCTCTCCGCGTCGGACAAGAAGCAGATTCCTTGCTTCGCTTGGAATGACAAGCAGCGGCTCGAATCAAACGAATACTGGAGCCAGGAATACTCGCCTAACGACGATTTCTAAAGAACGTTTGCAGCAGTTCTGCGCTGCGTCCGGATAATACTCCTGATCGAACTTCGACTTTGTGATTCAGTTGGGGATGGTTCAGTACCTGCATCACCGACCGCACCGCTCCTGCCTTTGGATCATCGGAGCCGTAAACCAGACGCTTCACACGGGCGTGCACCAGAGCCCCGGCGCACATCGCACAAGGCTCAATTGTAACAAACAGCTCGCAATGCCCGAGACGGTGATTACCAACGTTCGCGCCGGCTTCACGCAGTGCGATCACTTCTGCGTGTGCGGTAGGATCCGACTCCGAAACATTTCGATTCCACCCGCGTCCTACAATTTTTCCGGCGAGCACAAGCACAGCGCCGACCGGTACCTCTCCGGCTTCGAGAGCGCGCTGAGCGCACCGGAGGGCTTCTTCCATCCAGAGTTCGTCGGAAGCTTGTGCGGATTCCGTTCCTCGATTGGACGTCGCCGTGAGTTGATGGTCATGAGGCATGGACAGGCTCCGGCAATATTGTATCGAGCCGCCCGAAGAAACTTCTGGTGGACTCCATCGGACGAGGAGTGGCGCACGCCCGCTAGATCAGTCGCAGCATTTCCCGAACTACGTCCGGCACGACGGCATGCACAACCGTCGGAACCAGAATCTGCACAATGGGATAGGCGATGATCAGGCCAGCCACCGTGAGTAGCAGCCAAGCGGTCGTCGGAAGGGCGTTGAAATAGGCCTTCATGACATCCTCTAGGAGTTGGTACGGGAGTGCGGCTGGGAAAGTTCCCAGGCTCATGGCTTGTCGTCCCACGCCTAGGGGGCCGAACTCGTTGCGAAAGCTATCATTGAGGCTCTGCAGGGGACCATTCCCGGTGGTATCCTAACCAGCTATGGGCATGCCAAGTCTCCTCCGGAAAGTGTTCCTGGTCGATCTCCTTAAAGGCTTGAAGGTAACGTTTCGCTATCAGGATCCCAAGGAAATCTACACCGAACAGTATCCCCTTGAGCGGCCGCAGGTCGCCGAGCGATACCGGGGAGCCCCGCGTCTCAACGTCAATCCTGATACAGATGAGACGATGTGCATCGCGTGCGACCTCTGTGCATTAGCTTGTCCTGAACATCTGATCGTCGTCTCCAGCGAGCGTAATGAGAAAACTCGGCGCAAGGAGCTTACGAATTTTACCTACGATCTGAGCCGCTGCATGTTCTGCGGACTTTGCGAGGACGCCTGTCCTACTGACGCTCTGGAGCTTACGCAGGATTTCGAACTGGCCAGCTACACGCGTCAGGGCTGGATCTGGGATCGTACGACTTTAGAAAAAGGTCCACAGCCAACCCAGTACAAGAAGTAAACCTCTGCTTTCGAGCCGTTCGCACAGGGCCTGAGTGTCTGCACGGTATCGACGGGGAATTCTCGTCGGCGAACATCAGCCTGAGACTAGTCAATAACATCCACGGGTAGCTACTTTCTGCGACTAACGAGCCGCGCTTATCTGTGCACGGGCACGGCGATTTTTCGTTCCGGAAGGAAATAGATCGCCGGAATCAATACGAACACAAAGAATGAAGCGTAAATGGAGACATACGCGAGTGGCGCCGAACTCAGGTACAACGAGAGGGAAAGCAAATTCTTGCGCAGTATGCCGCGGTGGTATTCCACCAATTCAAGATCGTGCCGCTCCTGGCGGATCAATTCCATGCGAAGCAGACAGAATGCGGCGGCACACATCGTCAAATCCAGACCGTAGAGCGCAACCGCCATCGGTGCACGATAGTTCTTGCCGAGAAACTCCGTCACGAACGGAACCAGCGACATCCAGAATAAGAGGTTGAGGTTGGACCACAGCAGCCTTGCCGTAACCTGCCGCACCATGTGAATCATGTGGTGGTGATTCACCCACATGATCGCAACAATCAGAAAGCTGAGCCCATAACTGATGAACACCGGAGCAACCTTTAACAGCGCCGGCGATGTGGGCTGCGCCGGAGCGCGCAACTCCAGCACCATGATTGTCACGACAATGGCGATTACGCCGTCGCTGAATGCTTCCAAGCGGCTCGTCGTCATTTCCCCATGTGGCATGGGGAAGAATCTACCACGACCTTGTACGTGAACGCGTCACGAGCCAAGGAGCCGAATACCGATATTGATTAAGAAGTTTACGGACTTTGCGGTATATCACAGATGTTAGGCACAGAGGAAGACTGTCGTTAGCAGTCTGCGCCACTGCTGCAAGATTACAAATTGAAGGCGGTCGATGAAGATGAATAAGATTCTTTTGCTAGCGGTAGTTTTGTTCTGCGGGGCGTGGGTTGTCGCGCAGACTTCTCAAAGTGGATCGGGAACGGGCCAAAGTGGCTCCGGTAGCTCCGGTAGCTCCGGAACCGGGCAAGCGGGCCAGTCACAGAGCGGCACGGGTAGCGCCGGATCAGGTAGCCAAGGCCAAGGCTCCGGGAATGGCTCTGCTATGCCCAGTGACAACGGGTCGAGCCAGACCTCGCCGAGTTCCACGGATCCAAACGGCACGAACTCGAGTGCTTCCGGTCAGAACGGCAAGCACCACAAGAAGCACAACAAGAACAACAGCGACATGAATCAGGGCACAGGCACGGGTACGGGTACTGGCACTTCTCCTAACGGTAGCGGGACGGGTTCTGGTTCTGGCACAGGTTCGGGTTCTGGCTCCGGCAGCAGCGGCTCTGGGTCGAGCAATCCCTCGGGACCGGGTCGGTAAGCTTTAGCACCGGTTAGACGTAAAGGCGGGCTGATTCAGCCCGCCTTTTCTTTGGTCGCGTGACGGATTACGCCGGCTGCTGCTGCGTCATGCAGTGCATCGCACCGAGCCCCCAAATTAAATCGCCCGAGTAGATCGGAATGATCTCGCGAGCAGGGAAGAGTTCGGCAAGAATGTTCAACGCAATCCGGTCGTTGGGACGATTGAATATGGGCGCCAGGACAACTTCGTTGGCGATGTAGAAATTGGCGTAGCTCGCGGGCAAGCGACGGCGTTCAAAGATCACCGGCTGCGGCATGGGTATTTCCACGACTGTGAATTGTTTGCCATCCTGATCCCGGGCAGCCTGCAACCGTCTCAGATTCGCGTGCAAAGGCGCGTGGTTCTCGTCCTTCGCATTCGGTTCGACCATCGTAAGGATGGTATTCCTCGATGCGAACCGGGCCAGATCATCGACATGACCGTGCGTGTCGTCACCGATAATGCCACGCCCAAGCCAAATCGTGTTCGGCGCGCCAAGGTAATCCGCAAATGCTTTCTCGTAGTGAACGCGGCCCATGTGTGGATTGCGCTCCTGCTCTTTGCTGAGCAGGCACTCCTCGGTCGTGAGGATCGTCCCCGCACCGTTCACGTCGATCGAACCACCCTCGAGCACCATGTGCTTACCAAGCGCCTCCGCGCGAACTTCGCGGGTTCGGGCGGCTTTCGCCATCAGGCTACCGATTTTCTCGTCGTGACGCCAGTTGGAGTACTTGGCCCAGGCATTGAAACGGAACTTTACAGCGAGGGTCTCATCAGTAAGTGAGTTCTCGTGACCTCGTCGCTTGAGGAAGATGCATCCCGAATCACGCAACCAGATGCGATTCGTAGGCCAGCGATGAAAGCGGAGATTGGCCGAGAGCGCGTCAGCACGCTGCAGGATCTGGCGTGCCTTTCGCTCGGCTGCGGCATCATTGATGACAACCTCGACGCGCTCGTGCTTTGCGAGATTGCGTATGATCTCGGCGAACACCCAGGGGATTGGCTCGAACTTTCCGGGCCAGTCTCCGTGATAGTGAGGCCATGCCAGCCAGGTGGCGGCATGCGGCTCCCACTCGGCAGGCATGCGGTAAGCAGCGTTGCCGGGAACTGTGGCCAGGAGTGTCGTGGATCTACTTCTTCGTTCTGTAGATGGCGACATAACATTCCAGAGTCTTGATTCTGCTTGGAGGCGAAGACTTGAAAGCTTCGGTCAGGAGATAGGTCCCACCCAGTTCTTGCAATGTTGCTTGAGACACTAGCGTGGGCGAACTTTCATCGCAGGAATGGTCTCGAAATACTTCCAGGGTCACCGGTGCCGTGCCATCAAAATATTTCTGCTCGATCTGAGTTGTACCGAAACTCGAGGAGACAACCTTCACAAACTTACGCTTCTGGCCGGGGGTTTCCAGAATAATCGCTTCCTCGTTCTGTACGCCAGAGGCTGCTTTAGACGAATGCCGCATCAGATCATAAGCAACGATCTTGCCGGAGATTTTTGTTGTCTTGCCGAAACAGACCGACCCGCATAGCACGATGGAAGCGAGCGACAGCAGTGCTTGTTTTCTTCGTGCCAAATAGAATCCTTAGTCGAGCAAGCGGCTGGTGATCGGTGCATAGCTATCGATACGCCGGTCGCGCAGAAACGGCCAGTTCCGACGGATCTCTTCCATGGCCTTGAGATCTACGTCGCCGATCAGAATGTCTTCATGATCATGCGAAGCTTCGGCGAGCACACGCCCGAACGGATCGCAAAAAAACGATCCGCCCCAGAACTCCAGGCCCTGCCCGGGTGCGGAATTCCCGCGAATGTTGCCGGTTTCAAAACCAACGCGATTCACGACGGCCACATACACACCATTAGCAATAGCATGGGCGCGCTGAATCGTGCGCCAGGCATCGTGCTGCGCGACACCGAACTCAGCCTTCTCCGCCGGATGCCATCCGATAGCGGTTGGATAGAACAGAATATTTGCACCTTGCAACGCGGTGAGCCTCGCCCCCTCCGGATACCACTGGTCCCAGCAGACAAGAGTGCCGAGGCGCCCGGCACTGGTGTCGAGAGCGCGATATCCCAGATCTCCTGGCGTGAAATAAAACTTCTCGTAATAGAGGGGATCGTCAGGAATGTGCATCTTGCGATAGAGCCCGCGCAGCGATCCGTCGCGGTCGAAGATCGCTGCCGTGTTGTGATACACGCCCAGCGCTCGCTTCTCGAAAAGCGACGCGATCACGACGACGCCATTGTTGCGTGCCGCCGCGGCAAGTTTCTCAGTACTTGGTCCGGGGATTGGCTCGGCCAAATCGAACAACGCGTGATCTTCTCGTTGACAGAAATATTGCGTCTGGAAAAGCTCGGGGAGGCAGACGACCTGCGCGCCTTTTCCTGCCGCGTCAGCGATGCGCGCCAAAGCCTTTTCGAGATTCTGTTCCGGTTCCGGCCCGCACGACATCTGCACCAGAGCCACACGGTATTTCTCAGGGGGCACGCGTTCACTCCTCCGCGATTCAATATAGCATTCAGCGCGGACTCGAATTGGTGGATGCCAAATGGAATTTCAGGGCCGGTGCTGATTGAAGATGCCTGCCAAGCGCGGATTGCTTCCCACGATTTCTTCCAGCCGCCGCACGGTGTCCGTCGAAGGACCGGACCGCAAGATCGCCTCAATGGCACCCTCAGTCTGCAGAGATTCCGTGCGCACCTGCTCGAGAAGAAATTCGAGCGCTGCCTCGTGGCGGCAAAGCGCAATCGCAGAAAGCAGAACGGAGCGCCACCATGGATCCCTGGCGTCGAGAAGATGTTGCTTCAAACACTCGAATCCCTCAATCGAATGAGTGCCTGCAATGGCCAAGGCAGCCTCACCGGCCGGATCGTCCGCGCTCGTAAGAAACTTACTGACCCACGGGATAGCACGTACCCCATCAACGCTCAGAACGCCGCTGTAGCAAGCCCCCACAACTTCAGGCTCGTCATTCCCCAAAACCGCGCGCGCACGCAGCAGCAACACCGCCGAAGGAGATGCGAGCTGAGCCACCGCGCGCAGCACCTCAACGCGCACCATCTTGTCCTTGTCGGCGAAAAGGTCGACCAGGTACCCAAGAAGGTCGGATTCTGACAGGCGGCGGCACTGCACCAGCGCGAGCGCACAGGTGGCGCGCAAGGTACCAGCGGTATCGGAGCGCCCTCCCCAGACCGGCTCCAACTGGATGTGCCGCATCCCACGCAGGAATGTATCCGCATCCTGATGTTCAAAACCAGCCAGTGCGCGGCTGAGGGCATTCTTCGCCCAACACTGCGGGTCGTTCTTTTCTGGATTTTCAAAAAATCGTTCAAACGCCGCCAGCAGATCCGGAGTCAGTTGCTCCAGGCGGGATTCGCGCGCCAAATCAGCCGCCTTAGCGACGACGAAGTTATTGCGGTTCGCAAGTGCCTTTCGCAGCGGCTCGATACGGTCCTCTTGGGGCAGCTGACGCAAGGCATCGAGCGCGGCAATCTGCTCGTCGAATTTGCGCTTGGCGGGCAAGACTTTGCTAATCGTCCTCCGTCTGGAATCTCAAAACGCTGGGCGCGTGAACGTCCGACGCCGGGCGCAATATCGTGGCTCGCGTTTCCTCGCACTTGCCATCGGTTCACATTCTTCCTGTAAAGTATTCAGTCGGAAGGAATCATGTCCGGCTTGGAGGCTTGGGGTGAAACAAGGCAATCATAGCAATTCACATCAGGGGAATAATCCAGGGAATGGTGGAGAAGGCAAAGACCGTCATCTGCGCAATCCCATTGAGGATCGGCTGATCCCGCTTGAACCCCTCGACCTCGGCAAAGTTGCCTCTATCGACGGACTGGTACGCGCAATGGCAAAGACTGCGTTTACCGGCCGTCAACTCGGCGAAGCTGCTGACGTCCTTGAGGCGATGGCCCTCGATGAGGATGCGTTTGTCGTGATGACCCTCGCCGGGGCGATGACGGTCGCTAAGCAGGGCCTGATTATCACCGAACTGATCGACCGTGGCATCGTCAACGCTATTGTCTCCACGGGCGCGCTGATGGCCCACGGGTTGGTCGAGGCTACCGGACACGCACACTTCCGTGCCAATCCAGAGGTTTCCGACGAAGAGCTATACGAGCAGGGTTACAACCGCGTTTACGACACTCTGGAGCCCGAACAGAACCTCGATGACGTAGAGGAGGTTATGTCCGCCGTGCTCGAGGCTTGGGATCACAACGAGGTCATGTGCTCGTACAAGTTGAACCATGCCATCGGCGCGCATCTCTCAGAACACGCTCACGGACAGCGCGGGATCCTGAAATCAGCGTACGAAAAGGGAGTGCCTGTGTTCGTGCCCGCATTCAGCGATTCGGAACTTGGCCTTGACACTGCGCTCAACAATCGTTTGCGCGAATCCACCGGCCGCCATAAGATCCGCTTCGATCCCTTCGAAGACCTGGAGCACTTCGCCGCCACGCTGCTTCGCCAGAAGAAGCTCGGCATCTTCACCATTGGTGGAGGCGTGCCGCGCAACTGGTCGCAGCAATTCGGTCCCTTTATCGAACTGAGGCACCGCCGCCTCGGTGAGAATGTTCCCCTGAAGCGATATCACTATGGACTCAGAATCTGCCCAGAGCCGGTTTACTGGGGAGGACTCTCCGGCAGCCCGTATAGCGAGGCAATCTCCTGGGGCAAATTCGTTCCACCATCGGAGGGCGGTAAATTTGGAGAGGTGTTCATCGATGCCACCGTGGGTCTGCCGATCCTGGTAGCGGCTGTTATTGAACGCCTCGAAAAAGGGAAGAAGGGAAACACCCGAAAGGGGGCGAAGGCTACCGCCAAGAAATAAGGAATTTACCAGCTACGCGGACGATTCGCAGCCGGACGCCGGCTCGACCACTTCGTGGGTTGCGCTCTCGGAAGCCTCTTGTGAGCCACCGCGCATTCTTCTATAAAGGCGAGCAACTACATTGTTCCCAAGAACTTCGGATTCAGCCTGGAACCAATCCTGCAACTCTTGCCCTTCGACATGGCCGCGGGACTCGTAGAGTTGCTGGGCACGAGAGCGCACCCTGCGCTCGACAGCCTGCACCATCAGCGCCTTTTGCTTCTTTCTACGTGTCTCGATGTCCATTGGAAGTCCCTGCCTACCCAGATCTTTCGACCCACTCCTATGATAACCCAGGAGGGTTAACGGAAGATTACATTGGGCTAATCGGGAAGGTTACCAAAGTGTTAAGACTCCCACGCATCGGCTACGTGTAAGTAGCTAGCAAAACCAAGAGCTTAGGGTGGAGAGAGCGAATAGGTGGGGGAAGCCTCCCTGATGTACTAATGCGGTGCAGAGGCTTCCTCACTCCTTGTAACTAGCGCAGCGCCAATTGTTCAGTTTCTCGCTGGACCCGGCAGCGATTTCAGGAACTCCACCAGATCCGCCTTGTCCTGATCGGCGAGCCCTAAGCTGAAGCAGCCGTCATAGTGATTCACGACGTCACGCAAGGTGCTAAAGCGGCCGTCGTGATAGAAGCCGCCCTTTGTGTGTGTCCAGAGTCCATCCAGAGGCGATGTACGGTATCGCCGGTCGGGCGAGCGATCCGCCTGGAAGCTATCCACGCAAACCTCGCTGGGCGTGTGCAGGTTCCATCCAGGTTCGGTATAGAGCGGCGGGACATGGCACGTGGCACACTTCGCTGTCCCGTTGAAGACCTTTTGCCCACGTTTGGCTGCGTCGGAGTCGAAGCTCCCCGCAGGTGCACCGGGGGCGGGAAGCCCGAGCTGGTAGAAATGCAAAGCTGCCAGTTTTGGAGTGATCAAGTCCGTCGAGTTGGTGACGTGTCCGAACCCGGCCTTTGCGGCGACAGGGAATTGGTCGGCGTTGTCCAGCCTCGGATCGTAGAAGTTTCCCTTGCCGTGCATCTCCAGATTGGCCACGAATGCGTTCCAGTATGTGACCGAGCCCCAGCCAGTCCATGTATGCAGATTTACTCCCGCGAGTCCAAAAGCTGGAGGAATCAGCACGGCGGAGGTCTTGCCGTCAGGGCGAAATGCCTTGCCATCAAGGGCGAGTTCGGCGTCGAAGTGTCCCGGCCCCCAGCTTTGGAGAACAGCCCGAACCGTGGCCTGGTCAACTCCGAGCAGGTCCGCAAAGGGCTTCAGGTTCGGTGACAGCGACACGATCTCTCCGACGTTCAGGTCACGATTGGCCCAGCCATCCAGCCGATGCCCGATGCCTGGAGCAACCGAATTGTCGACAGTCGAATGACATAGCGCACACTGGATTCCCATGGATTTCAGCGAGCCATCAGGCTTGAAGAACCCGGTGACCCCTAGGACAGAATTCAGCTTCAGCAGTGCCAAGGTGACGGCAGGATCGTTGAGATCAACTTTGCCATTTTTGATGTCCTGTACCAGCGATGGAGGAAGCGCATCCACATCGACCTTCAGACCGACGGCCAGAGCGGTGTTCGGACTGACTCCGGGGCCTACTCCTCCGAACTTGCTTCCTTCAATCGCCTGATGGAGCTTCAGGGCGTCTCCCCAGAATGCTTGGTCGCCAAAGGTATCGAACCGAAATATATGTCGGCCTTCAGCGAATTTCTTGGCCGCATCCTCCGCCACCGTTTGACCTGTTGATTGATGCGTAGCGGCGCGCACAGCCTTGAACCCGGGAACAAGGAATACTCCGGCCCCGGCGCAGGCCAACACGAGCATGATCCCGATCTTGCGAAAATTCACGATGCACCTCCTGGCTGGACGACTGGCTCATCTTCAGCGACGGCACTTGCGTCTCTCCTCCTGAGCGCAACGGAGAGGTGCGGTTACACCTCCGGGGTACAGATTTCGTAAAAAATTTGTAAAAAGTCGCGGGGCGCAAAAATATGTAACCTTTTCGCGAACTGCTGACTCCATGCTTTGGGGGAATTCCTAAATGGCCAGCGTAAGTTTGCTGGAACAAGCGAGGAACGAGGAGTGGAGCGACGAGCAGGTCGTCACCCGAGTATTATCCGGGGACACCGCGCTCTATGAGCTCCTGATGCGGCGCCACAATCAACGGGTGTATCGCATTGCGCGAGCCATTCTGCGCGACGACGGCGAAGCCGAAGACGTCATGCAGGACGCTTACGTTCGCGCCTATCAGAACCTCGCCAGCTTCGAAGGACGCGCCAAGTTCGTCACATGGTTGACTCGCATTGCTGTACATGAAGCATTGTCCCGGGTCCGCAAGCGTTCTCGATTCCAGTCGCTGGATCCCCCTCACGAATCACAGGGGGATGTTATGAACAGCGCCGTATCTGCCGCACGCAGTCCTGAGCAGCAAACCTATGATCGAGAGCTTTCCGGGGTCCTCGAGAAAGCGGTTCTGTCGCTTTCCGACGAGCACCGCCTCGTTTTCATGTTGCGCGATGTCGAGGGCATGAGTACCGAAGAGACAGCAGAGTGCCTCAGCCTGACGCAGGAGAATGTCAAAGTACGGTTGCACCGCGCCCATGCCAAACTTCGGAAGCAGCTCTACAACGCTCTCGGCGATGCGGCTTCCCATTGCTTTCAGTTTCACGCGGTGCGTTGCGATCACGTGGTAAGCGGGGTCTTTCGGAAGCTCGGCTGCAATCAAAGCCCAATTTAGCTGGTCGGCAAGGGTCTCTGGTTAAGGTCTCAGAGATCGGACTGCTCGTTCTCTTGGTCGCGCTTCTTGCCATATCGCACGGCGAATCCCACTCCCGCCGTCATGATTCCCAGCGGGGGCACCAGCATCACGAGAATCGCTCGGTTGATCGCTCGCTGACCTTCTTTCGGCGTGGCCTTCGCGTTGGCGCGGCACATGGCGCAACTCTGGGCGAATGCCGGGGAAGCCGCGACGAACAGTAGCAAAGCCAGCGCCAATTTCTGCAGGAATTTCACAGCCTCACTTCACTCCAAGCGTTGTAATCCGTCCCGCATCGGGGAAGAAAAAGAAATACATGATGATGAAGCATGCGACTACGGAGAGCGTGATCATCCAGCGCATCAGCGCCGTCTCAAACTTCAAATGCATGAAGTAGCCGATGATCAGAGCAGACTTTATCACCGACAGGATCATCAGGATCTCGAGCATCCGGACGGCTTCAAACACTTGCTTGTAAGCCAGCACTACTTCGACGGCCGTGAGAATTAAGAGCGCTCCCCAGACCCAGAAATACTGCCCTTTGCTCGAATCGTGTGTCGCCGCGACATCGTGCATATCAGGTTCCTTTATGCCGTTTGTAATCAATGCCCTTACTACGAAATCTTCGTCGACATCAAATACACGAGTGGGAAGATAAACATCCACACCAGATCGACAAAGTGCCAGTACAAGCCGGAGACTTCAACGTCGTGCGCGTCATAGTCTTTAGGCTTCAGGAAAATAATTACGGCCGCTACGATCAAGGCAATCAGCAGCGCGTGGATGCCATAGTGAAAGACGTTATCCGTCGGAATAAGCAGCCAGCCCGCCAGCCAGAGCGCAGCCAGAATCGGAAGGAACAGTTTTCGCAGCGCCACCACTCCGAGATAGATCACGCCGATGGTGACGTGCAACATGTGCATGGCCGTGAGTCCGAAGAATGTGGCCGGAAATTGCGGGGCGGCCTTTGACACATCTGCCAGTTCGCCCGCCACGGCAGTCGCGGGTTTCGGAAACCCTGGAAGGGTCAGCCCCTCGGCAATCAGCTTGGTCCACTCCATGCCGTGCAGAACGATGAACGCCGTACCGAAAACCATTGTCGCGAGCAACCAGTTGCGCGTCCACGCGCGGTCGCCCCGTTGCGCGGCGAACACTCCGAGTACCATGGTCAGTGAACTCGACAGCAGGCACGCTGTCATGATGGTTGCGTTCGTGATGCTGGCAACGTGAAACGGTGTCGGCCACGGAGTTGTGTAGATGCGGTTGTAACTGAAGGCGAATAGGAGTGCCCCGAAGGTCAGCGAGTCGGAGGCGAGGAAGAGCCACATCCCCACCTTTTTCGAATAGGCTCCAAACAGCGGAGCTTCGTACTCTCCGGGCGCTGCATGTCCGGCAGCAGGCATTCCATGTTGGACAGCATCGTGCGACAGGATGGTAACTTCCGCCATTCCGCGAGTCCCCCTAGAACAGTGGTCGTGATGAGTGATCGTGGTCAGCGAACCCAGGATAATGGTAAGCGCAACCGAGTAGTAAGGCTGGCCACTAGCCACTGATCCCTGACCGCTATTTTGCGAAACCCAGCAACGCGAAAATATAAATCCAAAGCACTGCCATGAAGTGCCAGTACCAGGCCGTAATGTCCACTACAATCCGGCGTGACTCGAACGGCTTGTGCAGCAGGGAAGAACTAGCCGCCCAGGAAAGCGCAATCAGACCCCCGCCGAGGTGCACCGCGTGCGCAATCGTCAACAGGAACGCGAACGAACTACTCGGATTCGTATTGATGTAGAAACCCGCATTGTTTAGCTGTCCCCACGCCATCCACTGCCCGAGCAGAAAACAGAAGCCCAGCAGTACCGTGAATCCTAACCAGGGAAATTCCTTTTCATCCTGCAAAGAAATTCCCGGGATCGACCGTACTGGCGCTAGAGCCGCCTGCGTGGCTGCCTGCCGCCTCGCGAGTTCCATAGCCACGCTGCTGATGAGCAGGATCGCAGTGTTGATTGCTAACAAGCCCCATGGCAGATCGATGCTGCCCCAATCTCTGACATAGCTATTCGAATTGCCTTCGAATGTCGGCAATCCGCGTCGGAAAATGTAAGCGCTGGTCAGCGAGATAAACAGCATGCAGACCGTGACGATTGCGCAGATCAATCCCAGTCGCGCGCGCCGAAGACGTGCTCCGTAATCGGGAATGTCGCCGCCGCGTCCATCTCCGCCTCCGCCGTGCCCCGGCGGGTCCGGAGGTTTGTGTCCAATGTCGTCAATTCTCGTGCTAGGGGTATACGTCGCCATAACAACTTAGTTGCCGGAATTCTTACGCCGGGTGCTCCATTTCTCGCGCGCATTCTGCGAGAAATTCATTTGCCGCCGAATGGTGCCGCACTGAATCCAGGGCGGTTACAGCGATTACCCACATGAGGTCGCGGCCCTAATGTGCCGTGCCCACAGCCGGGTCCGTTTGCATCGTGTAATCCTTGGGCGCATTCGGGACTCCGTATTCGTAGGGCCCGTTATTTACAACCGGAGTTATGCCTCCGAAATTATCGTGGGGCGGCGGAGTTGCCGTGGTCCACTCCAGTGTCGTCGCCTCCCACGGATTGTCACTCGCCTTCGGTCCTTTGAACATGCTCCAGAACAGATTGATGACAAAGATGAACTGCGCCGCGATTGTGACGAATGCGGCATAGGTCATAAATGTCTGCAGGGGAAGCAGCTTGGCTTGATATGCAACTTCCGTAAACTGCGAATACCGGCGTGTCTGTCCGGCCATGCCGAGGTAATGCATGGGCATGAAGATCGCGTAGGTCCCGGCCAAGGTGATGAAGAAGTGCAGCTTTCCGAGTCCTTCGTTCATCATTCGTCCAAACATCTTCGGGAACCAGTAGTGGGTAGCCGCAAAGATTCCAAAAATCGCGGCTACACCCATGATCAGATGGAAATGGCCTACGACGAAGTACGTGTCATGCAGTTGAATGTCGAGCACCGGTTGGGCCAGGAAGGGCCCGCTCAGGCCGCCCGACACAAACAAGGACACGAAGCCGATGGCGAACAGCATCGGCGTATGAAAGCGTATGTGCCCCTTCCACATGGTCCCCAGCCAATTGAATGTCTTGATGGCCGAGGGAACGCCGATACACATGGTGAGCAGTGAGAAGGCGAAGGCCGAATACGGGCTCATTCCGCTCATGAACATGTGATGGCCCCAGACCATGAAACCGAAGAATCCGATCGCGAGCATCGCGTAGACCATTGCCTTGTACCCAAAGATCGGTTTGCGCGAGAACGTCGACAGAACCTGCGATGCGACCCCCATGCCTGGGAGGATCGCGATGTACACCTCCGGATGTCCGAAAAACCAGAACAGATGTTGCCATAGCAACGGCGATCCACCCTTGTGTCCGATGATCTGGCCGTTGACTACAACTAGCGGCACGAAAAAGCTGGTGCCGAGGTTGCGATCCAGCAACAGCAGAATGCCGGCCGAAAGCAGCACGCCGAAGGCAAGCAAGCCGAGGATGGCCGTAATGAACCATGACCAGACAGTCAGCGGCATGCGCATCAGAGTCATGCCCTTCGCCCGCAGATCCAATGTCGTGGTGATAAAGTTCAGCGCACCCATCAGGGAGGCTACGCAAAAAATCGCAATGCTAGTGACCCAGAGGTCCGCGCCCAGCCCTTCACCGGGCCCGGCCGACTGAATCGCGCTGAGCGGCGGATATCCCGTCCAGCCATGCAGGGGAGCACCGCCTGTGACAAAGAACGCCGCCAAAATTGTGATGAAGCCCACGAACGTCGTCCAGAACGACAACATGTTGAGGACCGGGAAGGCCATGTCAGGCGCGCCGATCTGTATTGGCAGAAAGTAGTTGCCGAACCCGCCCTGGGGCGCGGTCGTGAGCACGAAGAACACCATGATCGTGCCGTGCATCGTGAGCAGGCTGAGATAGGTTTCCGGCTTGATCTCGCCAACCAGGGGCAGCGTCGCCTGCGGCCAGATCATGTGAATTCGCATCAGCAGCGACAGAAACATCCCGACGAACACGGCTGTGAGTGCGAGAAAGAAGTACTGGAGCCCGATAACCTTGTGATCGAGGCTGAAGATGTATTTCCGAATGAACCCCTGAGGGGCGTGCGAATGGAGTGTAGCCGCAGTCGCCATTATTGTTTCTCCGCCTCCCGCGCCGCCAGCCACTTGTCAAAATCGTCCTGGCTGACAACATGGACCATGCCGTGCATCTTGTAATGTCCAAGCCCGCAAAGCTCGGCGCAGGCAATCTCGTACTCGCCGACCTGCGTGGGCTTGAAGTGCATGTGGATGTTTAACCCGGGCACGGCATCTTGCTTAAAGCGCAGCGCGGGTACGAACAGATCGTGGATCACATCGACTGACCGCAAGCTGAGATCCACGTCGCGATTGACCGGAAGATACATCGTGCCGGTCACAACGTCGTCTTTTGCCGATGGATCGGTCGTATCGAGTCCTACGGCCGCCTCTCCGCCCGCCGAAGGATCCATAAGGCTCGCCTTCGTCTTGGCATATGTGCTATCGGCGCCCGGATACCGGAAGTACCAGGCAAACTGCATACCCGTCGCTTCGACCTGCACGGCACCTGTTTCGGCAGCGTCGAACCGTTGACTTGCCCAGACGCTGCTTCCCATCAGGTTCAGGCCAACGAACAGGAGGGTCGTCAGCGCGGTCCAAAGGATCTCTAGTTTCGTGTTCCCGTGCGAGTAACTGACCGGCGGAGATGACGGCGTCTGCCGGTATCGCCAGACGATGTATCCGAGCGACAACTGAGCCGCCACGAACACGATCCCCATAAGGATGAACGTGAGCTTGAATTGACCGTCAATCCAACCTGCGGCGGCAGAGGCGCCCACCGGTAACCACCAGGTTTTGGCGACGAAAAAGTACGTGCTGACCAGAGTGATCAGCCAGATTAGTGCCAATAGCGCGAGGCCCATTCCCCAAGTACCCCCAGGGCAACGAAGGATTTCCCCACGGCGATTGTCGCATCCCACATTGCGGCAATGTCGGCGGCGAGTGTACCACAGGCTTACGCGCCCAATGCAAGCGACTTATTGAAGAAATTGCGACCGATGATCGGTTTGCTGGATCACTCCACTGGCGGACCTGCCGTACCTGAGGCAAAACGCAACGAATGACCTCAGGAAGGAAGGAGATTGTGTCGAGAACCCAAAGTAGTCGGATGATGATCCTGATTGCCGGTCCCTATCGCTCGGGCACCAACGACGACCCGGTCTTAATCCAGCAGAATGTTCACGAGATGGAGTCCTACGCCCTGCCCATCTTTCGTGCCGGACATATTCCCATCCTTGGCGAATGGCTGGCGCTACCGCTCGTGCATCTGGCTGGGTCAAAGCAGATCGGAGACAAAGGTTTTGCCGAAATCTTCCACCCGATCGCGACGCGTCTTCTGGAGAAGTGTGATGCGGTGTTGCGAGTGGGGGGCGCCTCCGTGGGAGCGGACGAAATGGTGCGCATCGGCCGTGAATTTGGATTGAAAATCTACACCAGTCCGGCAGAAATCCCCAATGCAAAGTCCTGAAGGCGTGCTCGCTGTCTTCTGCGGCAGTTGAGAGCTTCTTGCTAATCCGCGCAACATGAGTGAATCCGGCGAGAGGAACTTACTTCTCCGACCACTCTGGCACTCGTCCTGGAGTCCAAGGCGCCCCGGCCGACTCCATGTCTTTCTCCAGCTTCGAAAGATCAACTTCGACCAGAGCGCGCAATTTCGCCAGCGCATCTGTGAACTCGGCTGCGCCAATGTTGTACGAATCGATATTGGACTGCGTCGGCTTCGCGAGCGAGAAACGCTCCCCTTCCATAATGGAATTCACGCGATCATGAATGGACGAAGGGACTGGTTCATTACGGCGGGCAATCTCCACGTCTCCGCGCAAGGCACGAAGGATCTCGCGGTTGCGTTGCTCGATGCTGTCGGCCACAGGTGAGAGTTGCTTTTCTGCTGCCGGAGTGTAGCGCAGTGCGTCACGGATCTGCTTGAGGCGTGATTCGACGTCGTCCGCCGTATGCTGCACACCCGAAACCGCTCGGTAAAGGCGCGAGACTTTCCGCAGAAACTCTTCCTGCGCCCTGCGATCCTCAGCCGCCATCGTACTCGCGCCGATGCTCGTAACCTTGAACGACTGCGGAACTCCGACTTCGGTCACATTGCCGTCGATCTTCTCAAACATGCGCACGGAGTAGTTTCCGGCAAGCACCAGCGGGCCAAGATCGGCAGCGTCTGGAAAATTCTCTCCCGTGTCATCGTCGGTGTGGCTCACCTGAGGTGCGGGATAACGCAGGTCCCAGGCGATCCGCTGAAAGCCCTCATCCACGCTGCCGTCCACGCGACGGACTGGCGTGCCGCTCTCGTCGTACACGACGAAATACACTTCCGGCTTGGCTTCCTGCGCTTCGGCCCGCAGTTCGTCCTGTGAAGGGTAGGGAAGGGCCTGATTCTTCTTTGCGGCTTCTTTTTCCGCGTCTTGCCGCTTTTCCTTTTTCGTCTTGATCTTTTCCTTCATGTACGCCGTGAACACCGCACCATAGGGCGGGTTCTCGGCCGAGAAGTAGGAATCGCCCTGAAAGCCTTTCTTGGGACCGCCCAGTGGATGGCGCTCGACATACAGGAGCGCGGACTTCACTGGGTACAGAGCCGCAGCCTGCTGAGTCGAATCGACGTTCATCTGCCGCAGCGGCGTGATGTCGTCAAGCACCCAGAATCCACGGCCGAACGTAGCAACGACCAGATCTCCCTCGCGCGGATGGATCACCATGTCGCGCACAGCGATGGTCGGCAGTCCACCCTTGAGTTGAACCCAATGCGTGCCACCATCAAGTGTGAAGAAGGCTCCGAATTCCGTGCCCACAAAAAGCAGATTCGCATTCGCCGGATCTTCGGCAAACGCCAGCACCGGTCCGTTCTCGGGCAAATTGCCGGTGATCGAGACCCAGTTCTTACCAGCGTCGGTGGACTTCAGCAGATACGGTTTGAAGTCTTCGTTTTTGTGATTATCAAATGCGGCATACACGGTGTTGGTGTCGTGGTTCGAGGCCGCAAGTCGGCTCACATAGGTCATGTCCGGCACGCCGGGAAACTTGTCATACTTCGTCCAGCGGCCACCGGAGTCATTAGTCGCTTGGATCAGGCCGTCGTCGGTCCCCACATAGATCAGCCCTTCTTTCTTCGGAGACTCAGACAGCGCCACGATATTTCCATAGAAGGAAGTCGAAGCGCTTTTGGAAACCGCATCCGGACCCCAGATCTTGCCCATCACGGGTAGCTTGTTGCGGTCAATCTGCCGCGTGAGATCGCCGGAGATTAATCTCCATGTATCTCCACGGTCATCGGAGCGGAACAGCTTGTTGGCTGCGAAATACAGGCGCGTATGCGAATGCGGGCTGATGATTACGGGAGAATCCCAGTTCCAGCGCAGTGGAAGCTCGCCTTTTCCCTCCTGTGGCTGTAACACTAGTTCCTGGCCAGTGGGTTTGTCGTAGCGAATGAGCACGCCATATTGCGACTCGGAGTAAATGGTATTCGGATCCACGGGATCCACCTGTGACCTGAAGCCGTCGCCACCCGTCGTGACAAACCAGTCGGCATTCACGATTCCGTTTACGTCGCGAGTGCGCGAGGGCCCACACCATGAGAAGTAATCCTGGGTTCCGCCGCAGACATTGTAAAAGGGAGCGGCATTGTCGACGGCGACGTCATAGAACTGCATGGTGGGCAAGTTTGCCTTGAACTGCCACGACTTTGCGTCATCCCACGTCTCGTACATGCCGCCATCCGAGCCGAGCAGCCAGTGCTTGGTGTCGTCCGGATCGATCCACATGGCGTGGTTGTCGCCGTGATGATTCACTTCGTTGACCTTGTGCAAGGTCTTGCCCCCGTCGGTGGACTCGCGCAATTCGACGTTCATGACGAAGATACGATCCACGTTCTTTGGATCAGGAATGATGCGAGCGTAGTACATGGCGCCCACATCGAACTCGTTGCGGCGCTCCCAGTTTGCCCCGCGGTCGCTCGACCGGAAGATGCCACCCTTGCCATCGGCGGCCTCCACTGCAGCATAGATAACATTGGGGTCTGCCGGAGAAATCGCCAGCCCGATTCGTCCCATGTCGACAGTCGGCAACCCCGATTTCAGTTTGTTCCAAGTCGCGCCTGCATCGGTGGATTTGTAGATCGCGCTCTCTGGACCTCCATCGATCAACGTGAACACATGGCGACGTCTCTGATATGCGGATGCATACACGATGTCGGGATTCGAGGGATCGATGACGACATCGTTCAGGCCCGTGTTCTCGCTGATCGTGAGCACGGCTTTCCAGGTCTTGCCGCCATCGGTCGTCTTGTAGAGCCCGCGGTCACCGCCCGGGCCCCACAGCGGGCCTTCCGCCGCCACGTAGACAACCTTTGAATCCCGCGGGTCCACAACCACGCGTCCAATATGCTCCGACTTTTTCAGGCCGAGGTTCTGCCAATTCTTGCCACCATCATCCGAGCGATAGATCCCGTCCCCGTAAGAAACGCTGCGCTGCGAATTGCTCTCGCCAGAGCCGACCCACACGGTAGAGGAATCCCTCGGATCTAGCTCGACCCACCCGATCGAATACGATCCCTGCCCGTCAAACAGCGGAGTCCATGTCGTGCCGTCATTGACGGTCTTCCACACTCCGCCGGAGGCCACGCCGACATAGAACTCGGATTTTTTCTTAGGATTTACGGCGATCGACATCACTCGGCCTGACTCGACTCCCGGGCCAATAGAGCGAAATTTCAGCCCGGAAAACGTCTCGGCAGTCATCCCGCCTGTTTTTCCTTCTTCCTTCTTGGGTTCCCCTGTCGCCTCCTGCTTCGCCTGCTCCTTCTTTTGCGCTTTCTTGGCCGATTGCGCGGCAGCGGCGACGGCCTGCTTCTTGTCGGCATCTTTGTCCTGCGAAGATTTTTGTTCGGGTGAACTCTGCGCGAAAAGCGGTAAGGGAAGAAGCATGAGAGAGACTACGAAGGCGGCAGCTGATTTCATCGATAGCTCCAGTCCGAATAAAGCTCTGCGATCCTGAACGCGCATGCGATTGCACGAAACCGATATGTATACAGGATTGTCATCCGCGACGGAAGTTTCGGAGAACAGCTCCTTGCTGTTCCGCATTGATCCGCGTGTAGCCGTGGCAAAAAAGTTCGAGCGGTATTCCGCTACAATCCCCACCATGACCGGTAAGCCGCACGGCCACGAAACCAAAGATCTGAAGCTTCCCCGCAATACCTGTTTCGTCTGCGGCCCTGACAATCCCGAAGGCATGCACCTGGTATTTACGCTCGACGAGGAGCGCAACACGTTCGTCTGCCACTTCAGTCTTGGCGATCGCTACACCGGACCTCCCGGACACTGCCACGGAGGCATCATCGCCAGCATCCTTGATGACGCGATGGGCAAGGTCAACAAACTCCGCCATGTCGTCGCGCTGACGAAAGAAATGACAGTCGAATACCTGAAACCTGTCCCGCTGCACAAATTTCTGCGAGTCGAAAGCAAAGAGGTTGCGGTCCACGGACGCCAGCATGTCAACATGGCCGAAATCATGAACGAAGCGGGCGAGGTGCTGGCCCGCAGCAAGGGAATTTTCGTTGCGATCGATCCCGAGAAGATGTTTGGCAAGTTCGTTGAGAGATAACAAGTGTAAGACTGGCCTACCCGCAACAGAACCGCAAGGATACGATTCAGGCGCGAGCCTTACGCGTGATTTTTGCTTTCTCAGTTTTGCCGTCGGTTCGCGCGACGACTAGAGTTTTGCCGTTCACCGTCACTTCGATCGGATCGCCCACGATGAAATCTGTGGCATGGAAACCACGTTTCAGCACGAAAGTTGGCACTGTATTCCAAGCCGTTTAAGGCGATGGTGAGGGTAAACATTGGCCAAGTTCCTTGGGTGACTATGGGATTTGGATATCCCGAGATACCGGTAACCTGTGGAGTACCGTGCTCCGAATATGGGGACACGTCCACTATCTTGCCGGTTTCGGCTGCTGCTAAACCCAGGAGCAAGAGAACGGCAAATACGAGCTTCACTTCTAACTCCAGATGGACCACGTCAGTTGAAAAACGACGTGCTTAGGGAGTTGCGACATTGAACGTAGTTCATTTCACTGCGTCTTCCAGCACTCTCCCCTGCCCTCGTTGTCACGAGGGAGAAGACGGGCCTGCAACGTCGCACTCGAAGGAATCCTGACACGCTTACTAAACCATTTCAGTGACTCTGCTCAAGATGCGTGCGGAAATCCATTACCGCCGAAGCCTTTTGGGCTTGGGCAGCTACTCTCGACCCTAATCAGTCGAGCGGTGTTAGGGGTACCGAAAATACGTCGGGAAGGTTAGAATTAACTGAAGCGTAACCCTAGACGTTAAGGCCGGGTTAGCTGAGAGCTGACGGCGGAAGCTGGCGGCCCATCCTTCGCGATCGCGAAAAGGTATCCACAAGGGTTAAAACCATGTCCCAAAATAACGGCAGCAATGCTACTTCTCTCCGCCTCAAGACCGGCCTGGCCGAAATGCTCAAGGGCGGTGTCATTATGGACGTCACCAACGCCGAGCAGGCCGTGATTGCCGAAAAAGCCGGCGCCGTCTCGGTAATGGCTCTCGAGCGCGTGCCGGCGCAGATCCGCGCCGAAGGCGGCGTGGCGCGCATGGCCTCGCCCAAAAAGATCCGGGAAATTATGGCCGCAGTGTCCATTCCTGTCATGGCCAAGTGCCGCATCGGACATTTCGCCGAGGCCCAGATCCTTCAGGAACTCGGCGTTGACTACATCGACGAATCCGAAGTGCTCACGCCGGCGGACGAAGCGCACCACGTGGACAAGCACGCCTTCAAGACGCCCTTCGTCTGCGGCGCTCGCAATCTCGGAGAAGCACTACGCCGCATCGCCGAGGGCGCAGCCATGATCCGCACCAAGGGCGAAGCCGGCACTGGAGACGTTGTTCATGCGGTAAAGCACATTCGCCAGATCGTTCAGGAGATGAAGATCCTCACCGTACTGAGCGAAGAAGAACTCTACGCCAAGGCAAAAGAGCACCAAGCTCCATACGAGCTCATCAAAATGGTCGCGAAGGCAGGGAAGCTGCCGGTGCCGAATTTTTCCGCTGGCGGAATCGCAACACCGGCTGATGCAAGCCTGGTCATGCAACTGGGTGCTGAAGCGGTCTTCGTGGGCAGCGGCATCTTTATGAAGAACTCGACCGAGTTCGCCGATCCGGAAGAGGCTGCGAAGCGCGCGAAAGCCATCGTTCTCGCGGCGACGCATTATCAGGATCCCAAAGTGTTACTTGAAGTCAGCGAAGATCTGCAGGGCGCCATGAAGGGCCTCGCAATTTCAGGGCTCGACGAAGCCCACATGCTGCAAACCCGCGGCTGGTAATCTCTAGATGCGGCGCGGGCACCGACCGCGCCGTTCCTGTTTAGAACATCTCCATGAATCAGGAGCCACCTCATGAAGCTAGGTTTTGCCCTGCCCAATGTCGGTCCTATCGCCACTCCTGAAGCGGTCACGCAGGTCGCACAACGCGCTGAGGCGCTTGGCTATCACAGCCTCTGGACGATCGAACGCCTCCTGTACCCCGTAGTGCCTCAGACTGCATATGCTGTAACAGCCGACGGAAGCTTGCCCGAGCCTTATAAGCATGTCCTGGATCCGCTGGACGCCCTCACATTCGCAGCCGCACAAACGAAGAAGATTACGTTGGGCACGAGCGTCCTCGACATGCCCTACTACAACCCGGTGCTCCTGGCGCGCCGCCTGAGTACCATTGATTTCCTATCCAACGGACGCCTGCGAGTAGGCCTGGGTCTCGGCTGGTCCAAGGACGAGATGGATGCGACCGGGGCTGAAATGAAAAATCGCGGCGCCAGAGCTGATGAATTCCTTCAAGTCCTCAAGGCGATATGGACCACGAATCCCGTCGAATATCAGGGAAGATTCTTCCGGATCCCCAAGTCCTACATCTATCCCAAACCCGTGCAGAAGCCGCATCCGCCGATCTACTTGGCGGCGTTCGCTCCGCCTGCCCTGAAACGCCTCGCGCAAATGGCGGATGGATGGAATCCTGTCGCGATCCCTGCCAGTGGCATGGCTCAGATGTTCAAAGCCATAAACCAAATGGCGCAGGATGCGGGTCGCGAGCCTGGCTCACTGGCCATGATCGTTCGCGCTAACCTTGAAGTTACGGATAACCCTCTGGGCAGCGAAAGAATGATCTTCACGGGCACGCTCGATCAAATAAGCGACGACGTCAAAGCCTGCGCAGAGATCGGGGCCAGCGAGGTGTTCTTCGATCCCACTTTCACGGCCGGAGGTCAATCGCTCGAGCGCTGGCTATCGTTGCTGGAACACTTCAAGGGAATGGTTTAATAATAGCTGGGGTGAACGGTGACATCCATGAAGGGTTGCTGCCGCTATTCCACCACTCGGACGAGAGATATCATTCGTTCTTCTTCCTGTCGGATTGCGTAGAGGCATAATAACCTTTCCTGGCGTACACCTTCAGTTTGTGTCCGTCCTTCTCGGCTTTCACTTCGATCGGCCGGTACTGGCCATCGCGCTGGAACGCGGCAGGCTTGTACGACACCATGTAGCGCGATCGAATCACCTGCTCAATTTGCGCAAGACTGCCGTTGAGCCAGCGAATCGAACCCGGCGCGAAAGCAGCACCGCCTGTGAGATCCGACAAGGCCTTGAGGGCGTGGTCCCCAATGGCCGCGGCCGCATCATTCGTGTCGTAGTCTCGCGTGCTTACGGTGTATACAACCACTTCCGCCCGCTGTGCCTGCTCAATCGCTTCTCTCAGCGAACTGGCGCTTGAATTATTCTCCCCGTCGCTGATGACCACCAGCACTCGCGCGACCGGTCTGCTCTCCTCGATATCCGACAGTTTCTCGGCGCCGAACTGTACCGCGTCCCACAACGCTGTCCCACCAGACGGTGCAAGAGAAAAGATCGCATTTTGCATCTGCGCGTGATCTGATGTGAAGTCCTGCACGAGTAAGACAGAATTGTTGACCGCTACCACGAATCCGAGGTCGTTGGTTCCCGTGAGCGTCTTGTTGAGGAAGTCGATTGCCGCTTTCTGTTCGAACGAGAACCGCCGGGATACAGAATCACTTGTATCGATAATCAGCCCAAGTCGCAGCGGCAGTTCGGCCTCGTTGTGAAATCCGAGAATCGCAGCAGGAGGCTTTTTATTGTCAAGAATGCCTAGATCGGCGCCCGTCAGATTCGTGACAGATTTCCCGTGATCGGTGGCCGAGAAGAATACGGCGACCTCGTCAACCCTTGCCCGCAGCACTCCGCCCGAAATCTTCAACTCGCTGGACGGAGTCGCGCTTCCGGTCGCCGCCGCATTACTCGGTGCCGCATCCGCGCTATTCCTTGCCAGTTCGGCGCTTTCTGCTTCTGCGATTTCGTTTTTTTGCCGCACTTCCTGCAAGACCTTACGCGCCTGCTCGCTGGCCTCTTCTGCTGTCGGTTGATCGGGCTTCGAGAAGGAAAACCTGACCGCTTGGGGAGATGTAGTTGCCGCGCTTGCGGCTGGCGACTCACCCGATTTCATCTCCTTCAACAGTTGCCGGACCTGGACTGCCGCAGGAAAGGTCGGTGCTTCTCGCAACAGTATCTCTAACTCGTGTTGGGCTTGCGGAACGTTGTTCTGCACATCCCATGCGCCGGCCGCAAAGTAGTGAACAGCAGCTGTACCCTCATGCTTGTGTTTGTGCAGTTGCCGTGCACTTTCAATGACTGCGGGATAATCTTTGTTCAGAAATTCGCCGTAAACCAACGCCTGCTTCAAAGCAGTGTCAAGGGGTGCAATGGAGGAGGCTTTCTGCAAAGAACTCTGGGCCGCGGAATAGTTCTTCAGCGCGAGTTCCGCTACACCCAAATTCAAATGAGAATTCGGTAAGTGATCGTCAAGCGCGACCGCCCGCCGGAACTCCTGCTCGGCGTCGCTAATCTGTCCAAGATTCAGGTAGGAGGTCCCCAGGGCATTGTGCGCAGCGACGAAATCGGGATAAAGAACGGTCGCTTTGGAAAGATGCTCGACGGCCTCCTGGTAATCCTTGCGCATCAGGAGCTCGTAACCTTTCTCGTACTCCCGGCGCGCTTTCGCAGGCGCCTTCAAATCGAGCCTTGAAATGGAACTGCTTGGGCTGGTTCCGAATGCCAGGTTCCGCATATTCGTTTGCATCCCAAATAAGTTGTTGGTCATTTGCTGCGACGAGATCAAGCCCAGTCCAACTGGTCCGATGCCGAGATCTCCGAAGCCTGAGGAAGGAATGCTCATCACTTGCGACAGCCCAAGCGATGAGGTGCCAACGAGGAGCAGAAGAAGGCAGAACTTCACACACAGGTAACCCATATAAGAATCCCTGGTGAAATCACGATCTCCGATCACGGCTGAAGTGTACCGCAGAACCGGCTGATCTTTGTCGCTCAATGCGCCAAGGAAGTTGAACGTCTGCTACTTCTTTCCTCGACATCCTTCGCCGGGGTTCCGCCATCAGAACTTCGGATGAACAAACTTGCATTCCTTCGACTCCTTGCGCTCCTTGGCGGGATTGCTGCCGTACTGGTTCCCGTGTTTCTCTACGCCGGCAATGACGTTATGGGAGAAATCCGACTGGAAGGCAAAACTAATGTCGAGAAAACGTCGGGTGTATGGGTTGACGGACAGTACGTTGGGTATCTGAACGAACTCAAAGGTAGCAAGAAGATTCTGTTATTGCCGGGCGACCACACGATTTCCGTCCGCCAGAACGGATATCGCGACTTCACGCAACGCTTGCTGGTCAAGCCTGGCGAGAAACACACGATTGCAGTTGAAATGCAGAGAGCGCCAACCGGCCCCATGCCGAAAGAGTGGGCGATTGTGAAGATTGATGTCGACCCCGACCGTGCCGCCGTCTTCCTCGACGGACAATTCGTGGGGCACGTCGCGGAGTTCCAAGGGCTCGGACGATCTCTCCAAGTCGTCCCCGGCACTCATAAAATCAAAATCACTCTGCCGGGTTATGTGCCGTTTGAAACGCAGATCAATCCTTTGGCCAAGCAGAAAGTCGAAGTGAAAACCGACCTCGTGAAATCGAACACGCCTTTGACGGATCCTTCTCTCGGAGGCAACGGAGATGAGAACGCCCCGCCTCCACCGCCAGACGTTGCACCGCCAACCCCACCGCCGCAATGAATGGCGTTTATGTTCGCGCCCGCTCGGTCCGCGATTTCGCTCTAAAACGCGCAGGAGGCATTCCAAACTCCCGCTTGAAAGCTCGATTGAACGCCGCCTCTGATTCGTAACCGACTTCAGCGGCAATCTGCGCTACGGAGTAACTTGTGGAATCAAGCATCTGTGCACCGAGTTGCAGCCGCCACCGGGTCAGGTACGACATCGGTGGATCATTCAGAAAATGCCGGAAGCGCTCGGCCAGTACTGATCGTGAGAGTCCCACCTCATTCGCGAGGGTGGCAATCGTCCATGCGCGCGCCGGCGATCGGTGCATCAGCGCCAACGCCTTTCCCACCTCCGGATCGCGTGCACCGGCAAGCCATCCCGTCTGCGCCGCCGGCAGATGTGCGATGTATTCGCGCAAAGTTTCAACGAATAAGACTTCCGACAATTTGGCGATGACAGCTTCTCCTCCCGGCCGAGATGCGTCAGCCTGATCGACGGAGTAGCGGATGGAGTTCTCAAGCCATTTCCCGGAATCCGAGCCTCGAATCTTGACCTTGAAGACGCGCGGCAGGCCGTTCAAGAAGACGTGACTCAGGTGCGGCTCGCAGGCAAAGTAGCCGCAAATGAATCGCGTCATCTCGCCGTGGCCACCCAAGCGCGCCAACTTCAATCCCTCAGAAAAAACGCGAGCCAACTCAGTTGACAAGTCCACCGGAGATGAAGCCGGTCCATTTTCGACAATGTGGGCATCGCCGTGAGGAAAGACGACGAGATCCCCAGCTTCAAGCCGGATGCGTTCACCATCTTCGATTCGCGCCGACGCGCGGCCTTCCGTCACCAGGTGATAGATGATGATATGTGCCGTGCCATTGCTTAAGTATGGCGCGTAGTTGCTCGAAGGAGGCGAAAGGAAACTCCACGGCGAGGAAAATTCGCCATGATAAAACATCGCGCCCTGCATCTGCACCACCCTCAACACTTCGGAAAGCACGTCCATGCACTACCCCCTGCGCACGCGTGGCAAATGATTCTGGACTCCAGGGCAAGTCATCTTACGACATCCGCGTTCCGAGCAAAGTTGCCGGACTCGCGGACAAGTACCGCCTTTCCTTCTGTCTCATAGTGATGGTGTCCACACGAGAACGGATGCTCGGAGGACCAAAGGAGGTTTAAAGAAGTACATCATTGAGCGCGAAATTCCAAACATCGGTTCCGTCCAAGGCGAGGAACTGCGGCAGGCGGCTGCCAAGTCGAACGAGGTGCTCGAGGCTTGGAACCGATATCCGATGGCTGGAGTCTTACGTCACCGCCGACAAAATGTTCTGCGCGTATCTGGGAAAGGATGAGGCGTGATGAAACACGCAGAGCTGAGCGGATTTCCTGCCCACAAGATCACGGAGATTGCCAGACTTGCTGACACCACAACCGCCAACCGGCAGTAACCGCAGCAGCTCGACTGCTAAAAGGAGGAAACATGAGCACACTGACACCTATAACTGACATGGAAGGTCTTAAGTCCAAACTTAAGGCGACCTGGATGGCCGGAGATTACGACCGCTTCTCGCGCTACATGGAAAACGATGCGAGAAGTTTCTACGAGGATCTTGATCTCCCGGCAGGTTGCCGCTTGCTCGACGTTGGCTGCGGCTCGGGACAGCTGGCGCTGATGGCCGCGAAAGATGGAATTGATGTAACCGGCATAGACATCGCTCCAAATCTTATCGCGCGCGCACAGGCCCGCGCGCAAGCCGAAGCTCTCAAGGCGCGTTTCTTTGAGGGCGATGCCGAAGCACTACCATTTGAAGACGCCAGCTTCGATGTGGTCGTCAGCTTGATCGGAGCAATGTTCGCTCCTCAACCGGAACTCGTGGCGCGCGAATTACTGCGTGTATGCGCTCCGGGAGGAACGATCGCCATGGCCAACTGGACGCGCGAAGGATTCGTCGGACAGATGTTTCGAACCTTCGCCAAGTTCATTGCACCAGCGGCGGTGCCTTCACCAGTGCTGTGGGGAGATGAGGCGGTGGTGCGCGAGCGGTTTGGCGGCGGAGTATCCACACTGACGACCCGCCGCAAGCATTATCGTTTCACCTATCCGTTTCCCCCAGCGGAAGTGGTCGAAGTGTTCCGGCAGTTCTACGGCCCTTCAAATCGCGCATTCGCTTCTGTGGACGAGGTGTCCGGTGGCAAGCTCCGACACGAGCTCCAGCAGTTGTGGACCACCCACAACCGCGGCGGCGCCGAACTCACGATCGTGTTCGCTGAGTATCTGGAAGTGGTTGCAACCCGCGCCTGAAGTCACTCAGGCACTCCCATCCTTGCTCCGGGGCCTTTCGCGAGCAAGGATGGGAACCTGGGCGTAGCTTCATAGAGCTCACTCTGAGTCCAACCCGCCTCGCTCGATTCACATCGAAGTTCACAACGTATGTACAAACTTACCTTCTTGTTGTTCGTCCCGGTTGTTCTCGTAACCGCCTCTCTCGCCCAGTCCCGTATCGAAGCCGGAGTGTTTATCGATTACCTGAGCATCTCGCAGACGAGCACCGATAACTTCGGACTTGGCGCTCGTTTTGGATACCGCGTCCACCACGACGTCTTGCTCGAGGGAGAGTTGGCTTACGACTACGGGATCAACTTCGACGAGGCCTACCGCGACATCACAAACGGCGATATCGGCGCCATTGAACGGACGTCCATTGGTGTAACGCACGGACTGATTGGGCCGAAGCTTCAGCCCTCCGGCGGCGGATTCCGGCCGTTCGTGACGCTGAAGGCCGGATTTGTTGACTTCCGCCTCAGCCCCAGCCTGCTTCCATACAGCGGAATCGCCAGTACGATCCTTGGATTGCGTACGTCCAACGTAAATGCCGCGCTCTATCCAGCCGGAGGCATCGAGGCCGCGCTCGGTCCAGTGGGCCTGCGCTTCGAGATTGGCGACGAACTCTACTTCAATAACGGCGCCCACAACAATCTTCGAATCACCTTCGGACCGATCGTCAGGTTCTAGCGTGGGCCGAAGTCGAAGAGACGGCACCCACGATCTACAAAAGACGATAAGGTCACGAAGAAATCTTCTTCAGAATTCGAAACGATAGGCAACCAGCCGTACTCAACCAGGGGGCGCCTGCGGGCGGTCGTTTCTGAACCTCCGCTCGCCGAGCTCGGCCGAAGCAGTGCAGTTCCGGAATCCTTTAGAATGAAGACCTGTTCTCTGCGTGTTCTGCGTGAAGGTTTTTAGGTTCGCGAAAGGTTTTCAGGGATGAAGATAGGAGTTCTGGCGCTACAAGGCGACTTCGATGCGCACCGCCAACGCCTTCAAGAACTCGGCGCGACCGTGGTACTCGTGAAGAAACCCGAGCAGTTAGATGAAATCGAAGGCCTTATCATTCCCGGCGGTGAATCGGGCACATTCCTCAAGCTCCTTGGGGAGCAGGGATTCGAGAAGCTCAAAGAATTTGTGCGCCTGAAACCCACATTCGGCACCTGTGCCGGGGCTATCCTGCTGGCCAGCGAGGTCGAAAATCCGAAGCAGGCCGGACTCGGCGCTCTCAATATCCGGATCCGCCGCAATGCCTACGGACGCCAGATCGATAGCTCTATCCGCGAAGGCACACTCTTCGACCACGATCGGGAACAGTCTCCGATCGAGATGGTTTTCATCCGCGCCCCCAAGATCGAACAACTCGGAGATGGTGTAGAAGTTCTGGCACGGGAAGGGAAGGACGCGGTCTTCGTTCGCCAAGGGAACACGATGGCTGCGACCTTTCACCCGGAGCTCTCGGAAGACACACGCATCCACCGAGCCTTCCTCGACCTGATCACAAATAGCAAACGGTAACCTTAGCACCGTCCGGAAGACGGTTCCGATACGCCGAAAAATCCACTTGACATCACTTATATGTAACAGTATGGTTACGCATTATGCGTGACCGTCAGGTTACATATCCTGCCCGAAACCAGGAAGCCACCTTCCAGGCCTTGGCCGACCCCACGCGCAGGGCCGTCCTTGACCTTCTTCGCGGCGGGAGCCAGCCAGCCGGACAGATCGCCAGCGCTTTTCCAGTCTCCCGTCCGGCCATTTCGAAACATCTGCGGCTCCTTCGCCGTGCGCACCTCGTGCGAGAGCATCGCGAAGGACGGCACCGCGTTTATCGACTCAACCCTGAACCGCTCCGCGCCGTCGATTCGTGGATCGAGCACTATCGCGTGTTCTGGACCAACTCGCTAAACAATTTAAAAGCATTTGTCGAAGCCGAATACGAAAAGGAATCACAGCCCGAACAGAAGCCCAAACGAGACAAAATCAAATAGCGGACGCCGCCCAGCGTCCCACCTACAGAGAGGAAATCTTATGACGAAGTCAATGACGCGCCCAGTTCACAAACTTCAGCTGATCATGCTTTCCTTTGCATTTGCGACCACCGCAGCCTACGCCCAAACCGACGCACAGAAAGCGTTCACGACACTCAAGAGCCTGCCTGGCACATGGGAAGGGAACACTTCGATGGGTCCAGTCGAGGTCACCTTCAAGGTGACCAGCCGCGGCTCTGCTGTAATGAGTGAGATCCTTGGCAAAGAGGACATGATCTCGATGTTTAACCTCGATGGCCCGAACCGTCTGCTGCTGACGCACTACTGCGCGATCGGGAATCAGCCGCGGATGCAGGCCGAGACCTCGCCCGATGGCAAGACCATCACCTTCACCTACGTCGATGCGACGAATCTCGCGGCACCCGACGCTGGCCACATGCAGAAAATGGTTCTGACTGTGCTCGATGAGAAGCACCACATTGAGGAGTGGACGTTCGCCGACCACGGCAAGGAACACAAGGCTGTGTTCGATCTGCGCCGCAAGCCTTCAGCAAGATGAGAGGAAGGCAAAGCGGGAAGGGCACGGCCTCTGGCCGTGCCGCTAACCGGCATCTCGGCCGCACGTGAAAGTCACTCACAGGGCCCTGACGTCAGAGCTAGAAACAGCGAAGAACTACTCTCAAGGCTTGTCCGGGCGTACGTGTCGAATTCAAGAATTCGACTGAGAAATCCGCTTCCAGACATTGAGGCTAGAGGAGAAACAATGGCGACCATACCCATCACCCCCGATCAGGACGCAATCATCGTTGAAATCCAAATCGCGGCCCCGCCCGAGCGTGTGTTCAAAGCGATCACCGACTCGCGACAACTCGAGCGCTGGTTCACCAGCCCCGAATGTCCGGTGAAATTCTGGAAGTTTGATTCGCGTTTGAACGGTGCTTATCGCTACGAAACTGAACCGGGTTCCGTTGCTGTGAATGGTGTCACCCAATTCGTATGCCACGGACACATTACTGAGTATGACCCCCCAAAGGCGCTGGCCTATACGTGGTTCGCTAACTGGCACGA
>C688J18823_10000239_pt1 | contig 31245 bp, 29 predicted proteins | sample HopSoiMetagenom1_FD_18823 | JGI IMG/M metagenome (IMG submission 18823) | reverse complement strand
ACATCCACGCGCGCCGGAATGGCCGGCCGCGCCTCGTCGTCGCGCAGGCGCACCAGCAGCCGGCCGCGCAAGGGCGTGCGGGTGGATTCGGGCTGCCACGGCCGGGTGTGGCTCATGCGACCTCCGGCGCGGGTGTGTGGCCGTTGCCATTGCCATTGACGTTGCCATTGCGATTGCCGCCGGCGATGCGGAACCAGCCGGTGGCCCGGTCTCCGCCCACGCGCACCTCGATGGGCCCTTCGTCCTGGTTGCCGCGCGGCCGCACCACCAGCTGCTGCGGCTTGACCTCCAGCACTTCCACCAGTTCGCCCGCCAGCCGCACCTCGGGTATCGAGCCGCCGTCGCTCAGGTTCACGCCCTGGATTCGCAAGAGCGGTCCGCCGTCACGCCGCAGCACCTCGTGCCCGGTGACCGCCGGGCGCGCCGCCTGCTCGAGCAGCGCGCGCAGCCGGTCGACGGGGAGGCCGATGGTGGCCTCCACCGCGGCGGGGGTGGTCTCGCTGGTGAGCCGCCGGAGCTGCCCCACGGTGCGGATACCCACCATGTCGAGCCTGCGGCGGTCGTCGTCGTCCATATGACCGCGCAGCTCGTCGATGGTGCGCGGGTCGGTCTCGTCGCGCAGCGAGAGCGTGTTCTCCTCCACCATCGGCCGGGTGATGGCCGCGAGGCTCAGGTGCACCACGCTCGCGCCCTCCTCGTTGGCGCCGGCGCTCCGCATCAGCACCCTCCCGCCGCCGTCCACCTCGACGAACACGTGCAGGTCGATGCTCAGGTCCTTGAGCGCCCAGGTCAGCGGGCGGCCGGCGCGCACCTTGAGCGCGAGCGTGTCCTGCGCGCGGTCGAGCTGGGCGGTGAGCGCCTGGAGGAAGTCCTCCACGGGAAAGGCGTTCCCGCTCCTGGGACCGGTGAGCGGCATCAGGGGGCTCCCCGCAGCAGCGAGATGCGCAGGCGCCCCAGCGGCGCATCGAAGCCAGTGGCCTGGCGGCCGCGCGGCGTGCAGGCGTAGAGGGCTCCGTCCTGGCCCAACCGCGATTCGATGGGCAGCGAGAGCTCCGCCGAGCCCACCTCCACGCGGACGCCTTCGGCGGCGCTGCCCGCCCCGTCGGGAATGGAACCGGCCAGTTCCATCAGCAGCATCTCCAGCGGGCTCATTTGTGCTCCGCTGGTTGCGGCGGGGGGGCGGCGGGCGCGGCAGCCGGCTCGGACCCCTTCCACCGCGCGTGCCGGTCGAGGAGCTGGATGGCCTGCGAATCGGCGAAGCGCTCGAGCGGGAACGTCTCCGAGCGGAAGGTGATGCGCACCTCGCCCATCAGGTCCGTCTTGATCGACGCATCGGACTGGGCATTGGCCTTGAGCGTCGAGATCATGGTGGTGGCCTGCGGCTGCTGCGAGCGGCCGGCGATGGAGGCCTGCCCCATCTGCGCGGTGGCCATCTCAGCGTTGAGTTGATCGCGCGCCACCGCGTGGAACTGCATCTTGGCGCGGATGTCGCCCTCGTTCACCACCACGCGGTTGATGCCGAGCAGCACCATGGTGGCGAGCGTCTGCAGCCGCTCTTCGCCGCAGGCGGTGCGCCCGCGTTCGATCAGCGGCCCCTCGGTGAGCTCGTCGGTCAGCTCCTGCCCGCGCAGGCCATAGTCGGCCAGCCACGGCGGCGACTCGGCGGCGCGGCCAGGTCGCGGGACCAGGCGCGGGTCGCCCGGCTTGCCCGGCTCGGGCAGGACCACCGCGACGTCGGCGGGGTGTCGCGCGGCCAGCCAGTCGCGCACCTGGTTGGGCGTGACGTTGTCGCGCGAGAAGTCGTCCACGGACTTCGACACCGAGGCGACCAGGTTCGCGTACTCGCGCACCTGCTGCGCGGTGGCGTCGACGATGGCCTGGAAGGTGCCGGTGACCAGCGCCGCCACGAAGCCGGGGAAGTTCACCGCCTGCAGCGCGGCCGCGGCGCGGTCACCGATCTGCTGCGTCACTGCCGCTGCTGGCTGCGCGGGCGTTGGCGCAGGGGCAGCGCCCCGCTGCTGTGGTTGCTGCCGCGGGTCGGAGGTCGGGTCCGGCACGTCCAGCGCCAGCGCGTACGGATCGGCGGGACTTTCGCAGAGCACCTGCTCGATGCGCGCCAGATCGCGCTCGAGGGCACGCGCCTCGCCCGCGGGAAGGAGCCCGCTCTTGCGCCGCACGCGGCGGAGGGCCTCGAGGGCCAGCTCGTCCGGTTTCGCCATCTATGGAACTCGAAGTCGCTCGTCGTCGAGCTGATCGCTCTCTGCCAGCGCCGAGAGCCTGCGCGCGGAGCCCTGCCATTCGCGGGCGCCGTCTTCCGCCGCCTCCTGCGCGGCCTCGACCAGCAGCTCCTCGATCTCCGCGCAGCTCGGCACGGGCACCGGCGATTCATGGCCGAGCGGCCGCATGCGCGAGACCAGCGCCGCGTGCACCGCCGGGCCCCACTGCTCGTCTTCCGGCAGGCCCACCGACTTCTTGAACTCGCTCAGCGACGCGAGGCCCAGCTTCGCCAGCGCAGCATCGCGCTGCGGCTTGCTCTTGATCGGACCCGCCACCTTGAGGATCCAGCTCGGGCCGCCGCCGGGCCCCATCTGCACGCAGCGGTCGAAGAGCATCGCCAGCGCGCGCTGCGTGTCGAGCCCCAGCCAGCCGGCGAGCTGGAGGTTGGGCAGGAGGAAGAGCTGATCGGCCACTTCGCGCTGCGCTTCCTGGAAGATGGTGATGCGGCCGGCCTGGCGGAACTTCTCCACCCACGCCGGGTCCCACAGCGGCAGGCCGCCTACCGGCGCAAGCCGCTGCTCCTCGGTGGGCGCGTTGGTCACCCGCAAGAGCTCCTCGGCGCTCTCGGCACCGAAGACGTCGTCGAAGAAGTGCGAGCCCTTGCGCTCGTCGCGGCGGCGGCAGGCCTGCAGCACCTGGCCGAGCGCGCCGTAGCGCTGCGCGAACTGGACGAAGCCCCACGAGAGCCCCACGTGGACGCGCCCGTACTGCGGAGAGCCGGGGTCGTTGTATTCGCCGTCAGGATTGACGGCGGAATATCCTTCCGGCCCGCTCTCGAGAGCCGCCACCACCTCGATCAGCTGCAGCCGCTCCGCCGCGTTGGCGGCGATGGAGATGGCCTCCGAGGGCTGCTCGCCCTCGGCCGGCAGATCTTCCGCGCTGTAGTCGTTGCTGTACGCGCTGGAGCGGCCGGCAGGCGCAGCGCGATCGGCATCGGCTGCGGGCTCGCCCGCGAAGTCCGGCGGCAAATCGGCGTGGAGCGGCAGGGCCACCTCGCCGAAGCGGCCGCCGGCGCGCTTGAGGTGCGGGGCATCCTCGAATTCCTGCGCCTCCGCGGGGGCGCCGCCGATTCGCGGCGGAGGCGGTCCGCCGGCCTGGCGCAGGTGCGGCGCGTCTTCGTAGCCGGCTGGCTCTTCGGCGGCGGCAGCATCGCCCCGCCCGTAGACCGGCGCTGCCCGAGGCAACTCGCTCGCCGCGCTCGCCGGCGCCTCGATGCGCTCCGCCTCCGGCTTTTCCCACAGGGCCGGATCGAATCCATCGTCGTACGCCGCGGCCGGGATGGCAGCGGGCTTCGCTGCGGTGGCGTCGCCGCCCCAGTTGCAGGAGACCGGAGAGGATCCGTAGCGCGCATCGGCGGGCGGCCGCGCGGACGCAAGGCGGTTGCCCCCGGTGAAGTCCGGGGCGAGCTGGATGCAGGGCGCCACACGCGGATCGCGTGGCGCCACAGTGAAGACCGGATCCTCGTGTTGCACCCCGCGGTAGGCGCCGAGCGCGTAGTAGAGGCGCTGCGCCCCTGCGAACCTGCGCAAGTCCGCCGTGGGCATGAGGTACGTGGCCTCGCCCGCCGGAGCGCGCAACAAGCCGCGCGAGCCGGAGGTGACGAAGTTTTCCGGGCGGCGGCGCGCCCGCTGATCGGGGTGGAAGAGGAGCGGATCCGTAGCGCAAGCGACCTCGAACAACCGGTCGGGTGGCACGTGGACCACGAAGGAAGCGATCGGGAACCGATCCGATACCGTCGCGCGACAGGGCGTAATGCTGATCATGGGTCCATCCGGTGCTAAGGCGGCGATCGGGTAAAAGCAGCGGGCGTGCCATCGCCACGCCCCTGTCGGAGCACGCTGCGGGTTGCCCGAACCACCATGGCCGCGCGGGCACACCTTGCACGCGAAGGCGCACCGGCAACGACGGGGCTTTGCGGGGCTCGCCGCTTGCAGGGAATCCGGCGAGACGCGTGCTCGGCGGACCGGGAAAAAGAAACGGCCATCTTCGGGTTGACTCCGTTGGTGAGCCGTCCCAGACTCACGGTTCAGGCGCTGGGAATGAGGGGGGACATGATGAGCGCCGGGACTGCAACGACAGCAGTCTTCGACCCGGGCGTTCTCGTCGGAGAAGCGCCGGGTTTCCTTGCCTTCAAATCGAGGCTCGCGGCGGTGGCGCGCGCGCAGCGCACCACTACCATCGTGGGCCCTACCGGCAGCGGGAAGGAGCTGGTCGCGCGGCTGTTGCACGCGCAGTCCGGCCGCGCCTGCCGCCCTTACGTCACCGTGCACTGCGCCGCGCTGCCGGAGAACCTCTTCGAGGCTGAGCTGTTTGGCCATTGCCGCGGCGCCTTCACCGGCGCGACGCAGGATCGGCAGGGCCTGATCCGCAGCGCTCTGCAAGGCACGCTCTTCCTCGACGAGGTGGATTCGCTGACGCCGGGCGCGCAGGCCAAGCTGCTGCGCTTTCTGGAAACCGGCGAATACCGCGCGGTCGGAAACGATCGTGTCGAGCACTCCGACGCCTGGGTCATCGCCGCCACCAACCAGGACCTGCACGATTGCGTGCGTCAGGGCGCCTTCCGTCCCGACCTGCTCTACCGGCTGGAGGTGGTGCACGTGGACGTGCCGTCGCTGGCCAGCCGGGGCGAGGACGTGCTCCTGCTTGCCGATCATTTCCTCCAGGAGATGTCGCCCGGCCGCAGCTTCAACCCGGCGGCGCGCCGCGCCATGCTGGCGTACGGATGGCCGGGCAACGTCCGCGAGCTCAAGCACCGCGTCGAGTCGGCGGCCCTGTTTACCGACGGGCCCATCGAGCCGGCGGCGCTGGGGCTGGAGCTGCACGGCCTCACCGCCGTAGTGCCGGTGTCGCCGCTGCCGCTGGAGGCCCCCGGCGAGAACGACGCGCTGGAGAAGGCGCTGTGGACCCTGATCGAAAAGGGCGGCTATGACATGAACGGCGCCATCGGTTTCTGCGAGCGGCTGCTCATCCAGGCCGCGCTGCGCGCCAAGGGCAACAATCGCACGCGTGCCGCGGAGCGGCTGGGCATTCACGTCCGTACGATTTACAAGAAATTATCGGGGTAGGGTGATCGATCGGCCATGCTCGTCCGGGCAGGGTATCCGTCCCGAGAAGATTGCGTCCCGATTGGAAATGCCGCGCCAGGCAGGGTCGCCAAAAACAGCGCGGGCGCTGCCCCGAAGGACAGCGCCCGCCGCATTCCGGATCCGCTGCTCTACTTCTTCGCCGCCGCCTGCTTCTCTCGGAACTCCTTGATCATCTGCTCCTGCGTCGCGCGCGGCACCGGCTGGTACTTGGCGAACTCCATGGAGAACTCGCCCTTGCCCTGGGTCGCCGAGCGCAGATCCGTGGAGTAGCCGAACATCTCGCTGAGCGGCACGTGCGCGTTCGCGATCAAGTAGCCTTCCACCGTCTCGGTACTCTGGATGACGCCGCGCCGCTGGTTGAGCTGGCCCACCACCGAGCCCTGGAACTCCTCCGGCGCCTGCACCTCGACGTTCATGATCGGCTCGAGGATGACCGGCTTGGCGCGCTCGTACGCCTCGCGGAAGCCCATCAGCGCGGCCGTCTTGAAGGCCTGCTCGCTGGAGTCCACCGCGTGGGAGAGGCCGTCGTTGATCACGCAGCGCACCTTCACCACCGGGAAGCCGATCAGCGAGCCCTTCTTGACGGCCTCCTTGAAGCCCTTGTCGCAAGCGGGGATGAACTCGCGCGGAATCGCGCCGCCCACCACGTCGTCGACGAACTCGTAGGCCTCGACGGCGTCGTCGGGCAGCGGCTCGATGTAGCCGGCCACGCGGGCGAACTGGCCCGAGCCGCCGGTCTGCTTCTTGTGCGTGTAGGCGAACTCGCCCCGCTGCTGGATGGCCTCGCGGTACGCGACTTGCGGCTGGCCGACCACCACTTCGCAGGCGTACTCGCGCTTGATGCGCTCCATGTAGATCTCGAGGTGCAGCTCGCCCATGCCGGAAGCGATGGTCTGCGCCGACTCCTCGTCGCGATGCACGCGGAAGGTCGGGTCCTCGCGGGTGAAGCGGTTCAGCGCCTTGGAGAAGTTGGCGGCAGCGGCCTTCTCCTTGGGAGCGATGGCGAGCGAGATCACCGCGTCGGGCACGTGCATGGAGGTCATGGTGACCTTCACGTCGCCGTCGGTGAAGGTGTCGCCGGAGGCGCAGTCCACGCCGAAGAGCGCCACGATGTCGCCGGCGCCGGCCTTGTCGATGTCGTGCATCTCGTCCGCGTGCATGCGGACCAGGCGCGGCACCTTGACCTTCTTCTGGTTGGACATGTTGACGATGAAGTCGCCCTTCGCCACCTTGCCCTGGTAGATGCGCATGTACGTGAGCTGCCCGTACCGGCCGTCTTCCAGCTTGAAGGCGAGGCCGACGAACGGCTTGCTCTCGTCGGAAGCGAGGACCACCTTCTCCTCGCCCTTGCTCTGGTCGTGCGCCTCGTTGGTGACTTCCTTCGGGTTGGGCAGGTAGTAGACCACGCCGTCGAGCAGGTGCTGCACCGCCTTGTTCTTGTAGGCCGAGCCGCAGAACACCGGCGTCAGCTTGAGGGAGATGCAGCCGGCGCGGACGGCGCGGCGGATGTCCTCCACCGAGGGCTCCTTCTCCTCGATGAACATCTCGGTCAGCTTCTCGTCGAAGTCGGCCACCGCCGCGATCAGGTCGTGGCGCATGGTCCTCGCCTGCTCGAGCAGGTCGGCGGGGATTTCCTCGGTGCGGATGTTCTCGCCGTTCTCGCCGTCGTAGTAGTGGGCCTTCATGGTGACGAGGTCCACCACGCCCTGGAACTTGTCCTCGGCGCCGATGGGCAGCTCCATCATGATGGCGTTGTGGTTCAGCTTCTCGCGCAGTTGCTGGGTGACGCGGAAGGCGTTGGCGCCGGCGCGGTCCATCTTGTTGATGAACGCCAGGCGGGGAACCTTGTAGCGGCGCATCTGGCGGTCGACGGTGATGGACTGCGACTGCACGCCGGAGACCGAGCAGAGCACAAGGATGGCGCCGTCGAGCACGCGGAGCGCGCGCTCCACCTCGATGGTGAAATCGACGTGTCCCGGCGTGTCGATGATGTTGATGTTGTGCGTGGGGCGCGCGGCGTCGGTGACGTCCCATTCGCAGTAGGTCGCCGCGGACTGGATGGTGATGCCCTTCTCGCGCTCCAGATCCATCGAGTCCATCTTGGCGCCGACCGCGTCCTTGCCCTTCACCTCGTGGATCTGGTGAATGCGCCCCGTGTAGTACAGGATGCGCTCGGAGAGCGTCGTCTTGCCCGAGTCGATGTGGGCCGAGATGCCGATGTTGCGGATGACGTCGATGTTCGCGTTCGCCACGTCTGCCTTCCTGAAGATCCCGTAAAAAGGGGCGCTGCAACTACCAAGAATCGGGGTGAAAAATCAAGCTTCCAGCCGGGCTTCTGCCCGCCGGAAGCACTGGCCATGGAGCTTCGGAGCAAGAATCAGATGCCCGATCAGGGCTTTCGATGCGGAAACACGGGCCGGCAGGGGGACAATCCCGGAGGGGACATCCTGTGGGTTCGGGTAGCCGAGGAGAGGCCTGTCGCGCGCCAGGCGGGGAAGCGAGCGTTTCGGGCGACCGCGATGCATGTTGACGAGAGATGACCCAGGTCGAGCTGCTGCAGAGCAAGGGCTACCGGCGCATCGGGTCGATCAAGAGCGGCTTCAGGTTCAGAGGGGCACCTGCCAGGGAGCTGGCGAGGTTGCGGGCGCTCAGGCTGCCGCCTGCCTGGAAGGACGTCGCCGTCAGCCGCGATCCCAAGGCGAAGCTCCAGGCGGTGGGCCGGGACAAGAAGGGGCGCTGGCAATACCGCTACAGCGAGGGCGCCGTCCGGATCCGCGAGCAGAAGAAGTACCAGCGCCTGCTGGCTTTTGGCCGCGCGCTTCCGCGCCTGCGCACCGCAATCGATCGCGGGATGCGGCTGCCGGGGCTGCCGCGCGAGAAGGTGATGGCCTGCATCCTTCGCATCCTCTCCACCTGCTTCATGCGGCCGGGGAGCCAGATCTACGCCAAGGAGAACGGCAGCTTCGGAATCGCCACCCTGCAGAACCGGCACGTGACCGTGTCGGGCGACAGCGTCCGCTTCCGCTACCGGGGCAAGTCCGGCAAGGAGCAGTTCCGGGAGCTGCGCGATCGGCGCGTCGCGCGCATCGTCCGCGAATTGAAGAAGCTGCCCGGGCGCGATCTCTTCCAGTACGTGGCGGAGGACGGGACCGTCGTCGACATCCGCCGCCGCCACATCAACGACGCCATCAAGGAGATCATGGGCGAGCGGTTCAGCGCCAAGGACTTCCGCACCTGGGCAGGGACGCTGATCGCCGCCTGCGCGCTGGCGAGGATGAACGCCGAGCTGATCGAGGGACGGACCGATCGCCGGAAGATGATGGTGGCGGCCATCAAGGAGACGGCGGCCCAGCTGGGCAATACGCCGGCGGTGTGCAAGGCCAGCTACGTCTGGCCCTCGGTCCTGAGCAGCTTCGAGAAGGGTTCGGTGATCGGCTCGTACTACCGGAACGTGGACGAGCTGGTGCGCTCGCGCGGCCACGAGGCGGAGCGGGCGCTGATCCAGCTGCTGGACACGGGCCGGTCGGCGGCCCCTGCGGCGAAGGCGCGGCGTCGGGAGACGAAGCTCAGCCGCCGGATGCGCAGCCCTCGCGCCCGCAGGCTGGCCCGGGCCTTCACCATCCATTAGATTCGCCGGTGGAAGACGTTGCCCCGATTGCGGTATAGCAGGGTGCGTGGGGGCCAAAGCGGAAGCCGATGCGGCGGAGGCGATCGATGCGATCCGCCGCCTGGTTCGCGCGCTGCGCGAGTCGTCGCGCGAGGCAGAGAAGCGCGCGGGCATCTCCAGCGCGCAGCTCTTCGTCCTCCAGCAGCTCCGTAGCGGCGAGACCCTCTCCGTCTCCGAGCTCGCACGGCGGACTCTGACGCATCCCAGCTCGGTCTCGGTGGTGGCGCAGCGGCTGTTCGATGCCGGCCTGGTGGCCCGCGAGCGCTCCGCGGCGGACGGGCGCCGTGTGGACCTGCGGCTCACCACCCAGGGCCGGAGTATGGTCGACCGCGCCCCACGGCTCTTCCAGGAGCGGCTGATCGCCGGCATCGCCGATCTCCCCGTGGTCCGCCGCCGCGGATTGGCGGGAGGGTTGCGGGCGCTGGTCAAGTCGCTGGAGCTCGACAAGGGCGCGCCGGAGATGTTCTTCGAGGAGAACCAGCGCCGGTCGCGGAAGTAGCGTTCAACCGGGGAGCGCGTCCTACAGCGTCGAGGCGTCGATGCTGAAGCGGTAGCGCACGTCGCCCTCGAGCATGCGATCCCAGGCGCGGTCGATGTCGCGGGCGGCGATGGTCTCCACGTCGGCGGTGATGTTCTTGTCGGCGCAGAAATCCAGCACCTCCTGCGTCTCGGGGAGGCCGCCCACCAGCGATCCGGCGATGGAGCGGCGCTTCATGATCAGCGAGAAGGGATGGACCGGCATGGCCTCGGGAGAGGCGCCCAGCATGATCAGCGTTCCGTCGAGCCGGAGCGTGCCCAACAGGCCGCCCAGGTCGTGCGGCGCCGAGACGGTGTCGAGGACGAAGTCGAAGCGCGGCCCCAGCCTGGCGGCCTCGGCGGTGGCCACGAAGTCGTGGGCGCCCAGCCGCTGCGCGTCCTTCTTCTTCGCGGGCGACGAGCTGAGCAGCGTCACCTCCGCTCCCAGCGCGGCGGCAAGCTTGACCGCCATGTGACCCAGCCCGCCCAGCCCCAGCACGGCCACCCGATGGCCCTTGCCCACCTTCCAATGTCGCAGCGGCGACCAGGTGGTGATGCCCGCGCAGAGCAGCGGCGCCACCGCGTCCAGGCGCTCCTTGGCCGCCACCCGGACCACAAATCTTTCATCCACGACGATGCGTTGGGAATAGCCGCCATACGTCTTCTCGCCGGAAGCGTCCACCGCGTTGTAGGTTCCCACCGCGCCCTTCTCGCAGTACTGCTCGAGGCCGCGCTTGCACGCAGCGCAGGTGCCGCAGGAGCCGACGAAGCATCCCACGCCCACCGTGTCCCCGACCTTGAACCCGGTCACCGAGGCGCCCGCCTTCGCGACTCGCCCGACGATCTCGTGGCCGGGCACGATGGGGTAGCGCGTGCCGGCCCACTCGTTGCGGACTTGATGAAGGTCCGAGTGGCAGATGCCGCAGAAGAGGATGTCGACGAGCACGTCGCGCGCCCCCGGGTCGCGGCGCTGGAACTGGAACGGCTTCATCGGCGAGCGGGCGTCGAACGCCGCCCATCCCTTGGTCTCGATCATGTCTGGCTCCCGCAGTGAACCAGGGTCAGATGCGCCCTGCGCCGCGGCGGTGCTGGAGGGACGCGGTCAGAAATGCGAAGGGCCGCCCCTCGAGGAGGCGGCCCTTCGCGGAACGTCGGAAAAGGGGGCTACTGCTTCCTTACGTTCTGCGCCTGGAGCCCTTTGGGACCCTTGACGATCTCGAACTCCACGCGATCGCCCTCGACGAGTGAGCGGAAGCCGTCCATCTGGATGGCGGTGTGGTGGACGAACACGTCCTCCCCGCCCTCCTGCGAGATGAAGCCGAACCCCTTGCTGTCGTTGAACCACTTGACCGTGCCCTGCGCCATGGAAGCCTTCTCTTTGTGACGGACGGGACCCCGCCCTTTTTTTCGTGGCGGGCGTTGGTGCCCGCCGGAATGGATCGGTAGCAAGACTTTCGTCCTGCCGTCAATTCAGCGGGCGCGCGCGCGGAAGCAGGTGTACGTGAACGAGCCGCCCGGATCCCGCTCGACGCCCAGCACCTGCGCGCACGCCTCGTCCGCCCGCGCCCGCAGCGAGGCGGGCAGCGACTCGCGGGCGCTGTCCAGGATCTCGGCGAATTCCTCCAGCATTCCGCGAAAGTAGCCGGGCGGGGAGCCGTTGTGCAGGTGGAACGTGGTGGCAAAAACCTGAACGTCCGTGAAGCCCGCGGAGCGGCACAGCCCGTAGAGCTTGCGCCCGATGATGGGATCGCCGCCGCCCTCCTCCTGCGCTTTCCAGAGGGCCCGGAAGCAATCCTCCGCCAGCGGGATGCGCGGCCAGAAGGCGAGCGAGTCGTTGTCCACCTCGGACATCCAGGCGACGCCGCTGGGCGAGAGCAGGCGGCGCACTTCGCGGAGGATGGGCACGTCGCGGGTGCGCGGCACGTGCTCGAGCAACCACGACCAGTGCACCACGTCGAACGAGCCGGTGCGGAACGGCAGCATCGAAGCCTCGCTCTGCACCACCGCCAACGAGGGTGTCCGCTGCCGCGCCGCCTTCAGCTGCGGCAGCGAGAGATCGGCGCCGAAGAGGAGCGCATCGGGCAGGCGCGCCATCAGCCGGCGCATCATCGCGCCGGTGCCGCAGGCGAGGTCGAGCACGCGCGCGCCGGGCCCCGCCTCGACGCCGTCGAGGATCCAGCGGGTGAGGAAGCGCGCCTGTTTCTCCAGGCGCCCGATCTCCTTGGGGTCCGTCTCGCCGTGGATGTAGCTGGCCACGGAACGCTTCTATGCGAGGGCGGCCTTCTGCACCAGCCATCCGCGGAAGATGCGCTGCGGGAACGGCTGGGCGCGCGCGATCAGCCGCATCGGCGGAGTGCGCAGGATCCACGCCCAGGCTTGCAGCGCGGCCAGCGCGGGGAGCGCGCCGAGGGGCGCCGGCCCCAGATCGCGCAGCAGCGCGTACGCGGCGGCGGTGGAGAAACCGTACGCGACGTGCGCCTGAGAGGCGTAGAGGTGCTCCTTCACGCTGGAATGCTGCGGCCAGGCGCCGAGCCGCAAGGCGGGAAGCAGCAGCCAATCACCGACCAGCCACACGCTGCCGCCGAAGAGCAGCGGCGAGGTGCGAAAGCTCTCCCGGCAGAGGCCGTAGATGCCGCCCCACGCAGAGCCGAACAGGTAGTGGATGATCAAAGCGGCGCGCGACTTCTGCTCGGGACCGAGCGGGCCCCGCTGCATGAGTCCTTCCACCGTCCGCCGCGCCGCCGTCTCCAGCACCGATTCGGCCTGCCCCTCCGGCGCCCGCCGCGCCGGCCCCGGCGGAAGCCGCGCAGGCGCGGGCGCCCAGCGCGCGGTGGCCTTGTAGAAGAGGGTCTCAACGCCGGTGCCGATGGCTCCGGCGATCAGGCCGCGCGCCAGCGCGCCGAGGGGAGAAGGGGCCTTCCGCCTGACCGCCGCCCGCACGAGCCGCATACGATTCATGCCGGCCAAGATGGCCACGCCCCACCTCGACCGCAGAGATGCCGGTCAGGCGAGATGCAGGCCCAGGGGGAGCGCTTCGCCGAAGACGCGCTGCTCGTCCTTCTCGCCCAGCGCCTGCACTTCGCGGATGGCCACGGACCATTCGGGTGGCGCGCTCGATTTTTCCAGACGATCGGCGGCGCGCAGGCGGACCGATTCGTCGAGGTCGCGCGCCCGGTCGCCCGAGAGCCGGGCGAGCTGGGCGACGGCGAAGGGCGCCTCGTCGGCGCGGCGGAAGTCCAACGACAGGAGCCGCTCGAGCCACTCCGCCGCCACCTCCGGCGGGACCGTGTGGTGGGCCGCCCCTGCCACGGGGACACGAGCGCCCAGCCGCCCGAGCGCCCAGGCGACGCCGGGCGCGGGCAGCTTCTCCATCAGCCAGCTTCCCGCCTCGATCTTCTGCGCCACCGGGAGCCGCTCCAGCGCGCCGAGCAGGCGGACCATCTCGTCGACGGCGAGGCCCGGCGGCCGCTTCCCCGGATTCGCCACCCGACCCTTGGGCGCCGGCCGCAGGTGGGGCGCGATCGCCTCGAAGAGCGCGGCGTGCGCGTCTTGGGGCAGTCCAGCGGCGACGCGGCGCCAGAGGATCCACCAGGACGCCCAGACCGCGGCCTCCTTGTGGTGCGTGAGGCCCTGTTCGAACAGCGTCCAGGCCTGCTCGACGCGCCAGCCGTCCAGGGGAGCACCGAATCCGGGGCGGAGCAAAAATCCACAGAGCGCGAGGAAGATGCGCTCGTGGTCGGCGCTGCGCCTGCGCTTTTGCGCGCCGGCCCAGAGCACGCCCCAGAGATCGCGGTCGCTGGCCAGGGTCCAGGAGGACCTGTCGCCGAGGACGCGCTCCAGGGCGCGCCAGAGATCCTTGGCGTGCGCGTCCTGCACCGGCTTCTTGCCGTAGACGACGCGGACCTGCTCGCGCGCCTGCTCGATCGATCGCGGCAGCTGCGAGACGGCGCCGGTCTCGTCCGCGCCTCCGCGGAGCTGGAACTCGAGCTTCCAGCGCTGCGCGCCCTGGCAGAACACCTCCAGCGTGCCGATCTCGGTCAGGGCCGCCCGCACACGGACCGGGACGGTGCCTTCGCCCGGGATGACCGCCTGCAGCGGCGGCAGCTCGACGAGATCGTCGTCCATGGGCACCACGTCCCCCGGCCGCTCCGGCCGGTATCCGCTGGAAGCGAAGAGGCGGAAGCGCACCGGCCGCCCCAGCACGAGCGAGAAGTCGCGCTCGAGCGGCTGCTCCACGCCCTCCGGCGCGCCGCGGGGCACCACGCACACTGCCTGCCCTCCATCGCCTACGCCGACGTAGTACGCGCGCGGGCTGCCGCCGCCGATGCGCAGCCCGAGGCCGCGGCGGACCAGCGCGTAGGTGGCCGCTCCTCGCGCGACGGCGAGGTCGGGCGCGTCGTTGCGCAGCCGCTTGACCTTGCCCGTTCCCCAGCTGGAGATGACTTCGGTCAGGCGATCGGCCAGCAGCGCCGGAGCCAACGCGCCGCCGTTGTAGAGGACGGCGTCGACGCGCAGGTCGCCCGCGGTGCGCGCGTGGGTCTTCAAGAAAGCGGCCGCGTGCCGGGTGATGGCGGGGTCGGCCGCGTAGGGCAGACCCATCTCCGCCAGCCCTGCGCCGCGAGCGGCCCGCGCAGGTGCCTCGCCGGCGGCGACGCGGGGGAAGAAGCCGTCGAGCAGGAGCGCGCGCGCCTCTTCGCGCGACACCTCCGCGCTGAGCGCTCCGCCCACCAGCCGCGAGCCGCTGCCGGCCACCGCCACCGAGACTCGCGCCGGCGCCTCGGGCGCGAGCAGATGCTCCTTGGCCGTGCGGCAGGCCTGCACCAGCGCGCCGAAGCGGGTTGCATCGAGCTTCTGCTGCAGCCTTGCTTCCACGGTGCGCGCAAGCGCCATGTCCATGTTGTCGCCGCCCAGCAGCAGATGGTCGCCCACGGCGATGCGCTCCAACAGCGGCGGAGCGTCCTCGCGCACCTGCGTTCGGATCAATGTCAGATCGGTGGTGCCGCCGCCCACGTCGACCACCAATAGGAGATGGACGTCGCGCAGCTCGGCCTCGAGGCTCGCCCGATGCACCCGCGTCCAGTCGTAGAACGCGGCTTGCGGCTCCTCCAGCAGCACCACCTCCAAGAGCCCCGCGTCCGCGGCGGCCCGCAGCGTGAGCGCGCGGGCGCCCTCGTCGAAGGAGGCGGGCACGGTGACGATGACCTCCTGCTCCGCCAGCGGCGCGCCGGGATGGGCGGCGTTCCAGGCGGCGTGGAGGTGCGCGAGGATCCGCGCGCTGGCCGCTACCGGCGAGAGGCGCGGGACGTCCGGCGGCGCGCCCCAGGGCAGGATGGCGGCGGTGCGATCCACCGAGGGATGGCACAGCCAGCTCTTGGTGGAGGCGACGTGCCGGCCCGGCACCTGCGCGCCGCGATCGCGCGCGAAGGACCCCACCACCACGTCGGGGAGACCCTCGTGTTGCGAGGGCAGGTAGAGGTGCGAAGGCAGCAGCTTGCGCGGCTCGGTGAGCGACGCGTCGACGAGCTGCGGCACCTCGAAGTCGCGGACCACCGGATCCTGCTCGTCGAGGTCGGCATAGGCGAGCGCGGTGTTCGAGGTGCCGAGGTCGATGCCGACCGCGTACTTCACGGGTGTCTCACCGAGAACTCGAGCTTCCAGGCCCGGCCCTGCTGCGAGACGAGGTTCAGCTCGAGCGTGCCCACCTCTGTGACGTGCGAGCGCAGGTGTACCGGCAGCACTTCGCCCGTGCCGCCGTCCGTGGCCGGCAGCGTGGTTTCGATGGCGGGCAGTTCCTCCAGCTCTTCGACCTCGTCCACCACCGTCCCCGGCACGTCGTCGCGGCGGGCGCTGGAAGCGAAGAAGCGGAAGGACGCGGTCTCGCCCACCACCGCCCCCACCTCCAGCTGCGGCAGGTCGAGGGTGCCGCCCTCTTCCATGCCGAAGGGAGCGAGGCAGACCGCGCGTACAGGAGGCGCGAACCCGGGCACCGCCGGAACTGCCGCCTCCACGCCCACGTAGTAGGCGCGCGCAGTGCCCCCGCGGATGCGGATGCCGCGCCCGCGCCGCGCCAGACCGGAATACGACGCGCCCAGCGCCACCGCCAGATCGAGCGACGCAGATCGGAGGCGCTTGAGCGAGGCTCCTCCTTCCGCCCGGACCCAGCGCTCCACCAGCGCCGCGATGCGCTCTTGCAGCGGTGCGTCCTTGAACACGCCGCCGTTGAAGAGGATGGCGGTGGGATGCGGGAAGGTCGTGCCGGGCTTCGGCGGCACCGCGCCGGCGCTGCGGCGCAGGAACGCGGCCAGGTGCCTGGTCACCGCCGGGTCCTGGGCATAGGGCAGCCCGATGCTGGTCAGGCCGGCGCGGCGCTGCGCCGCGGGCGTGGCCGCGAGCTCGACGTCGGGAAAGAACGCGTCCACGGCGCCGCGGAGTTCGTCGGCCGTCAGCTCCGCGCGGACCGTGCCGCCGACCAAGCCGCTCCCGCGGCCCGGGATGGCCAGCGCGCCCTCCCCCGTCTCCTTCGCCTTGCGGCAGGCGTGGGTGAGCGCGGCGAACTGCCAGGAGTCGAGCCGCGTGCCCTGGGCTTTGAGCTTTTCGTTGACGACGTGGGCGAGCGCGAGGTCCACGTTGTCGCCGCCGAGCAGGATGTGATCGCCCACCGCCAGCCGCGCGAGGGCCAGCCGGCCGTCGTCCTCTCCGACCGCGATGAGCGAGAAGTCGCTGGTGCCACCGCCGACGTCCACGACCAGGATCACGTCGCCGGGCCGCACGTGCTTGCGCCACTCCTCGCCGGCGGCCTCCACCCAGGCGTAGAGGGCGGCCTGCGGCTCCTCCAACAGCGTCAGCTGGCCGAGCCCCGCCTGCTTCGCGGCCTGGACGGTCAGCTCGCGCGCCACCGCGTCGAAGGAGGCCGGCACGGTGAGCGTCACCGCTTGGTCGGCGAGCGAGAGCTGCTCGTGCGCGTGGGCTTCGTCCCACGCCTGTTTGAGGTGGCCGACGACGCGCGCTGCCGCCTCCACCGGCGAGATGCGTTGCACGTCCGGGTCGGCGCCCGGCGGCAGGAGCTGTGAGCGACGGTCCACGCCGGGATGCGAGAGCCAGCTCTTCGACGAGCTGACCAGCCGGCCGGGCACCTGCGCGCCGCGCTCGCGCGCGTAGACGCCCACCACCGAGTCGCCGATGGCCTCGTGGGCGGGCGGCAGGTAGACGAACGAGGGCAACAACTCGCGGGGCGCGATCTCGCCGCGCGCCACCAGCTGCGGGACCTCCAGCTGGATGGGCGCGGGCAGCGGCTCGCCCGGACCGGCGGGCTCGATGGCGAGATCCACTTCCGCGATGGCGCTGTTGGTGGTGCCGAGGTCGATNCCGACCGAGTAGCGCGGATCCATCAGGGCAGCTCTACCTCGGCGGGAGCGACCACGCCGGGATCGCCGGAGGCCGCCGGCATCCGCACGCCGGCCACTTTCCAGCCGTGATGGCGCAGCACGCCGTTGAAGGGCGGCGAGCCGGTGACGTTGCCGGTGAGCCGGATGCTCTGCGGATCGAAGCCGGCGGGGACCGTGACCTGCGCGCCTTCGGCTTCGGCCCGCACCGGCGCCAGGGTGAAGGCGCCGCGCAGCGCCTTGCGGCACCCCTCGTGCACCGTGCGCGCCGCAGCTCCCACCTGCGCGTCGGGAAAACCGGCCAGGTCCTCCTCGCAGAAGTCGATCAGGCGCCCCTCGCGCTGGAGGAGGGCGAGGAGGTGGAGCGCCTGGCTTGCCGGCTGTGGGGGCAGGGCCGGCTTCTCCGCGGGCAGCGCCGGGCCCGCGCCCCGCCGCAATGCCAGCACGCCCGCGGCGAACTGCGCGTCGAAGACGATGCGGAACCAGCAGACGATGGCGAGCCAGAGGCGCGCGAAGAACGACGGCTGAGCAGGCATGGGCGCGGAACTTACGACGCGGAACGCGCGCGTCAACCCTGATTCAGGGCAGCGCTTGCTGGAGGAAACGAAGGGGTGGCGTCATCCCTTGAGCGCGCCCGACATGCCCGCGACGTAGTGCTCGACGAAGAAGAAGTAGAGGATCGCCACCGGCAGGCTCCCCAGCAGGGCGCCGGCCATCAGCGGCCCCCACTGGTAGATGTCGCCGCGCACCAGCTCGGTAGCGAGCCCCACCGGCACTGTCTTGTGCTCCGGCGAGGACATGAAGACCAGCGCGTACAGGTACTCGTTCCACGAGAGCGTGAAGCAGAAGATGAAGGCGGAGACGAGCCCTGGCTTGCTCAAGGGCAGGATCACCCGGAAGAGGATGCGGAGCCGGCTCGCCCCGTCCATCATCGCCGCCTCCTCCAGCTCGCGCGGGATGCTCTTCATGTAGCCGACCAGCAGCCAGGTGGAGAAGGGCACCAGGAAGGTGGAGTAGACCGGCACCAGCGCCCACAGGTGGTCGAACCACCCCAGCCTGAGCATCACGTCCGCCAGCGGAATGAAGAGGATGGCGGGCGGGATCAGGTAGGCGAGATAGATCCCCAGGCTCACGGCGTCGGCGCCCCGGAAGCGCAGCCGCGCCAGCGCGTAGGCGGCGAGGAAGCTGACGGCGATGCTCAGGGCCGTGGCTCCCGTGGCCACCGCCATGGTGTTCCAGAACCAGCGCGGATAGCTGGTGCCCAAGAGCAGCCCGCGCACGTGCGCGAAGGTCGGGTGCGAGACCCAGAACGGGTTGGCGGTGACGCTGACGAGCTCCGCGTCGGGTTTGATGGAGGTCAGCACCATCCAATAGAAGGGAAAGAGCAGGAAGAGCGCGAAGGCGCCGAGCGGCAGCCAGAGCGAGAGCGCGCGCCTCAATCCTGCCTCCGCAAGGCGAACAGCGCGCCTCCGGCGAGCAGCGCGAGGAAGGGCAGCGTGAACCCGGCGATGGCCGCTCCTTCTCCCAGCGCGCCGCCCGCGATGGCGCGCTGGTAGGCGAGCGTGACGAAGAGGTGGGTCGCGTTCGCGGGACCGCCTCGCGTGATGGTCCAGATGAGCTGGAAGTCGGTGAAGGTGAAGATGGCGGAGAAGATGGTGAGGATGGTGGAGAGCGGCAGCAGCAGGATCCAGGTGATGCGCCAGAAGATCTGCCATTCGCTGGCGCCGTCGAGCGCGGCCGCCTCGTGCAGATCCTTGGGGATGGCCTGCAGCCCGGCCAGATACCCGACGGTGAAGAAGGGAATGCCGCGCCAGACGTTGGCCACCATCAGCGAGCCGCGCGCGAGCCAGGCGTTGCCGAGGAAGTTGATGCGCTGATCGAGCAACCCCAGCTTCACCAGCGCCCAGCTGACGAAACTGAACTGCGGATCGAGGATCCACCACCAGGCGAAGGCCGAGAGCACGGTGGGCACCACGTAGGGCAAGAGCAGGATCGATCGCCAGAACCGGTAGCCCGCGAAGCGCTGGTTGAGGATCAGCGCCAGGGCAAGGCCCAGCGCCAGCTTGAAGGCCACCGTCACCACCGTGTAGAGCGCCGTGTTCAGCGCCGTGATGCGGAAGACCGGATCGGTGAGCAGGTAGCGGTAGTTGTCGAGGCCGACGAATGCGCCGGGGTTGCCGATGGTGGTGTCCTGGAACCCGAGCACCACCCCGACCGCCAGCGGCAGCGCGAGCAGCCCGCCGAGCAGCACTCCCGAGGGCAGGAGCAGCAGCGTGGGCAACAGCGGGCCGCGGTCGAACGACAGCGCGCGCATCTAGCGATAGATGCGCCGCAGCCGGTTCTCCGCCCGGGCCGCCGCATCCTTGGGACTCATCCCGTTCACCGTCGCGTCGGCGAACATGTCGACCACGATGAACTCGGCCAGCGCCGCCGCCGCCTGTTGGCCGGGCTCGCCCGCGTAGCCGTTGTGCTGCATGCGCGCGATCCCGTCGCGGAACGGCGTGGCCTTGGGGTCCTTCGTCCAGACCGGCAGGTCGCGATACTGCTTCAGCGCGGGCACCACATAGCCGTTCATCGCGTCCACCCAGGGCCCGGCCTGCTCGGGCGACCACATGAAGCGGATGTATTCCTTGGCCGCGTTGGGGAACCGCGAGTGCTGGAAGATGAAGGCCTGGCTGAAGTTCGACAGCTCGGTGGGGTGGCCCACCGCGCCGATGGGGAAGGGCGCGTGGTCGATGTCCGCGGCGATCTGCGGGAAGTCCTTCTTCGCGGCGTAGTAGATGCTGATCCCGTTGTTGGTCAGCGAGATCTCCCCGGCCAAAAAGGCGCGGTTGTTGTTCGGGTCCAGCCAGGAGGCCACGCCGGACACCATCTGCGCGAACAGTTCCTGGGCGTACGCGAGCGCGTCCAGGCTGGGCTTCTGCGCGATGGCGATGGTCTTGTTGTCCTTCTCGACGGCCTTGCCGCCGAAGGTCCACAGGCACCAGTGCGTCCAGTTGTTGGCATCGCCCACGGCATGGCCGAGAGGGAACCCCATCGGGTGGCCCTTCGCCTTCAGCGCCTTGGCGAGCGCCAGCAGGCCGGCAGGGTCCTTGGGGACGCCGTCGAACCCCGCCTCCTTCACCCAGCTCTTGCGGTAGGTGAGGCACTCGACGGTCGCGCCCACCGGCACGGCGATCCAGCGCTTCATCCGGTTGCTGTACCCGTACGTGCGCGCGACGTCGTACCAGCCGCCGAGCTGCTTTCCCAGGAGCTCGGCGAGGTCGCTCACGTCGACCAGCTTCTGCGGGTAGATGTGCGGGTCGTCGAACCAGCCCATGATGATGTCGGGACCGCTGCCCAGGTTGGCGGCAAGCGCGGCCTTGGGACGGACGTCCTCCCAGGTGATGTACTCGACCGAGACGGGCACGCCCGTGGCCGCGGTGAACTTCTTCGTGTTCGCGTTCCACAGCTCCTCGTCGGACTTGACGAAGCCCGACCAGCGCAGCAGGCGCAGCGAGGCGTCCTTTTCCGGTTTGAAGACCTCTGCGGTTGCCTTGTCCTGTCCAAGAGCCTTGTGCCCGGCGAGAGCGACTCCCCAGCCGAGCACCGTCCGCCGCGGGATCCTTGCCATGCGTTCCCCCGAAGTGAGCGCGTCCACCGCATCTTCGCGCTTCGCGGGGCCATGCTACAAATCGCGCCCCATGCGATCCATCCCCCTCGTCCTTTGTGCGGTCCTGGCTTGCAAGACTCCCTCCGGCGCCGAGAAGCCCTCCGGCGCGGAGGCGGCGCCGTCGAAATCCGTCCAGGCCGACCAGGCCGCGCTGGTGGCCGCGGTGGTCCAGAAGCACGGCGAGGCTGCGCGGCCGCGCGCCGAGCGCGGCGTGAAGCAGGTGGCCGCNTACTGGCGCGCCGAGGACGGAGATGCGGCCGNCCTCAAGACCTTCGTGGAGGAGAGCTTCGTCGTAGCGCCGGAGCAGCTCGACGCGCTGCTGCGGCGCTTCTCCGCGGCCTTCGAGCAGATGGACGGGCACATGCTGGAGATCGGCCGCGCGCTGCGCAGCTGGAGCGAGCTGGAGCTGGGGCCGCAGATGGAGGTGGATCAGCTCTTCGCCGCCCTCGACGTCTCGGCCCACCTCTCCGAGGACCTCTTCTCCTCCAAGCTCGCCTTCGTGGCGCTGCTCAACTTCGACCTGCCCGACCTGAACGAGATGGTCGCGAGCGGCCCGCGCTGGTCGCGCAAGCAGTGGGCGGCGGCGCGGCTGACCCGCACCTTCGCCTTGCGGCCTTCGGGCGCGGCGCGGCAGGCGGTGGCCAAGGCCAGCGCGGACGCCGAGGCGTACATCGCCGGGTACAACATCTGGATGCACCACGTGCTCGCGCCCGACGGCCAGCGCATCTTTCCCAAGGGCGTGCGGCTGCTCACGCACTGGAACCTGCGCGACCAGATCAAGGCCGACTACGCGGAGAAGGACAAGGCGATGGCGCTCGCCCGCCAGCGGCTGATCCGCGAGGTGATGGAGCGGATCGTCACCCAGTCGATCCCGCAGGGCGTCATCGACGATCCACGGGTCGATTGGAACCCTGCCACCAACGCGGTGACCGCGAGCCCGCCCGACGAGATCGAGACCGAGCAGATGAAGGCGCAGGGGAAGCGGCCCCCGCAGCCCAAAGTCTCCGCCGACCGTGAGCCCGACTCGCGCTACGCCGTGCTGCTGGCCGACTTCCGCGCCTCGCGCAAGCTGGACGAGGACTCGCCGATGGCGCGCACCGAGATCGATCGCCACTTCCAGCTCGACGACGAGATTCCCGAGCAGCGGGTGCGCGCGCTGCTCACGCAGGTGCTGGAGTCGCCGCTGGTCCCGCGGGTGGCGGCGTTGATCCAGAAGCGGCTGGGACGGCCGCTGGAGCCGTTCGACATCTGGTACGACGGGTTCATCGAGAAGCAGCCGGAGGGCGAGCTGTCCAAGCTGACGCGCCAGCGCTACCCCACGGCCGACGCCTACAAGAAGGACATCCCGCGGCTCCTGGAAGGCCTGGGCTTCACGCCCGAGAAGGCGCGCTTCGTCGACTCGCACATCGTGGTCGATCCGGCCCGNGGCTCGGGGCACGCGCTGGAGTCGGCGCGGCGCAGCGAGATGTACCCGTGGTGGGGGCCCGGNGACTCGTCCCACCTGCGCACGCGCGTGAACCCGGACGGCATGGACTACAAGGGCTACAACATCGCCGTCCACGAGATGTGCCACAACGTGGAGCAGACCTTCTCGCTCTACGAGGTGGACGACACGCTGCTGCAGGGCGTGCCCGGGACGGCGTTTACCGAGGCGCTGGCCTTCACCTGCCAGCACCGGGATCTGGAATTGTTGGGCGTGACGAAGTCCGACGCGCGCGGCGAGCACGCGCGGGCGCTGAAGGCGTTCTGGGACTCGTGGGAGATCGCCGGCGTGGCGCTCACCGACCTGGACGTGTGGCACTGGATGTACGCCCACCCGGAGGCGACGCCGGCGCAGCTTCGCGAGGCGACGGTGACCATCGCCCGCGGGTATTGGGACAAGTACTACGCCAAGGTGCTGGGGCATCCCGGCAACCCGCAGCTCGGCATCTATTCGCACATGATCAACAGCTTCCTCTACCTGTACCGGTATCCCATCGGGCACCTGATCGCCTTCCAGCTGGAGGAGAAGCTGCGCGGCGCGCAGAGCGGGAAGGCGTTCGAGAACGCGGCCTCGTTCGGGCGCGTCCTGCCGGACATCTGGATGGAGCACGCGACCGGCAAGCCGGTGGTGGCGGAGCCGATGCTCGAGGCCACCGCGGCGGCGCTTCAAGCTTCTCAGCCGTAGGACCAGCGACCCACGACGAGGCCGCGGTCGATTTGCGCGACGCAGATCACGTCGCGGGTCATGGCGCGGGCGGCGAGGGTCGCGGCATGGCGCCGCTCGCACCAGGCGGCGTGGGTGGCGGTGGAGCGGACCCAGAGGACTTCGATGCGGCGGGGGACGTCGGAGGGGCCGGTGTGCTGCGAGCGAAGCTGGGACTCGCGCTCGGCGACGAGGGCAGAGATCAGTGGGAGGTGGGCCGGGTCTGCCGCGTCGAGGTTGGCGCCGAGCAGAACTTCCCTGCTGGTGCTGGGGCTCGACGTGGTGGCTGACGTCGTGCTTGGGCCAGTGCGAGTGCCCGTGATTTCCGAGACCGTGTCGGGGACGGCGGAGAGATTCGGTTGCTGGGAGGCGGCGGCGCGGGCGCGGCCGGCGGAAAGTTCGTCGGCCAGGGAGCCCTGGAGGCGTTCGCCCTCGAGGTCGCCTTCGGTGCGCGCGGCCTTGGCGGCCTTGCGGATCAGCCAGAGGCAAAGGCCCAGGAAGACGAGGCCGGGGAGGCCCAGATCTAGCAGCAGGTCCAGCTCAGTCACCCTTCGGCATGTTCTGGGCCGTGCCGATCACTGTCCAGCGGCGCTCCTTGCCCGACGACGGCGCGCCCAGGAGCTCCGCCGTGAGCGGCTGGTGGTGCTTCACCCAGTCCACGATGATGTCGCGCGCCAGCACGCTGCCTACCTGTCGCGGGGCGTCCTTCAGCATGGAGAGGCCGTCGCCGCCGTTGGCGAGGAAGTCGGTGACGGAGACGGTGAACTTTCCGGGCGCGCAGACCGCGTCGCAGGCGGTCTGCGTGCAGCTCTTCGTCTCGCAGACCGGCTTGCCGGCCTCGTCGACGATGCGCGTGACGATCGCGCCTGCAGGCGCCTTGCGCGCGTCCTTGGCCGCGCCGAACCGCTCCCAATCGATCACGTACCGCACCCCGGAGACTCGCAGCGGTCCCTTTCCAGCGCGGAGCACGCCTTCCAGCGCGTCGCGCAAGGTTGCCGCGGGCAGCGTCACCACCACCTGCTCGTTGTCGAACGGGTAGAGGTCGAAGATCTGGCCAAAAGTGATGGGCCCGGCAGGGATCTCGTTGACGCGCAGCCCTCCCGAGTTCTGCAGGGCGATCTGCGCCGGCAGGCTCCCGCCGGCCCCCGACCGCAGCGCGTCGGCGGTGAGGCTTCCCAGGAGGTCGTCGGCGGCATCCTTGCGCAGCGCCACGGTGGTCTCGCCGATGCGCATCTCGCGGAGCTTCTTCACCTGTACGTCGTAGTCGCGCAGGATGGCGGCGATGCGCGCGTCCGGCTCGATCTTCCGGCCGCGAAACTGCGCCGGTGCGCCGTCGCGCGTGTGCAGGATGGCCTGCGGTCCGCCGGCGCGTGGCAGCGTGTTCTCGTTCACCGCGAAGGAGCGGACGCGGTTCTGCGCGTCGAGCGTCAGGTCGATGGTGGAGAAGTTCACCAGCTTGGACCCGGACTGGACGATGGGGATGTTCGCCACCACCAGGGGCGGCGGGCCCAGCACGGTGTGGTGGTGCCCGCTGACGATGGCGTCCACCTTCCCCTGTACCGCCTTGGCGATCTGCTGGATTTCGTAGTCGGGCCCCAGCGGGCCGGCGTGGGCCACAAGGAGCACCACGGTGGCGCCGCGGGCGCGCAGCGCGTCGGCCTCCTGCGCGGCGATGGGGGATCCGTCGGCGAACTCGAGCTCGGTCACGTTCATCGGATTGGTGACGGTGGCGGTCTCGCGCGTGGCCAGCCCCACGATGCCGATCCGGATGCCGGACACGTCGATCAGCACGCTGGGCCGCGCCCAATCCGGGCGCTCGCGGGTCCCCTTGCGGAAGATGTTGGCCGCGAGGATGGGGTACTTCGCCTGCGCGATGCGATCCTTCAATGCCGGCACCCCGAAGTCGAACTCGTGGTTTCCCACCGCGCCCGCGGTCACGCCCATGGCGTTGTAGACGTCGGTCACGCTGCGGCCCTGGAACTCGTTGGAGATGAGCGTCCCCTGGAATTCGTCGCCGCCGTCCAGGACCACCACCGCGTTTCCCTTCGCCTCGGCGTCGGCGCGGATGGCGTCGAGGTAACCCGCGAACCAGTCGGCCCCACCGATCTCGTCCTTTGTGAGACCCTGCGCCCACCTGGGAGCCGGAATCGGCAACAGGGCTCCGTGCGTATCGTTGATGCCGACGACGGTGAGCTTCCGCCCTGCGGCAGCCGCGGATGCGCCGCCGGCCTTGGTGGGAGATCCGGCACAGCCAAGAGCAGCAAGCAGCAAGACGAGAGGTCGCATCTGGACGCCTTCTCCTCCCGTGCCTTGTACCCCAACCCGCCGCCCGCGGGCGCGCAGAACAACAGGGCGTCAGGTTCGAGACTGCCTTATGCTCCTGCCATGCGCGCCGGCGCCGCAGTCTCCCGCTCCCCCGACGTCCACCTCGCCGCGCGCGACGCCGTCACCCGCGCGCTCGACGCCGCCGGGCTCGACGAGGCTGGATGCCTGGTGGTGGCCGCGACCCCGGAGCACCTCGACCAGTCGCTGGATCTCTGCGAGTCGCTGCGTGACGTGGCCGGGCAAGGCGCGCAGATCGTGGGCGGCGCCACCTCCGCCGCGCTGGTCCCCGGCGACGCGGACGTGGAGGACGGCCCCGCGCTCGGCGTGCTGGTGCTGGAGCAGCGCGCCCACATCTTCTCCTTCCGCACCGACGCGCCGGACGAGCTGCGCGCCGCCGCGCAGCGGGCGGGGCCCGGAGCCCTGGGCATCGTCTTCGCCGATCCCGCGGCACCCCTACAGAGGCTGATCGGCGCGCTGGGGCGCGATGCCGCCAAGGCGCGCATTGCGGGCGGCGGCGTGGCGGTGGAGGGCGGGCTCCTGCTCGACGACGATCTGGCGGACGCCCAGGCGGTGGGCGCCTTCTTTCCGCAGGCGGGGAGGGTGCTGGTGGCGCAGTCGCACCAGCCCATCGGCAAGCCGCTCCTGGTGACGCGGTCGGAAGGAAGGTCGGTCCTGGAGCTGGACTCGAGGCCTGCGCTGGAAGCGCTGGCCACGCTGTCCGAGCAGCCCGGCCTGGCGGGCGACGCGTTGCAGTTCGTGGCGCTCGGCCTGTCGCCGCGTCCCGGCGAGGCCTTCTCCGCGGACGACTTCGTGCTGGTGCCGCTGCTCGGCGTGGACGAGGAGCAGGGCACGCTGGAGGCGGGCGCGCCGGTGCCCGAGGGCCACAGCATCTCCTTCACGTTGCGCGACGGCATGGGCGCGCGGCGCACGCTGCAGCACGCGCTCGACCGGGCCTCCGCGCATCCGCCCGCCTGGGGGATCTACTTCGACTGCGCCAGCCGCGGCACCGCGCTCTACGGCGTGGACGGGTTGGACCTGAGCCTGATCGAGAAGTCGCTGGGCGCATTTCCACTGCTCTCGCTGCGCACCAGCTTCGAGCTGGGTCCCGCCGGCGACTTCATGGGCGTGCACCTCTTCTCCGGGGTCCTCGCGCTGGGGGATCGATGAAGGGCTGGGTGGCGATTCCGATGGCTGCTGCCTGCGTCTCCGTCCCGACCCAACGCGACCCGGCCGCCTGCTCCGCGCCGGTGGACCGCGTCGAGGTGGAGCAGGTGCAGATCGGGTGGAACCGGCTGGACCCCGGAGACCAGCCCCCGGTGGTCGACGTCCAGCGCCCCAGCCGCGATCCGCGCCAGGCCGAGCAGCTGGCCAACGAGGTCCTGGTCAAGTGCCGGCAGGGCGCCAGGATGGAGCCGCTGCAGGACAAGTACTCCGAAGTCCAGGGCGGCTCGCTGCTGCTGGGCGCGAACTCCGACGTCCCCTACAAGGCGGCTGCCCTCTGCCTGCAGCCCGACGAGTGCGCGGTGGTCCGCAGCAAGGTCGCCTACCACATCATCAAGCGGATTCGCTGACCGCCTCGCGGGTCGACTCCAGGAAGGCGGCGAACTCGACGCCGATGCCGGCGCGGTCCCGCCAACGCACCCGGGCGCGCACGTGCAGGCCGCGCCCGTGCGGAAGCCCGATGGAGGCGACCACATCCTTCCGTGGTTTCGGGCAGTTGCACGCGGAGATAGGCGCCGCCCGGGGAAATGTTCTCGCAGGTGGCCACGATCGCGCGGCCGCCCATCCACAGGCGAGCCAGCAGTTTCACCGGCCGCCGCGAGTGGCGCCGGCGAGGGTGATCCGAGTTCAGATCCTCCCAATCGATCACTCCGTCATGAAAACACGCAGGAGAAGGGCGTCCACTTTTCCGATCCCCACCGGTCTCGACGCGCTGCGGCGCCTTGACGAAATCGTGCGGGCGACCTACCCCTCGCTTCATGGCCGAATCACGCCGGGTGATCGAGCGCGGCAGGTACTACGAGGACTTCAAGGTGGGCGATCTCTACCGCCACCACTGGGGCCGCACGCTCACCGACGGCGAGGCGCAGCTCTTCGCCACCGCCACCATGAACGCGGTGCCGCTCTACTTCAACAAGCTGCACGCGCAGGCGCTCGGCCACGAGGTGCCGCCGGTACATCCGCTCTTGGTGATGAACGTGGTCTTCGGCATGACCGTGGAGGATCTCTCCGAGCGGGCCATCGCGCACCTGGGCTACTGGAACATGACCTTTCCGCGCTTCGTCTATCCGGGCGACACGCTCCTCTCTTCCAGCGAGGTGCTGGACAAGCGCGAGTCCGGCAGCAAGCCCGACCGCGGCATCGTCCACGTGCGCACCACCGGGGTGAACCAGCGCGGCGAGGAAGTCTGCGTCTACGAGCGCAAGATCCTGGTCAAGAAGCGCGCCTTCCACGGAGGTGTGTGATGCCCATTCCCAATCCGAACGGCGGCGCGCTCACCGAGGAGCACGTCCAGATCCGCGAGAGCGTCCGCGACTTCGCCGAGCGCGAGGTGGTGCCGGTCGCCAACGAGCTGGACAACAAGGCCGCAGAGATCCCCGGCCCCATCGTGAAGAAGATGGCCGAGCTGGGGTACTTCGGCCTCATCTTCTCGCCCGATTACGGCGGCAGCGGCCTCGACACGCTGTCGATGGCCATCGTGGCGGAGGAGCTGTCGAAAGCCTGGCTGTCGGTGGGCTCGGTGATGACGCGCATGATCATCACCGCGGGCCTGGTGCAGTCGAACGGCACCGAGGAACAGAAGAAGAAGTTCCTCCCCGGCCTCTGCACCGGCGAGATCCTCGCGGCCGCCGCCTTCACCGAGCCGGACGCGGGCAGCGACTCGGCGGGCATCAAGTGCCGCGCGGTCAAGCAGGGGGACAAGTACGTCATCTCCGGCGAGAAGACCTGGTGCACCTGGGCCAACAAGGCGCACCTCCTCTGCACCACGGTCTTGACCAATCCCTCCGCGGCCAGGAAGCACGACCGCATCTCCATCCTGCTCATCCCCAAGACGCCGGGCGACGATTTCCACCCGCCGCAGCTCGCGGGCAGCCCCATCCCCACCATCGGCTACAAGGGGATGAACTCCTACTCCCTGCAGTTCGACGGTTATCAGGCGCCTGCGGAGAACCTGCTCGGCGGCGTGGAGGGGAAGGGTTTCCGGCAGCTGATGAGCACCTACGAGATCGCGCGCATCCAGACCGCCGCGCGCGCCGTGGGGGTGGCGCAGGCGGCCTTCGAGGCGGCGCTGCGCTACTCGCAGGAGCGCACGCAGTTCGGCAAGCCGATCAGCGAGTTCCAGGTGATCGGCCACAAGCTCGCGCAGATGGCGACGCAGATCGAGGCCGGGCGGCAGCTGACGTACCACGCGGCCCGGATGAAGGACACGGGCAAGCGGTGCGACCTGGAGGCGGGAATGGCCAAGGCCTTCTGCGCCGAGATGGTCGAGCACGTCACCAGCGAGGCGATGCAGGTCTTCGGCGGCTACGGCTACTCGCGCGAGTTCCCCGCCCAGCGCTATTGGCGGGACGCGCGCGTCTTCCGCATCTTCGAAGGCACCTCGGAGATCCAGTACGAAGTGATCGCCAAGCGGCTCCTGGAGGGGTGACCGTGGCCGACCGCCATCGATTTACGCGCGACGATAACCTCTACGAGGACTTCACGCCGGGGGAGACCCTGGTGCATCCACGCGGACGCACCGTCTCCGACGAGCACATGATGTGGACCAACTTCGTGCTCAACACGGCGCAGCTGCACTTCAACCAGAAGATGGTGGACGACCAGCCCGAGGTGAACTTCGCAGGGCGCAGGGTGGTGTATGGCGGCATCGTCTTCGCCTTCGTGGCGGGGCTCGCTTCCGAGGAGACGGAGGAGAACGCGCTGGCGCACCTGAGCTACGACGAGGGCCGGCACCTGAACCCCGTCTTCGCCGGCGACACGCTCTTCGCCGAGAGCACCGTGCTCTCCAAGACCGAGGACGACGCGCGCCTTGCCGCGTTCGGCAAGCCCGGCCAGGCTGGCGTGGTGAAGTTCCTCTTGCGCGGCAAGAACCAGAAGGGCGAGGTGGTGCTGGAGATCACCCGCGAGCTGGCCATCTTGAAGAAGGAGTTCCGGCCTTGAGCGCGACGCGGAGCGGGATCGAGATCCAGCCCGTCTACGGGCCGGACGACGTGAAGCAGGTCCCGCCTCCGCCGGGCGAGTACCCGTACACGCGCGGCATCCACCGCAACATGTACCTGGGGAAGCTCTGGACCATGCGGCAGTACGCGGGGTTCGGCACGCCGCGCGAGACCAACCAGCGCTTCAAGTACCTGCTCGAGCAGGGCCAGACCGGCTTGTCGCTGGCGCTGGACCTCCCCACCCAGCTGGGCCTCGACGCCGACGATCCGGAGGCGGAGGGCGAGGTGGGAAAGGTGGGGGTCTCCATCGGCTCGCTGGCCGACATGGAGGAGCTCTTCGCCGGCATTCCGCTGGGCAAGGTCTCCACCAGCATGACCATCAACGCCACCGCGCCCATCCTGCTCGCGCTCTACGAGGAGACGGCGCGCAAGCAGGGCGTGCCCGACGAGCGCATCAGCGGCACCGTGCAGAACGACCTGCTCAAGGAGTTCGGCGCGCGGGGTGCGTGGCTCTTCCCCATCGAAGCGTCGATGCGGCTGGCCTGCGATCTGATCGAGGACACCGTGAAGCGGTTGCCGCGCTTCAACCCCGTCAGCATCGCCTCGCACTACCGCGACGCCGGGGCCAATCCCGCCGAGGAGATGGCGTACACGCTCTGCGCCGGCAAGGCCTACGTGGAGAATCTGCTCGCGCGCGGCCTGCCGGCTGACTCCTTCGCGCCGCGGCTCAGCTTCTTCTTCTACACGTACACCAACTTCTTCGAAGAGGTGGCCAAGTACCGCGCCGGCCGCCGCATCTGGGCGCGGCTGCTCAAGGAGCAATACGGGGCGAAGGAGCCGGAGAGCTGGCGGCTGCGCGCCGCCTGCGTCTGCGGCGGCCACTCGCTCACCCGCGCCGAGCCGCTCAACAACATCGCCCGCACCACGCTGGAGACCTTCGCGGTGGCCTGCTCCGGGCTGCAGAGCGTGTTCACCGCAGCGTACGACGAGGCCTTCGCCATCCCCACCGAGCTGTCGGCGCGCACCGCGCTGCGCGTGCAGCAAGTGGTGGCCTACGAAACCGAGGTGGCGCAGACGGTGGACCCCTTGGGCGGCAGCTACTTCGTGGAGGCGCTCACCGACCGGATGGAGGAGGCCATCCGGCTGGTGATGGGCGAGATCGACGGCCGCGGCGGCTTCGTGGAGGCGCTGCGGCAGGGCTACGTGCAGCAGCGCATCGCCCAGCGCGCCTACGAGCATCAACGGGCGGTGGAGAAGGGCGAGGTGGCGGTGGTGGGCGTGAACAAGTTCCGCACGGTGGGCGATGCCCACGCCGAGCCCGAGATGGAGCTGACCAGCGCCTCGCCGGCGGCGGCCAGGGACGCGGCGCAGCGGGTGGCGCGGGTGAAGAAGGAGCGCGACGGCGGCAAGGCGCAGGCGGCGCTGCGCGCGCTTTCGGAGGCGGCAGCCGGCAAGGAGAACCTCCAGCCGCACATCCGCGACGCGGTGCGCGCGTATTGCACGGTGGGGGAGATCGCCGCCGCCCTCAAAGAGAAGTTCGGCACCTACCAGCCGCCGACGAGGTTCTAGTGACCACACGCATCCGCGTCCTCGTCGGCAAGCCGGGCCTCGATGGGCACGACCGGGGCGCGCGCGTGATCGCGGCGGCGCTGCGCGATGCCGGCATGGAGGTGGTCTACACCGGGCTGCGCGCCAGCGTTCCCGCCATCGCTGCGGCGGCGGTGCAGGAAGGCGTGGACGTGATCGGGCTCTCCATCCTCTCCGGCGCGCACGAGAGCGTCTGCCGGCGGCTGATGGAGGAGCTCAAGCAGCGCCAGGCGCGGATTCCGGTGGTGGTGGGCGGCATCATCCCCGCGGCCGATCACGAGCCGCTGCGCAAGCTGGGGGTCGCAGCGGTCTTCGGACCGGAGTCGCCGCTCGGCGCCGTGGTGGAGGCGGTCAAGGCGCTCGCGGCAGGGCAACCCATGCCCGACGCGTCGGAGAAGCCCACGGCGG
>C688J18823_10000238_pt1 | contig 31434 bp, 55 predicted proteins | sample HopSoiMetagenom1_FD_18823 | JGI IMG/M metagenome (IMG submission 18823) | reverse complement strand
GGTGCGCTTGCATATCTCATCCCCTTTTTTAGTGTCCTACTTTTGCTTTTTGTTATCTGCAAAGTCTTCAAGGGGTGAGCGGTGTTTAAGGTAGGAACTTCTGTAATCGTTTCTAACGCCATAGCTTTTCAAGGTGGTACATCTAGCCTTGCTGGCGTTAAAGGTCGCTTAAATTGGCTCTCAGCTAACGGCAGAGCAGGTACTATGGTGCCCGATGGTGAGCTAGATGAGTTGTGGGTTTTTATTCGCGAATTAGATTTGACAGACCAGCAAGAGTAAGTTAGGATCATGGTATGAGTTCTGGTGTAGTAACTTCTAAGATTCTTGATCTGACAGGTTTCAGCTATTCTAAGCCTGCCTATCAGTACTGTACTGAAGAGTTGATCGAAAACGCTGAGACTCAGCTTTATGGTCATAACGTTGATTTCGATTCTATGGTAGGTATTGGTCTTAGCGGCATTCTTGTTTTGCCATTGTTGGCACGACATTTTAATGTGCCTTTCTTTGCTTGCCGTAAGGGTGAAGAAACCCATCACAACAGTGAATTGCCTGAAGGTGGTGGCAGAATCGGTAAACGCTGGATTCTTATCGATGATGCTAAGGTAACAGGCAGCACTATTGCTAATGTACGCAGCATTATTAAAACTGTAACCGCTCGATTTAATTTCGATGCTCAGTATGTTGGCACTTACTCCTATAACTGCTACGATAATACTCCAGGCTCGTTTGAAGGCCCTCAAGATGGCGCTCAGCCTAGCTCTATGCGACGTATTTCTGTTGATGGTGTAGTTGACTATGTGCCCAGCGACATGTACTATCGAATCAATTCGATTATGGAAGTCATGTCTAATAGGTCTAGCGTTTACGCTGTTAACTTGACTATGGCTCACTTTGAGTCTAAGCTAAGTTTGTACGGCTGGTCACGCACTCAGGTTTTTGATGTAGCTCGATGCATCGATGCACAGTTGCAAGATTGCTAAGCTCATGCTAGAGTTAGTTCTCAGCCGAAAAGAGGAGAACAGCAATGGCAGCTAAGTGGCCGATCAAGGATCGTGCGGGCGACATGGCACGTGGATATAGCCTTAACAAAACTGCATGTGACAATACAAAGAAGACCATCGAAAAGAAAGAATCTACCGACAGCAAGTAGGTTGCAATGTACAATCTAAACTATGCTAGTATGTATCTCGGACCTAACGAACAGCTAGAAACTTCAATCGCCGTTGAAAGGTGTTTTGTTAATGTTCTTCGAAATGCTGGCTTTGTACGTAACGCTGTGCACGATGACTCCTACGATGGATTCGGCGCTTTCTCTGCCTACGCTAGTGAAATGTTACTTCAGCGTACAGCGATGAGAAATCACCCTGCATTTCGTGGTCGTGAATCAGAATTGATTATGACCGATGCGGAACGCTGGGAAAAAAGGTAAGTAATTAAGCAAGGGACCTAAGAACATTTCTTAGGTCCCTTTACTTTAGGAGAATACAAAATGGCTAAGAAGAAGACCCGTACCGTACAGAAGACTCGCATTGTTAATCAGAGGCGATTCAACGAATCTACAGGTGGGTATGAGATGGTTAGTGTCCCTGAGACCTATGATGTAATCGAGAGCTATACTGACTACAGCGATGATTACTCTTCAGGTAGTTCTGACTACGGTAGTAGCTATGATTCCGGTAGTACTGGTTATTCTGAGTGAATAAGGCTTGACAGGTGAGCATGGTCTGATATAGGCTGTGCTCATCACCTTTTAGAGAGGTAACACTATGTACGTAGTATTTACCGACGATCCCAAGCTTTTTGGTCTTAACACTAAGGACTTTAAAGCTGCGGCTAGGGCTCTTGAGTTGGCTCATATTACCAACTGTGATGAGGAGCACATTACCTGGATTCTTATGGCTGAGCTTGACATGTCAGAATCGATGGTGCTAGGTTATGTGCAGGCAGGAATTGCTATCAAGCAAGGTAACGCCTACTTTACTAGAAAGGCTTGACATGGACGCCGCAGACGTTGAAACTATACGTAACATCCTTGCTGATTACATCGATACTGATGACCCGTTCTACCGTCCTATGATCAATGCTCTTGAGCAGCGAGAAAACATCATGGTTAGTGATGCTGCGAGATATCTCAGCTTAAGTCTCATCAGAGATATCTCGCAGCACTTGACGGAATCATCAAAGAGCACTAAACAACTTCTAACAAAGTGAGATATTTTGCATTGTACCAAGTCTAGTAACAGTCTTGACCCTAAAGGCAAGTGCACCCACAAGCCTAGTTGGCTAAAAAGTAAGTAGTTGACAGCTAGGTAAAGCACTGCTAGTCTACTGACATATCAAACGAAAGGCAGTACATTGATTCTGCAAGCATGGTCTACAGACTTTGATGGCAACATGACTCACGCTGAAGACAATTGGGAGCTTGAGGTAGTAAGTGGTGCCGAAGCTTCTGCGCACCTCGCTAGCGAACTAGCTAATACTGCTAGCGATGAATTTCTACATGATGCTCTGAGCGAGTGGTTTAGTAAGGGCTCTATCGAAAACCTGCATGAAGGTAATGATGTTTTCTGGAATGTTGAGCTGACTAACGACTGAGTTTGACAAAGTAGCAAGCTTAGCGATAAGCTAAGACACATAGGGGCAGGGGTTACGGAGACGGTCTTGACCTGTTCACTGATAACACATGAGCTAGCCCGTTAGCGACCGATTGAGGTAATACCTCCGGTCTAGCTCACCTAACTAATCTTGACTTAAGGATTGCTAATGGCTCGCTCGCTTAGTATGATTGCTCTTGAGATTATGGAAACGTGGGTTAAGCTTAGTCCTCACGCTAAGCCTTACGTTTATGCGATGTACAGGCTTGACAAGATTACCGACAATTACTTTGCTGATAGCGGGAAGAGTATGGTACAGTATTTCCTAGCTAACGCTGGTTCTTGGCGTGGAGATGACGCACGACGTATTAAGGCTGAACTACGAGAAATGCTCAAGTAACCTAATAGAAAGTAGTACCGTTATGCTGTGGGTCTTTATTGTACTCGTTATTATGGATCTAGGCTCTGCCGCTGTCAGTATTCCTGCATGGGCATACCTTACCTATCTGCTAGCTTCACTAGCTTTTCTTACTGTCAACGCAATTTTTACATCTCGGTAAGTTGACAAGCTAGAATCGTTGAGGTAATCTCGGCTTATGAAAAAAGTTGAGCTTACTTTTCGAGACATGTACATCAACGGCACTGAGACAGTAGTGCTTGAGGGTAAAGCGGCAGAGGCTTACGATAAGTCCTATGATAAATCAGCTTTTCTTGCTAATCTAGAGACAGTAGTTTTCGAGCACCCTTACGTAATTAAGCGGGTTGACATTAGCTAGGTTAGCGAGTAAGCTAACAAACATAAACGTTCTGCCAGTGACTTACCATTCACTGCGTAGACTGTCCGAGCTAATTGGATGCGCCAATTTGGTAAGAATTGGTTAGTAGGTTCGAACCCTACCGGATAGCAAATCCCATTGATGTATAGTCATCCCTTAAGGATGAAAGCATATCTTGACACAATCAGGAGTGAGCGGAATTAACCGCATGGGGCTTAAACTCGCCGTTAACCTAACAGATATGACGTTCCGGAGCGTTAAGTTACTCTGCTAGGTAGGCGCGGCCTTTAGCATGACGGACAAATGCACTCTGACGGTAACTCAGAGGGATACAGGTTCGAATCCTGTAAGGTCGCTTGACATGTAACACACCATCGATTAAGGTAGTGACATGACTTACACGAACACCGCAGAAGAGCTTGACAACTTCCTCAACATGCTTTACGATCTTTCTTGCCTGAGCGACCAGGAAGTGGAGATGCGTACTGACTACTCAGGCCGTGGCATGTACGGTAAGACTTGTGTCGGCTTTACTACCGATAGCGCAATTCAGCTAGCAATGGCTATCGCTACTACTTTGGCAGATTTGGCTAGGTACGCCTATGATGACGGTAACCAGCCTACTTATCCTGAGTGGTTTGAGCTTCATACTGCTACCGATTCTATGGGACGTTCTACCATTGTTTACTTCCCTAACTGGCAGCTCGCAGAGTAATGGCTAAGCACAATATCGAAAAAAAAGCTGCTATACTTGCTGCTAGTCTGTGGAGAGCAGGTAAAAAGCGAGAGGCTAAGGCAGTCATTGCTAGAATGAGTCCTGAAGTTCAGCAAGAGATTACTGATAGAATCGTTAAGGGTATTCAAATCTCTCAAGGGAGAAACTAATCAGTAAGCCTCGCCGTTATAGGTCTAGGCACAGCGAAAAGAATCCTCCTGCGACTACTGTCAAGCCCATTAAGGCTACGGCAGATCTCAGTAAGCTAGATTCACCTCCTAAGGTTTATCCTGTTAAGGGTGACAAAGAGACTCGCAGCTATTTCGATCCTGCTATGACTCAAATCATCAGGCGAAAGTAGTTGACAGCAAGTAAGTCTTAAGCTAAGCTACTTTCACACCAAACGAAAGGCACTTTCTTGCTCAGCACCTTGGTTTCGGTTGTCATGGCTGGTACGATGGCTCTCACGGGGGTTGGTTCTTGGAATTGGACTCCTGTTAAGCACAGCAAGTCTGTTCTGACCAATTGTGAGGAAACCGTTAAGACACCTTGCATTACCTACGATGATGGACACTGGCGTAAGGTTGACAGCTACAGCCCGTATCGTGCTAAGGTAATCAACAGGTGCAAGAGTGCTAAGGGCGGGCCTAAGTACCCGTGCGCTTACCCGATTAAGGGAACGTATAAGTTCAACTTCTACAAGTGAGGTAGCTCACAGCAAGGCAGCTTGACTTCGGTTGAGCTGCCTTGTATTGTTTGTCCTGTCAGCGAGAACCAACGCTTTAGGGAGTCGCAATGATCAAAGAAATTTCCCGTCTCTCAGATCTTGATGACGACGGTATCGCCGTTGTTACCCAGGCTATGATCACCTACAATGCGAACTTCAAGGCTATTACCGACGAGATTCGTAGCAAGGTTATTGAGGTTCCTACTGAAACTGCTAACGATTCTGCTCTTTGGTATCCTATGGCTCATGATTTCGCTACAAACCTCAGCGATGCATACGGTGTAAGCGTTGAAGTAGCAGCGGGAGTGATTGCTGCGGTTTCTCCTAGAATGCCTTGGTTGCGTAATAAGATTGTTGCTGAGACAATCATCAGGGAAGTTACTTGCGACGATACCGACATGGATGCTGAGGCATTCGCTAAAAAGCTCGCACTCGGTATGAGCAGCAACGTTGTTATGGCTATCAACATTATTCGCGGAGAGGGTAGCCTTACCGGCATCAAGCGCAAGTCTTTCTACAACAACATTGTTGACCCTTACGGTAATGATTCTGTTACGGTTGACACATGGATGTTGGAAGCGTATGTTAATGCTTCTGGGAAGGATAAAGCTACGGCGCTTAAATTTGTCCGTGCTAACGAGAAAGTCAGTAGCCTCAACGGCACGGGTGTGGGCTACATTGTTATTGCTGAGTGTGTTCGCAACGTAGCTAAAGAACTTGGTATGACAGCTAACGCTGTGCAAGCTGTCTATTGGTGTGCTCTTTCTGGTAGCATCAATGGTGGACGTACTGATATCGGTAGTTGACAACTCTAGCAACGTCTGATAGGTTCATAGCACGACAACGAGAGAGGCAAGGATATGGGTAAGCCTGTTAAGGGTATGCGGCAATTCACTTCTCACCAACGGAGAGAGATCCGTTCCAAGCTGATTGAAAAGTACGGTGCATTCTGCCAGATTTGTATTCAAGAACACATGTCTCCGATCGTTGCGCAGATTGACATGGACTCTCGATACGAGGATAATTCTTTCTCTATCGATCACATCATCCCGCTGAATGACGGTGGTCCTAATGTGTTTGAGAACATGCAGCCGACTCACATTGCATGTAACGAGCGTAAGGGAAGCGCTAACGGTGGTGGTCACGTTCGCAGCAACCGTAAGCCTCGCACTGCTCGACCCGTTGTGACTCAGCTCACAGGAAATAGACTTGCTTATAGTTCTTCTAGCTACTAAGGTTAGTCCTATAAGCAAGTCAGGCAGAAAGAGGCAAGAATATGCGCACAGCAACGATTAAGGTTTCGGTTTCCACCAACCCTGCTACGGCTCACATCGGCCGCTACTTTGCTGACTTGCGAGTCAACGGGCGTCAGAAAACCAAGGTCGGCAACGCTGAGATGATCAATAAGTTCATCGATGACGTGCTTAAGCACACTACCCGTAAGGATATTCAGCTCACCGTAACGGATGCGACGTTTAAGAGTGAGTACTCTGTTAACGGTGGCGTAACCGGTATCTTCGCTCCTGCTAGCTGAAAAGTTCTTTATCGTAGACACTTGACACCCGTTGAGTGTCTGCGGTAATGTTCGGTTCACAGCAAACGAGAGGCGAGACAATGGCTAAGACCACCGCTGAGATTCTTTCTAAGGTCATGAAAGACAACCGTAAGCTCATGAAAACCTCTCAGAAGCACATCGATAAGATGGAGAGTGATGGTTTCGTAGAAACAGCTGAATTTGACCGTTGGGTACAGATCAACAAAGATGCACAGACTGCATTCGAGAACGCACGATGGACCGCTAGCCTGTGATCTGAGTCACAACAGTTTGACAGAATCATAAACCCTGGTAATGTAGTCCTCACAAGCAAACGAGCTTAGGGAGTCGCAATGACGGTTTCTGTTGCTGGCACGGTTTTCCGCCCCGCCTTCATTGGTGAGGTTGTGGACATGCCTAATTCGACGTTGTATGTTGTGCGAGACACCCGTACCGGGCAGTACATGACCGTTCAGGACTGTGAAGTTTTCTGGTTCGCTATCGCTTGACAGCAACACCTGACAGCAACTAGGCTTAGCTCAACACTTCAAACGAAAGGCACTATCCGATGGCTGTTAAGCTTCCCACCCGCGACGCTATTTTCCTCGCAGAAGGTATGTTCGTTATCGATGACCAGCGCCGTACGGTGATGGTTACTTCTGCCCCTACTGCGGCAGGCTATGATATGGTCAAGATCGGACTCAACGGTAAGAAGTTCCTTGCTCGCAAGCATGAGCCGTTTAAGCTTGCCTAATGTGACCTAGCTCACACAGCGTAGAGTTTGTTTCCTCTGTAGTTGCTGCTAAGGTAGTACCTACAGAGGTTGCAAGGCCTAGGCTAAGAGCAAACAGAAAGGCATTGTGGTGGAGAAAGAAAAGTTTAGTGTCCCTACGCCTTGCTTGTATCATGGCAGTATGGTTGAATGGCATGGTGACGCTATGGTGCACGGTCCCTACATCGACGGTAGCTATCGCGTCATCATCAACCATGATGTAGTGCTGTACACAGCTAACCGAGAATCTTTTACGGTTAACGCCTTGACAAAGTAATTACGACAGACTAGATTTTAGCTCAGTACTTAACTTTGACAGAAAGGCATTACTTATGTCTCGTGTAGTCAACGGTGTTGTTATCAGCGCCGACATTGAAGCGGTCAAGGAAGCTAACCGTCGTGCTGGTCACTATTTCTTTTCCGCCGCTTCAATGCGTTTCTTTAAGTGCCGCGTTCACGAAACCATCTATGGCGCTACCTACTTCGTGACCAGCGAATACAACGGCATCCCGGGGTATGTGCGGCAGTACACCGTGCGCAAGCTCAACGATGATGGTACGATCAGCACGGTTGACGATTTTCAGGGCTACACTTCTCGCTACGGCGCACACTATGCAGCACGTAAGCTTGCCCGTGAACTGAATTCCTGACTTGAGTTGTGGTTGCTGAGCAATGCTGCTAAGGTAGTGTTCAGCTTCCAAGGTTCAAGCGCAGACGTACTGCCCAACGGGTAGATAACAACTTGCCAGAATCGAAAGAGCATGGTAGATTTCAGTCACACCTAAACGGAAGGCACTGACATGCAGACCAACGCCGAGTACTTCGCCACGATGACCGTTCCGATGCTCAAGGCCCGCCTGACCCTGATGAACGTTGCTGGTATCAGCAAGAGCCGTAAGGCTGAGCTTGTCAACACTCTCGCTGTCCTGATCGACGGTTTCCACCTTGACGCTATCGCTGAGCAGGACGCTAAGGATGCTGCTATGCTCGCTGCGGTTGAGGCTATGGTTGATGAGGCTTTTCCTCCGAGCAAGGCTGAGCTTGAGGCAGCGATGAACACCCGACCCCGTAGCTACAATGAGCGTATGGTTGCCCGCATTGAGGGTTACCTCACGCAGACGGGTCACGGTGCTAAGCTTGCTACTCCTGAGTACGGTTCTTATGATTCCCCCATGATGATGAGCTTCCTTACTGCGGCACAGCGTCGTCGGGTTGCTAAGAAGACCGGTCGCCAGTATGCTAAGTTGGTGGCAAACGTCGCCCGCTGATACTGACAGAATAGGAAGTAACCAATGAACCTGAGTTCGCTATCCAACGAAAAGCTCCGTAGAATGCTTATGGAGACGACACAGAAGAAAAACAACGCCAACGATCTTGACCTTCACACAGTCAAGGCTCACTACGCAGCGAAAGAGAAAGCACTCAGCGACGAACTAACCAGACGAGGAGTGTGACCTAGCTCACAGGAACCGTGTTGGCAGATCGGCACGGTTCCTGGTAGAGTTTGGCTTGTCAGCAAGACAAGGAACACAGAGAGGCAGTCACCATGACAACCACACTCGCACACACCTTCGATTGCGACTGTGCAACGTGCATCGGTAGTGATGTCGCTGCGGTTGGTATGGACCTGTTCCGTAAGCCTAAGGTGACGGTAACTGCTCCGGTTGCTATCTCCGCTGAAACCAAGACTCTCCCGTCTCGGCACCTCATGGCAGGGCAGAAGGTTGGTAACGGTAGGGTTCGCAAGATCAGTGAGCGTCAAGAATGGTTCATCAATAAGCTGATTGGAGAGCGGGACCTTACCGATCTCAAGCTCGCTACCAATCAGACCCTTGACGCTACTGAGATTCCTTACATGGGACTTCCGGCTGCTAAGGCTCTTATCGAAAAGCTGCTCGGTATGCCGATCAAGGGCACCAATTCTCCTGTAAAAGAAAGTAACCAAACAATCCCGGGCTCACCTAAGCAGATCGATCTGATCAACAGCCTCGCTAAAGAGCGTAATCTGTCAGAATCGGATATCAAGATTATGCTTAAGGCTAAGCCTACTGCTCGACTTCTTATCGATGCTCTGTTCGCTATGCCTAAGCCGAATAAGGCAGCACAGCTTAAGGAAGAGATCAGTAAGGCTAGTAACAACGAGGAGTACGTACCTACAGAGATCATCCCCGGTTTCTACAGGGACACAGAAGGGCAGGTATGGAAAGTACAATTCAACCAAGCTCAGACGGGTATGTATGCTCTTAAGCGCATCAACAAAAAGAAGTACGAATACACAACCGGAGCTATCAAGACCCTTACCCCGGAGATGTTCGTCAGCATCAACCCGCTTGACATCACGCTTGAGGAAGCTAAGGCGTACGGACGTAAGACAGGCACCTGTTACATGTGCTCCCGTGAACTGACTAAACAGGAGAGCATCGATAAGGGCATTGGTCCTATCTGTGAAAGCAAGTTCTAAGCACACTCGATAGCAGACAGGCGTTGTGAGGGAATGGCCTAAAAACCACTCTCTATAGAGAAAAACAGCCTCTCCACTTAAAAACCAAGTCTCCAGGTCTAGAAATAGTCCTCTCCATAACGCCTGTCTCTGAGTAACTATTTCAAAACTGTCAGTAGCCATCGCTCAACCCCTGCGACTACATACCAGGGAAGCTCAGGATCACCCCCGTTAAGGCACCTGAGAGCTTTTCTAAGCCACTAACACCCCTCAACCCATACTCACCTTAGGGTTGGGCGTAATTCGAGCTTTAAAATGCTCCTGAGAGCCTTACCGCTGGTCAGCTCAGCATCCGCGATCAAGATTTTTTAGCCTTAGAAGGTTGAAACGTTTCACCAGCACTCAAGATCGACATAACTTTAAGTAACGTAGGGCGCATTGTACCTACATTCTCCCCAGGTCAAATGCTATGCCACAGCATATGCTGACACGAACACAAAGTAATGCTTGACATTGAAACGTGCTCGGTACTAGTGTTTGTCCTGTCAGCTTAGCTTTACGACTTAGGGAGCAGTCATGGGTCGCATTTTCAAGAGTGGTGACACTGTCAAGGTAGACGAATTCAGCATTAACAAGTATGCAATGCCGTTCGTCGCCGAAATCGTATGGCCTTCGAACACAGGTTTTCACTCCGTGCGTATGCCGGGAGGTTCCATCGTGCCGATTCACGAGTCACGGTTTAGCTGAATATGTGACCTAACTCACTAGGCGAGGATTTGCATTCTCGTAGATTCTCGCCTAGTGTGGTTCAGGTAAGGCAAGCGAGTAAGTAGTAGAAGCGAAAGTCAATGCGAACTAGGGAGCACTTATGAACTGGCAGACGGTGGTTTTCTTCGGCCTTACCCACGTTCTCATCCCTAGCGACACCTACGCACTGTGCAACGCATGGTCCAACCCCAACAACGAAGTCACGGTGATCGACAACATCGCTGCGCACATCACCTGCGACGGATGTCTGCGTGTTGCTCGTTCCTTCAAGATCCCCACTAGCGTGTGACGTAGCTCACATCGGGCGGGTTGACACAAGTTGGCCCACCCGTGCTAGTGTTCTCATATCAGCAAGTCAACGACTTAGGGAGAATGAAAATGCGCACCTACGCCGAATTCCTGAACACGATGACCGTCAAGGCTCTCTACGCCACCGTCAAGAGCTTGGGTTTCAAGGGTTACAGCAAGGCTCGTAAGGCAGAACTCATCAGCCTGATCGATGACTACACCGCTGCTGACCACGATGCCGCCTTCGTGCTGGTCAACGACTTCAACGAGCAGAGCGTCAAGGTCGAAAAGAACGTGGTGTGCATGTACTGCGGTGCGCGCTTCGCCACCGTTGAGGCAAGCATTGAGCACATCAATGCTTGCAACGGCACGGTCAAGATCGCTGACATCATGGCTGAGGTTGCGCTCACCTTCTCTGCGGCCCCCGTTAAGGCCCCTCAGATCGTCGCTAAGCCCATCGCAGACGAAATCGAGGAAGAGACCACCACTGAGGATTTGATCTACGCCTACCAGGCTATGCGGGCCACATACCGCAAGGCACGGGGTATCACGCAGGTCAAGATCGGTGCCCGTCTGCGCAAGCTGAGTGCTGAACTCAAGGCAGCTAAGGTCAACATGCGCGAAGTGTGAGATAGCTAACAGGTAGGGGCAATGCCAATAAGTCCCCTACCTATGGTGTACGGTAATAACCAGTAAGCCATTCCTACAGAACAGGTAACCGCCATGATGCGCCGTATCCTTGCCCTACTCACCGTCCCCGCTATCCTGGCACTGCTCGCACTGGCCGTGTTCCTGCCCGCTGAGAGCCCTGCTACAGCCCCCGTATTCACTGCCCCTAGTGCTGCCCCTACCTACCCTGCATGTGTGGAGGAGGATGGCTATGGGATGGCACTGTGCATGTGGGATGGGGTACTCAGTGGTGACTGTGCCCCTGCCTATGTAGGTGGCTATGAGGTGAGTGCACTGTGTGTGAACATCCATGCTATGCCTAGCAGTGAGCACGAATACCAGGGTGCAACCATCACCGTGCCTAATGGTGCTGACTTGGTAGGGGAATGCGTACAGGAATGGAACACCATTGACCCTGAGGTTGCTAAGGCTGAGGGATTCACATTGGAGAATTGTTTTAAGGCACAGATCGGAATGTAACAAAGAATGGTAATAGAAATGGCAGGGAAATGGGGTTTGTGAAAAACACTCCTCATTTCCCTGCCATTTTTTTCCAGGCCTGCGACAGCTACTGGGATTTCGTTTGGTAATTCCTACTATTTTAGTAGTGTATGCTTTAAAGGGAAATAGTCTTTTATTCTTACCTTCCCCTCTTTCTCCCCCAATACATAGAGCAGGGTGTTTCTAGGGAAACAAACCAGGAAACAATACTGGAATCTTCCTAGAAACACCTTGGAAATTAACTGTTGTTTCCTGTAAAACTCATAAGGAAACAATCCTATAAAATCCTTCATCCGTCTTTTCTAGAGTCTCATCTTTCACCAACGCAAGCAACTTCTTACTAACCCACGATGAGGAACGAGACTTGAATACTGCTGTCATTTCCTTATGTGTAAACGTATGCTTTCCGTTAGCGTGCCAGTCTATAAGCACACCCATGAATTCTGCATTAGCTCTAGCGGTATCCTCAGGATCGGTATTCAAATTACCCCTAGGCTGAGGCTTACGAGGTTTAATATGCGTAGGCTGATTCTCAGAGAAATCGATATTCTCTAGATCCTCTAACGTAAGAATCTGAGTATTATTAGCAACCGGCCAGTCTTTGGTATCTACTTCATGGTTACGGTTACGACGCATCTGCTGCCATTCTGTCTCACCGTTGTCTACCTTAGCTCGATAATCCATATACGGCTTACCTAAAGCTTCAGCAGTAGGTGTATCCATAGAATCTCTATAGTTAGCACCTTCATCCACACAAGCCTCAAGAAAAGCCTCATCAACCCAGTCAGCTACCAAAGGATGAGCAGCTAAGCGTTGATCAATCCCAGAAGCTTCCAAATAAAAGTAACCAGGAAATCTATCTTGCCATAAATGAGGAGCTGCACCCGACTGTCTAGCATATTCGCTTAAACCAAACTGTGCATCAGACTTGTTCTTAACACCGAAACATAAGTTACCACCAAGATTATATCTTGCTGAAGTGTTGATTCTATCATGAGTAGCGCGCTGTAAACTCAAGACAATACTAATTCCAGCAGAACGAGCAGCCTCCAGCAGAAGAACCAAATCACTAACATTAGCAAACCTAGCAGCTTCTTCAAGATGGAAAATCAAGAAGTTAAGACCACAACCAGGCATCCAATGAGAATAACCCTTAGAAGTAAGATAGTTGGTTCTAGCAGGAATAGCTCTCATCACAGCTTGAATCTGAGCCTCACAACCTTCAACGCTATGTTCAAACCACGCTAAACCAGAAGCTAGAGCACCACCGGTTTGCATACCCTTAGCAGGATCACCGTAAATTACAGAAACATTCTTCCTGCTTAGAACGGTACCATAAATAGCTTGCCAAACTTTTGACTTACCTGTACCAGGCATCCCCATAGTCAAGAAATGCTGAGAAGAGCCACCATCCTTACCAGCAATAAAGAATCTACCTCTAGCTCCGGTATCGTAAGTAGCAAAACCAATCGGAGTCCCGATAGAATCTCCAGGAAACTCAGGACCTTTCCAAGGATTCTTCTCCTGAAAAGGATCTTCATCTAGAATCATAACATCTACCTGGCCTTCGATACCATCATCGGTTTCAGATACATGCACCAGCTTACCAGGCTTACCAGCAATCTGAGCTAACTCTAGTAATTTCTTTTTAAAGTCTTCTACCGTAGTTCCTAAAGAACCTTTTAAACGATACACAGCACCGTTAGATGTACGATAAGACTTCTCTTTAACAATATGAGTCCCAGAACCAAGACCTATAGTAGCGAATACATTCTCACCAGGCTTGTTGTCCTCACCCTCATCAAGGTCACCTCTGTATGCCCATCTACGAATACACCAGGATAAACCTAGAATACCTCCACCATAGAAATAAGCATAGACAGTAGGCATAGAAAACATCCATGCGCCTAGATTCTGCCACACCGCTAGAATAAGCCAGGCGTGAACAAATACTGAAGTCACCGTAGCATGAATAGCTATGTGGTGATGAAATCTATCTCGTGGTCTGAACAGTTTCCACGCTAGCGCTGATAATAGTACAGCACTAGCAATAAGAATCCAAGTAATAATTCTGCTGGAATCACCAGCATCCGCATCGCTCCACATTACTTGAGCATAAACACCCAAGCGAGTAATAGCAGCGACAACAAAAACCAGCCCAGCACCTATCAGCATTGCTATATACGGTAATGCCTTACCGAACAATGCATATTCGTCGTCGTAGCGGGTTACATTAATATTTCTAGTAGTCATGTGCGTCCTCTATCCTAGCACCCCTTTCCTGTAAGGAGCTTAGGAAACATCATAACATACTCTTACTCAATATTCCTAGCAGTAAAGGCCTGAGCACCAATCAGTACCGTAATAACAGCAGACGGTAGGAATCCTAGCAGCACCAGCAGCCACATAAGACTATCTACTGCGGCTTGGAATACACAATAACCCATAGCTATCATCAGCAGGCTAGCGAATACAAAGAAAACTACCATAATTATCTTATTCATCTTAGTTCCAACTCGCGATTAATATACACAATACTCCTAAAACTATAAGCATGAAGCTCCATACCACGCCAAATTCACGGTATGGAGCTTCTTTGCCTGAAAAATATACTGTTAATACAGTTCCTACGATGCTGATTGCAAGGCCGATGAGTCCCACTTATCCTCCAAAACTAGTTTGGTGAACTCATCGACACTATCAACACGCCTACGATTGTCTTTTTGAAGGTTATATGGCCTGTTTACTAGGTAAGATGTGACTCCTGAAGCCTCTAAACGGTCATAATTAACTAAATTATCCTCGATAAACAAGTCAGTTTTTACTGCTGTTTTGTCTTTTGAGATGGTAATGGTGTCAAAAACCAGCTTGTTGTATCCAAACCAGGCACTTGTAGCCTCTGCTGGACACGATTTACGACCAAAAGTACGTGCCGTAACTACATGAATCGTATGTCCAGCAGCTCTTAAATCGAGTAAATTCTGCTTAATAGTAGGCTCATATAAGTCACCGAGCCAATACATCTGCCCTGCATCAACACTTTGATGTAAGTTTTCACCAAAATCTTCAGCAGATTCCCATTCTAGGAACCAATCCCAGGTTTGAGCCTCAATTTCTACATCAAGGCTCATTCCCTTAGACTGGTTTAACCATAGATGATAAGCCTTAGTAAACTTGTACAAGACTCCATCTACGTCAAACCCAATTCTCATTTTTGTACTTTCTTCTTAGCTCTCTGTACGGATTTGTACATCGTACCGTATTGTATGTCCGAGCCTTTAATGTCTCTTGCCCAGGACAAGATTGTACTTATGTCCGTCATGCCATTTTGAATACATGTCTCAGCAATTTTTGCCAAGGACATTGTCCGTTCCCTAGGCAACCAGGGTGGAGTTGTCAACAAGACACCTTCGTACACGATATCATCGATGTCCTGTTCTGTCCTTGACATTAAATCTAAGGACTTGACATCAGGTAGGACAACTTCTGTACTTGTCAATTCTGTCTTGTCTATGTCAATTTCAGGGATGTCTATGATGTCCTGCTGTACTTGAGCTTGTCCGACGAAGATAGCATGTTTGTCCGAGGGCATGTCAAGTTTGTCCGCAGCATCTACCAGGCGTTTCTGCATAGCGACGGACATAAGTTTCCATGTTTGTCTATAGTAGCGTATCCATGTCAACCACCCCACACTTGGCAACCTGTCCACTACTCTACCTGATGTCCGACGCTGTTGTCTAGTAATGAAGGACAGAAGTACCTTCAACATGACACCAGCAATGACAGGAGCAGCGCCGAACATGATCATGCCAACAAGTCCATAATCTGTCAAGTTGGCATGTTGGACATTGATGTACACACTGCCAACAACAAAGACAAATGTCCAGAACTCTGCCCATGCTCCGCTGTCCTGTGTCTTGGCATACTCGATGGACATCATACCAAGAAAAATGGCACCACCATCAAATGCCAAGGACAAACCTGCGGACAAAAGCCAAGGAAGACTAAAACTGTTCGTTGCCAAGTCCATCATCGAGTACCAGGACATTGCCAAGGACACAAGGACAACTAAAGCAAAAAGCAACCAGTGATACCATTTAATCATATGCTGCCCCTCAGTGTGGGTCTTGGATTTGTGTTCCTGCTGCAAAGCCTTCATCGTAGGATTTTTGAAATTCCTCCTCAGCGTATTCTTTAATTTCAGCAATTTGGTCTTCCAATTCTTGAATGCGAGCTTCATACTCATCACGAAGTTCTGCTTGCATAGATCGTTCGCCCTCAGAAAAACCTAAGTTGAAGGATTCATCCAATTCGTCATCTACTTGCTGAGTATGCTGAGCTACGAAATCTTCTAATTTCTCTAAAATAACTTTGCGCTCAAACGAAAATGGCTCTGACGGAAACTCATCCACCAAAGCCATAATCTTATGAGCAGCCTCTAAGGCTGTGCTTATGTTCTATCCAGTTCTCTAATCAATCCAGTAAAGGGACCGTTATAGGTGTATGCACGAGAAGTGCCGTTCCAAGTGTAGTAAATAGTTACTGTATATTCTTTTTCAATACCAGGACCGCAAGTCTCGCAACCACCAAAATCATACACATCAAATTCTTCATCCCATGAAGTAACTTCTACTTCAGAAATGTCTTGAGTGCGTTCGATAAAAACTGCCATAGCATTCTTAATGCTCTGCTCAATAGTCATGAAAGTAGTTTACCCTCCCCCTGGCTGACTGTCAAGGCTTGTATTGCTGCATAGCTGCCAAGCTCATAGGCGCTGAAGATACATTGCTTGTAGCAGGTTTGTCAACAGTAGGTGTATTAACTTGGAATGCTTCACCGATCATAGCAAAAGCCATCTCAAGCCCTCTGATAGTGTCACCAGAAGATAGTTTAGTCTGAAGATCCCAGATAATCTTAATAGCCTTCAGTAGTTGAGCACCGTTGAGCTTAGAAGCTAGGTGCATTCTAACATCTGATGGTGCACCGGTGTAAGTCAAGGTAATTCCAGACTTTACCAGCATAATATCTTTAATAGTTTCTACTACTCTATCAGCAACATCCTCAGCGTTAGCGTAGTAAAGAACACTCTCAAGCTTGGTAATAGCTGCTACAGGTCCACTTAGAGCACTTTCAAGAAGCACAGGACCGTAATCTACTTCACCTTGAAGCTCGTTATATTCATCGATAGTGTGAATATTTCCCTTGTAAATCTGCTCTAGCTGCATGGTAGCTTCTCGATAAGAACCTTCAGAACGCTGAGCGATAAAATTAATTAAGGCAGAATCGATTTCAATCTGCTCTTTTGCAACAATATCTTTTAGCATTTCACGAAGATCAGAAACAGAAGCCCTCTTAAAGTTGTAACGATCACAACGATGCCTAACAGCAGCTTCTAATTTATGAGCTTCAGTAGTACACAAAATAAAGTATACATTCTTACGAGGAAATTCTAACATTTCTTTCAAAGCATCAAAAGCTTCACCGCTGATAGAGTGTACTTCATCGATAATAATTACTCGAACACCAGGCACAGCATAGTTCAAATCTTTCTTAAGATCCCTGATTGCTGCAACAGAACCGTTAGAAGCTCCGTCGATCTCAAGAACTGAAGGGTGCCTTCCCTCACGTACCTCTTGCACCCCCTCAGAATTAAGCTGAGCCGCGATAATACGTGCCATGCTGGTCTTACCTACCCCTGATGGGCCGGTAAATAATAAAACCTGGTAGAGGCTTTGTTTAGCAACCATTGCAGCTAGGATAGTACTGATAGCTCTCTGACCAACAACATCTTTGAATTCATGGGGACGATACTTAAGTGCTAGATTCATCTATTCTCCTAAGACAAGAATAGCTCCTCCGAATTCGGAGGAGCTAAATTTATTAACGCTGTGTTTCTTGAGAACCTTTACCTCGTTTAGGAGGTTTGGTGTTGTCTTTATTTTTAGTTTCTTTTACCTTAGGACCTAAACCTGTGCCGGTAATTCCACCAGGTAATTTAACACCGCACTCATTCGTTTTTAGTCTTTTAACAACCATTACTTACGAACCCAACCCCCAGGAACTTTACGATAAAGCTTTTTTAGCTTGTTTTCCCACTCGTCATCACCGACCGAAACAGGATAGCCAAGGTTATCACAGTTTAATGCGGGACGACCTGTGCCAGGCATGTTAGGAATAACACCTAATTCTTTTATTGTCTTAATTTTATCATCCATGTGCCATCGATCCGAGTCGAACGGATACTAATCTCCCTTGCAGCTACCCTTAGTTTTCCGGTCCTAAGGACTACATGACTAGCGAGGCTTGAACTAGTTTTATAACGAATCACGTCCCTTAAAATTACATCTCTCAGGAGTGCTGCCTAGCTTTATGTGATCTTCCGCGAAAACTAGTAAAATCGGGGCGTGGAATCAGAGGAATTCGAACCCTCATTTCCGGCTTAAAGTCCGGTGTTTTATCCTTTTACGCTTTTACGCTTTTACGCTTTTAAACTATGATCCCATGGTGTCAGACTCATTCCCTATCTGACATGGCAGCCCACCTATACCGCGCTGCTTCTCTTCTCGCACGGATGAACGCGATATCTCAGACCATATCCGCTGTAGGCTTGTTCATTGGAGATATACTCGCCTTACTTATGGTCTAGTTTATATCAGCAGCCATTTCTCTTTCGAGCGGTACTGTGTTGTTATCCCTTAGCTGATGGGTGAAACTAGAAAACCTTACGCTGGCCCACATGGATTCGAACCACGATTCACAGATTCAAAGTCTGCTGTCCTGCCGTTAGACGATGGGTCATTGCTTTGTAACGCTGGCCTACCAGGGGTCGAACCTGGAATCTTCTGATTCAGAGTCAGATATGTTGCCAATTACACTATAAGCCAAGGACAAGTTTTTCACTTCAAGCGTACGACCTAAAGCAGGGATCGTGAGGGCTACTCACACCTTAACCATTAACCCTTTTTGCTAGCGTGCCCTTACCGGGAATCGAACCCGGATCTATCCCTTAGGAGGGGATTATTCGAATCCGTTGAACTATAAAGGCATTTTGGTGTGAGGGAACCTGAACAAGAAGGGGTAATATTGCTGGGGAGGATTATGCCCTTTATTTCAAGGGGACTTCTATGCCCATACAATTTCAACCACATTCGGCCAGTCATCCTAAGTCTAGCGAAGCCCTTGCCCCCTCACATCAACTACTTTACACGATCTGTACTATCTTGTCAACGCTTCTCACAGGCGATTTTGTCTTTATCACCATCACGCTTCTTGTTAGCGTTGTATAGAGCTGCGTCCACCTTAAAATTGGTGACAGGCTTGCTCGAAGCGCTGTGCTTATCTTTAGCACCTTTAAGGCCTACACCATGCTTGTAAACTTTATTCATTTCAACACAATTCTTATACACTTTAGGTGCTGCTTGAGCTACATTTACTACTGAAAGTGAAGCTAGAACGCCCACCATAACTGCTGATACTACTTTTAGCATTCTATCTCCTGATTTTAGTTATAAGGACTTTGTGCGTATGCAGATTTTAGTGCATTTAAACCATCTTGCTTAGGATTCAACGTACCATAATCATCATTCGAGTTAAAGTAGTTGGTCATAACATACTGACTGGTTGTTGATTCCTCATTCAATTTCTTGATTGCTGCCGGAACAGTAATAATATACGCTGCTTGATCTTTAAGGCTTTTAGGTGAGCCCCATTCAGCTATTAAAATGTTCTTTGATTTAGCAACACTACCTAAATCGGCATCAGACCATAGCTTAGTACGTTTAAATACTTCATAAGCAGTCTGACTTGCTGTTCTACGATAGGCGTTCCACTGCAAGAAGTCAAATTTAGCCATAAGATCTTCAGGATGAATTCTTTTCCAAGAATTTCTGTCCCATCCACCCATACCTACGCTAAATGTTACAGTACTTGGTACTGTCTTGCTCTTGATGAAGTCTACCATGTACTTCATGGCACGTACAGCTCTAGCATCAGCCTGCTCCCAAGTGTAATTAGTAGATCCTTCAGTAGTGCCAAATTCATGATCGGTATCTAATTCTGAAGCTAATTGCACATTTATAGGAACATTACCCATATTACGAAGTTGAATAGCTAATTTGTGCAGCATTCCATCTAACTGACCTGTCCACACCTGCTCATAGCCATAAGCCTTAGGGAAGGTAGTTCCAGCACGCTTTTGTATAGTCATATTAGGTGCTGGAACAGTATATCTCACACCTTCTAGGGTCATAGTTTGTGCGCCAGTATTAGTATTACCATAATGCTTCAGCTCGCAAACGTAATTTCCTAGAATACCTCTAGTTCCTAAAGTTTTTAAATAGTCCTTGCCGTTACCTGGAACCATAATCAGTTCAGCAAAAGAATGATACTGCGTAAAAGACTTAATGTTAATTCCAGTAATATCAGAAGTCATATCTGCATTACCAGAAACATAATAGCCACCACGTACTGCTGTGGTAGAGCCTTCAACAACAGAAACCTGCTTTGTTGTTGAATTTCCGTTCTTGTCTTTTACTGTCAAATTTACTTGAATAGTTTTAGTTGCCATAAGCACATCACACTACAAAAAAGTGATTTGGCATCTTAGGATCTTGAGTAATTGTAGCATTAGTAGCTGTTGCTGAATAAGTTAAAGGATCTGTCTGAAGAACTTCTACTGTTTTAACAGCCTCTTCGTTACCTGATGCGTCTTTAACCATAACAACAATAGAAATTACTTCGTTATCAGCATCGAATGCTTCGATAAACAGTTCTGCTGCTTCGCCAGGAAGCTTGTACCCACGATCGTTAGCGTACTTTACAGTAACATTGTTAATTACTGGATTAGACATAAAAATACCTCCAATATAGACCTTATGTTACTTATATCGGTCTATATTGGAGGTGTAAGTTCACCAAATTTCCCAAAGTGCTGAATGTCGGTGCTGATAAGTCTTCACATCATAATCTTCAAGGTCTTCACCAGAAAGTTTTAGCAGATCATGCTTAGTCTTACGCCAATTTGCACGCATACGACCTTCAAACTCTAAGCGATAGTTCTGTCCACGTCGAGGACGAGAGTAAAATCCCCCATTATAAGCATAGTAATTAACGTTATATCCGCAACATCCTTGACGCTGCCAATAAAACGGCTCATCAAAAGGAGCCGCATCAATATCACAGATACCACTTTCGTGGTTGTGATACTCAATACCAAGCGCAGGATTTTTACGAATCTTCACCCAGGCAGGATGAGTTTTAAAAGTTTTAGACATGAATTCCTTCCATGTACGCAACTTACGTACTTACCTGTCACCCATTTTTACTCCTGTTTTTATCGATAGCTTCACAACGCTTAGTGCAGTAAACTTGCTTAATCATCCAGGTAGTAAATTCACCTGAGCACAAAACATTCTTGCATTTTCTAATATATTTGTTTTCTTCCATGATTACAACTCGATGTTATGCTTGTCAATCAATGCCCCAAGTTGTCTAGCTTGACGACGATAATCTGTCAAACTTGCTCCTCGATTCATCGGTCCTTTACCATTTCCTGCCCAACCCCAATGATAAAATTGAGATCTTAACATGGATTTGGCTCCATGAGCATGTGCCCCTAAAAGTCCTTCAAAACTTGAACGAGACTTTGAAGCTTGGGATGCGAAAGCAATAGCCCACATAACAGAATCATTAATCAGAGGAAAAGCTTTAGTAAACTCACGCTTAACACTGGCTGCGTTTACTTTATAAGTAGAACCTAAAGTATCAAGAACTTCCATTTTGAAGCTCATCAGACGAGGCTTTTTATCTGTATCAGATAATCTACGAAAGTCCATAGCTTCACTCTGACGTTCTTGTGAGTTTCCTCTACGGATAAACTCGTATTCTGCAAATTCTTCAGGACTACGCACGTACATTTTACGCAGTCTTGTCCAATGACCCTTACCGATGTAAGGGTCAAGATTCAATTCGCTCATAGGAATTTCGTTATAAACAAATCTTTTTACACCATCTACGTCTTCAAGCGAGCCTTCTTGCTTATACGGACGAATGTTGCTGAGTGCGGTAGGCCATTCTGCTACAATTCTTAATACATAAGCATCGATGGTATCAGTTTTAACCCAACCAAACCGGTTTCTCCAACGATAAGTAAGCCTGTTGGCAGTACCATACCACTGATGACCGTTAGCGATAGCTAAATCAAACACAGCTTTACGTTCTGTGAGGTTATAACTTTCAAAAGTAGATTCACCAATAAGCACCGTTGGCTTATCTAACGAATTAATTAATTCTCGTAATGTAGGTACTGTAAAAGTATCAGGTTCGTTATTACGCAGACATGTTACTTTGGTACGATCCCAATCAAAATAAATGAAATCATATCCTTGCGGCTTTCTTAACAATATAACCTCATAAATTAAATGGCAGAGCCGGGGAAGATTATGCCCTTTATTTCAAGGGGACTTTAATGCCCGTACTCTGCCAAAATCAACAAACTAAAATGCTAAGTTTGGGGAGGAAAATGCCCTTTATCTCAAGGGGATACTGATGCCCATAACTTAGCACGTTAAAGAAATTGCTGGGGAAGCTAATGCCCTTTATTTCAAGGGGATACTGATGCCCATACAATTTCAAGAGCCTCCTAGACGACTTGAACGCCTTACTCGTGTTTACAAGACACGTGCTTTGCCAGTTAAGCTAAGGAGGCAAGTGTAAGTAAGAGAAGAAGACCGCAGTTAAGGCTCAAAACCTATTCCCAAGGCTGCCCTGCCAAACAGCATCTTACTTACATGCGTGCTCGACATTTAAGATTGTGCCAGCTAAAGAGAATTTCTACTTCAGGACCGCGAATCCTGATAGTATCTCACCGTGCGGTAATTAAGTTGCACTGACTTTCACAGCTTGAGGGGCCTCTACGGCTTACACCTCAACTCGCTTACGTTCTATACTGTACCACGCTGACTTATTTGATGCAAGTCTCTTTCTTGTCTTTGTTTTTCAGCAGCATACTTAGGGATTCTACGAGGATTCTTCGTGTTGTGTATGTAGTTATACACAACCTTATGCTTTTTAATATAGTACTCTTCGATCAAATTCAAAATAAAATTAGGGCACTTACCTTGCCATACTATCCTAATTTCAGGATAAAGATCTGACCATGGTTGACGAAGTTGTCTTGGATCATAGCCCATATGTTGATTGTTACGAGCTTCTAATTCTTGTCTGGTCTGTCCGACATAAGCCCAATGTTCACGCAATTCTGTTATAGGATCAAGGCAAGAGTAAGCATAGACAATAGCTGGCCTAAACCATATATACTTCCATAAGAAATTTCTTATGGGTTTAGGCAAATCTTTTATTTTCATCTATGCTTACTCTCTATTTATGCAGTTCAACGAATAGGACATGCTCCCGTAGCACATTCCTCATCGGTAGAATCTTCTACCAATTTAAGTCCAGCTAGACTCTCATACTGTGCTCTAGAGAGTCTAGTATAAGGTGCCTGTGCACGAGTTCCATCCATCATTATAGTAGTTCCTTTTAGTTTTGACAAGAACTTAGCAATAATACTCATTGTTTCTTCTACAGTGTACTTACCTTCAGGAATATTAGCAGTGTAAGAAACAGCGTTATCAACATAATTGCTTTGATACATTTCCTGGAATGCCAACATATCTTCTAGAGAAAGCTCGTCTTGAGACTCTACAATCTCATCAGCATTGTAACCTAGATCTTCCACTTCCTGAACGAGCTTTTCCTTTACAAGATATTTAATAACTTTAGTGTTAGCTGCATAAATAGAATCTTCTACATCATAGCCTGCATCGATATGTTCTTGGATCTTCTCAGCATGGTTGATAGTAGAAAATTGAATACGTCGCTCATAGTATTTAGCATAAACTGTCTGAGCACCTTCGGTAACACCAGGTAGCTTAGCAATACTTCCTGTAGGTGCCATTGTAGTATTCTTTACTGGAGCTGGAACCCTAAGTTGGAAAGCATAATCCATAGATTCATTCTTTACTACAGTATAAAGCTGACGTAGTAAGTTAGGATAGAAATTACCCTTAGGTGCTTGGCTATACTTAATACCAAGCTTATTCAAAAATCCTGCTACACCAAAATGCCCAACTCCAATTCGACGATTGGAATTAACCATAGCTTGCTGCTTAGGATCAGCTTTATCACCAAAAGAAGCTCGAATAAGGAATCGAGTCATAAGCTGATGAGCTTGAACCATTCCATCAAAATCCCAACCTGGGTTATCTACGGTTGGAGCAAAAGCATCCATGTTGACATGACCTAAAATACAGGCTTCCCATTCCTGAAGTGTAATTTCACCGCAAGGATTGGTACATACTACTTCAGCAATTTCTCCATGCTGAGATAGAGAGTAATTCCAGAAACCAGGCTCACCATCACGAAGCATTCCGGTTACAGCAGCCTTATATACCTGATAGGCACCGCTTACAGGTAAATTATTTTCAGTTTGAATCATATCTTGTTCAAGATTAGAAATAAACTTGTCATCAATAACTACAGAAATGTTTGTAGTCCAGTGCTTACCAGTATTTTGCTTGCAGTTGATAAATTCCATAATGTATGGATCATCCCAAGCAACCATAGACATTCTAGCAGAACGACGATTTCCACCTGAAACTACACAACAAGCCATACTATGATCGATTTCCATCATATCGATAGGGTTAAGCTTTTCTTGCTGTGCGGCTCGCTTATTGATGATTTCAGAAATTTCCTGCAACATAATAGCTAGCGGAAGTGGACCTGAAGCTGTCCCACCAAATGAGACTAGGGGTCTTCCTTCTTCACGAACGCCGGTTACATTGTACACACGATCATAATGCTTTACATCATCGATAAAGTATGTGTTGATTAAATCACACATTCCTTCAGACCAGCCTTCACGGCTGTCTCCTACCTGAAATGCTCCTGCCCATTCGTGAGAGAAGTCTGTAGAAATAACACCAGCATCCTTCATCTTCTGATAATCAGGATGACTAGGATCACAAACAATATGAACTTTCAATTCACGCTTAGGTGCATCGTAACGATCGATGTATTTGCTGGAATAGTTAGTTCCTACTCCTCCACCTTCCATCAAACGCATAAAAGTAAAGTCGAAATGATCTGTGATTTTCTCGTTCCAGTGGCTCACGTGGCAGTTGAATAAAAACTGGCGTCCTTGGACTCCTGAGGCCCATAGATGGCGTCCTCCTGGAATGATCTGGAAGTTATCCATCATGCTCTTAAGCATGTCGTATTCTAACTTAACTGTATTGTTCCAAGTATCAGGAGTACCATACACCAAACCAAGATTACCTTTAATTACACGGTCAGTAGTTTCATACCAAGTTTCTTTTGTGCCATCTGGCTGAGTCCTTGAATACGATCTTTCAAATACGATTTGTCCAGAAGGACCCCAGTTAGGCTCAGTCATATGAAACTCCCTTATAGATAGAAGAAGACCCCAGCAGAATTCTGCTGAGGCCAACGTTTCTTGTTGCGTTGTTACTTTAGAATCGGATCATGACACGAGCGTTCAGCGTCAAATCCAAGCATGTGAGATAGAGAATATAAAAGCTCAGAGTGCCCTAGAGAAGCGATTAAACATCGCCGCCCATTCACAGTTTCTCTGAGCTAGTTATTCCTGGTCGCGGCGCTCTATTCCCACCAGGTTTCGGTTAGATGGCCCATGAGCAGTTGTCCATCAATAGCTTATCCGAAAGCGTTTAAAAGAAATTGCTGGGGAAGATTATGCCCTTTATTTCAAGGGGACTGTAATGCCCATACAATTTCTTTGTGGTCTCTACAGGACTCGAACCTGTGCACTTCGGGCTTCAACCGAATGCTCTACCAACTAAGCTAAGAGACCTTGGAGCGGGAGGTATCTTAATAGTTTTGCCTGTTCAGATTTACCTATCACACATAGGTTCTAGAATACGTGCGCTTACTTCCATCGTTATTAGTTCTACACTACCCGCGTCTCCGTACATGGATTCGAACCATGGACCTTCTCGTTATCAGCGAGCTGCCCCTACCAGACTGGGCCATACGGAGATGAATGAAATTGCTGGGGAAGATTATGCCCTTTATTTCAAGGGGACTTTAATGCCCATACAATTTCAAGCTCGGATAGCTGGGATCGAACCAGCGGGGAACGTGATTAACAGTCACGCACAACTACCAACAGTTGCCCTATCCGAATGATGTAAGAGGCGTACCCAATATCGTTTAAGTTCTAGCATCATTTCTTCCGCTGAACCCTCTCACTGCTATGTACTCTACACGTCATACCTAAATGTGTCAACCCCTTCGCTAACTCAATTCAGCGATATCGGGCTACCTCAGTATCCTTGGTGTTCCGTACATGTACAACTATATCATCGACAACCTAAGCTGTCAACTCAATTGCTTCAACGGTCTATCATCTGCTTTACAACAAGCACAAACATAAAGTTTTTCAGATTTGCAAGTGCAGCCGCAAGTTAAACAACCACCTTTATTATGTTTACATTTGCAATTCTTGCAGGGCTTACCAAATTTTGACTTCATTTAATATTACTTCCATGTGTAGGACATTTTCCTGCGGCATTTAATGGATTACCGCAAGGTGCCGTATTATTACCTTCCCTTACGGGTTTCTGACATTGTGGTCGTCTGCCCGTATTAGGACGGCTATCATGATATGGTTCTTTGTTAGGCCTAGGATCGTGTCGTGGCATTACTTAATATCCTTGCCATGATCAGGACATGTACCATCCGGGTTTAATACATTACCACAGAAAATCTTTCTAATACCTACCATGTGAATAAATTTTCTACATCTATTCTTGTAAGGAACAATAGGCATTAATCAATCCTTAAACTTTGTTGAACATCTTGTGAAATTGTGTATTATCCATGCCTTCGATTTCACCATCTTCGTATACAACAACCCATACACCAGGGTCAAATTCATCGAATTCAGTCTTAAGCATGTAATAACCATCGTGACTTAAATTAATGTTAGAGCTAGCGTAGTAAAATGGTTCAATGTACTCAGGATAAACACAAGGCTCACCATCAATATCTTCAGGAATCAAACCTCGAAGAAGGTCTTTCATTTCATCAAGATTATCTTCACGCCATTGAGCTGCGTGAACAGTTTGCTTAGCTACATATTCAAAACTCATACAACCGCCTTATTAGGAATTTTACCTAAATATCGAGTAACAGACTTGAACGCTGACGTACCTTTATGTAAGGTTAGTTTCTTTTCACGAAAATATATTGATTCATCAGCTCGCAGGCGCCAGAGCTGAATTTGAATCTTACCTTCACTGATTTTAGTAATTTCAGCAAGATTCATGCCTGTGAGAGTACTGGTGCTAGAATATACAATCAGATCACCCACCGATAATGAGTTTCCGAGCCAGTCTATCACGAGCGTAATTCCTTTGCAGCTTTATCGATTTCTTCTTTGGTAGGGGGTTTTTCTATTCTACTAATAAGTAATTGCTTATGCGTAGCACTAATATGTGGATGCTCTTCAATTGCTTTGATAATATCATCGATAAACCTAGCCATTAGAATGCCCCATAGTTGACCTGGAAGCAAGCCAGACCAAGTGCTCGCCACATCTTAACAACTTGATCACGATCATCCAGCACATACTGAACATTGTACTTACCACGAATATGGTTGCTGAACAGTTCGTACTTTACCAGATCATCCTTACGGTTGTCACCTTCAGCGCGCATGAACAGATCAAAGTCACTAACCTTTCGCAGGTTGGTAACAAGCCAATCACGAGTAATTGACTCACACGATCCATCGCGACCTGACATAACAACAATGTGACTACCAGCTTGATAAGCTGCACTAACAGCATCAATAACTGCTTGTACTGGGGTATCTTCGCCAACACGATGCCAATCATAAGGTGAACGGTCTGCCATTTTAGCAAGAGTACCATCGATATCTACCAAAATAGCAGGAGGCAGATTTGCACCTTGCTCAACAGGAATAATATTCCAAGAAGCTTCCAGTTCCTTAGAAACATCTACCGGCTGAATCTTACCTTTCCTAAGGAAGCGCTTAGCAATAGATCGAATAATGTCCTCACCAAGAAACTCGGGTCCTCTTCGATATGCATCTCTGGCTACACAAATATCCACATCCACATTAAATTCAACAGTTTCAAATTTCATGTTGTGCTTTGCTGCAAACTTAGCCCAATTTCGAACATACTCAGCTTTAAGATTCATGTCTGAGATAATAATGTCTTTACCTGCAAGAGCAGCAGCTTCAGCCATACTAAATTGAACTTTAGTAATGACCTCTTCTCGCTCACCGTTAGGTACGCGAGTGTTGAAAAGCATGTCACGAAGAAGATCTCGCTCAAGACGAATAACATCATTAGCAGAGTGCTCAAGGATCTTACGGGCAAATGAAGACTTCCCAGATCCAGGAAGGCCGCGAGTTACAATAAGTTTTTGTGTCATGTGAACTACCTTATCAAAGAGGGCTTTTGTAGTCAACTCGTGTCCGATATGGATCTAAATGGTTGCATATTGGGAGGTTAAAATGGCTACTAGCGATAACACGATTTCTGTAGCGACAATCATCTGGAACTACCTTAAAAGTCAATCTATGACTAATTTGCAGTTTGAAATGGGTATGGCCGCTATTCCGTCTTTGCTTTTGAACAGTTCAGCTACTCTGACTGTTCCTCTATCTGGTACATTTCCAGATACTAATTATGCTGTAAAGAGTTTAGCTATTGCGGGGACCGCAGTACTTTCTACTTTACAAGTTACTTCTGTAACAAAGTCCGTTAACTCGCTGTCTATTACAGTAAAAGCTAACGGACTTGCCACAGTAGCGGGTGTTCTTATTGTCAATGCATATAGAAATGCTTAATGTTTAACATTTCTACGATTAAGTTCTGCGTCTACTGCTAGGGCAAACCATAATGTTGTTTGCCCTGACTCAGAAGGTGGAGCAGCACCTTTCGGTCCTACTGCATTAAAACTTCCGTCTTCTAGCGACGTAGAAACTTTATCAAGACCCTTTTTAAGATTGTTCCACGTTTTGAGCAGTGTTGCAGTTGTCGTATTGGTAAAGTTCATGTCTCACCTTCATCAACCAAGCTTCAACAGGCTCGGAGTTAGGGTTTTCAGGCAATACTGATTTGGTGTTGTTAAACTTATTTTCGTATTCTGCAAGTTTAGCCTTGGCTACATTAAAGTCTTTTTGAACTCCGACTTGCTCGCCAAAACTAACATACATTTCAGGATCTTGCAACCTAACAGAATAAGCACCTGTAGAATACAGCTCAAAGCCTTGGTGTAACAGTCTAAACATATGCCTAGCATGTTTGGCAGGTCTTGCTATTTCAGCTTTACGATCCATAAGCTTACCAAGTTGAGAAGTTGCGTAACCAAAATATGCATTACGAACATAAGACTCAGATAAGAAGTTAAATCTCAGATTTAAAAGTTCTGTACCTAGTTCTGTCCTGAGGTTGTAATGTTCAAGCCACAGCAAATCTAGGATGGTAGGATTGCACTTCAAGGCTAGCCTACAGTACTTGCCTGCTTCATGATACCAGGTGTCAGGATTTTTAAATTGAAAAGATTCTTGAACAGTACCTAAACCATGAAACATCTGGGTAGGTGCAGCATAGATTCCACCATAATCACGGTCTGAATCTTGATTGTTAAGGCCAAAGGCCGTGGAGCCAACCATGCCTTTCAGCAATAGGTTGGCTCCAGGGTTAAGCTTCATTCTAATCTACTTTCTTGGCTTTTACAATTTCTTTAACGTTATGAAAAGTAGCAGCTACAATTTCCATAGCATCACCTTCACACGTAGCTTGAACTTCTGTTGAAGTTGTTGCTTTATCGTTACCAATTCGCATAGTAACTCGATAAGTATTAATCTGCATCGTTAGATACCTTTACTGGTGAATAATCATGGGCGGGCTTGTAAATTTGAAGCCATTTTTCATGTATAGGTCTGCTATCCCACAGATTGAACAATGCCCAAGAATATGAGTATTGCTTAGCTAGTTCAGCAAAATCTTTTTTGGTGGCATTATCTGCCAAACAATCATCTACTATGTGATAAAAAGTCTGAAAACTAAGCTCAACAGCATCTCGAACTTTTTCTCGAATATCCTTTTGAACACCACGCACAAAGCCATGGAATTCATCAGGTACCTGTTCAAGAAGCTCATCAAAAGTACCTTCTACCATTGCCGCCCAAACTGAACGTGCATTTAGGCCGGTAACAATACGATGAAGTTTGATATAGTCTTCCTGCTTAATCTTAACCCTAAAACCTTCAATAAATGCATTTACTACAAATCCTTCCTTACCAGGACGAGGAGGAGCAGCTAACGCTTCACCAAAAGTCAAGTAAGGAAAAGACTCAGCCTTAGGTCCAGGCCAACCCCAATCGATTGAACCTGCATCCCAGTTATCACCGGTAACAATATCTACCGAACCCAGCAGAACCAGATCATCCATGTCACCGTAATTACAAACAATACGGTTCTCAGGATAGATAATTTCAAACAGAAGAGTCAAACCCTGTGGAGGAATGTAATCTGCATACTTAGTGCGAAGAATTTCTGTTGCATGAACAGCTTGAGCTGAAGTAAAGCTACCACGAGTAGCAATAGCGTACTTACCAGTCATCTTCTCACGGTACATAATACCTAGTGAGCCATCCATTTTGTCAGAAACAACTACCTCAGTATCCAACGAAATTTCAGGGCAACCAGTTTGACCGTAGTTAAAAAACTTAGAAAAAGGTCGCGCAATAATATTGCAGAAAGGACCAATAATAAGTCCACGACAGTTTAGAGTAACGTTGTTCCAGCGATTGTCGAATGCAGCCTTTTCTGTGTAGTTAAGAATCCACATTTCATTGTCGTCAGGATGCTCGTTACAGCGAACAAACCCTGCATTGATTTCTCTGTCCAGCTCAGCCTCAGTAAACAGGCCACCATACTCACTCATAATACTAATCCTTACTTGGCAATTTGCGTTCCAAGCACTACCCAAGAAAGATTATCTCCCCTAAGAGTTACTTTATCTGAATGCCTACGATCGTCTTGACCTGGGTCAATATTTACTATTGAAGACCCTATCACAACAAAATCAAATCTCCAAATGCCATCTTCATCATGACGCCCGCGTAGAAGACTACCATCTGAGATAGCTAAAACAAAGCTTGGCTCATCAACTAAATAATAATTAAACTCTTCAGCACCAAATTCTGATGATTCAATTTCAATAAGATCATCGCTGGCACCATAAATTACAAGCTCACTCACGAGAAAAATCCTTCGGCTCTTTGAACAGCGACATTACAGAGGGTAGTATATCCATTTTCACAGTAGGAACATGCGTGTAATCATACCAGGCTGCTAGACCTAGCAACAACAGACCTACCGGAAATACAGTAACAAAGTAAAGTATAAGTTCCATGCCATGAGTCTAACACAGGTTGTCACCTGCTGCAACTGGCACATCAGATAGATAATTCAATAGTAGTTAGTGCCGATGTGAATAATGAACAGAGGAGGAAACATGAAAGACACACTTTACACAGGACTTGCCATGGGTGGACCCATGGAAGGTA
>C688J18823_10000237_pt1 | contig 31443 bp, 36 predicted proteins | sample HopSoiMetagenom1_FD_18823 | JGI IMG/M metagenome (IMG submission 18823) | reverse complement strand
TCCAATTGCCCCGAGAGGCGTTCTTCGGAGACGCGGAGGCGGTGCCGGCCGAGAAGGCCAGCGGACGGATCTCCGCCGAGCAGATCACTCCGTACCCGCCGGGCATACCTGCGGTCGTGCCCGGCGAGCGGCTCAACGACGCGGTGATCGACTACCTGCGCTCCGGCCTCGATGCCGGAATGAACGTGCCGGACGCAGCGGACACGTCACTGAAGACTTTCAAAGTCGTAGTTACCTGATACCCCTGGTTTCGTCTGGGGACATTCTGGCAACATTACTCAGGAGTCAGTTCGGTCCGACGACACTCAGCAGTGGGGATGACAATGGGGTTTTCACACAGGTCAGAGTCGGTTTCGGTAGTCGCCCAGGGGAGCGAAGGCGGCGGTGCGGCGCTCGACCAGGTAATCGGAATGTCGGTGGCCGCGTTGGTGGTCACCGCGGGACTCCTGTGGATCGGCTACCTGCACCGGCAGCGCCGTATCACCTGGCTGAACAACCTCGCCGAATGGGCGGGACGCAAATTCAAACGACCACCGTGGGTGGCATTGCCGATGGCATTGTTCATCGCGACCCTGATCTGCGCCCTGTTCGGGTTCATCTGGGACGTCAGCCTGCACATCGGCAAGGGCCGTGACCCCGGCCCGCTGGCCAACCCGGCACACTACTTCATCCTGTTCGGATTGTTCCTGCTGTTCGTCGCCGGCTGCATGGCATGCGTGCTGCCCTACGAGAAGCCCGGCGCATCGGCGGTGCGGATCACCCGCACCTGGTACGCGCCCGTCGGTGGGATCCTGATGGCCGGGTGTGGCCTCTACGCGCTGATGGGCTTTCCACTCGACGACATCTGGCACCGCATCTTCGGCCAGGACGTCACCCTGTGGGGACCCACTCACCTGATGATGATCGGCGGTGCGGGCTTCGCCACCCTGTCGGCGATCATGCTCAACCATGAGGGCCTCAAGGCGATGGGCGATGACGCGCCGACCGGCGGCATCGGCATCAAGTTCGTTCAGTACCTCGGCTTCGGCGGCATCCTTATCGGCCTTTCGGTGTTCCAGATCGAATTCGATTTCGGCGTACCGCAATTCCGCCAGGTGTTTCAGCCAATGCTTATCGCGGCAGCGGCTGCCTTCGGTCTCGTCGCGGCCCGCATGATGCTGGGGCGGGGTGCGGCGGTCATCGCGGCGCTGATCGCAATCGGGCTACGCGGCCTGGTGGCGCTGATTGTCGGCCCGATCCTCGGCGCGCCGATCAACTGGTTCGCCCTCTACCTTGGGCCTGCGGTCGTCGTCGAGCTGATCGGCCTGACGCCACTTATCAAGCGGCCCATCATCTTTGGACTCGCCAGCGGGCTCGGTGTCAGCACCGTCGGCCTGTGGTTGGAGTCGTTGTGGGTCGACGCGGTCTACCACTATCCATGGCCGACCAGCATCTGGCCCGAGGCGCTGGCCATGGCGATCCCCGTCGCCATCCTCACGGGCGCGTGCGGTGCCCTGTTCGGCATGGTGCTCACCTCGCAGCCGCTGCCGTCGCGCGCGATCAGCATCGGCCTAGTTGTGCTGACGGTGCTGGTGGTCGGTGGTGCCACGGCCAACGGCCTGCGCTATGACGTCCCGCCGAACGTCACGGCAACGGTCGCGCTCACCGACGTCCCAGGCACTGCCTCTGGACAGCGGATGGTGAACGCCGACGTGCAGATCAACCCGCCGAACTTCGTCAGCGACAACCCGAATTGGGTGTCGATCCTCGGGTGGCAGGGTCATCTGCAGAACCAGCGCGGGCAGGTCGTCGTCAATCTCGAGAAGGTGGGCCCTGGTCACTACCGCACCACCACGCCCGTCCCGGTGTGGGGTACTTGGAAGACGCTACTGCGCCTGCATGACGGCAACACGTTGACCGCAGCGCCGATTTACCTCGCCGGCGACCCGGGCATCGGGGCACCGGAGGTTCCCGCGCAGGCGTCGTTCACGCGACCGTTCGTTGCCGAGATCACGATCCTGCAGCGGGAGCGCAACCCCGATACACCAACGGTGCTGTGGACGATCGGCGGCCTGGTGGTCCTGTTCTGCACGCTGGTCCTCATCGGCGGCCTCAGTTGGGGCGCCGGGCGGATCAACCGGAGTGAGGCCGCGGGCAGCAGGACCGAACTCCAGCCCACGGCGCAGGCGTGATGGGACAGCCCCACGTCGAGATAGTGGCCCACCACGGGCTGCTACTGGCGATCCCGGCATTCGCCCCGGCGATAGCTGTTGCGGGCGTGGTGATCTACATCGCGATGCGTGACCGCCGAAAACCGGACACAACTCACAGTGAGAACTCAGACGGGTCAGGCCAAGATGGTTCACCGTGACAAAAACAAAGACCCTCATGGTGTTGGCCGCTGCCGCAGTGCTCGCCGCGGGATGTGGCGGATCCGACGGTGGCGGAACCGCGACATCGAGTAGTCAACCGTCAACCGTCAGCCCGTCGGACATGTCGAACGACCAGGCGCCGCCGTCGCGGCTCGTCATCGACGTCACGATCAAGGGCGGCAACGTGACCCCCAGCAACGAGCAGCTGCGGGCGGCCGCCAACGAGCAGATCATCATCAAGGTCAGCAGCGACGTCGACGACGAGCTGCACGTGCACTCGACACCGGACCACACGTTCAAGGTGGAGCCGAAGTCCGGGCAGTCGTTCCAGTTCACCGTCGGTGTGCCGGGCAAGGTGGACGTCGAATTGCACAAGGCGAACAAGATCATCGCGACGATCGCTGTGCAGTGACGCCGGATCGGTCCGTTGCCGTACTGGCCCATGGCCTTGGCGGCTCGACCGATCTGCCGATCCCGCTCAGCTATGCGCTGATCGGCGCGGCGTGGGCGTTGACGTTCACGTTCGCGGTCGTCGCGCTCGCCTGGCGGCGGCCGCGATTCGACCCGGACAAACCAGGACGTCCGCTGCCAGGCTTGGTGACAACACTGGTCGACGCGACCGCGACCCGCTGGACCGTCGCGATCGCGGCGCTGTTGTTGGCGGTGTGGGTGGCGATCGCCGCGTTCGTCGGCCCGCAGGATGCCGACAATCCGCTGCCCGGCGTTTTCTACGTGTTGTTGTGGGTCGGGCTGGTAGCCGTGTCGCTGGCCGTCGGGCCGGTGTGGCGCGCGATCTCACCCGTGCGCACCGTGCACCGACTCCTGGGCAGGCGGTCGCTGGGATTGCGCTATCCGGAAAGGGCGGGTTACTGGCCTGGGGCCGTTGGACTGTTCGCCTTCGTGTGGCTCGAGCTCGCCAGCCCAGACCCGGGATCCCTTGGCGCGATCAAGCTTTGGCTGCTCGTTTATCTCGCGGTCACATTGACCGGCGCCTTGTGCTGCGGTGAACGTTGGTGCGCCCGCGCCGATCCGTTCGAGGTGTACAGCATGGTGGCGTCCCGGCTATCGGCCCTGCGCCGCAACCGCGATGGCCGCATCGTGATTGGCAACCCGTTCGATCACCTGCCGTCGCTGCCGGTGCGCGCCGGCAGCGTCGCGGTGCTGGCGGTACTTCTGGGATCGACTGCGTTCGACAGCTTCTCGGCGCGGCCACAGTGGCGCGGCTTCGTCGACGACCACACGCACTCGGCCGCGACGGCGACGCTGCTGCGGACCGCAGGGCTGCTGGTGTTCGCCGGGGTGGTCGCGGGCACGTTCTGGCTCGCGGCGCGCACCACCGGCGGTGTCGACCGGCAGCGTCGCCGCGAATTGCCCGGCCTGATGGCGCATTCGCTGATCCCGATCGTGATCGGCTACGTGTTCGCCCATTACCTGACGTATCTCGTCGAACGTGGGCAGCAGACGATCTTCCTGCTGTTCGGCCTCGGTGACGCCCAGGTGCACTACGTGCTGTCCATGCATCCGTCGGTGTTGGCCAGCAGCAAGGTGGGATGTGTGGTGGCCGGACACATCGCGGCTGTGGTCGCGGCGCACGACAGGGCACTGCGGCTGCTGCCGGCCGGTCATCAGCTGACCGGGCAGCTGGCGATGATGCTGGTGATGGTCGGCTACACGTTTACCGGGCTCTATCTGTTGTTCGGGGGATAGCCGCCGATTTTTTGACGGTAGGGTTAGCACGTGCCGGGCAGTGACTACCTGGAGCAGGCGTTGGCCGGTGGTTCGCCGCAACGCGTGGGCTGGTTCCGCTTCTACTTCGCCGATGAGCGCTGGGAGTGGTCGGAGCAGGTGCAGCTGATGCACGGCTACGAACCGGGGACGGTGACACCGACGACCGAGTTGGTGTTGTCGCACAAGCATCCCGACGACTACCAGCAGGTCGCGGCCACGCTCGACGAGATGCGCCGAAGTCACCGGACGTTCTCCACCCGGCATCGGATCATCGACACGAAGGGCGGGGTGCATTCGGTCGTGGTCATCGGCGATCAGCTGTATGACGAGCGCGGCGAACTGGTCGGCACGCACGGCTTCTACGTGGACGTGACGCCATCGGATGAGTTCACCGAGGAGCTGGTGTCCGCAGCCGTCGCGGAAATCGCCGAGAACCGCGCTGCCATCGAGCAGGCCAAAGGCATGATCATGTTGATCTACCGGGTCAGCGCCGACGCCGCATTCGAGCTGTTGAAGTGGCGCTCGCAGGAGACCAACATCAAGCTGCGCATCCTGGCCGAGCAGGTGCTGGCCGACTTCGCGGGGCTGGCCTACGAGGAGACGCTGCCCCCGCGGGCGACCTTCGACCACCTACTGCTGACCGCCCATCAACGGGTCGACGCGGCAGGACCCGGCTCCTAACGTTAGAGGCATGCGGGCGCTCATCATCGTCGACGTTCAGAACGACTTCTGTGAGGGCGGGTCCCTGGGGATTACCGGTGGCTCCGCAGTGGTCCGCGAAATCAATGAGTATGTCGCGGCCCATCGCGATTACGCCCACGTGGTCGCCACCAAGGACTACCACATCGATCCGGGCGAACATTTCTCCGAAGACCCCGACTACCGGGTGTCATGGCCGCGGCACTGCGAGGTCGGCACCTTGGGTGTCGATTTTCACCCGGATTTCGACGACAGCGCCGTCGAAGCGGTGTTCATGAAGGGCCACTACTCCGCCGCCTACAGCGCGTTCGAAGCCGTCGACGACACCGGCAAGCCGTTGCCCGACTGGCTGCGGCAGCGCGGCGTTGACGAGATCGACATCGCCGGATTAGCCACCGACTATTGCGTGCAGGCGACCGCCACCGACGCCGTCAACGCCGGTTTTTCAGCACGGGTCCTGCTGGACTTGACCGCCGGCGTCGCGCCGGAAACTACCGCCAAAGCCGTCGAGGACATGCGCGCGGCCGGCGTCGACCTTGTCTAGGCGACCGAATCACGCAGTGCGACCAGACGATTCACTGACGTGACCAGACGGGAGCACTTGGTTCCCTTCTGGCTGGCTGGTGTTCCTAGGTACCCCAGACCAGGCGGTCCTGCACCGCGTCGTTGTAGACGACGCTGGTGGGTTGTGCCCCGGTCACATCGAAGTAGACCTTCCCGGAGGACTCTGCGCCCTGTGGCAGCGGCGTTCCGCTAACGCCCTCTGGTGCCAAAGCCTGGTAGAGCGCCCGATAATTCTGGCCGTTGTCGGCCCGAGCGTTGAAGAACGGGATTGCCGGCGTCACAGTGCCTTGCACTGCATCCACGGTGGTGGTGGTCTCCCACAGCGTTCCGGCCACCGGGAAGTTGACCACGTCGTCGCGCGGCCGAAGGTTGCTAGACCGTATAGGCGGTGACCATCGGGCCGGCATTGAGACTCTGGGTGGCGCCGAATTGCGCGATAGCGGGCGCGGCCGATGCGGTTGTTGCTCCGCCGATCGCGACGACTCCGACGATGGCCGCTGGTGCGAGAGTCCTGGTTGTCTTCGTGTTGATTCGCATATTTGTTCCCCGCAACATTTCGAGTGGGCTGCATCTTGCATGTGAGCGCGCGTGAAAACAGGACGCGGTCAGTAGGTTATCGCCAAATTCGTAGCTCCTAAAACTTCTTCTCGAGAGCTATCACGACCCCACCGAATGCGCCATTTCAAGTGCGCTCCTTCGGTTTTCGGTGATCCGCAGCGTGAGCAGGCCGAAGATCGCCACACAGAGCAGCGGGCTGCCGAACAGCACGGTTGCTATGACAACGTCCGCAGCCGTTCCGGCCAACGCCGTCGCAAACGTATAGACGACTACTATCAAGGCGACCGCGCAGCTGATTGCGGTAACCACCGCGGCGATTGCCAGGCTTCGCAAAGTGCCGTAATACGGAAGGCCCGTGATCGCCAATAGCGCAAAGGTGGGCAGCCCGAAAACCGCCGCCGCCAGCCACATTCCGTCAAACGTACCGAGCTGACGGGCGGCGGGCATGACCAAGAAGGCCGCAAGTGCAGCCGCCAGCAGTATGCCGCCGATCGCCAATGCCCGTTTGTTGCTTTCTGCCATATCTTTTGGGTGCCCGGGTCGGCGAAACGCGAAACTCGGGATTCTCAGCCACCAGACTCCGCGGTCGGGTCGCGCGGAGCGCCGGAACAACTGGGCTGTCAATGCGGCCGTAGCCGTCGGCCAGCTCGTCGCGCCTCCCGTCGCCGATCGCGTTGCGTTGCTGTGGCCGGTTGAGCGTGATGGTGGCCACACCGCGGGCGAGGGCGACCAACAAGGTGCGATGAGCGGGCATCGAACGACACCGTATCGTCGCCGAGGTGAACGATGGCGCGCTGTCGGAAATCTGGCCGGGCAAGGCGTACCCACTGGGCGCCACCTACGACGGCTCGGGAACCAATTTTGCGGTGTTCAGCGAGGCCGCCGAGAAGGTCGAGTTGTGCCTGTTCGACAACGGCACCGAGACGCGGGTGACCCTGCCAGAGGTCGACGGCTTCGTCTGGCACGGCTTCATCCCCAACATCGAGCCGGGCCAGCGCTACGGCTACCGGGTGTACGGTCCCTACGATCCGGCCGCGGGACAGCGGTGCAACCCGAACAAGTTGCTGATCGACCCGTACGCCAAAGCGATCGACGGCACCTTCGAGTGGAACCAGTCGCTGTTCGGCTACAACTTCGGCGACCCCGACAGTCGCAACGACGACGACTCGGCGGCCAGCATGCCCAAGTCGGTGGTGATCAACCCATTCTTCGACTGGGGGGTGGATCGCCCGCCCGGCCACGAGTACGCCGACACCGTCATCTACGAGGCGCACGTCAAGGGCCTGACCCAGACGCACCCGGACATTCCCGAACAGGCCCGCGGCACCTACTCGGGTGTCGCTCACCCGGTCATCATCGAGCACCTGAAGTCGTTGGGCGTCAACGCGATCGAATTGATGCCGGTGCACCACTTCGTCAACGACTCCACGCTCATCGAGAAGGGCCTGAGCAACTACTGGGGTTACAACACGATCGGGTTCCTCGCGCCGGACGCGAAGTACAGTTCCAGTCCGAACCCCGGCGGGCAGGTCCAAGAATTCAAGGCGATGGTGCGGGCGCTGCACGAGGCGGACATCGAGGTGATCCTCGACGTGGTCTACAACCACACCGCTGAGGGCAACCACCTAGGGCCGACGCTGTCGATGCGCGGCATCGACAACACCGCCTACTACCGCCTGGTCGACAACGACAAGCGGTATTACCTGGACTACACCGGCACCGGCAACAGCCTCAACGTCGGCCACCCGCATTCGCTGCAGCTGATCATGGACTCACTGCGGTACTGGGTGACCGAGATGCACGTCGACGGCTTCCGCTTCGACCTCGCAGCCACGCTGGCCCGTGAGTTCTACGACGTCGACCGGCTGTCCGCGTTCTTCGAACTCGTACAACAGGATCCGACGGTCAGCCAGGTCAAGCTGATCGCCGAGCCGTGGGACGTCGGCCCCGGCGGCTATCAGGTCGGCAACTTTCCGCCGCAGTGGACGGAGTGGAACGGCAAGTACCGCGACACCGTGCGCGACTACTGGCGCGGCGAGCCTGCCACCCTCGACGAGTTCGCGTACCGCCTGACCGGATCGGCCGACCTCTACGAGCACACGGGCCGCCGGCCCGTCGCGTCGATCAACTTCGTCACCGCCCACGACGGGTTCACCCTGCGGGATCTGGTGTCCTACAACGAGAAACACAACGATGCGAACAAGGAAGGCAACCGCGACGGCGAGAGCCACAACCGGTCGTGGAACTGCGGCGTGGAAGGGCCGACCGACGATCCCGAGATCAAGGCATTACGTTCCCGTCAGCAACGCAATTTCATTGCCACGCTTCTGCTTTCACAAGGCGTTCCGATGATCGTGCACGGAGACGAGCTGGGCCGCACCCAACAGGGAAACAACAACGTGTACTGCCAGGACAACGAGCTGTCCTGGATCGACTGGGCGCAGGCAGACACCGACCTGATCGAGTTCACCCGGGCCGTGTCGGCGCTGCGCACGGCGCATCCGGTGTTCCGCAGGCGGCGGTACTTCAGCGGTAAACCGGTCGGCCGTCGCGGTGACGGTGGCCAGCCCGACATCGCGTGGTTCGCACCCGACGGCTCACAGATGACGGAGGATGACTGGGAATCGAGCTTCGCCAAGTCGATCGCCGTGTACCTGAACGGTCTGGGCATACCCGATCTCGACGTGCGCGGTCAGCGCGTCACCGATGACTCGTTCGTACTGTGTTTCAACGCACACTACGAGCCGATCGAATTCAGTCTGCCGCCAAAGGAATTCGGTCCAGCGTGGGTGCCGGTGATCTACACGGCCGACACCACCACCGCGGGGGAAGCCAAGCCGCTGACCGCAGGTGCCACGGTGGCCGTCGACGCCCGGGCGGTGCTAGTGCTGCAGGCCTCTCAATAGTCCAGGGACTAGTTCACTCGACGACCGGGAACATCGGGTCGCCGTCCTCGGGGGTGTCGTCGATGTCACCTTCGTAGCGGCCGTGGTCTTCCGGGTCGATGTGGTCGATCTCGTCGTCGGGGAGCAGCTCGGTATCGTCCTCGACCGCAGCGGCTGGCTCGCCCGCCTCGGAGCGCTCCGGTTCCTCTGCGGCCAGCTTCTCGTCGAGCGATTCGCCCTCCGGCTCCTCGGCGATATGGTCGGCCGCGGCCCAGCTTTCCGGCGGGTCGACGACCTCGTCACCGTCGTCGTTGCGGACCTCGTCGGGATCGAGGGCTTCCGCCGGGCGCAGGGTGTCGTCGACTCCGCCCGTGTCGTTCGGCGAGTCGGCGAATTCCGGGTCAACGCTTTCCACGTTTGATCGGTTGCCCACTCGTCCGGTTGCTAAACGCCACCCGGCTGGCTCACTCGACGACGTCGTAGAACGAGTCCCCGTCCTCGGGGGTGCCGTCGATCTGGCCATATTCGCGGCCATGCCTGTCCGGGTCGATGTGGTCGATTTCGTCATTGCTGACCAACGTGAGCCCGCCGCCCTGGTCGGAGTCGTGGGTCTCAGCCGACGGCTCATCACCATCGTCGTTGCCCAGCTCATCCGGAATCTCCTCGCCGAGTCGCTCATCAAGTGTTTCGTTGTCCTTCGCCTCGATCCACTGCTCAGGAGGGTCGACAACCTCGTCACCGTCGTCGTTGCGGACCTCGTCGGAGTCGAGTTGCTCGGCGGGCTCCAGCGGGTTGTCGTCGAAGTCGTCACTCTCCATGCGGCCCATGTTGCCCGACACATGCCACGGATACACGACGTCGTCTACATTGACCGCGACTGGCTGCCGGTGCGCGGCTGACCAGAAGCCTTGTGCGCCACCACGCTTGCTAATCGAGATCAGCCTTCCGTACCAGGCCGTATGGTACGGTTAGGCGCTGTAGCAACCGTGGCCGCCGCCATGGCACTCGAGATTTTCAGTACATCTCGCTGACGCCGCCGGCCGGGCGGGCCGGTGTAGGAGCCGAAGAGCGGCGGCGCCCTACCTGGCGGCCACGGTTGCCAGCACCCCTCTCAGGCGTAATTATCGCTGGTGTCAGCAGGGCTGCCCGTAGATCGTCGTATGCTGCCCAACATGGTGCCGCGCGGTTCTAGCCGCCGGCTAACGGCGGACGACTGGATCGAGGCCGGATTTGCTGTGCTCGCTGACAGCGGCCCCGGCGCACTGCGGATCGACCCGCTGTGCGAGCGGCTGAACGTCACCAAGGGCAGCTTCTACTGGCACTTCACCGATATGCCCGCATACCGCAGCGCGCTGATCACGGCGTGGGCCGGTCTGCGCGACCGCAACCGTAGGCAATTCGCGGACATGCCGGACGTCGACCCGAGGGAACGCCTGACAGTGATGTTCCAGACGTGGGTGGCCCCACAGCACTGGCGGCTCGAGCGGGCGATGAGGGTATGGGCGCTCACCGACGAGGCGGTGCGGGCCAGCGTCCAGCAGAGCGACGGGCGGGTGCTGCGCGCCATCCGGCAGGCGTTCGTCGACTACGGGTTGGCGCCGGAGGAGGCCGCACTGCGGTCGTTTGTGGTCTTCGCTGCCGGCGTCGGGTTCCTGCATACGACGGGTTCGGCCCCGGCCGCTCCTCCCGATCTGCAGGACCGCTTCCTGGATTTCATGCTGCGGCCGTAGCGGGTCACGCTCTGGCCGTCGGTTCCAAACCCGTCTTCTTGTCGAGGTACTGAAGCAGGTCGTGGGCGGCGAGCTCGACGTCCTTGTGCCGCCACTCCGACGCCCGATAGACGCACGCGATCAATCCGGTGCGGTGCAGCCGCCGAAAATCGCCGTACACGAACGCGTATCGCGCCTTCGTCCGGTCCGTCGCCCCCTCCGTGAGTCCCAGATGCCATTCTGCGTATTCCTCCCAGGAATGCGATTCGCGGTAGGAGTTCTGCGCGTCGGCCCGCGGCTGCACCTCACCCCAGTCACTGTCGAGGACGTACTGACGAGCATCGATGAGGCTGCGCGCCTTGGTCACCGCGGCTTCGTTGAGCAGGTAGGAGGCCATGAACTCATTGTCCGCCCTGCAAAGCCGCCGTCGATGGCCGAGACTGATTCGCATGTTCTCACTGGCCGGTAAGTCGGTGCTGGTCACCGGCGGCAGCAAGGGAATCGGCCGCGGCATCGCCTCGGTGTTCGCCACGGCTGGCGCACACGTCGCGATCGGAGCACGCTCGCAAACCGATAACGAGTCGGCCGTCGCCATGCTCGACGGCCTCGGCGCCGGCAAGGTCATCGGTGTCTCGGTCGATGTGTCCAACCGCGATTCCTGTACCGCAATGGCCGATGCGGTCGTCGAGGCCTTCGGCGGACTGGATGTGTTGTGCGCCAACGCGGGCATCTTCCCCGACGCCCCGCTGCAGTCGATGACCCCCGAACAACTGGCCGACGTGCTGGACGTCAACGTGAAGGGCACCGTCTACAGCGTGCAGGCCTGCCTTGATGCGCTGATCGCGTCGGGCCGCGGCCGTATCGTGCTGACGTCGTCCATCACCGGCCCGATCACCGGATTTCCCGGCTGGTCGCACTACGGCGCATCCAAGGCCGCCCAGTTGGGTTTCATGCGCACGGCGGCCATCGAGCTCGCTCCGCACAAGATCACCGTCAACGCGGTGCTGCCGGGCAATATCTTCACCGAGGGGCTTGCCGATCTTGGTGAGGACTACATCGCCGGGATGGCGCGGGCGATTCCTGCGGGAGCGCTCGGCACACCGGAAGACATCGGCTACGCCGCCGCGTTTCTCGCCAGCGATGAGGCCGGCTACATCACCGGTCAGGCGATCATCATCGACGGCGGCCAGGTGCTGCCGGAGTCGCCGGACGCGGTGGCGCCCTAGATTCTTGGCCCGGCGCAGGTTGCCCTCCCGCGGGTTAAAATTAACTCTGTAACAGAGGTAATATCGGGTCATGGACACCCGCACCGATCTGATCGCCGAGCTTTTCAGCGTGGTGGGACGGTTCCGGCGACAACTCCGTAGGTCGACAGGGCACGGATTCGACGCCACCGGGCTGACGCAGTCGCAGGCAGAGATGCTGCGATTGGTCGGTCGCCAACCGGGTATCTCCGTGCGGGCAGCGGCCACCGAGTTGGGGTTGGTACCGAACACCGCCTCGACTCTGGTGTCCAAGCTCGCGGCCGACGGCCTGCTGATACGCACAGTCGACTCTGAGGACCGCAGGGTGGGCCGGCTGCGGCTGACCGAGCAAGCACAACTCATCGCCGACGAGTCGCGCGCCGCGCGCCGCGCCGCCCTGTCGGCGGTGCTCGACGAAATGGATCCAGGCCAACTCGACAGCCTGGAACGCGGACTGGAGGTACTGGCCGAGATGACCCGCATGCTGCACGAGAGGCAACCATGACTTTCTCCTATGCCAAGCCGCTTGCGATCGACTGTCAGCACCTGACCCACCGGTACGGCCAGTTCACCGCCGTCGACGACCTCACCCTGCAAGTGCGCTGCGGCGAGACGGTCGGCCTGCTCGGGCCCAACGGGGCGGGCAAGACCACGGTAGTGCGCGTGCTGACGACGCTGACGCCGGTCCAGCGTGGCGAGGTGCATGTCTTCGGTCTCGATTCGCGTCGGCACACCATGGACATCCGGCACAACATTGGCTATGTGCCGCAACAGCTTTCGATCGAATCCGCGTTGACCGGCCGGCAGAACGTCGAGCTGTTCGCACGGCTCTACGACGTGCCGCGCGGCCAGCGGTCGGATCGCGTCGACGATGCGCTGCATGCCATGCAGCTGCTCGACGTGGCCGACGGGCTGGCGGGCACCTACTCCGGCGGCATGGTGCGCAGGCTCGAGTTGGCGCAGGCGTTGGTCAACCGGCCGTCGCTGCTGATCCTCGACGAGCCGACGGTGGGCCTGGATCCCATTGCGCGCGATAGTGTCTGGGCTCAAGTGGGCCGCATGCAGCATGAGTTCGGCATGACGGTACTGCTCACCACCCACTACATGCAGGAGGCCGACGCGTTGTGCGATCGGGTGGCGCTGATGCATCACGGCCGGCTGCAGGCGGTCGGTTCGCCGGCCGAGTTGAAGCAAAGGGTGTCGCAGGACGCGACACTGGAAGACGTCTTCCGTCACTACGCCGGCTCCGATCTTGTCGAGGACACCTCGCAGACCGGATTGCGTGCGGTCCGGAACACGAGAAGGACGGCGCGCCGTGTCAGTTGAGCAGAGGATGGAAGTAGAAATCGTTCATGCGCCGCGAGGGTGGCGCCGCATTCGCGGAATGGCCATGCGGGTGGGCGCTTTCGCGGTGGTTGAGGTGCAGAAGCTGCGCCATGACCGCACCGAGCTGTTCACCCGGATGGTGCAGCCTGCGTTGTGGCTGCTGATCTTCGGCCAGACGTTCTCCCGACTACACGTCATCGACACCGGCCACGTACCGTACCTGGCGTTCCTGGCGCCGGGCATCATCGCGCAGTCGGCGCTGTTCATCTCGATCTTCTACGGCATCCAGATCATCTGGGACCGCGACGCGGGTATCCTCGCGAAGCTGATGGTGACGCCAGCGCCTGCGTCGGCGCTCATCACCGGGAAGGCGTTCGCGGCCGGCGTTCGATCGGTGGTGCAGGTGATCGGAGTGGTGGCGCTGGCATACCTGCTGGGCGTGCACATGACTGTCAACCCGCTGAGAATCCTTGGGGCGATGGGTGTTGTGGTGCTGGGCGCGGCGTTCTTCGCGTGCCTGTCGATGACGCTGGCCGGGCTGGTCCGCAACAGGGACCGGCTGATGGGCATCGGGCAGGCCATCACGATGCCGTTGTTCTTCGCGTCGAACGCGCTGTACCCGGTTGACGTGATGCCGCAGTGGCTGCGCTGGCTGTCGGCCGTCAACCCGCTCAGCTACGAGGTCAACGCGCTGCGCGGACTGCTGATCGGCACGCCGACCAACGGTGCGCTCGACATCGCCGTGCTGGTGGTCGCGGCGATCGCCGGCATCGCCATGGCGTCGGCGCTGCTGCGACGGCTGGTGCGCTGACTGCTATTTCGGTGCCGACAGGTTGTACACCGTCGCGTCGCCCACATTCGTCGACGGGAAGGTGGCCCCGACCCACTTCGCGATGTCGGTGTGACCGCGGTTTCCCCAGCCCGGCCCGTGCCCACGGGTGTTCACAACGATGTAGTAGGCCACCTTGTGCTGCGAAACGTCGTCCTTGAACTGGCTCAGTGTCGGCGCCGGATCGCTGCCCGAGAAGCCGCCGATCGCCATGACCGCTGTGCCCGTGGACAATTCGAGGCCCGCGGCGCTCGATGAGCGGCTGATCGCGGCCGACCATTCGGTGTTCGTGTCCTTCAGCATCGCATCGAGCGGTGGGTTGTCCGCACTCTGGCCGAACATCCGCATTGCGCCCTGCCGGGACGCGTCGGCCGGCCCGACGGACGGTCCGCCCCCTTCATGCGGCTGGCCGATCGTCGCGATCGCATACGCGGCAGGTCCGGCCAGTGCCGCGACCAGTCCAGCTCCCAACGCGCCCAGCGAGATCCCGCGGCGCGCCTGATACGTCCATGGAGCGACGAGGGCGATCGCTGCCACGACCGCCACCGCCAGAATAGTCCACCGCAAGCCGGGCAGCCACGTTGCGTTCCGGCCGAGGACCCACCAACCCCAGACGCCCGTGCCGCCAGCCAGCACAGCCAAACCGCTTCGGTACAACCATTTTTCGCGGAGGCTCCACAATTCGTGCATGCCGATGGCGAACATCGCCGCCACCGGCGGCGCGATGGACAGGCAGTAGTACGGGTGGATCATGCCGTGCATGAAGCTCAGCACCACACCGTCCACAACCAGCCAGCCGCCGAACAGGATCGCCGCCGCGCGCGTCAGGTCTGTCCGCGGTGCACGTCGACGCGACAGCACCACCAGAACGGTTGCCAGCAGCGCCGCGGGCACCAGCCAACCGATTTCGAAGCCGAATTCGCCACCGAACAACCGCGACCAGCCCTGCGATTGGCCGCCGAAACCGCCGAACCCGCCGTATCCACCGGTATGCAACTGCGCACCCGCCGCCTGACCCAACAACTGATCGGGCGGACCGAAGCCCATGTGGTTGCGGCCGAGAACGCGCGCAAAACCGTTGTAGCCCAACACCAGATTCATGAAGTTGTTGTCGGTCGAGCCCGCGATGTACGGGCGCGACGACGCCGGCCACAGCATGGTCAGCACGACAAACCAGCCCGCCGAGACGATGAAGGCACCCGCGGCCACCGACACGTGCCGCAGCCGGGCCGGCAGCGTCGTCGGCGCGGCGACAAGGTAGGCGGCGGCCAGCGCAGGAGCCACCATCAGACCCTCGAGCATCTTCGCCAGGAACGCGAAACCCAGCGCTACACCGGCCCACGCCAGCCACCTCGGGGTGGCATGCTGCAACGCACGTACTGTGCTGTACGCCGCGGCGGTCATCAGCAGCACCATCACGGCGTCAGGGTTGTTGAACCGAAACATCAACGCTGCCACGGGCGTCAACGCCAGCACCGCGCCGGCGAGCAACCCAATGCGAGGACCGCTTATGCGTGTCACGGCTCCGTAAAGCAGGGCGGCGGCGGCAACCGCCATCAGCGCCTGCGGGATGAGCATGCTGGCGCTGCTGAAGCCGAATATCTGCCCGGACAACCCCATCACCCACTGCGAAACCGGTGGCTTGTCGACGGTTATGAAGTTGTGCGGGTCAAGCGAGCCGAACAGCAACGCTTCCCAGTCGGTCGAACCCGCTTGCGCCGCAGCGGCATAGAACTGGTTACCCATGCCATTGATGGTGATGTTCCACAGATAGATCACCGCGGTGGCCACCAGGAGGACGACGAGGCCCACCCGGTTCCACGTAATCGCGGTCAACCGGATGGGCCGTGTGCCGGAGGTATCGGCGGGCGGCGCCTCTGTGTCTCTCAAAAGCGGGTATGTCGTCACACCCGCCAGTGAGTCATCGCTAGGTTGCGTGAGCCTGTGAGGAACCGGCGAGATCGCTGCGGGTCGCCCGCAGCGCGTCGGCAAGCGTCCACGCCGAAATGCCCATCAGCGCGATGTCCTTGATGAGGAATCCGCCGCTCAAGGACAACAGCGGAAAGCCGCCGACGGACTCCTCGAATACGCCCGGGGTGGTGAACATGAAGCTGATCGTGGCGGCGAACAGCAGGATGGCGAGGGCGCTGCCGAGCATGGACATCTTGGGCCACCACGGCTTGACGGCGATCAAGACCGCCGCGGCGACTTCGAACACACCGAGCAGTACCGAGAACGTGTACACCGAGAAGATGTCGTACAGCCAACTCATGAACGGGCTTTCGGAGACCAGCGCCTGGATACCCTGCGCCTCGTAGTTCGTGAACTTCATCAAGCCGAACCACGCGATCACGATGACAAGGCCGTAACGAGCGGCCAAGGCGCCGACGGCATCGAAGGTGCGTTGCCTCTTGGATTCGATCTGAATTGTTGTCATATCCGGTAGTGCCGTGTGACGCGGCGACCGTTACGCCACGCTGACTCTTTCGCGTTGCATCACCTCGGCGGCCGCGCGCTCACCGGAGCGGACCGCGCCGTCGACCCATCCGCACATAACGGCCGAACTCTCGGTTCCGGCCCAGTGGATGCGACCGCATGGCTGCCGTAGCGCCGGTCCGAACTCGGTGAGCACCCCCGGCGGCGCGTGACTGAGCATCCCGCCGCCCGAATACCGTTCGGTGGTCCAGCATTGCTCGATGTAGTCCGTCGGTGAAGCGGCCTTGTCGCCGAACCGCCCGACGAGTTCGGACAGGATCGTTCGTCTGCGCTCCGCCTCATCGAGCTCACCGATTTGACGTGCGATCGGGCCTTCGACCACCACACAGAGAACGCCAGGACGCGGGGCGTTCGTGGACGCGTCGATCGTGACCGTTGCCGGCGAGCCGGGCGCAGCCGACTGCCCGGACAGGCCGTCGTTCCGCCAGAACGGCTCGTCGTACACGACGTTGATCTTGTAGATCGCTCCGCTGGGCATGCGCTGGTGCAGGAACGACCTGTCGACGGGAAGCATCGGTTCATAGCGGATGTGGCTGGCGATGGCGATCGGTACCGCAACGATTACGCGGCGGGCCCGCACGGCCATATCGTCTGAGCAAACCGTTACGCCGTCGTCGTCCTGATCAATTCGGCGTACTGGCTGTGACAGGTGCAGTGAGTCGCCGATCTCGGCCGCCATCGGTGCGTAGACCGCGCCCATACCGCCGACGATCCGGGAGTCCTGCGAGCCGTCCTTGACACCGAGCAGAAACGACGGCCCGCCGCCCGACGCCATCTGGTAGAGCGCGAACAGCATCGACACCTCCGATGCGGCCGAGGTGTAGCAACCGGCGAGGGCGGTCTCGAGCAGATCGTGTGCGGACTTCGACGCCGTATTGCCGGCCAACCACTTCGCCAGCGTTATCTGATCCCACTTGTGGGCGTTCTTGGCTTCCCACGGTGCTTCCAGCGGGATCGACTTAGACATCTGACCCAACTCCAGGAAGACAGCGCCAAGATTGGCCACCGCCCACGGACTCATCGACAGCGGGATGGTGCCGGAGTAGCGGTGCTGCTTGCCGTCGACCACCATCATCGCTTTGCCGTCGGTGTACTGCTTATAGCTCGCCACACCGAACTCGTTCATCAGGGCCGTGATCCCGTCCTGGCCCGGCCCAACCCATGCGCCGCCGCGGTCGATCCAGACACCATCGTCCCTGACCTCGGTGAACGTTCGGCCTCCGACCCGGTCACGAGCCTCCAGCAGAGCCACCGATTCACCCGCCTGCTTCAGCCGCAACGCGGCCGTCAGCCCGGCGAATCCCGCACCGATCACGCAGTAATTAACGTCCGTCATAATTGCCATCGTCCGCCGGCAAATCGCGTAGCGCTTAGTTTTGTTACTTTCTGCTGGCTCAACGACGTCTAAACTTCTCGGCCGGCAAGGTCGACGAAGAGCCTGGCCTAACTGACGATCCGCGCGATGGACTTCAGCGGAATCGGCAGCCAGCTCGGCCGGTGCCGCGCCTCGTAGGCGGCCTCGTAGACCGCCTTGTCGAGTTCGTAGGCCTCGAGCAGATGACCGGAGTCACGCGGGTCAGCCCCGGACACCGCCGCATATCCGTCGCAGAACGAGGCGCCGTTGCGGTCCACCCATTCGCGGGCCCGTGCCGCCAACTGGCGGTGCCGGTCTTCGGCGCCTGAGTCTGAAGCCTGCTCCATCAGCCGGTGGTATGCGGCGTACTCGAATGACCGCAGCACGCCCGCCACGTCCCGCAGCGACGAGTCGGGCCTTCGGCGTTCGTCGAGCGGCTGACCGGGCTCACCCTCGAAGTCGATCAACAGCCACCGCTCGGGAGTCCGCAGCACCTGACCGAGATGCAGGTCGCCGTGGATCCGTTGGACGGTGATGGTCTCCTCGTCCAGCTTGCGGTAGCGCTCCTCGATCAGCGGCGCGTACTCCTGCAGTTCTCGGACCGACGCTACTGCGGCCGACAGTCGCTCCAACACGGTGCCGCTCGGGAACGGGACGGTCGACGTGCCGAGCTGGTCGACGAGTGTTGCGTGCACGGACGCGACGGCCTCGCCAAGCCGATACGACTCGCCGGCGAAGTCGCCGCCCACCTCGTCGGCATAGAGGTCTCCCTCGGCGAACAAGTCGCGGGTGCTGGCCGTGGCCATGTCCCATCCCTCGGCGGAATTGGCGGCGAACTCGGTGACCATGCCGAGCGCATACGGCTCTCCACCGAGCGTTGTTTCGTAAGACCCGAGCAGCCTCGCCACATGCGGGTTGCCCGCCCGCGCCAGCACCCGGTTCAGCTCGATGTCCGGATTGATGCCCGGCGTGATCCGGCGGAACACCTTGAACACGGCCTGTTCTTCGAAGATCACGCTGGTGTTGGACTGCTCGGCACTGGACACCCGCGGCGCGGCGTCCACCGGGAGCGTGACATCGGGCTCCTCGCCGAATCTCACATCCCCGACCGTTGCCGACGAATCAATCAGGGACAGCAGGTATTTCGCGTCGGCCGGGTTGTACAGCGCGTCGTATGCGGTGCGGTCGTCGTCGGCGCCGATGGTGGCAAGCCTGCTGTATTCCTCTATCGGGCCGGTGTCCCACCGCACGATCACCTGGTACCGGTCCGCTGATCCGTCGGCGTAGGCAACGTCGAGCAGCACGAGCTCGAGGTCGTCACGCAGCGAAACCACAACGGCGGGCTGCGCGGACGACAGTTCACGGTTGCGTCCTGCGTACCAGCGTTGGTGGACGATCCACTCGTCGAACGGCAGGTTCATGACTGCTCTCCAGGCTCCTCGGGTGCCCGCAGCTGGAACCAGTAGAAGCCATGACCGGGCAAGGTCAGCAGATACGGCAGCTGGCCGATGCGAGGAAACTCTACGTATCCGGTCATCTCAACCGGTGTGTGTACCCGTTGTAGGCCTGCAGGTTCATCTCGATTGGCTGAGGGAACCGAGACAGGTTGTTGACACAGATGACCGTGTCCCTGCGACCGTCGTCCTCGATTTCGCGGACGTAGCCGAGCACCGACGGATTGGACCCGCCCAGTTCGCGGAACGTCCCGATGGCGAACGCGTCATGCCTGCCGCGGACGGCCAGCATGGTGCGCGTCCAGTTCAACAACGAATTCGAACTGTCGCGCTGGGCCTCGACGTTGACGGCCTGATAGCCATAGATCGCGTCCTGGTTCGGCGGCAGGTACAGCCGGCCGGGGGTAGCGGTCGAGAACCCGGCGTTGCGGTCCGGCGTCCACTGCATCGGCGTGCGCACCCCGTCGCGGTCGCCGAGCCAGATGATGTCGCCCATGCCGATCTCGTCGCCGTAATACAGCACCGGCGAGCCCGGCAGCGATAGCAGTAGTGCGGTGAACAACTCGATCTGATTGCGGTCGTTCTCCAGCAAGGGCGCCAACCGCCTGCGGATGCCGACGTTGGCCTTCATCCGCGGGTCCTTGGCGTACTCGGCGTACATGTAGTCACGCTCTTCGTCGGTGACCATCTCCAACGTCAGCTCGTCGTGGTTGCGCAGAAAGATTCCCCACTGCGCCATCTCCGGAATATCCGGGGTCTGTCCGAGGATCTCCGAGATCGGGAAGCGCGACTCGCGGCGCACCGCCATGAAGATGCGTGGCATCAGCGGGAAATGGAATGCCATGTGGCATTCGTCGCCACCGGTCTCGGGATTGCCGAAGTACTCGACGACGTCGGCCGGCCACTGGTTCGCCTCGGCCAGCAGCACCCGGCCCGGGAACTCGTCGTCGATCACCTTGCGGCAGTGCCGCAGGAACGCGTGCGTCTCGGGCAGGTTCTCGCAGTTGGTGCCTTCACGCTCGAACAGGTAGGGCACTGCGTCCAGCCGGAAGCCGTCGATGCCGAGGTCGAGCCAGAACCGCAGCACGTCGAGCATCGCATTCTGGACCGCCGGGTTGTCGTAGTTGAGATCCGGCTGGTGACTGAAGAACCGGTGCCAGTAGAACTGGCGTCGCACGGGATCGAATGTCCAGTTCGATTCTTCGGTGTCGACGAAGATGATTCGCGCGTCGCCGTACTTGTCGCTGGTGTCGCTCCACACGAAGTAGTCGCCGTACGGCCCGTCGGGATTTCGCCGCGATTCCTGGAACCACTCGTGGGAATCGGACGTGTGATTCATGACGAGATCGGTAATGACGCGGATGCCGCGACGGTGCGCGGCGTCCAACAGCTCGACGAAATCGTCGACGGTGCCGAACTCGGGCAGGACCTTGTAGAAGTCGCGGATGTCGTAGCCACCGTCGCGCAGCGGCGAGTCGTAGAACGGCGGAAGCCAAAGACAGTCGACGCCAAGCCACTTGAGGTAGTCGAGCTGTTCGGTCAGCCCGCGCAGATCACCGGAGCCATCGGAGTTGGAGTCGTAGAACGCCCGCACCAGCACCTCATAGAACACCGCACGCTTGAACCAGGTGCGGTCCTCCGGCAGCGTGCGCGCGTGCCCGAAGTCTTCTGCGGTGGGATGTTCGACCACGCCGTCCTCGACGTGGCTGCCCTCCGCCGGATCGTGTACCGCGGCTTCCCCGCTGCTGTGGTCCATCAGCCTTCAAACCTACCCAAGTCCGGAGAAATTGAACCGCCGCCACTGCGTCGGCGAGTTCGCACCGGTCGCCTGGCAACGTCGGGCCCACTACCGGTCGACGGCACCGGTTGTATCCGCAATCAAGTCGGGTTACGGTTTCGGCGTCCTAGATCCGTCAGCGTGGCGATCTGGCCATCACTGGCGCAGTTTTGTTCGACAGAAGAATCGAGTGGCCGTGGCTGATTCGACGCCTAATGATGGTGAAGCTCCCGTAATCGTTGGTATGGCCGATGCGGCGATGCACATGTACTCCGCCGCCATCGATGCGCTTCCGGACGCGCACGATTCCGAGTTCCCGCACCGCGTCGGCATCATCCTCGCCGGGCTCCGCAAACTTCAGGGCTCATTATCGGAGGCGGCGGGCCGCAGCAGGGTCACACCGTCGGTCATCGTCGCGCTCAGCGGTGTGCGGCACCGCTACGACGAGCTGATGGAGACCGCGGCGCACGGGCCGGGTGCGACGTTGGGTCAGCGGCTGTACGTCGCGCGTGGCCGCGCCAAGCTGTCGACCAAGGAGGCGGCCAACGGGGTGGGTCTGCGTAAGGACCTGATCGAGGCCGTCGAGGCGGAAGAGCCCGCCACCGAAGACGAGACCAGCCGGATCAAGGACCTGATCGCCGCACTCGGCGGCTGATGCCACTGTCGCCTTCGATGGCGTCGGTCATTCCACGAAACGCGTGGCCCCCGTGTGCCGCAGCATGTGGCCCGCACGTGCTTGCCGGTGGCCGATCAAGGTGCCGCTGACCGTCATGAGCAATAGACCCGCGACGCCCGGCAACGCGACAGCGGCAATGTCGGTCATCTTGGCGGTGCGCAGATACTGCTGATACCCCAACCGCATGGCCGGTATTTCAACCGGCCCGGCACCCGCCGCGCGCAGCGGTGGTCCAGCAGTAGGCCCAGGTCCACGTATCCCTGGCGGAGCGCCGGCGACGATGGAGCTAGGCACATGTAACTGGCCACCCGGACGCCCCCCAGCAGGTGGCGGCGCGATAAGGGCCGGCGGGGCAACCGGCGGTACAACGGGCCGCGGCGGCGCCACGGGCGGGGCCACCTGCGGCGGTGCGACGACCAGCGGAGCCCTGATGGGCTGCAGCTCACCGACCGGGTAATCAGATCCGCCCTGCGGCGAGCTGTCGATGGCCTCCACATCCGGCATCTCACTCGGTACCTCGCTGGTGCGAAAACTCGGCGACGGCGTCGGTGCGGGACGCGGCTGCGGCTGCCCGTATGCCCGCAGTATCGAGCCCGTCGGCACGGAGATCACCACGGTGAGGAACGAAGACTGGGTGCGCGCGCCGGTTCCCGCTAGCAGTCGCGGAATAGGAATGTGGATGGCCAACCGCTGGGCCATCGCGCTTTCCTCGTCCGCACCAACCTCCTCGGAGCTGCCTTGGCTCGATGCGGCGACCTCCGCCTCCGACTCGACCCGAGTGCCGGACGGGCCAAGTTCGGCTTGTGTTCCTCGGTCCCTGCCCCCACCCGAGCCACCGGACCCAGGCCCGAACGTCACATGGGAACCACTTGGCCCGAGGTTGAACGCGCCGCTGATTCCACGCTCATCGATCGTGAGTCGGGGACCGTCGGGACTGATATCGAAGCCACCGCGGAATCCCGGTTGGCGACTGATCCGAATTCCGCCCGGTCCGACCTCGAATCCTCCGCGATCTTCGCGGGCACCGATTCGGACAACGGGGCTACTGACCGGCGTCTGATCCGTGTCGTTGCGTGGCTTGCTGTCGTTATTGTTTTCGTGGCCAATACCAAGTCCGCCAAGTCCGGAATCGGCTGACGCGATCCCGGCGCCCATCAGCAGACCTGCGGCAAGCAAGCCGGCGCATGCGAGGAAACGCACAACCGGCTGCGCCACAATGCCAACTCCCCCCAAGAAACGGTTGCTGAACAGACACCTAAGTATGTGTGATTCTGCCATATTCGCGTCAATGCGTCGCCCTATTGAAGTTTGCTACAAATTGACCCTATTCGACGCATTCGTCATTTATTGATGTGCGACCGGCAATCACGCAGGCATTCGGTATCGTGCCAACGTGGCGTCCCGTGATCACGGTGACCCGGGCGATGCCCCGTCGGTCCCTCCCCCGCTGACCGCAATCGCCAATTCCATTCGCCCCTCAGCCGCCGAGGAAGCCCGCACCATCGCCGCGTCGACCAATACGGGCACGTTGGCGACCCTGACCGCCGACGGCGATCCGTGGGCGTCGTTCGTCACCTATGGACTACTCGGCGGTGCGCCGGTGCTGTGCGTGTCCAATCTGGCCGAGCACGGCCGCAATCTCGCCGGCGACCCGCGCGCCAGCATCGCGATCGTGGCACCGCAGCGCGATGCCGATCCGCTGGCCAGCGGCCGGGTCACGCTGGCAGGCGTTGTCGAGGCCCCCACCGGCGACGAACGTGCGGTCGCCCGCGATGCGCACCTGGCCGCCGTCGCCGCGGCGAAGTACTACATCGACTACAGCGACTTCTCGCTGTGGGTACTGCGGGTGCAGCGGGTGCGCTGGGTCGGCGGATACGGGCGGATGGATTCGGCTACCGGCGAGGACTATGCCGCCGCTGAACCCGACCCGGTCTCGCCGCGGTCGGACGGAGCCATCGCTCATCTCAACGCCGACCACGCCGAGACCCTCGTCGTGATCGCCCAAGCGCTCGGCGGATATCCCGACGCCATCGCGGCCACCTGCACCGGCGCCGACCGGTACGGGCTCGACCTGCGGGTCGTCACACCGCGTGGCGTGGCCTACACCAGGATCGGTTACGCCACACCGATCAACTCCATCGACGAATTGCGTTCGGCCACGGTCGAGTTGACGCGTCGCGCGCGCCAGGCCTGAAATAGGGTCTCCTTATGTCTGTAACGGAGCGACCGGAAACCTGGCAGGCGGCCTTCGATCTGATCCGCACCCGTGGTTACGAGCATCGCGAGGAACCGTTCAAGTTGGCCAGCGGCCAGCTCAGCCACGACTACATCGACGGCAAGTTCGCCGTCGACACCGGAGAGCGGCTGACGATCGTCAGCCGGGCGGTCGCCGATCTCGCCGCCCGGCACGGGATCGAGTTCGACGCCGTCGGCGGCCTGACCATGGGCGCGGACCCGCTGGCGCACGGCGTCGCCATGGTCACCGGCAAGGCGTGGTTCTCGGTGCGCAAGGAGCAGAAGCAACGCGGCCGCGAACAGTGGATCGAAGGCACCCGAATCGAACCCGGCACACGCGTGCTGCTCGTCGACGACGTGATCAGCACCGGCGGGTCCACCGAGAAGGCGTTCGAACGCGTGACGGCGTTGGGTGCCGTCGTCACGGGAGTGATCCCGATGGTGGACCGCGGCGACGTCGCCGCCAAACGCTTCGCCGCGCGCAACGTGCCGTTCGTCGCGCTGGTCACCTACCGCGATCTCGGTATCGAACCGGTCAAAGACGTCTAGGCCCCGTCGGGGGTGGGCTCAACACACGCTCTGTGGCGCTGGAGCATGCGGGTGACCCACTTTCGGCGTCATTCAGGGACCACTAAAACGCCGGTCGGTTCCAGCCCGACGGTCACGGGGTCACCTGGAGTGAACGCCTTGGCCTGCGAGCTGGCCATCTGCGCGCTGATCACCGCGCCGTCCGCCAGCGTGGCGTACACCCGGGAGATCGGGCCGAGGAACGCCACCGAGCTGATCGCCGACGTGCCCGCCGGGTCGGAGGCGATGGTGACCGACTCCGGTCGTACCATCGCCAGCCCAGGGCCTGTGGTGACAGACCCCTCCAGTGCCGGCACCGCGGTGCCTAGCAGTTGGGCCTGCCCACCCGAAACCTCCGCGGGGACTTTGTTGTTGAGGCCGACGAACTCTGCGACGAACGGCGTCGCGGGGTTGGCGTAGAGATCGGCCGGGGCGGCCAGCTGCTCGAGCCTGCCCTGGCTCATCACGCCGACCCGATCGGCGACGGCCAGCGCCTCCTCCTGGTCATGGGTGACGAACAGCGTCGTCGTGCCGACTTCGAGCTGGACACGGCGGATCTCGTCGCGCAGCTGGCTGCGCACCTTGGCGTCGAGGGCCGAGAGCGGCTCGTCCAGAAGCAAGACCCGCGGCTGGATCGCCAGCGCCCGCGCCAGCGCGACCCGCTGCTGCTGGCCACCGGAGAGCTCGCTGGCGTACTTGTGTTTGTGCGCCGAAAGGCCGACCAGATCCAGCATGTCGGCGGCCCGAGAAGTGCGCTCGCTCTTGGCTTTTCCGCGCATCTTCAACCCGAACGCCACGTTGTCCAGCACTGTCAGATGAGGAAACAGGCTGTAGGCCTGGAACACCATGCCCATGTCGCGCTTGTTGGCGGGCACATTGCTGACGTCCCGGCCGCCGACCGACACGGTGCCCGATGTGGCTTCGTCGAGGCCCGCAAGGATGCGCAGCGCGGTGGTCTTTCCGCAACCGGACGGGCCGAGCAGCGCGACGAGCTCGCCGGGCTCGATGTGCAGGGTGAGCCCGTCGAGCGCCTTCACATTGCCGTACACGCGGGTCAGGTCGTTGAGTTCGACGGCGACTCCAGTTGTCATGCGGCGACCCCAGGTTGGACGGCGGCCTCGACCGACTCTCGACGACGGCCGCGTGTGACGGCCGACAGGATGAGCAACAGCAGGAAGCCGAACAGCAGCACGGCAAGCGACGCGGCCACCGATGTGGGGCCGTCGCTCTTGCCGATCTGCACGATCTGCACCTGCAGAGTCTGGTAACCGCTCAGCGACGCGATCGTGTACTCGCCCAGCACCACGGCGATGGAGATGAAGGCGGCCGACAGGATACCGGACCAGATGTTGGGCACGACGACCCGCAGGATCGTCGTCGACCAGCCGGCGCCCAGCGAGCGTGCCGCCTCGGCGAGCGTCTTCAGGTCGATGGATGCGAGCGCGGCGTCGATCGCCCGGTACGCGAACGGCAACACCAGCACGACGTAGACGAACGTCAGCGTCAACGCGGATTCACCGAAGAAGTACGTCACCCACAGATACACGTTGCGAAGCCCGACCACGATCACCAGGGCCGGGATCGTGAGGGGAAGCAGGCATAGGAACTCCACCATGCCCTTGGCCCACGGCGTCCGCAGCCGCACCCAGATCATCGTCGGTACCAACACCAACAGCATCGCCACCACGGTGAAAACCGCCAGCAGCAAGGATATTACGATCGCCTGGTACAACGCATCGTCGGCGATGAGGTTCTGCCAGGCGCGCAACGTGCGGCCACCGGCAATGAGGTTGCGGGTCGAGAAGTCGGCCATCGCGTACAGCGGGAACAAGAAGAACAGTCCGAACGCCACCCACAAGATGGCTCGAAACACCTTGCTACCCAACTTCACCGCAGCCACCTCGCCGTGCGCTTGACGAGTGCGCTGTAGGCCACCATCACGACGGCCACGACGACGATCATCTCGAGCGCCAGCGCGTAGGCGAACCCGGACTGGCCCAGCACCACCTCGCTGGTGAGTGCCGACCGGATCAGCAGCGGTACGATCGGGCTGCCCTGGCTGACCAGCGCCGCCGCCGTCGCGTACGCAGCAAAAGCGTTGGCGAACAACAGAAGTGCCGATCCCAGGAACGCCGGAGTCAGCAGCGGGACCGCCACTTCCCGCCAGTAGCGCCACGTCGACGCCCCAAGGCTGACCGCCGCCTCGCGCCACTGATCGCGCAGTCCCTCCAGGGCCGGCACGAACACGATCACCATCAGGGGGATCTGGAAGTAGGTGTAGACCAGAATCAGTCCTGTCACGCTGTACAGCCAGCCGGAGCCGGCGAGGTTCCAGCCGAAGACCTGCTGCACCCACAGGGTCAGCACGCCGTTGAGACCGACGGTCGCCAGAAAGGCGAATGCCAGTGCGACGCCGCCGAACTGGGCCAGCACGCTGCACAACGAAATCACCGCGCGGCGCACCATCGAGGTCGGTGGGCTGCTCACGATCAGCCAGGCCAACACCGCGCCGAGTACCGCCCCGATGAGCGCCGTGCTGCCAGACAGCAGCACGCTCTTGGCCAGTGCGCTCAGCGCGGTGTCGGAGAACAGCGCCTGGATGCGCGCGAATGAGAACACTCCGTCGGCGTAGACGGAACTGACGATCACCGTCACGGTCGGAATGATCAGGAAGATCACCACGACGGCCAGGAAGGGCAGCAGCGGCAGCCCGTCCCGTAGCTTGCGAATCACGTCAGCCGATCGCCTTGGCCCAGTTGTCCGACAGATACTTGGTGGCCTTCTCGGTCTGGTCCGGGCTGGGGACGGTGACGGGGCCATCGACGACCGGGATCTTTCCTACCGCCGCCTTGTCGATCGTGCCTGCCTGCATCATCTGGTCGGCGCGCACCGGTCGGACACCGCCTGCGGCGAAGAGGTTCTGACCCTCGTCGCTGTACAGGAACTCCTGCCACAGCCGCGCCGCCGCGGGATGCGGGGCGTTCTTGTTGATGGCCTGGTAGTAGTAACCGGCGACCACAGCGTTCGGTGGCACGACGACCTGCCAGCTCGGCAGCTTCGCTGTCTCGGCGGCGTTGAGGTAGTTCCAGTCGATCACCACCGGCGTCTGGCCGGACTCGATGGTCGCCGGAGTTGGGTCGACAGGCAGGAAGTTGCCAGCCGCCTTGAGCTTGCGGAAGAACTCGACGCCCGGCGCGATGTCGTCGACCGAACCACCCTGTGACAGGGCCACCATCAGCACGCCGGAGAACGCGGCGCCGGCTTGCGTCGGATCGCCGTTCAGCGCGACCTTGCCCTGGTATTCGGGCTTGAGGAGGTCATCGACCCCTTTCACCGGCGGCACCTTGGCCGAGTCGAATCCGATCGACATGTAGCCGCCATAGTCATTGACCCAGGCGCCGTTTGGGTCCTTGTACGCCGCGGCGATGTCGTCGAACGTCGCCACCTTGTACGGCGCGAACATCGCCGTGTTGGCGAGCGCCACCGACTGGCCCAGATCGAAGACGTCGGGCGCGCTGCTCTTGCCCTTCTGCTGGTTGGCGGCGTTGATCTCGTCCTGGCTGGCGGCGTCGGGCTGTCCCGAGTTGACCTTGATGCCGTACTTGTCGGAGAACGCCTTGATGATGGCGCCGTAGTTGGCCCAATCCGGCGGCAGCGCAATCACATTGAGCTCACCCTCCTTCTTGGCCGCATCGACCAGGGCGTCCATTCCGCCGAAGTCGGCGGCGGATTTGGCCTCGCTGACCTTGACGCCGGAGGACGTATCGCCGCCCGTGTTGCCCTTCTCTGGTGGGGCGCATGCGATCAGGCCAGCGAGCACGAGCGCGGAGGCGGCGGAGACTGCGAGGAGAGACTTGTTCATTGCCGAACCTTCCGATGGGTAGGAGGCGGGGCGGTGGCGCGGCGGTAACGGCGCCGAGTCGCCGCGGTGAATGAATCCAACAGGGCGACCGAACCCTACCGTGGCAGCGGCGGCGTCGCTGCGAGTTCTCATCACTCCGCCCGGATTGCGGCTAGGCGCGCATATGCCCTGGTACGGGCGCTAGCATCACTATGTGGCTGAACGCGAAGCCTCGGGGGACTTCGACTACCTCTGGGACGACCCGGCCGATGCGGACGGGTTGACCAGCCATGACCAGGTCTTCGACGCCCCGCCGGCGGCAGATCCCGATCACCGGCTCAACGACCCGGGCGATGACCTCTGGGATGAACCGGATGACAACTTCTGGGATAACCAACCGCGACCCGATGACGCGGGCCATTTTGACGCGTTCAACAACGCATGGACTTTCACGCCCCCGCCCACGCCGTGGTATCGCACCAGGCAGGCACTCGCCGCGATCATCGCGGCGTTCGTCGCCATGGCCGCGATCGTGGTGTCGGGTGTGCTGCTGGTGTTCCGTGGCCCGGACCACAACGTCAACGATGTGACGTCGTCGGTGACTCCGACCGCACCGACCAGTGCGGCACCGATCCCCCTGGCGACCACCGAGGAAGAGCCATCGCCGCTGCCGCCACCACCGCCGGAGACGGCCTCGGCCGAGAACACTGGGCCGGCTTACCGTCCGACGGTCCAACCGCGCCCCACCAAGGCGCCGGAGATCGGCGTGACGCGCACACCCGTGACCAGGTCACCGATCAGCGTCGCGCCGCAGCCGCGCGGTCCGCATACCGGAAACCGGTAGCTAGGCGGCGTTCTCGTCGGCGGTCCACAACTGGTCGATCGCGGCCAGTGCGCGGCTCAGGCTTTCGGCGGCGAGCGGCTTGAGATCGGCCATCGCCGGATTCACCTCGGCCATGGTGAGTTCGGCGGTGATGAACCGCGGCAGCAGGCCCGTCAGCGAAACCGCGTGGGGCAGCCAAGCCTCGGAGTGATCCCAGCCTTCGCGCGGGGTGCCGGGCCCGTATCCGCCGCCGCGGCTGGCGAGCACGATGAAGTCGGTGCCGCCAAGCAATCCGCCGCCGGTTTCCGCGTCGATCGACAAGCCCGGCGCGACGATGTGGTCGACCCACGCCTTGACGGTGCTCGGCGCGCCGAAGTTGTAGAGCGGCAAGCCCAGCAGCACAGTGTCGGAGTTCTTGATCTCGTCGACCAACTCGCCGCTGAACGCGAACGACGCTTCCTGCGCGGGGGTGCGCTCGTGGGCCGGCACCAGCCGGGCCGACCCGGTCGCGGCGTCGAGGTGCGGAATCGGGTCGACGGCGAGGTCGCGGTAAGTGACCGTGCCGCCGGGATGTGTCGCGTGCCAGCGCTCGGCCGCGCGCGCGGTCAGACGCCGGCTGACGGACTGATCGCCTTGTACGGACGAGTCGATGTGAAGCAGGTGTGCCATCCCTAGTCCTCCATAGATAGTTTGTGTTCCACCAACTATCTATAGCAGATGGTTTATTCCAGTAGCCTGGGCAGGTGGATGACCTGCCGATTGTCCGGCCCGCGGACCATCTGTCCGCGCCGCTGCTCGTCCACCTCGCCCGTCGGATGCAGACCGAGGCCGAAGTCGAGCTCGCGGCATTCGGTCTGCGCGCGCGCCACGTCGTCGCCCTCACGCTGCTGCGCGATCTGGGCGAACAGAATCAATCGGACCTGCGCGCGACTTTGGGGATGGACCCCACCAATGTGGTGGCGCTGCTGAACGAGTTGGAGGCCGAGGATCTGGTGCAGCGGCGCCGGTCGCCCCAGGATCGTCGCCGCCACACCGTCTCGTTGACCGCCGCAGGCAGGGCACGCCTCAAGGAGATCGAGGACCTCCTCGCCGGGGTCGAGCAGCGCGTGCTGGAGCCGCTGACGCTGGAGGAACAGCAGACGTTCTACGCATTGCTGTCGCGCGCCACCGCAAGCCCCACGTGCGCAGAGGCCCTCGACACCAGCCGGGCATGCGTCGACTAGCGCGTCGGGAATAGTCTGGATAGATGGCCGACAACGACGCCGTGGCCATGTTCGCAGAATCGCCCGTGGCGATGCTTGCGACGGTTGGGAGCGACGGCGCACCCCATGTGGTGCCGGTGGTCTTCGCCGTCCACAACGACGTGGTCTATACCGCGGTCGACGCCAAACGCAAGACCACGCAACGGCTTCGCCGGTTGGCCAACATCGAGGGCAATCCCAAGGTGAGCATGCTCGTCGACCATTACGACGACGACTGGACGCAATTGTGGTGGGTGCGAGCGGACGGCGTAGCGGCGATCCACCACAGCGGTGAGGCGATGGCCGTCGGCTATTCGATGCTGCGCAAGAAATACGTTCAGTACCAACGGATTGCGCTCGACGGACCGGTGGTGACCGTCGACGTGCAACGGTGGTCGTCCTGGCACGCCTGATGTGACCGGCATCGATCCCAGACTGCGGACAGCGCTGACACGGCAGTTCGCGCGCGGGGATGTCGCACTGGCGCGCGGCGCCACACGCGTGGGGTGGAAGCTCGGCGCGGGCGGCACTGAACGGATCGGTCCCGGCCCTGTCGTCGGCTATCTGCTGAGCGACACGTCGTTGGACGACGGAAGCTCGTTTCACGTTGACACTGAAGCGCGTCTGCATGTCGATGCCGAAGTTGCGGTGTTGAGCTGAACGACTACGACGCCGTGGAGATCGTTGCCGCCAACATCTTTCATCGCGCTGTGGTCTTCGGCGAAGTGCGCGACCCGTCGGCAATACCTCACGGCGCGGTCGGCGCGGTCGAAGTGAACGGGCGAAGGGTGGCATCGGCGCCATTGCCCGAAGACCTGGCGCATCGGCTGCGCACGGCAAGCCGGACTTTGCACGCGATGCACGAGCGGCTCATGCCCGGCGACCGCATCATCACGGGCTCCGTCGTTCAGGTACCCGTTGGTCCCGGCGACGACGTCACCGCGACGATCACCGGTCTGCCCTCCGCGCGGGTCCACCTCGGGCTCAGCCCGTAGGCACCTTGTCGAGGAATCCCAGCACTATCTGGATGCGGCCCGAGTCGTCACTGACGGCCACATCAAAGCCGACGATCGGCGCCGGTGCCCC
>C688J18823_10000236_pt1 | contig 31459 bp, 22 predicted proteins | sample HopSoiMetagenom1_FD_18823 | JGI IMG/M metagenome (IMG submission 18823) | reverse complement strand
ATGCGCCGACAGCGTGACGTTTTCCAGTTTCGTCAGCGGATGGTCCGCCGGCAGCGGCTCGATGTTGAAGACGTCGAGCCCGGCGTGGCGGATATGCCCCGACTTCAGCGCGTCGATCATGGCTACCTCGTCGACGATCGCGCCGCGCGCGGTGTTGACGAGGATGACGCCCGGCTTCATGCCCTCGATGCAGGCACGCGAGATCATGCCGCGCGTTTCGTCGTTCAGCAGCAGGTGGATCGAGATCACGTCGCTCTCGGTCAGCACCTCGTCGTAATCGAGAAACTCGACCTTGGGATACTTCTTCGGCGACCGGTTCCAGGCGATCACGCGCATGCCGGAGCCGAGCGCGATGCGCGCGACTTCCGCGGCAATGCCGCCGAAGCCGATCAGGCCGAGCGTCTTGCCCGTCAGCTGCATGCCGTCGTCACGCAGCCAGTTGCCGTCGCGGATGCCGCGGTCCATCTTGGCAAGTCCGCGGGCGCCCTCCCACATCAGCGCAATGGCGCATTCCGCCACGGCGGTGTCGCCATAGCCCTTGATCAGGTGGACGTGGATGCCGGTCTCGGCGAGTTCGTCGGGGTTCATGTAGCTGCGCGCGCCGGTGCCGAGAAACACGACGTGCTTGAGCCCGGCGCACTTCTTCGCGATGTCGGTCGGGAGCGCGGTGTGATCGACGATCGCGATCTCGGCGCCATCGAGGATCGCAGGATAGTCTTCCGGCTTGATGTCTGGATTCCGGTTGATCCGCACCTCGGGGTCGCCTTGCTTGTGAAGCCGCTCGAAGATCACGGCCAGCGATTCATTGGCGTCGACGAAAACTCCACGCATACTTACCCCCTCGCTACTCAATCATCAGGATGCGACGCCGGCCAGCGCCAGTACGGTATGCATCAGCACATTGGCGCCCGCCGCGCAATCGGCCTGCGTGGCGTCTTCCAGTTCGTTGTGGCTGATGCCGTCCTTGCAGGGCACGAACACCATCGCCGCCGGGATCACCGTGTTGAGGTTGCAGGCATCGTGACCGGCGCCCGAGGTGATGCGGCGATGCGACAGCCCGAGCATTTTCGTGGCGTTCTCCACCGCGTCCACCAGTTTGGGATCGAAATGGGTCGGCGGCTTGCGCCAGATCAGATCGAACTGGACCTCGACCTTGCGCCGCGCCGCGATCTCGGCAATGGCAGCGCGCAGATCCTTGTCGAGCGCCTCCATGATGGCAGCATCCGCGCTGCGGCAGTCGACCGTAAAGGCGATTTCGCCGGGAATGACGTTGCGCGAGGGGTTGGCGATGACCGCTTCGCCGACGGTGCCGACGGCCTTCGGCCCGTGCTTCCTGGCAATGGCCTCCATCGCCAGCACGATTTCCGACAACGTCGCCAGCGCGTCGCGCCGCAGCGGCATCGGCGTCGAGCCGGCATGGCTCTCGAAGCCGGTGATCTTGCCATCATACCAGAGCACGCCCTGGCCGGAATCGACGACGCCGATAGTCTTGTTTTCAGCTTCGAGAATTGGCCCCTGTTCGATATGCAGTTCGACAAACCCGGAGAATTTCTGAGTTCCCACCGCCGTCGCGCCGCGATAGCCGATGCTGTCAAGCGCCTGCGCGACTGTGACGCCTTCGGCATCCTTCCGCGACAAAATGTCGTCGGTGGTGAAATCGCCGACATAAGCCGCTGAGGCCATCATCGCCGGCGCAAACCGCGAGCCTTCCTCGTTGGTCCAGTTGCAGATGCAGATCGGCGTCTCGGTTTCGATGCCGGCATCGTTGAGCGTGCGCACCACCTCCAGCGCCGCCAGCGTGCCGAGCACGCCGTCATATTTGCCGCCGGTCGGCTGCGTGTCGAGGTGTGAGCCGAGGCCGACAGGCGGCTTCGACATATCGCGGCCCTTGCGCAGCCCGAACATCGAACCCAGCGCATCGACATGGACTTCCAGCCCCGCGGCCTCGCAGGCGTTGCGGAACCAGTCGCGCACCTGCTTGTCCTCAGGCCCGAGCGTCAGCCGACGCACGCCGCCTTTCGGNGTGGCGCCGAATTTGGCGGTTTCGTGAATGGTGCCCCACATCCGGGCGGANTCGATTTGCAGGTTGGAGGCGATTTTTGTCATTGGCCGTTCCGAAGTTCAGGATACGCAAGGCNCGCTTTTTCAATGACGCGCCTCGCGCGGCGCGTCAACAATGACGCCGCCCTGCGCGAGATTGGCAGCGAGTTCGGCCACGCGCTCGACCGCGACCGTATCCGGGGAGGCCAGCCAGCTCGCTGAAAACGTCAGTAGCGGCAGCTGCAGGTTGGTCGACAGCAGTTGCAACTGCCCGCCGGCCAATTCGGATTCGACGATTGCGGTTGGAATCACGGCAATGCCGAGGCCTTCGATCGCCATGTGGATGACGGTCGCGATCGACGCGCTGGCGTGCAGGCGCATCGGCGGCAGGTCCGGCCGGTTGAACAGCGAGCGCACCACCTCGTAGGGCGGGGTCTTGCGCGGAAAGGTGATGATGGGAAACTTCGCCAGATCGTGCACCGTCAATTGGCGGTTGCCCAGTCCGAGCGACGGACTGGCGAGAAAGCCGACGGAATAGTCGCACAGCACGCGGTTGCTGACGCCAGGCGCGGTCAGCGGGCCGAGTAGGAAGGCGAGCTCGATTTCCTGCGCGAGCAGCCGGTTGCGCAAATTCGAGGTGATGTCGACCTCGATTTCGAGCGAGAGATTTGGGTAGGCGTGATTGACGCTCTTGATCAGCTGCGACAGCCAGGTGTGCACGATGGTTTCGGCGACGCCGAGCCGCAGCACCCCGCGCATCGCCGAACGGTCGCCGACAACAGCCAGCATTTCCGAGCGCAGCCCGATCAGCTTCTCGGCATAGACCATCAATTGCCGGCCGCTCGGCGTCGGCAACACCATGCGGCGGTCGCGCTGCAGGAGTTTTACGCCCACCTCGCGTTCGAGCCCGGCGATCCGCTGCGAGATCGCGGGCTGGGTGGTGTTGAGCTTCTGGGCGGCGCCGCGGAAGCTGCCGAGCGTTACCACCCACATGAAGGTCTCAATTGCCTTGAAATCGGTCATGCACCCTATGCCCGCAGGTTGATAATTAGGATTTATCGAACTTGATTAGAAAAGACGATTAGACATTATCATAGCCATATGCGGGAGTGGATGTCGACAAGAATGGAAGCGGGGACAACGATGACCAGCTTGGCGAGGACGGAACGACCCGGCCACGATACGGCGAATTTATCGCCGAGCGTTGCGGCCCGGCGCGCCTGCCGCAGCGGCATGGCTGATACCACGGCCGGCGTCGCCAACGGTTTTGTTCAGGGCAATCTCGTGATCCTGCCCGAGAAGCTCGCTTCCTCTTTCCATCGGTTCTGCCAGCTCAATCCCAAACCGTGCCCGATCATCGGCATGTCCGATGCCGGCGATCCCAGGATCCCTGCGCTCGGCGTCGATCTCGACATCCGCACCGACCTGCCGCGCTATCGCGTCTGGCGCGACGGCGAAGTGGTGGACGAGCCGACCGACATCATGGCGCACTGGCGCGATGATCTCGTCGCCTTCGTGATCGGCTGTTCTTATTCCTTCGAGGAGGCATTGCTGGCGGAGGGTCTGCCGATCCGCCACATCGAGCGCAAGCTGCGCGTGCCGATGTACCGCACCAATATCGCCTGCGGTTCCGCAGGGCCGTTCGCGGGGCCGATGGTGGTGTCGATGCGGCCGTTCAAGCCGGCGGACGCCATCCGCGCGGTGCAGATCACCTCGCGCTTTCCCTCCGTGCACGGCGCGCCGGTTCATCTCGGCCATCCGCATGCGATCGGCATCGCCGACATCAACAAGCCCGATTACGGTGATGCGGTGTCGGTCGGGGCCGACGAAATTCCGGTGTTCTGGGCGTGTGGCGTCACGCCGCAATCGGTGATCGCGGCCGCCAGGGTGCCGTTTGCCATCACGCACGCGCCCGGGCTGATGCTGGTGACCGATCTCCTGAACAAACAGCTTGCCGTGCTTTGATGCAGTTCGTGCTGATCATTAAGGCTTTACCGTAACCTTCTCCCGTTTCATCGATAGCCGCCGACCAACAGAGGATACCGTCATGAACATCTCGCGCCGAAATGTGCTGCTTGGAGCTACCGCCGCCGCAGCGCTCGGACCGATCGCCGCCCGCGCGCAGACTTCCGAAGTGGTGATCGGCGTGATCTATCCATTCTCCGGCGCCAGCGCCCAGATGGGCGTCGATGCCCAGAAGTCCTACGAGACCGCGCTCGACATCATCAACAAGGACCACGATTTCGATCTGCCGCTGGCAAAGGGCGAAGGCTTGCCCGGCCTCGGCGGCGCAAAAATCCGCCTCGTCTTCGCCGACCACCAGGCCGATCCGCAGAAGGGCCGCGCCGAGACCGAGCGCCTGATCACCCAGGAGAAGGTCTGCGCCGTCATCGGTACCTACCAGAGCGCCGTTGCCGTCACCGTCAGCCAGATCTGCGAGCGCTACCAGATCCCGTTCATCTCGGCGGACAACTCCTCGCCGAGCCTGCACCGCCGCGGTCTCAAGTACTATTTCCGCGCCGCGCCCCATGACGAGATGTTCTCGGCCGCCATGTTCAACTTCTTCGACGCGATGAAGAAGAAGGGCGCCAAGATCGACACGCTGTCGCTGTTCCACGAGGACACCATCTTCGGCACCGACTCCGCCAACACCCAGCTCAAGCTGGCGACCGATCGCGGTTACAAGATCGCCACCGACATCAAGTATCGCTCCAACTCGCCTTCATTGTCGGCGGAAGTGCAGCAGCTCAAGACCGCGAATGCCGACGTGCTGATGCCCTCGAGCTACACCACCGACGGCATCCTGCTGGTCAAGACCATGGCCGAGCTCGGCTACAAGCCGAATGCGATCGTGGCGCAGGACGCCGGCTTCTCTGAAAAGGCGCTGTACGATGCGGTCGGCGACAAGCTCGAAGGCGTGATTTCGCGCGGCAGCTTCTCGCTCGATCTCGCCGCCAAGCGGCCGATGGTCGGCAAGGTCAACGCGATGTTCAAGGAGAAGTCGGGCAAGGATTTCAACGACCTGACGTCGCGGCAGTTCATGGGCCTGCTGGTGATGGCGGAAGCCATCAACCGCGCCAAGTCGACCGACGGCGAAAAGATCCGCGAGGCGCTGGTGGCGACCGACATTCCGGGCGAGCAGACCATCATGCCCTGGAAGCGCGTCAAGTTCGACGAAATGGGCCAGAACAACGACGCCGACCCGGTGCTGCTGCAATATATCGGCGGCAAGTTCGTCACAATCTTCCCGCCGCAGGCTGCGATTGCCGAAGCCGTCTGGCCGATGAAGTAAGCTGGTAACGGTTGGGGGCGGGGGACGGGACATGACCACTACAGGAAATTTCGCCCGCTCCGTCATTGCGAGGAGCGAAGCGACGAAGCAATCCATCGAGCCGCACGAAGAAAGAATGGATTGCGTCGCTTCGCTCGCAATGACGAACATTGAGAGTAATGCCTCCGGGTCGGAGCATTTTTCATGACCGCCCAAACCATTATCCAGAGCCTCGCGAGCGGCCTCTTGATGGGCCTGCTCTACGGTCTCATCGCCGTAGGCCTCGCGCTGATCTTCGGGCTGATGGACGTCGTGAACTTCGCCCATGGCGAATTCCTGATGATCGCGATGTACGCGACGTTCTTCCTGTTCGCATTCTTCGCGATCGACCCCTTGCTGGCGGCGCCGCTGGTCGCGGCGGCGCTGTTCGTGTTTGGGGCCGTAGTCTATCTATTGATCGTGCGGTTTGCCGTGCGCGCAAAAGCCAATGCCGGCATGGTGCAGATCTTTTCCACGTTTGGACTGGCGATCGTCATGCGCGGCCTGGCGCAGTACTTCTTCACGCCGGACTACCGCAGCGTCACGCATTCATGGCTCGGCGGCAAGACCGTCTCGGTCGCCGGCATCTTCCTGCCGGTGCCGCAACTGGTCGGCGCCCTGGTCGCGATCGCCGCGTTCGGCGCGCTCTATCTCTTCATTAACCGCACCGACTTCGGCCGTGCGCTCGAAGCGACCCGCGAGGACGCCGGCGCGGTGGCGCTGGTCGGCATCGACAAGAACAGGGTGTTCGCGCTGGGCTGGGGGCTTGGCGCGGCGCTGGTGGGGCTGTCCGGCGCGGTCATGGCGATGTTCTTCTACATCTATCCGGATGTCGGCGCTTCGTTCGCGCTGATCGCCTATGTCACGGTGGCGCTCGGCGGCTTCGGCAGCGTGTTCGGCGCCTTTGCCGGCGGCATCATCGTCGGCCTCGTCGAGGCGACCACCGCATTGCTGCTGCCGCCCTCGCTCAAGGCGGTCGGCATTTACGCGGTCTATCTCCTTGTCGTCTTCGTCCGGCCGCGCGGCCTGTTCGGATCGATGTGATGGATACGAATTTCGCCAGAAGCCGCCGCCGCGACCTCGTCGTCGCATTTGTTCTCGCCGCGATCGCAGCGGTGGTGCCGCTGTTCGTCAAGGACGTCTACGTCCAGAACATCATGGTGCTGACGCTGATGTGGGGCGCGCTGTCGCAGAGCTGGAACATTCTCTCCGGCTATTGCGGACAGATTTCGCTCGGCCATGCGCTTTATTTCGGGATCGGCGCCTATACCACGGCCTTGCTGTTCACCAAGTTCGGCGTGCTGCCGTGGTTCGGCATGATCGGGGGCGGCGTCATCTCGGCCATCATCGCGATGGCGCTCGGCTATCCCTGCTTCCGCCTGCGCGGACATTACTTCGTCATCGCCACCATCGTCATCGCCGAGATCGGGCTGCTGCTGTTCCACAACTGGGACTGGGCGGGCGCGGCCATGGGCATCGATATTCCCGTGCGCGGCGACAGCTGGCTCAAGTTCCAGTTCACCCGCAGCAAGCTGCCATACTTCTATTTCGCGCTGGCGCTGGCCTGCGTCGCCTGGTTCGTCACCTGGTGGCTGGAAGATTCCAAATGGGGCTATTGGTGGCGCGCGGTAAAGGACAATCCGGACGCCGCTGAAAGCCTGGGCGTCGTCGTGTTCAATTCCAAGATGGGCGCAGCCGCGGTTTCCGCCTTCCTGGTCGCGGTCGGCGGCAGCTTCTATGCGCAGTTTGTTTCCTACATCGATCCTGAAAGCGTGATGGGTTTCCAGTTTTCGCTGCTGATGGCGTTGCCCGCGGTGCTGGGCGGCATCGGAACGTTGTGGGGGCCGATGCTGGGTGCGGTGATCCTGATCCCGGTGACCGAGTTGACGCGGTCCTTTATCGGCGGCTCGGGGCGCGGCGTCGACCTCATCGTCTATGGCGGGCTGATCATCGCGATTTCGCTGGCACGGCCGCAGGGCCTGGTCGGATTGTTCGCGCCCAAGCGCAAGGGGGCGGCCCGATGACGACGCCGCTTCTGGAAACCCGCGGCGTCTGGCAGCGTTTTGGCGGCCTGATCGCCAACAGCGATGTCTCGATCTCGGTCGGACGCGGCGAAATCGTCGGACTGATCGGCCCGAACGGCGCCGGCAAGTCGACGCTGTTCAACCTGATCGCGGGCGTGCTGCCGCCGACTCAAGGCTCGATCATCTTCGACGGCGAGGATGTCACGGCGTTGCCGGCGGCGGAACGCTGCCAGCGCGGTGTCGGCCGCACCTTTCAGGTCGTAAAGAGCTTTGAGACCATGACGGTCATCGACAATGTCATCGTCGGCGCTCTGGTCCGGTCAACCGTGATGCGCGATGCCCGGCGCAAGGCGCATGAGGTGCTGGAATTTTGCGGGCTTGGCCCGCGCGCAGGCGTGCTCGCGGCCGATCTGATTCCGTCGGAAAAGCGAAGGCTCGAGGTCGCCCGCGCGCTGGCAACCGAGCCAAAGCTGCTGCTGCTCGACGAAGTATTGACCGGGCTGACGCCGATCGAGGCGAAAACGGGCGTCGAACTGGTGCGCAAGGTGCGCGATACCGGCGTCACCGTGCTNATGGTCGAACACGTCATGGAAATCGTGATGCCGCTGGTCGACCGCGCCGTCGTGCTCGACCTCGGCAAGGTTCTGGTCGAGGGCAAGCCTGCCGACGTGGTCCGCGATCCGAAAGTCATCAGCGCCTATCTGGGGGATCGTCATGCTGTCGGTGCATGAAGTCACCACCGCCTATCAGGGCTTGGTCGCGATCTCGGCGGTCAGTATCGAAGTGGAAAAAGGCGAGATCGTCTGCGTCGCCGGCGCCAACGGCGCCGGCAAGTCGACATTGCTGAAATCGATTGCGGGTGCGGAACGCCCGCGCTCCGGCACTGTGTCGTTCGACGGCACCAGGATCGACGGCATGGCGCAGCATGTCATCACGTCCCACGGTATTGCCTATGTCCCGGAAAACCGCCGGCTGTTTCCGCGGCTGTCGGTGCGCGACAATCTGCGCCTCGGCAGCTACCTCTATCGCGGCAAGGCCGATCGCGAGGCGCCGCTCGATCTCGTGTTCAAGCTGTTTCCGCGCCTGCAGGAGCGTCTTGAGCAACGCGCCGAAACGCTCTCCGGCGGCGAACAACAGATGCTGGCCATCGGCCGCGCGCTGATGACGCGGCCGCGGCTCTTGATGCTGGACGAGCCGTCGCAAGGCATCATGCCAAAGCTGGTCGATGAGATTTTTCAGGCCGTGAAGCGCATCCGCGACGCCGGAATGACCGTGCTGATCGTCGAGCAGCGGATGGCCGAATGCCTGGAGATTGCTGACCGGGCCTACATCCTGCAGACGGGCCGCGTGTTGATGCAGGGCAGCGCGGCGGACATCCGCGTCAATCCGGATGTGCGCAAGGCGTATCTGGGATTGTGAAGCCGTAGGATGGGTAGAGCGCAGCGAAACCCATCAATTCACTGCGCGGAGAGACGATGGGTTTCGCTGCGCTCTACCCATCCTACGAGTGCCCAAGCTGCGCTCATCCGGGCTACGGCGCTACGGCTTTGGCGCTCTCAGTGGCCTGATTTGGTGTGCGAAGCCACGACTTCATTGAGAGCGTCGCTCTCAGCATCTTCGACATTCGCATAAATGCCGGATTCCAATGTTGGTGACCAGTAAAGTTCCTCTGTAAATTCTTCAAATCGTTCGGCATAGGCACGAAATTCGAAAAGACCATCGTTGCGCTCAAGGACCTCCACGCGGACCTTGTGGTTGCTGCTCTCAAACACCTTTATCACTTTGGCATGGAGGTAGCTCACGGCTTGCCTTCTTCATCGCTATTTGTGTTCATGCCCATGCTCCGGCAGAGATCGTAGCCCGCATGAGCGCAGCGATATGCGGGGAGAAATCCCGGATGTCGCTGCGCTCATCCGGGCTACGACTGTCGCGCGTTACGGCGTTTCTGTATTTCGCTTTGCCCGCGATGCGGCCAACAACATCTGTTCCACGATCCCTTCAAACTCGCTCTTGGCGATCGGATCCGTCTTGGCAAACTCATCGTAGAGTTTGATGGTTTTGGGCCACCAATGATGGTGGCGGCCCGCTCTATCAAGGACGCGAGCCGCCGCTTCGACCTCGGCGTCCGTTGGCCTTGCCGCTAGGGCCAAGCCCACATGATTTGCAGCAGCGAACGCACTTGGTGCCCCGAAATCGGCTTCATCTTCATGGACGCAAAGGTTTCCACCAAGGATGAATCCTTGCCACCCTTTGCCCGAGATGGCGTACGCATTGAGTCCTGGTTCCATCATCTCGGCCGGGCAGCTGCGGAAATCTCGCAGATAGGCCTGATCAACCAGCGTGATCTCAAATCCTTTGGACCAGGATCTAGTTTCCATCGCACGTACGTCGAGAATTAGCACGTCGATGCGGGTATGGTGTTCATCGGTCTTTCCACTTCTCAGCAGAAGGGGACCATGGCCTGCCCCATAGCCAATCACTGAGAACCTTCTATCGGACTTGAAGCATTTGAGATTGGTTTGCATGGGATGACTATGTGTGATCGTGAGTTTCGGGCAGCGTCAGCCCGAACACTTTCGTCAAATCCTCCACCTGCGCCGGCGATAGATACCGCGGGTTCAGTCCGCGCAGCAGCAGATACAGCTTCGCCGTTTCTTCCAGTTCCTCGATCGCGTAGACCGCCGCCTCCAGCGTATCCCCCGAGACCACCGGCCCGTGATTGGCGAGCAGCACGGATGAGTATTTCCCGGCCAGCCCCTTGATGGCGTCGGCCACGGCGGGATCGCCGGGACGGTAGTAGGGCACAAGCGCCGTCTGTCCGCATTTCATCAGATAATACGGCGTCATCGGCGGCAGTGCGGCGCGGGGGTCGATCTCGGGCAGCATCGACAACGCCACCGAGTGGGTCGAGTGCAGATGCACCACCGCGCGCGCTGCGCTGCGGGTCTGGTACAGCGCGGTGTGCAGCGGCACTTCCTTGGTTGGGGCGTCGCCGGATACCAGCCGGCCGTCGGGGCCGAGCCGCGACATCCGCGCCGGGTCGAGCGAGCCGAGCGAGGCGTTGGTCGGCGTCACCAGCCAGCCGCCGTCGTCGAGTTTTACGCTGATATTGCCGGAGGAGCCCGGNGTCAGGCCGCGCTCGAACAGCGAGCGGCCGAGGCGGCAGATTTCCTCGCGAATCCTTGTTTCGCTCATGCNCATAGCCCTGTTTCCTTAGCCTTTTTCTCACGCTTTGGCAGCGCGGCCAAGCCGTGATACCCAGAGGCAAGCCGCCGCCGGGTGGTGGCAAAAATAGAAACCATCGAGGGACCGCCGCATGCCAGAATCCGCCAAACCGCGCGTTGCCGTCATCGGGCTGGGCTCGATGGGGTTCGGCATGGCGACCTCGCTGCGCCGCGCCGGGCTCGAAGTGACCGGCTGCGATGTCTCGGCGGACTCCGTGGCACGGTTCGTGGCCGATGGCGGCAAGGGCGCTGGAACCCCAGCGGAAGCTGCCAACGCTGCCGACATCGTCGTCAGCGTGGTCGTCAACGCAGCCCAAACCGAGGCCATTCTGTTTGGCGCCAATGGCGTCGCCGAAACCTTGGTGAAGGGCGCGGTGTTCATCTCTTCCGCCACCATGGACCCCGACGTCGCGCGGCGGCTGGCGAAACAGCTCGAGGCTACCGGCCGGCACTACCTCGACGCCCCGATTTCCGGCGGCGCGCAGCGCGCGGCCCAGGGCGAACTCACCATTTTGGCCTCCGGCAGTCCGGCGGCGTTTTCAAAAGCCCGCCCGGCGCTCGATGCGATGGCCGCAAAGCTTTACGAACTCGGCGATGACGCCGGCCAGGGCGCGGCGTTCAAGATGATCAACCAGCTCCTTGCCGGCGTCCACATCGCCGCCGCCTCGGAAGCGATCGCGTTCGCCGCCAAGCAGGGTCTCGACATCAGAAAGGTCTATGAGGTGATCACGGCATCCGCCGGCAATTCCTGGATGTTCGAGAACCGCATGCCGCATGTGCTCGACGGCGATTACACGCCGCGCAGCGCGGTAGAGATCTTCGTGAAAGACCTCGGCATCATCCAGGATATGGCGCGCTCGCAAAAATTCCCGGTGCCGGTTGCCGCCGCCGCGCTGCAGATGTTTTTGATGACGGCCGCTTCCGGCATGGGCCGCGACGACGACGCCTCGGTGGCGCGGATGTATGCTCGCGTGACCGGAACGCATCTACCCGGTGAACCGAAATAGAGCCAAGATCAAAAAGGAGACGCTCCATGCCGCGCTTTGCCGCCAATCTCTCCATGATGTTCACCGAAGTGCCGTTTCTCGATCGGTTCGATGCTGCGGCGAAGGCGGGCTTTACGTCCGTCGAATTCCTGTTTCCCTACGATCATCCGGCGGAGGCCGTTGGTGACCGGTTGAAAAAGAACGGCCTGACACAGGCGCTGTTCAATTTGCCGCCGGGCAATTGGGACGCCGGTGAAAAAGGCTTTGCCGCGCTGCCNGNGCGTTTTGACGATTTGAAGCGAAGCCTCGAGACGGCGCTGCCTTACGCGAAGGCAACCGGCGTCAAGCGGCTGCATCTGATGGCGGGTATCGCCAATCGCAGCGAGGCGAAAGCCGTCGAGCAGTTTTANAAGTCGGTGGCGTGGGCCGCGGAGTTTTTCGCGCCCCACGGCCTCGACGTCGTGATCGAGCCGATCAACGCGCGCAACGTGCCCGGCTATTTTCTCAATGATTTTGGCTTCGCGCGCGACCTGATCACCGAGGTGAAGATTCCAAACCTGAAGCTGCAGTTCGACATCTACCACTGCCAGATCATTCATGGCGACGTCACCATGCGGCTGCGCGAGATGATGCCGATCACAGGCCACGTCCAGATCGCCAGCATTCCCTCGCGTAACGAACCCGATGGCGAAGAGCTGAACTATCCGTTCCTGTTCGCCGAGCTCGACCGGCTCGGCTATGGCGGCTTCGTCGGCTGTGAATATAACCCGCGCGGCAAGACCACCGATGGCCTCGGTTGGTTCAAGCCCTATGCCGGAGTAAAGCCGTGAAATTGTCTTTGGGCTGCATCGCCGACGACTACACCGGCGCTTCCGACCTCGCCAACACGCTGACCCGTCAGGGCCTGCGCACGGTGCAGACCATCGGCGTACCGTCGAACGACCTCGCGCTGCCGGAGGTCGACGCGGTCGTGGTGTCGCTCAAGAGCCGTTCGATCGCGGCCAATGTTGCGGTTGATCGTTCGCGCGCCGCCGAAAAATGGCTGCGCGACCGTGGCGCCGGCCACGTGCTGTTCAAGATCTGCTCGACCTTTGATTCCACAGACGCCGGCAATATCGGTCCGGTGATGGACGCGCTGCGCGCCGATTCCGGCGATGCGATCGTGCTGGTGACGCCGGCCTTTCCGGAAACCGGCCGCACCGTCTATCAGGGCAATCTGTTTGTCGGTTCCGTGCCGTTGAACGAAAGCCCGCTGAAGGATCACCCGCTCAATCCGATGCACGATTCCAACCTGGTGCGGGTGCTGGCGCGCCAGAGTCGGACCAAAGTCGGGCTGGTCGATCTCGCCACGCTGTCGCGCGGCACCGATGCGGTTCGCGGACGGCTCACCGATCTCGCGGGCAAGGGCATCGGCGCCGCGATCATCGACGCGGTGTTCGACCGCGATCTGGAAACCATTGGCGCTGTTGCGCTTGACCATCGCCTGTCGGTCGGCGCGTCCGGCATTGGCCTTGGCCTCGCCCGGGCGCTGGTCGCCGCCGGCAAGGTCAAATCGGCTTCGGCTGGCGCGGCGGTCGGCGCGCCGCTTGGCGGACCGGCGGCGTGCCTGGCCGGGAGCTGCTCGCAGGCGACGCTGGCCCAGATCGCCAGCGCCGAAAAGACCATGGCCGTGCTGCATCTCGATCCCGAACAGGTCGTCGCCGGACCGGGTGAGGTGCGCCGCGCGCTGGCCTGGGCGAGCGACCGAATAAACGGCGGCCCGATTCTGATCGCCAGCAGCTCGACGCCGGACCAAGTGGCAGCTCTGCAATCTCGTCATGGCCGGGATGCAACCGGGCATGCCATCGAGCAGGCGATGGCGGACATCGCCGAAGGCCTGGTGCGCTCAGGCGTACGGCGATTGGTGGTCGCCGGTGGTGAAACTTCAGGCGCCGTCGTCGACCGCCTGCACATTCCCGGATTCCTCGTCGGCGCAGAAATCGCTGCAGGAGTGCCGGTTTTGCGTGCCGTCGGCGCCGATAAGGGCGAGATGCTGCTTGCCTTGAAATCGGGCAATTTCGGCGGAGCGGAGTTCTTTTCCGATGCGCTGAAGCTGATGCGCTGACCGCTTCGCGCCTTCTTTTGCCGATGAGTCAGGTCGCCTGCCGTAATTTTACGGAACGGCGCGTTAACGCAACCTCAGGGAGCACCGGGTTTGATGCCTGCAGTAGTGATTCTCCTGCTCGCAACCCTGTCGCATTCGATCTTGTCATAATCGGCGCGTCCACCGCGCCCAAAACCAAGAGATTCCCGCCATGCTCGCCAAATACTCGATCCGCACCAAGATCGTTGCCGTGGTTGCCTTCCTGCTTGTCGCGATGACGGGGATGGGTCTGCTCGCGGTCAGGAACATGCGCGCCATCAATGCCAACACGGTCGACATCACCACCAGCTGGCTACCGAGCGTCCGCGTGCTCGGCGACCTGCGGGCCGGCGTCATCACCTATCGCAACGTGATCCGCGAGCACATGCTGTCCGAGACGCTGGAGGAAAAGCTGGCGATGGAAAAGACGCTCGCCACCGTCGTCGAGAGCAACGCCAAGATCCGCACCGCCTACGAGCCGATGATCACCTCGCCGGAAGAGCGTGCGCTTTACAATGAATGGGTCAAGCTGTGGGAAAGCTACAAGAAGGGCACCGAAGACGTCATGGCGCTGTCCCGCAAGGCGATCGGCCAGATTCCCCGTGAGGCCCATGAGCTGAACACCAAGACGGTCAACAAGATCGGGCTCGACGCCGATGCCGTCCTGAAGAAGGATATCGATCTCAACAACGCTGGCGCCGACAAGGCGGCAAGCGATGCGGCCGACAGTTACTCCGCCGCCCTCATGATGCTTGCCGTGATCCTCGGCGCAGCCGTCATCATCGGCATCACCATCAGTATCTTTCTGGTTGGCGACGTCTCCAGCGGCATCGCCTCCATCGTCAGCCCGATGCAGGCGCTGGGCAAAGGCGATCTGAGCGCGGAAGTGCCGCATCAAGGCGAGAAGACCGAAATCGGCGCCATGGCGGACACGCTGCAGGTGTTCAAGCAGGAGCTGATCGCCAAGAAGGCCGCCGACGAAGCCGCGGCGCTCGACGCCGAAGCCAAGATCGAGCGCGGCCGCCGCGTCGACGGCATCACCCGCAATTTCGAAAGCGTGATTGGCGAGATCGTGCAGACGGTGTCGTCGGCTTCGACGCAGCTCGAGGCCTCCGCCGGCACGCTGTCGGCGACGGCCGAACGGTCGCAGACGCTGACGTCAACGGTGGCGTCGGCTTCCGGGGAAGCCTCGGCCAACGTGCAGTCGGTGGCATCGGCGACCGAAGAGCTGTCCTCCTCGGTCACCGAGATTGGCCGTCAGGTGCAGGAATCAGCGCGGATGGCAACCGATGCGGTGGGCCAGGCCCGCGTCACCAACGACCGGGTCAGCCAGCTCTCCAAGGCGGCGAGCCGTATCGGCGACGTGGTCGAGCTCATCAATACCATCGCCGGCCAAACCAATCTGCTGGCGCTCAACGCCACCATCGAGGCGGCGCGCGCCGGCGAGGCCGGGCGCGGGTTTGCGGTCGTGGCGTCGGAAGTGAAGGCGCTCGCCGAGCAGACGGCAAAAGCCACCGGCGAGATCAGCCAGCAGATTACCGGCATTCAGGGCGCGACCCAGGAGTCGGTGAATGCGATCAAGGAGATCAGCGGCACCATTGAACGGCTGGCAGAGATCTCCTCGGCCATCGCGGCTGCCGTGGAAGAGCAGGGCGCGGCGACGCAGGAAATTTCGCGCAACGTCCAGCAGGCCGCCCGCGGAACCCAGCAGGTTTCCTCCAATATCTCCGACGTGCAGCGCGGTGCCGGCGAGACCGGCGCCGCCTCCTCGCAGGTGCTCTCGGCGGCGCAGTCGCTGTCGGGCGACAGCCATCGCCTCAAGCTCGAGGTCGGCAAGTTTCTGGATTCGGTGCGGGCGGCCTGACGGGCGCTCGGCGGCAGGCGAACGGGCCGGCCTTCGGCCGAGAAGCAGGGCCAGATTCGCGCAATGCGCGAATCTGGAAGATCTGCAACCAAAGCAAAACTCCGTAGTTTCACGCAAGCGGAAATTAACCGGTGCCGGCTACGCTGCCGGTACTTTTCGGGGCCGCACGCGCTGGCGGCTGGTTCCGTCGCGGCGCAACTTCCGCTTCCGGAAAATGTGCTTCAGAAAAATTTGGGGTCGTCGACATGATCAAGCTCAACCGTATCGGAAACAAACTGGGCTTGGCCGGGGCGGTCGGCGTCCTGCTGGCGATCGGCATGGTAGCCAATCAGATCGTGACCGAATCGACGGTCACTGCTGCCAATGATCGGGCTGCCCGCTCGCAGAAGGTGGCCGATACCTCGCTGGAGGCACATCTCGAACTTCGCAAGATACAGCTCGCCGCCCGCGATATCAGGCTGGCGCGAACTTCCGCCGATGTCGAAAAGACTGTCGCCGACCTGCAGCGGCACAAGGCGGCCATGGCGAAGGACATCGAGGCTGCGCTCGAAACGGCAAAGATGTCGGCCACCCAGGATCGGCTGCAGAAGACCAAGGCCCTGATGGAAGGCTTTACTGCTGCCGTGGAAGATCTCGCCAAGGCGCAGATCACGCTGCTGGCGCAGATCGACAAGCGCTCGGCCGTCTCGGATGAATGGACCAAGGCCGTCGCGGCGCAGTTGGGTTCGCCGGCCATGGCGAAGCTGGACAATCGCCTCGAGATCGAACGTCTGCTGTTTCAGGCCGATGCAAGGGTGAGCACGCTGCGGGCGGCGGCCTGGAAGCTCGGCGCCACCGGTGATGCCAATTTGGTCACCGAGATGGGCAAGACCGAGGCGTCGCTGAAGGATGTCTTCAACAAGCTGCGCGGCGAAGCCGACGACCGCGAGTTGCTGGTCGTGGTCAGCAACCTGTCTTCGATCGTCAAACGCTTCCTGGCCGCCAACGAGGAGGCCGTAAAGACCGAGCAGGTAAAGAACGACATCATCATCAACCGCACCACCAAGTCCGCCGCCGATGCCGCCGATCTGATGGAAGCAACGGTCGAGAATTCCAAGAAGAATGCGCAGACCTCCAAGGAAGAGGTGGTGGCCGAAACAGCGCAGGCCAACCGGATCAGCTTGATCATGGCCCTCGTCGTCGTCGTGTCGCTGATCGGCTCGGTGGTGTTTTCCTTCCTTGGGGTCGCACGTCCGATGACGCGCCTGAACGGTGCGTTGGGCAAGATGGCCGGCGGCGATCTCGACGTCGAGATTCCCGGCGCCGGCCGCGGCGACGAAATCGGCGACCTCGCCAAGACGGTGACCGTCATTCGCGAGAACGCCGAGCACAAGGCGCGCGAGGAAGCCGAGACCAAGATCAAGCAGGATCAGGTCGCGGCGCAGCGGCGCAAGGCCGAAATGATCAAGCTCGCCGACGATTTCGAAGGTGCGGTCGGCAAGATCGTGGAGACCGTGTCGTCGGCGTCGACCGAACTCGAAGCCTCCGCCGGCACGCTGACGGCAACCGCCGAACGCGCCCAGGAACTGACCACGATGGTGGCCGCGGCNTCCGAGGAAGCCTCCACCAATGTGCAGTCGGTGGCCTCCTCCACCGAGGAGATGGCCTCGTCCATCACCGAGATCGGCCGTCAGGTTCAGGAATCGGCGCGGATGGCCAATGAGGCCGTCGATCAGGCCCGCACCACCAATGACCGGGTCAGCGAATTGTCGAAGGCGGCCGCCCGCATCGGCGCGGTGGTCGAACTCATCAACACCATCGCCGAGCAGACCAATCTGCTGGCGCTCAACGCCACCATCGAGGCGGCCCGCGCCGGCGATGCCGGCCGCGGTTTCGCCGTCGTGGCGTCCGAGGTAAAGGCGCTGGCGGAGCAAACCTCGAAGGCGACCGGCGAGATCGGCCAGCAGATCACGGGCATCCAGGCCGCGACCGAGGAGTCCGTCGGGGCGATCCAGGCGATCAGCACCACGATCGAGAAGCTGTCGGAGATCTCCTCGACCATTGCGGCTGCTGTGGAAGAGCAGGGCGCCGCCACCCAGGAAATCTCCCGCAACGTGCAGCAAGCTGCCCGGGGCACCCAGCAGGTTTCGTCCAACATCACCGACGTGCAGCGCGGCGCCGGCGAGACCGGCACGGCGTCTTCGCAGGTGCTGTCCTCGGCCCAGTCGCTGTCGTCGGACAGTGGCCGTCTCAAGCGCGAGGTCGGCAAGTTCCTGAACTCGGTGCGCGCGGCCTGACTTATCCGCCATCAGGCAAATTCAAAGCCCGGCCCCTCGCGGCCGGGCTTTTTTTGAGGCTGGAGCATCGCTTCGCTCAAGCCTCTTGCGGTCGCCAGCAACAACCAGAAACAAATCGATATCGGCTTCGGCAAAGGCACTCGCGAGTTACCGTAGAGCTACGGAGTGTCAACTTTACATTGGATAAAGAGCCGCCGCCTAAACCCTTTGTACAGGCTTTTTTATGCCGCTGACAAAGAGGTCCCCTGATGTCGTTTCTGGCGAATTTCCGTGTGCTCACGAAAGTACTGGCAATCATTTGTGTGCTGTCGCTGATCACGGGAATCATGGCGTGGCTCGGCATCAGTTCGCTGCATTCGGTGAGCGAGCGGTCCGACACCATGGCGCGGTCGGCGCAACGGGCCTTGCTGGCTACCCGTGCCAACAACAACGTGGTGGCCATGAACCGCGCCGAGTTTCGCAGCGCTCTCGATCCTCGCGACGAAAACAGGTTGGCTGCACGCGCGTTGATTGATGAGCAGGTGAAGCAGCTCGAGGAGCGTCTTGCCGAGGTGAGCAAGACCACGGACGAGAAGACGCAGGCCCTGCTGCCGGCCGTCAGATCGGCGCTTTCCGCTTATCAATCGCAGATGAAGCAGACGCTTCAGTCGGTCGACGACGCCAAATCCGCGGAGGTGACGAAGTCGGCGGCAGGACTGCGGGACGTGGCGATGAAGAGCAACGCCGCGGCGGAGGCGCTGCAGATCGCCATCCGCGCGGTGGCGAACAGGCTTGACCAGCGGGTCATGGAAAACAACAAGGCTGCGGAGGAGGAATATGCCTCCGCGTCACGGCTCCTCATGATCCTCGCGGTCGGAAGCGTTGTGTTCGGGCTGGCATTCGGCTTCGCGGTCGGCCAGTACGGCATTGCCAGGCCGATCCGGGCGGTGGTCGAGCTGCTGCAGCAACTGGCCGGCGGCAAATACGACATCGGCATTACCGGCACGGAGCGCGGCGACGAGGTCGGCGACGTCGCCAAGACCGCCCTGGTGTTCAAGGAAAATGGCCTCGCCCGGATCCGCATGGAGCGTGAGCAGAAGGAGGCGGAAGCCAGCGCCGCCGCGCAGCGCCGCACCGACATGCTTCAACTCGCCGATGGTTTCGAGCGGGCGGTGGGCGAGATCGTCAAGACCGTATCGTCGGCCTCGACTGAGCTCGAAGCCTCCGCCGGCACGCTGACATCGACCGCCGAGCGCTCGCAGGAACTGACCACCGTGGTGGCGGCGGCTTCGGAAGAAGCTTCCACCAACGTGCAGTCGGTGGCGTCGGCCACCGAAGAGCTGTCCTCCTCGGTCAACGAGATCAGCCGTCAGGTGCAGGAATCGGCGCGGATGGCCGGCGAAGCGGTCGGCCAGGCCCGCACGACCAATGACCGCGTCTCCGAGTTGTCGAAGGCGGCGGCTCGCATTGGCGACGTGGTTGAACTCATCAACACTATCGCAGGCCAGACCAATCTGCTGGCGCTCAACGCCACTATCGAGGCAGCGCGCGCGGGCGAGGCTGGCCGGGGTTTTGCGGTTGTGGCGTCCGAAGTAAAGGCGCTCGCCGAACAGACCGCAAAGGCCACCGGTGAAATCGGTCAGCAGATATCGGGCATTCAGGCCGCGACCCAGGAGTCGGTCGGCGCCATCAAGGAGATCAGCGGAACCATTGAACGGCTGTCCGAGATCGCTTCAACCATCGCGGCAGCGGTGGAAGAGCAGGGGGCTGCCACGCAGGAAATCTCCCGCAACGTGCAGCAGGCCGCTCAGGGTGCCCAGCAGGTTTCCTCCAACATCACCAACGTGCAGCGCGGCGCCAGCGAAACCGGCTCGGCCTCGTCGCAGGTGTTGTCGGCGGCGCAATCGCTGTCGACGGACTCCAACCGCCTCACGCTCGAGGTCGACAAGTTCCTCACCTCGGTGCGAGCGGCCTGAGGCCGACCGCACGGCACTCCGGTTAACGGAAACTCAGTATATCTACTGAGTAGCGATTAACGGGAAGAGAGCGGCTGACCTATACGATTCCGCGCAATGGGGCCGACAAGCCTTGTCGTTGCGCGGAGATCACGCATGTTTGGAATGATAGACCGGGCCAGGATGACGGTTGGCCGGAAGATCTACGCCCTGATCTGCCTCAGCTTCATCGGGCTGCTGGGCGTTGCTTTTCTCGGCTCGCGCGAGTTGGCATCGAGCCTCGATCAGCAAAAGCAGATCGAACTGCAGCACCTCGGCGAACTCGCGCTTGGCATCGTCAAGGAAGAGCATGCTGCGGCACAGAAGGGCGGCGTTTCGGACGCCGACGCCCAGAAGCGCGCGATGGCGCGGATCGCGGCGCTCCGCTACGGCAACAACGACTATTTCTGGATCAACGACATGCATCCGAAAATGGTGATGCATCCGATCAAGCCGGAAATGAACGGCAACGATCTGTCGTCCTACAAGGATCCGAACGGCAAGCTGCTGTTCGTCGACTTTGTCGATACGGTCAAAAAGAGCGGCTCAGGCTTCGTTCCCTATGAGTGGCCCAAGCCGGGCTTCGACAAGCCGCAGCCGAAATTGTCCTACGTGATCGGCTTCTCGCCGTGGAACTGGGTCGTCGGCACCGGCGTCTATATCGACGACCTGAAGGCGCAGGCCTGGGCTTCGACCCAGCGCTCCCTGATCGTTGTCGGCGTGATCCTGCTGTTCATGCTGGCGGTGTCGATCTTCGTGGCGCGGAGCGTCACCGCCCCGCTGCAGCGTATGACCGTCACCATGAACGACCTTGCCAGCGGCAACCTCGCCGTTGCGGTGCCGGGCATCGGGCGCGGCGATGAGATCGGCGAGATGGCCAAGGCCGTCGAAGTGTTCAAGAGCAACGCCGTCGCCCGCCAGTCGCTGGAGGCCGAGCAACGCGCGGCCGAGACCCGCACCGTCGCGAGCCGCAAGGCGGACATGAACAAGATGGCCGACGATTTCGAGGCGGCGGTCGGGCGGATCGTCGAAACGGTGTCGTCGGCGTCCGGCCAACTCGAGGCCTCGGCGGGTACGCTCACGTCGACCGCGGAACGCGCGCAGGAACTCGCGACGACGGTCGCGGCGGCCTCCGAGGAAGCTTCCACCAACGTCCAATCGGTGGCCTCCGCCACCGAGGAGATGGCCTCATCCGTCACCGAGATCAGCCGCCAGGTGCAGGAATCGGCGCGGATGGCCAATGACGCCGTCGATCAGGCGCGGTTCACCAACGACCGCGTCAGCGAATTGTCGAAGGCGGCAACCCGCATTGGCGACGTTGTCGAGCTGATCAACACCATCGCGGGCCAGACCAACCTGCTGGCGCTCAACGCCACCATCGAGGCGGCGCGCGCCGGCGAAGCGGGCCGCGGCTTCGCGGTCGTGGCGTCCGAGGTCAAGGCGCTGGCCGAACAGACCGCCAAGGCCACTGGCGAGATCGGCCAGCAGGTCACCGGCATCCAGGCGGCGACCCAGGAATCGGTGAACGCGATCCAGGCGATTAGCGGCACGATTGAAAAACTGTCGGAGATTTCGTCGGCCATCGCAGCCGCCGTGGAAGAGCAGGGCGCCGCGACGCAGGAGATTTCCCGCAACGTGCAGCAGGCGGCGACGGGTACCCAGCAGGTGTCCTCCAACATCACCAACGTGCAGCGCGGCGCCAGTGAAACCGGATCGGCGTCATCTCAGGTGCTTGCGGCGGCGCAATCGCTCTCGGGCGACTCCAACCGCCTCAAGCTCGAGGTCGGCAGGTTCCTCGACTCGGTGCGGGCGGCGTGATCGTGCTGACAATTCGGTCCCAAGCCGGCGCTTCATGCCGGCTTTGCGACCGACGATGATTCGAATCAGAAGCGCAAGCTGCCTTCAGTCAGCCTGTTGTCCGGCTGCATGAGGAGCGGGAAACATCCCTAGATCGTAAAATTGCGATTGCGACGGGGGCCGACCAATCGCCCTGAGTGAAACTGATGGCGAATGTGGCCAACGAATTTCCGGAATTGGGAAAAATCGGTAAGATACAAAGGCATCGTGAAGGCCTGAAGCCAGAAAATCCGATGCCATGTGTTCCGCGTCAATGAGGACGCGCCAGGACTCAAGACGCTTCATCCGATGGCAGGGGCGCATCGAGGCACCCACCTGCCATGGTCAAGTTGCGCATACGATCCCTCTCAATTCCGGCTAGCGCTTTTTTTCGTTGTCGCGACGATCGCTACCGACGGCTCGGATGACCGCCGCGTGTCGTTGCTTGATGAACTAGTTGACTCCGACTTCGTGAAGATCAGCCGGTCTCCGGATTTCGATCATTTCCGGAGCATCGAAGGATTGGGCGAGGCAAACAGCATTCCGCTGGATTGCCGGGACTTCGCCGCATCCTTCGCCTCGCTGAGGCTGAAGGCCTGCACGATCTATCTGCAGCGCACATTTCCGCGAATCCTTCAGGTGCAATATTCCACGACCGGGGCGATCGTCGGCATGCTGATGGACGATGCGGCTTCGCTGATCCTGAACGGTGTGGAGGCCCGCGCGCCGGCCTTCCTGCTGGTCAAAGGCAGCGCGAAATGTGAGATCGTGGAGCAGCAGTCCAATATGGTCGCCTTCGTGAACTTCGATTCCATCGACGATCGCGGCTGGCCGGGCGAGTTCGACCGCGCTCAGGTGATTGCGACCGAACCTGCCAAATCCGATGCGCTTCGCACGACGTTGCGCGACGTCCTGACGCTCGCATCGCATTCGCCCGATACCCTGGTTCAGCCTGATGTGATCGAGAGTATTGAGGAATCGATCCTGCAGTCGGTCGATCTGGCGATGGCTGCCGCATCGCCGGCATCCGAAGCCAAGCGCCTGAGCCTCAGCCACTATCTGTCGCTGGTCCGGAAATTCGACGAGTTCGTCGCCGTCAACGCCGGCAAGACGCTGTACAGCGCCGACGTGGCACGACAGCTCGGGGTCTCGGTCCGGACGCTGCATAACGCCGTGGTTGCCATTCGCGGCATGAGCATGCATCGGTATATGCGGCTGCGGCGACTTTGGAGCGTGCGTCAGCAACTGCTGCGGGGTGCGTCGCTGCAATCGATCAAGGCGGTCGCACTCGTGAACGGCTTCTGGCACATGGGTGAGTTCACAGCGCTGTACCGCGAGTTGTTTGGCGAAACGCCGCAGCAGACGTTGTCGGCGGCACGTAAGAATACGGATAGTCAGTCGTAATACCGGCGAAGCGAGCGGCGACACCGTAGTTCTACGATTTGCCCAAGTATTTCCGCTTAGCCCCTGATTAACCATCGTATGAAACCTTAGCGGTATGAGTGCCGCTCTGTGGCTTTGCCGCAGGAGCCCTTCGTTCGCAACGAACCGGCTCGTCCTGGATTTGGCCCGGCGCTCCCTCAACCGTCATCCCGCCTTGCGGGAGGTGGACGGTCGCTGCGATTTCATTGCCTCTGTTGTTTTCAAGGACGCAACCCATGTCTCGTTTCCTTCTCAACCTATCCATCGGTGCCAAGCTCGGCATTGCCTCGGGCCTCGGCGTTCTGCTCGTCGCCACGATGGTGATTGTCCAGATCCGGTCCAACGCGGCGATGCGCGATCTCGACGCGCGCATGGCCGGCCAGCAGACGATCGCGCGGGACGCAGTGGAGGCGAAGGCGTCGATCTCCGGCATGCAGGTGGGCGTGCGCGACGTTCGTCTCGCCAACAATGCGGCGGACATGCAAAAGGCCACCGACAATACCGCGGCCAGGTTGAAGTCGGTCCACCATTCTGCCGACGAGATGCTGAAACTGTCCAAGTCGGCCGAGAATCGCGCCCGCATCGAGAAGATCAAGGCGAGAGCGGACGATTATTGGAAAGGCACTCAGCAGATTGTGGCGGTTCGCAATGAAGCGATCGCCGCTGCGGCTGGCGGTGCCGAAGCCGCAGCGAAGATCGCGAAGCTGAACGAAGAAGCCATTCGCATCGCGCGCGAAGTCACGCTTCCGATCGTTGCTGAGCTCGAACCGATNGCCAACCAGATCGCCGATTTCGCCAAGCACAGTATGGAACAGCAGGCCGCCCAGGCCGCCCAGGAAATGGCAGCGGCGGAATGGGAATCCATGGCACTGGGTATCGGGACTATGCTGTTGCTGATTGCAACCAGCATATTTTCGTTCTTCACGATTGCCCGTCCGATGCGCGCGTTGAGCGTGTCGATGGAAGAGCTTGCCGGCGGCAATTTTGCCGTGGTGCTGCCGGGCCTCGGCCGCAAGGACGAACTTGGCGCGGTCGCCGGCGCCGTCGAAAAATTCAAGGTCGTCTCGGAACAGAAGGCGCGCGACGAGGCGGAAGCCAAGATGAAGCAGGACCAGATCGCCGCCCAGCAGCGCAAGGCCGACATGGTCAGGCTGGCGGATTCCTTCGAGGCCGCCGTCGGCGAGATTGTCGAAACCGTGTCATCCGCTTCGACCGAACTCGAAGCCTCCGCCGGCACGCTGACGTCGACCGCCGAACGCGCGCAGCAGGTGACGACCATGGTGGCCGCGGCTTCGGAAGAAGCATCCACCAACGTGCAATCGGTGGCGTCTGCGACGGAAGAGCTGTCTTCCTCCGTCAACGAGATCAGCCGCCAGGTCCAGGAGTCGGCGCGGATGGCCGGCGAGGCCGTCGACCAGGCCCGTCACACCAATGACCGCGTCAGCGAATTGTCGAAGGCGGCCGCCCGCATCGGCGACGTGGTCGAACTCATCAACACCATCGCCGGCCAGACCAATCTGTTGGCGCTCAATGCCACCATCGAGGCCGCGCGCGCCGGTGAAGCCGGCCGCGGTTTTGCCGTCGTGGCGTCGGAAGTGAAGGCGCTGGCGGAACAGACCGCGAAGGCCACCGGCGAGATCGGGCAGCAGATTACCAGTATCCAGGGCGCGACCCAGGAGTCGGTAAACGCGATCCAGGCGATCAGCGGCACCATCGAACGGCTCTCCGAGATCGCCTCGACCATTGCGGCCGCGGTGGAAGAGCAGGGTGCGGCGACGCAGGAAATCTCGCGCAACGTGCAGCAGGCGGCCCAGGGCACGCAGCAGGTCTCCTCCAACATCACCGACGTGCAACGCGGCGCCAGCGAGACCGGCTCGGCCTCGTCGCAGGTGCTCTCCGCGGCGCAGTCGCTGTCGTCGGACTCCAACCGCCTCAAGCTCGAAGTCGGCAAGTTCCTGGATTCGGTGCGGGCAGCTTGAGCCAGGCCCGCTTGGGCCGAGCTATGCCGGGGAAGTGAAGGGCGGCTGCGTTGCCGGAATTGGCCTTTTGGCTGCGTTTCGGCTAAATCAGCGCAGTCGACTGGGCTTTTTGCAGCGCCAGTTCCCATTCCGCTGCGGGGCCCTCGGGGAATGCCACTTACATGATCGCGCTGGTCCGTATTGCACTGAGCCGGCCGTATACGTTTGTCGTGCTCGCCCTGCTGCTGTTGATCATCGGGCCGCTGGCTGCACTGCGCACGCCAACCGACATCTTCCCGGACATCCGGATTCCCGTCATCGGGGTGGTCTGGAATTATACCGGCCTGCCGCCGGACCAGATGTCCGGACGCATCATCCTGCCGTTTCAGCGGGCGTTGACGACGACCGTCAACGATATCGAGCATATCGTCGCCAATTCCTATAACGGCATCGGCATCGTCAAGATCTTCTTCCAGCCGAACGTCGACATCCGTACCGCCAACGCCCAGGTGACGGCGATTTCGCAGACGCTGCTGAAGCAGATGCCCCCAGGGGCGACCCCGCCGCTCGTCCTCAACTACAGCGCCTCCACCGTTCCAATCGTTCAGGTGGCGCTGTCGGGTGAGGGGCTGACCGAGCAAAACCTGGCTGATATCGGCATCAACCAGCTGCGGACCCCGCTCGTCACCGTGCCGGGCGCCGCCATTCCCTATCCGTTCGGCGGCAAGCAGCGCCAGGTCCAGATCGACCTCATCCCAGCCGCGCTGCAGGCGCGCGGCCTGTCCGGGCAGGACGTCGCCAACGCGCTGGCAGCGCAGAATCTGATTACCCCCGTAGGCACCCAGAAGATCGGCCAGTTCGAATACAACATCCAGCTCAACAACTCGCCGCTCAAGATGGAAGAGCTTGGCAACCTGCCGATCAAGACGGTCAACGGTGCGATGGTCTATGTCGGCGACGTCGCCACCGTCCGGGACGGCAATCCGCCGCAAACCAACATCGTGCACGTCGACGGCAACCGATCGGTCCTGATGATGGTGCTGAAGGCGGGCGCGACCTCGACGCTCGATATCATCGCCGGCATCAAGCAGAAGGTGATCGACGTCAAGGACCAGCTTCCTGACGCGCTCAAGATCGGCTTCATCGGCGACCAGTCGGTGTTTGTCCGCGGCGCGATCGAGGGCGTCGCCGTTGAAGGTGTCATCGCGGCGCTCCTGACCAGCGTGATGATCCTGCTGTTTCTCGGCAGCTGGCGTTCCACCGTCATCATCGCCATCTCGATCCCGCTGTCGGTGCTGGGCGCGATCATCATGCTGTCGGCGATCGGCGAGACGCTCAATATCATGACGCTCGGCGGTTTGGCGCTTGCGGTAGGCATCCTCGTTGACGACGCCACGGTCACAATCGAAAACATCAACTACCATCTGGAGCAGGGCAAGCCGGTCGAGCAGTCGATTCTCGACGGCGCCAACCAGATCGTGACGCCGGCGTTCGTGTCGCTGCTCTGCATCTGCATCGTGTTCGTGCCGATGTTCTTCCTGCAGGGCGTCGCGCGCTTCCTGTTCGTGCCGATGGCCGAAGCCGTGATGTTCGCCATGATCTGGTCGTTCATCCTGTCGCGCACGCTGGTGCCGACGATGGCGAAATATCTGCTGCAGCCGCATGTCCACCATGAGGGCGGACCGCCGAAGACGTACAATCCGCTGGTGCTGTTCCAGCGCGGCTTTGAGACCAGGTTCGAGCGCATTCGCGGCACATATCGCGATCTGTTGTCGATGGCGCTGGGACACCGGCCGCTGTTCGTCACCGGCTTTCTCGGGGTAGTTGCGCTCTCGTTCCTGCTGGTGCCCTATCTCGGCCGCAACTTCTTTCCGGCCGTCGATGCCGGCAACATCCTGATGCATGTCCGTACCCAGATCGGCACCCGCGTCGAGGAGACCGCCAACCAACTCGCCGACGTGCAGAAGGCGATCCGCAAGATCCTTCCGCCCGGTGAGATCGAGACAATGACCGACAATATCGGCATGCCGATCTCGGGCATCAACATGACCTACAACAACACCGGCGTGATCGGTCCGGCGGACGGCGACATACAAATCAAGCTCAAGGAAGGTCACAGACCGACAGAGCAGCACGTGCAGGTGCTTCGCGAGCAATTGCCGCGGCAGTTCCCCGGCATGAGCTTCTCGTTCCTCCCGGCTGACATCGTCAGCCAAATCCTGAATTTCGGCGCGCCGGCGCCAATCGACCTGCAGATTCGCGGACCCAATTCGGAGGGTAATTTTGCGTACGCCAACAAGCTGCTGAGCCGCATCAAGAAGATTCCCGGGATTGCCGATGCGCGCATCCAGCAATCGCCAAACGCGCCCACCTTCAATATCGAGGTCGATCGCACCCGGGCGCAGTATGTCGGCCTCACCGAACGCGACGTCACCAACAGCCTCGTTGTCAATCTGGCCGGCAGCGCGCAGGTCGCGCCCACTTATTATCTCAACCCCGACAACGGCGTGTCCTATTCGATCGTGATGCAGACGCCGCAATACAAGATGGATTCACTCAGTGCGCTGCAGGCACTGCCGATCACGGCGACGGGCAATCCACAGGCGCCGATCCTGGGTGGCATTGCGGATCTGAAGCGCGCGACATCCAGTGCGGTTGTGTCCCAATACGACATCCAGCCGTTGGTGCAGATCTTCGCGACGCCGCAGGGCCGCGATCTCGGCGCGGTCTCTGCCGACGTCCGGGCTGCGATGTCAGACACGGCCAAGGACGTGCCCAAAGGTTCGTCGGTGGTGCTGCTCGGCCAGGTGCAGACCATGAACAGCTCCTTCTCCGGCCTGCTGTTCGGCCTGCTCGCTGCCGTGGTGCTGATCTATTTCCTGATCGTGGTGAACTTCCAGTCCTGGTCCGATCCTTTCGTGATCATCACGGCGCTGCCGGCGGCGCTCGCCGGCATCGTCTGGATGTTGTTCACGACCCAGACCACGCTGTCGGTGCCGGCGCTGACCGGCGCGATCATGTGCATGGGCGTGGCGACCGCCAACAGCGTGCTGGTGATCAGCTTTGCCCGCGAGCGCTACGAAGAACTCGGCGATCCCGTCGCCGCCGCTCTCGAAGCCGGCTTCGTCCGCTTCCGCCCGGTGCTGATGACGGCGTTTGCCATGATTATCGGCATGGCGCCGATGGCGCTGGGTCTGGGCGAGGGTGGCGAGCAGAACGCGCCGCTCGGGCGCGCCGTGATCGGCGGGCTGATCTTCGCCACCATCGCCACCCTGATGTTTGTTCCCGTGGTGTTCAGTATGGTACACAAGAAACAAGGCGCCAAAGCCGCCGCCTCACCGGAGATGCCGCATGCCCACTGAACCGAGCCCGCCGGTCTCACGCCGGAAGCTGGGCCTATTCGGGGTAGCGGCCTTGATCGGGGCGGGGCTGATCGTCGCCACCGGCATCCGTGCCCGCGAGGATTCCAGCACGAAACTCAAGGAATGGACCGATGCGCAGGCGATCCCCTCGGTCGCCGTCGCGCTTCCCAGCGGGAGGGCGCTCAGTCCTACCATCGACCTGCCGGGCCGGCTGGAAGCCTATTCGCGCGCACCGATTTTTGCGCGTGTCAGCGGTTATCTCAAAAGCTGGAATGCGGACATCGGCGCGAAGGTCAGGGCAGGCGATGTGATCGCCGAGATCGAGGCGCCGGACCTCGATCAGCAATTGCTGCAGGCGAGGGCCGATCTCGTCAGCCAGCAGTCGAGCGCGCAACTGTCGGAAGCAACGCTAACGCGCCGCAAATCGCTGCTCGCCTCGAACTTTGTCTCGATGCAGGAAATCGATGAGCGCACGGCGGACCTCAACAACAAGAAGGCCGCCGTCAAATCCGGCCAGGCCAATGTCGAACGGCTGGAAGCCCTCGCCGGCTACAAGAAGATCACGGTCCCCTTCGACGGCGTGGTCACTTCGCGCGAAACGGACGTGGGCGCGCTGATCAATGCCGGCGGCGGCTCGGGGCCCCCGATGTTCGTGGTATCCGACATCGCCAGACTCCGCGTCTACGTCAACGTACCGCAGAACTATGTGCCCGCGATCAAGATCGGCGCGAAAGCTGCGCTGACGATGCCGGAATATCCGAACCGCACGTTTGCGGCGACGGTGGAGGCCTCCTCGCAATCGGTCGACGTATCTTCTGGGACGACACGCATGCAGCTCGCGCTCGACAATGCGAGCGGCGAATTGATGCCGGGCGGCTACGCCAACGTCCGCCTGCCGCTGCTGCGCGACGCTGTCCCGCTGCATATCCCCGCCAGCGCGCTGATCTTCAACAAGGACGGCCTGCGGGTCGCGACCGTCGGTCCGAACGACAAGGTGCTGTTCAAGACCGTGACGATCGCGCGCGATCTCGGCAAGGAGATCGAGCTGGCCTCCGGCCTCGCAGCCGACGACCGCATTATCACCGCGCCGCCGGACGGTATCGCCGATGGCGACCAGGTCCGCGTGGTCGGTGGCGATGCCAAGGGCAAGCCCGCGACGGCGTCGGAGAAGCAGGACGTGAAGGGGTAGGGCTTCCCTTCATCTCGCCCTTATCCGAGCAGCAGATGCGCGTCGCTCTTTACCACCAGCGCGGTTGCATCGGCTGATACTCCTGGCCGCCACGCCGGCGCGTATTGACGGCCTGGGGGTTCCAGGCGGGCTGGAAAAAAGGGCTGAAGCCTTCGTCGTTGGGGCCTGCGATGAGCATATCGGGCGGCGTGGGCTTGCGCGTGATGAAGCCGCCTTGCGGCTGATTGCTCAGCACCGTAACGAACTCGGTGCGATAATTGGTCTCTTTGCTCAGTGGCTCATCCGAAATGATGATCGAGGACCGCGGCAGCGCGGTCGGCGCGATGCGATCGAGCACCTCCTGCGGGATGGTGATGCGGTCGAGGGCGGACTTGGCATTGTCTCCGTGGTCGATGGTGACCGCGGTCCAGCGTAGGCCGGATTCGTTGCGCGCCACCGCCGTGAACACGTGCGTACCGATCGGCCTGTCGGGATTGCTGATCTTGACCGGAACCTCGATCGTTGCATCGAACACCACGCCGCCGCCGTCGGGGGCCGGCTTCTGTGTGGGGCGGCGCACGTAAAGCTTCTGCGTCGTGCGGCTGATATAGATCGAGACCGGCTCGAGCGCGAGCTTGGCCTCGCTCGCCGCCTTGGCGGTGGCGGCCTTCCTCGTCTGCGCCGCCTTGGCTGCTTCCTTGGCGGCGGCCGCGGCGTCGAGCTTCGACGTCGCGTCGGCCTTGGCGGTGTCGAGCTGCGTTCCCAGTTCCGCGGCCTTGGTGGCGGCCTTTTGCTTGAGGTCCTCGGCCCGCGCCTTGGCCTCGTCCGTTTTGGCTGAAACGAGCAGCTTCTCGGCGGTGGCGAGTTCGGCGTCGGCGCGGGCTTTCTGTCCCTCCAGCTTGCGCAGCGCCGCCGTTAGCGAAGCCGTCTCGCGCGCGGCTGTCGCTGCGGCCTTCTTCGCCTCATCGGCCGTTTTGGCGGCCTCGGCCGCCTCGCGGGGAAGCGCCTCCGCTTTGGCCGGCGCGGCAGCGATCGCCTCCACCTTTGGCACCAGCAGCGCCGGATGGGAGAACTCCAGCGGCTCGGCATTATCAGGCGAGATGATTACCCGCATTCCGATTCGCGTCTTGTCGAACAGTTTTTCGGCAAAGCCAAACGGCATCCGCACGCAGCCGTGCGAGGCCGCATAGCCGGGCAGGGGCCCGCCGTGCAGCGCGATGCCGTTCCAGGTGATGCGCTGCATGTTCGGCATCGAGGCATCGTCATACATGTTCGAGTGGTGATCCTTTTCCTTGTCGACGACCGCGAAGACGCCAGCCGGCGTCTCGCGTCCCGTGGTGCCGGTCGACACCGGCGCGCGCAGGATCCAACCCTCGGTGTCGTACAAAGTGACGTGCTGGGTCTTGATCGACACGATCGCCATGATCGGCTCGCCCGCATCGCGCGGAGCGGTTGCCTCCTTGAGGGGCGCGGGGCGCGGCTCTCTCGCCGTGGCGTCGGCGGTCAGCGCCGTCAGGGCAGCCATCGCCGCGAGCGTCATGATGGCAGGAGGACCCCAACGCCGCGCCGCCACGGTGGTTCGCGCCGTCCTGGATCGATCTGCCATGTCATGCCCTGAGCGAAATGCCTGTTCCGTGCTTCGTCGATTAATACACGATAGTCTGCGCAGGGCGAAATGCGGTTAGCTGCCGCATTTGGCACCGTTCATATTCGCCTGGGAGGCGCGGGATCCTCGCCGATGCTGCGTTAACTCTGACTGTTGTCGGGGAACCGCATCTACTGTTTTGATCCGCTCCAGCTTCCGGCGCAGCCATCGGATCGCCGGAATGTGCCGGATCCGCTGCGGCCGGAAAATCGGCCGGACATGGTCCAGCTCAGGCTTCCCGCGGATCCT
>C688J18823_10000235_pt1 | contig 31653 bp, 20 predicted proteins | sample HopSoiMetagenom1_FD_18823 | JGI IMG/M metagenome (IMG submission 18823) | reverse complement strand
TTAACAATAAGACTCTGAAAGAGTCAAAACTATAACCCTGGACTGTCGTCCAGGGTGGAAACAAAAAAAAAGAAAGACACTATGGAATCAACACAATGGCCTGTTTGGGAAGTTTTTGTACAGGCAAACCCGGGAATACAGCATAAACATGTAGGAAATGTGCATGCAATAGATTCAGAAATGGCAATACAAAATGCAAGAGATGTATATACCAGAAGAAATGAAGGTGTAAGTATTTGGGTGGTACCTGCAAACGCTATTTCAGCTTCCAGTCCTGAAGATCAAGGTTCTTTCTTTGAACCAAGCAATGACAAAGTATATCGTCATCCGACATTTTATAAAATTCCGGATGGAGTAAAATATTTATAAAAATTTTCTGAAGCTAAAATAAGATGAATATAAAAGAAGCAACTGTTGAATATTTATTGCGCCTTGGCGATAGCAGTTTAATAATTGGACATCGACTTTCCGAGTGGTGCGGACATGGCCCTATTCTGGAAGAGGATATTGCTATGACAAATATCGCATTGGATTTTGTTGGAAATGCAACAGCCATCTTAACCTATGCTGCACAGCTGGAAGGAAAAGGACGCTCAGAAGATGATCTTGCCTTTATGCGTAACGAACGCGAATTTCGTAACCTGCTTCTTACAGAGCAACCCAATGGAGATTTTGCACAAACCACAGCACGTCAATTCTTATTTGATACGTATTTGTTTTTTTTGTATGAAGAATTAAAAAGCAGTAAAGATGAAACATTGAATGCACTTGCTACAAAAGCTCACAAAGAAATCACCTATCATTTACGCCATACCACAGAATGGATGTACCGTCTGGGTGATGGAACAGAAGAAAGTCATGAACGTATACAGCAAGCATTGAATAATTTATGGATGTATACATCTGATTTATTTGACATGAATGAAATTGATCAATTATTGATCAAAGAAGGTATCGTTCCAGACCTTTTACACGTAAAAGGAAAGTGGGAAGAACATGTAAAAAAAGTGATAACTAAAGCGACATTAAAGCTGCCTGAAACCAATGTAAAACAAAAAGGCAGCCGGGAAGGAAAACATACGGAGCATCTTGGCTTTTTATTAGCAGAAATGCAGTACGTGCATAGAGCTTATCCGGGAGTGAAGTGGTAAAAACAGCAACCCGACAGGTTTTTAAAACCTGTTGGGTTTAGAAAACATAGAACCATTTATCACTCTATACTTAGTACAAAAAAAATCAAACCCAACAGGTTTGAAAAACCTGTCGGGTTTAGTCGACAAAATGACAACACTATCAACAGAACATATCAAACAAATCCTCTCCGAAATTCCGGATCCCGAAATTCCTGTAATCAGTATTATTGATCTGGGAATTTTACGCGATATAAAATGGAACGGAGATGTTTGTCATATTGCCATTACTCCAACTTACAGTGGCTGCCCCGCTATGAAAATCATTGAAGACAACATAAAAGAAAAACTTCAGGAGGCTGGAATAGATAAAATTAAAATTGAACTCGTTTATTCTCCAGCCTGGACCACCGACTGGATCAGCGATACCGCCAAAGAAAAATTACGTGCTTATGGTATAGCTCCTCCACTGCATTCTTCTGTTGACAAAGGTTTACTTTTAGGAAAAACAAGAGAAATTCATTGTCCTCTTTGTAATTCTCAAAATACAGAACTCATTTCTCAATTCGGATCTACTGCATGTAAGGCGCTATTTCGTTGTAAAGATTGTAAAGAGCCATTTGACTATTTTAAGTGTTTGTAAAAAACACCTAATGTAATAGATGGTTTCAGTCATTCTCCATCGCAGAAAATTCAGCAATGATTCCAGCGGGTATAAATGTTATCCCCAATAATTCCCTTAAATCCTTATTCAAAAAAATCCTCAATAGATACAAGGGCAAATTCCAAGATAAATGCCTACCGGTTAAGTATTTTTGGCAAATAAAATAAGAATCGACAACCACGACAACACCTCCCTTTTTTGACTACAAACTTCCTCTTTTCTATAAATTATTTTCGTTGTATATCAATCAATTAAAATAATTTAAAATGAATCACTTGAAAAATGCCAAATCTTCGGCTGCACAGCAGCAGTCAAAAAACAATGTCAAATTTGCTAATCAAAATTCACAATCATTAAACTATCACTATGATGAAAAAAACTACGCAATTAAGTCCGAAAAACGAATCACTTTTTTATTTTCATTTGTTTTCATATTATTTTCAATCCAATTGTATGCACAGCCACACGCGCAATTAGAGTTAGGAACACCTGAATCTGTTTTAAATGCGGTAATCGCTCAGCATTCCAGATCTTCTGCCAAACTTACATTTCAGTTGAGTGCAAATTTGACAGTGGATATTCATGTATTGGAATTCTTTAATCAGAATGATAAAATTTCAATTCATGGAATAGCAAAGGAATCTAACAATTCTTCTTTCATATTAAAAGGAAACCGCTCATCGCTCTATGGTTATTATGTTTTACATGACAGCAAAAAAGCATATGAAATCACTACCACTAATGGAGTCGTTTCTATAGAAGAGATCGATATTGCAAAGATCTATCCTGATCGCTATGAAACTCAGATGAAACCTCCAATTCAGAATGCTCCGTTAGCTGCTGTATTACCAGTGTATAGCCCCATGGCTCAACGTCAGGTAATCCATATCGGTCCTTATAACAATGAGGATATTACTAAGCTACAAAGTAAACCCGGATCACCATATGTTTTTTACTTAAATATGACTGCAGTATTGAATGGAGACACTCCTAAAAATGGAAATACAAAAGAAGCCGTATATCGGGTATGGCAATCCGTTTCGGACCAATACTCGATGTTTAATCTGAATATAACGACTGATCCTGCAATATATGAGGCAGCAAAAAATGCAGATGTTTCGAAAACGGGTATTATTGATTTTATTGATGCTGTTGGAATATCGCATGCCTGTGTATCCTGCTTTGGCACTACGGAATCAGGCACTCTGTTTCGCGGAGATCCACAAAAAAATGATTATGGTTATGAACTTGGAAGGACTTGTAGTCATGAAATGGGACATCAAATGGGCTTAATGCACGATGGTGGTTCTACACAACCTGATCCGGAATATTTTATTGGACTCCCTGCAGTGGAATGGTGCCCGATCATGGGAAATTATTGGTATGGAGATTATTGGTCAAATCAATTGTATACGTGGAGCAAAGGCGAATACAATACCGCTACAAACATGGAAGATGATTTATCCATAATGAATGTAAACGAGAGTGTTCCTTACATGAGTGACGATAATCCTTCTTCCAAAGCCCTAAAATTAGCTAAAGGCGGTACCGTTTCTTCTACTGCTAACTGGGGACAAATTGAACGGAATACGGATGCTGATAATTTTACATTTTCAATTACCGCAGGAGGTGGAACAGTTAACTTAAGAATTGATCCGCTTGAATATTTAAGACAACTGGATATTGCTGCCAAAATTATTGATACCAAAGGTGTAACCGTTGCATCAAGTAATCTGGCCAAGAATCGATCGGCTGAATTTAAAACGTTATCCTTAGCGGAGGGTTCCTATACATTGGTAATACAAGGTGGATCAGAATTAACTCCCCAAACTGGATTCTCCAACTATTCTTCGCTTGGTTATTATGGTATAGAAGGAACAATAGCAGGTGGGGTAATCACCTCCATCGGTGATATTACGCTGGACAATTCCCTTGTTGCATTTCCTAATCCAACAAATGATGTATTAAATTTAAGTTATTCGAATGGCTATTCAAATATGAAAATTACATTGGTAACTGTGACAGGTCAGACACTTTTCGTTTCTGATAAGTTTGTTCCATCAATCGATATGTCAAATTTTGCAAAGGGAATTTACTTGTTGAAGATTACAGTTGATGGAGAAAGTTGTGTAAAGAAAGTTTCAAAACTATAAGTAAATTATTCAATTAAGAGGCTGTCTTTTATGTTTGTCTCAACATCGGAAAAGGCAGCCTCTTTTTACTTTGTACGGGAGAGACGGGGATCCTATTTGACAAATTTCTCCTGAAAGGTACTCTTTCCAATAGTCGCCTTTAATATATACAGTCCGATGGAGTGATCATCAAATTTTAATGCTACATTGTTTTCTCCTGATTCAATAAATTCGTGTTGCGTATGGATGAGCTGTCCTAAAGCATTATAAACAGAAAAATCAAAATTTCCGGAACAAACAGATGATACGATAAGCATCGTATTACTATCTTCTACTTCAATCCTTATTTGTTTTATGCAGTCAAAAGAACAATTGCTAAACGTAACTGGTGAATAGCTGAAATGTCCATCATAATCTGTTTGTTTTAAACGATAGTAAAAATTACCTTCTTTCGATATAGAGTCGATGCAAGCGTATGTAATTGGCCATATGCTATTACCTGCACCTTTAACTGTTGATACGGATGTCCAATTTATTCCATCCATACTCCGTTCTACTGTGAAATAATCATTATTTGTTTCGGTTGCTGTTTTCCAATTTAAAATAATGTTATTTGAACTACAATTCACATTGAATTCTAATAACTCAATGGGCAGTGGACTGGAGTTATCTGTAAGTGTCCAGGATCGAAAAAAATTTGCAGAGGTCACAGTCACGGCAGTTAGCAAATTTGATGCAGTGTTTAGCGTTCCCAGGGGCGGGCGATCCCAACTTGCAGTTGAGGTATTAAACCGTTGAGCCCTGAGATTTGCTTCAGTAATCGTATTTCCTGTTGTACTATGCTCTGCGTCAAGGTAAGAAAATGTAAGTGTGCAGGCTGGTTTACTGGTATAGCTAACAGCATCAATTTCCCAAAAACGGTCAATGACAAAAGCTGAATTGTTTACACAACAAGCAGCTGTCATATTGGTAACATCAGAAGGTTTGTACGTATTGTTATTCCAGGTTGCTCCTCCATAGGTCGAAAATGAAATAGTTCCTGATCCTACTCCTGCTCCAGTAATAACTACTGTTAATGGAATTTTATTCCCTGCTGATTTTGCAAATGGAATGACGTATGTACCCGTACTGGTTCCTATATTCCATTTCAACCTGTTTGTTTCCAGTTCGGAAATGATGTTTCCGCCTGTTCCAAGAAGAGTTACAGCGTTCGCACTGGAATTGTCGATCACTAAATAAGCGTCATTTGAAACTACAAGATATGCATCGTTATTAAATACGAGCCTTGTTTGAGAATAAACAGAGAAATTTAAAATGATGTTTACAATTAACAATAAAATATGTTTTTTAGTTGCCATGGACGACATAAATTGATAATAGTATTCCCCTCTTAACAACACAATAAAATAGCGAGTTGATTAAAAAAGAAGTCCATTATTTTATCATTTATCTAACGCTCCTTGGCGTCTAAAGGTTTCGTTTATTATGGTAATCCGCTAGGGTAGAATGACGCAACTTTATTCTTTCTGTTTTATTGTTTTTATAGCACTTATCAACTGCTCAGTAGTTTCGGGCTTTGCTATTATTTTTTTGTTTTTATCTAACAAAAACATTGTAGGCGTTGCATATACATTGTATTTTTTAACTACTTCTGATTGCCATCCTTTCAATTCTGAAAAATTAAGAAAGGATAGTAGGTTATTCCCGATAATGTATTTTTGCCATTGCTCTTTATCTATATCAAGTGAAACAGCAAGGGTAAGTAGTTTGGCCGCTTCAGTTTCTTTATTAAATTCAGTTACCGCTTTTTTGATTTCCGGAAGTTCTGATGTGCAATGCGGACACCAGGTGGCCCAGAATAAAAGCAATGTGTATTCACTTTTAATACCACTTAAGTTTAATTGATTGTCTATTTCGAAATCAGGAGCAATGCTGTTTATTGCAATATTTCTTAGCTGGTCAGCTTTCTCCTTTACTTTTCTTGAAACAATTGCTGTTTCGCAATCACCTATTTGTGGTTTGGTATTGTAATCATAAAGGAATAAAAAAGCATTATTTAAATATTCTTTACTGAATTTTTTTAGTAGGTAATTCAAACAAAAATTAAAATTTATTCGACTGCTTTTTGTCTTTTCTAAAAACATTTGCGCAGCCCTTGCTGTAAGCATTTCATCTTTGATGGGTTGTCCGTATGCATTCAATTTGTTAGTTGCCAGCACTAAAAACAAATCCATCTTTTCTGGAAGAATATTGGAATTTAAGTAGAAAGGATCCGCTGGATTGAAGTAATCGAAATAATGCAGTGCAATAATGCTATCACGCCATGCATCGGGTTGTTTCCAGTCAGGGAGAATAGGTTGGTAATAGGCTTTGGCAATTAAATTTGCAGGACTACGCTCTTGCCGAGAAAGAGATGTATGAAAAACAAATTGTTCAATTGCTTTGTATCTTTTAAAATATTCATTTTCAATTTGTATATGAAAAGAATCAACACGCGGATATAAACGCATCATTTGCAAAAGCCAGGAACTGGCAATATTGATTCCTTGTTGAAAATGCTGAAATTCATAAAAGTGCTTATTTTCATCTGATTTCAACACCGTCAAACTATCCATAGCACTATTAAAGAAAGCATTGGATTGATAAACTGTTCTTATTTCGATGGGACTATCATTGTAGAGAATATAAAAAAACTGATTCAGCTGTAAAACTATTTTATACATACCGGCCTCGTTATCTAAATTAGTTTTTTGGATTTTAGATAACGACTTCAAAAAAACAAATTCTCCATTTTTATCCGACGTAGTTGAATCGGTTAAGAGCAATGTGTCGCCATAACATTGGTAGACATATAACGGTTGATTAGCATAGTTGTTTATTCTCCCTTTTAAAAAAGATGTTTTCTCCTGAGCGTAACAAGATCTGAGCCCAGCTGTGAACAGCAGAAAAGTAAGAGTTATATGTAAAATGAAATTCCTCAATTTATTCATTCCAGTTATTTGCAATCGGCATAAAAATTAATACTCAAGAAAATGATCAGTTCTTCAAACAGCGCACAGGAAATGCAAATGCCTTTGAGCTGTTCCCACGGCTTGATTGCACGTTACCCGTGGTCAATAGTCGGGAGTATGCAGTCGATGCGGTATTCTCGGTAGCTGACCAAAATAGCGTAGTTGTACCAAAACCGGCTACTGCTCCACTGTAATAACCCGATGGCAATGCCGAAAAGGTACTTGTATTCGTACCGTCCCAGGCCGGAGTGTTGCTAGCGGCTACTTTCATTTTAGCTCCTGGTCCTACACCGGCCGTGGCAGAACCACGATAGGTTGTAGTTGTTTGAAAAGTGACTAAGCTCGTTGCCCCTGTAGGTGCTATTGTGTTTTCTATGCAGTACTCATAACGGCTCCATTCCAAATCGGTGGGTATGTGATAACCTGAAGGGCAAATGCCCTGTTTTCCTCCTGAACCACAAGGATCGCAAGAGGGTAACGCTGCACCATATTGGAATGCTGAATTGGCTGTACTTGCCAAATTCATTGCAGAAGCCCATTGGTATAAGCCGCCATAGGTAGTGCAGTTGGAAGCTACATCGTTGTAACACCATTTTTGCCCTGCCGCCTGGGTAGTGCCTTGTGATATTTGCGTACCTGTATTCAAATTAACCATCGCTGCCCATACCTGTGTATTACAGGTAGGACCACATACACTAGTAGTAGCCGTAATGGTGTTGGAGTTTGCACTTGTTCCGCAGGCATTCGTAGCCCTCACACGGTAATAATAGGTCGTGCCGCAGTCAAGGTTTATCACATTGTAAGTCGTTACATTACCTACACTGAGGTTATTGTAACCGGTTACAAAAGTGCTAAAGGTATTGACAGTGGATACATCCAGGTAATAACCGGTAGCACCAGCTGAAGAAACCCAGTTAGCATCAAAATCTGTTATAGAAGGATTAGATGACGCAGAGGCAGAAAATGCACCTGGTATTTGACATCCAATGCAACCAAAAGAAACCCAAGTGCTGGTGCTTTGATTCCATGCTTCAAAGCACTGTGTTGTTGTGTTATAGATAAGCAAGGCTTCTGGGATAGGCGCTGCTATGGAATTGCGTTGCGTTGTCGTCAGGCGAGGAATAAGCAAGCCTTTGTTCAAATTCACATCTGGTTGAATTTCTAAAATAGATTTAGTATTTGCAGCGGTGCCACTTTCATTGATAGCGATATTTTGCGCCGAGGCAATTAGAATGAGAAAATTAAAGATTAAACAAAATAAGAAGTTAATTGTAATCCTTATTCCACGAACGCGTCGGATTAGTGTAGTAAAGAAAACCATATTCAGTTAATTAGATTCGTTTAATTATATCAAAAATGTTCAGCGTTAACAAGACATGTCATAACATTAATCACCTCTTATCAATGTCACACCTCCCACATACTGATGTTTTTTGTCCTTGTTATCTTTGATGTTTATTTGATATACATACACATCTTGCTGCACAAGGTCTCCTGAGTTATTTACTTTTCCATTCCATGACTTATTGATACTATCACCATAATAAATCATATTTCCCCATCTGTCAAAAATTCGCATTTCAAATTCATTGATGTATTCTCCTTTTGCAAAAAACACATCATTCTTTCCATCATCATTTGGTGTAAAGGCATTGGGTATATATATTACAAATTGTGGGTCAACATCAATATAGCGTATTGTGTTATCCATACATCCATCATTATTTTTCACCTTTAAACTTATCCAATACCTGCCTATTTCAGAATAAATGTGATTGGGATTATATTGTGAGCTTCTATTATTAGCGGATGAACAGAGTGAGTCACCAAAATTCCAATTCCAGTTCGTTGCTCCTATTGAGTTATTTGTAAAATGGGCAACAGGATTTAAAATGCTGATTGAAACAGCTGTTTCAAAATTTGCTACCGGTAACGGATATACTTGTATCACCTTATCCTTTTTAAGAACAGATATGCAACCGTTGCCAGCCGTAACGGTTAACGTAACCGAGTAAAAAGCCGTAGTTTTGCCGGTATTGGAAAAAACATGAATAGGATCTTTTAAAACCGATTGATTACCATCACCAAAATCCCAGTTCCAGTTGGTGATTACATCTCCACTGACGAATGAGCTATCGTTAAAAACAGTTCGGATGGGCGAACATCCATTTAACGAATCCCCTGTAAATTTGACAACAGGAATGTCTTTTACCAACACGTTAACAGAATCAATGGCAACAGGTGTCCCACATTCATCTTTAACAATTACAATATACGTCGTGGTAACAATAGGCTTTACCGTTATGCTGTTAACGGATGTCCCAATGCTTGAAGAGGGCGACCATGTATAGTTGTAAGGACCACCATTGCCCCCTGAACCCATAGCAGTTAAGGTGGTTGAATCGCCTGCACATATTTTCACATCATCGGAAGCTATCACTTTTAACGGAGGATTCACATTTACCTTAACTAGTATAGGTGGAGAAGAACATCCTTTACTATCTTTTACTGTTATGTGATAATCGGTGCTAACAACAGGCGAAACAATTATTGAAGAGGTAGTCAATTGGGATTCAGGTTTCCAGTCATAGGTAAAATTTCCGTTACCCCCATGTGGAACAGCTGTTATCGTGGTACTACTCCCAATACAAATAGTTACTGTTGGTATAGGTTCAAGCGTAACAGGTGTTGGCTGCAGGATTTTCACGTGAACCGTATCTATACAACCACTAGCGTCTGATACGGTCGCTACATAATCACCGGCACATAAGCCTGTAGCTTTAGAAGTTATCTGTATTCCCGGCGTTGTGTTCCAGGAATACAAGTAAGGTAACGTTCCGCCCGCAACAGTTACTTCTGCAGAACCATCGCAAATTCCATTGCAGGAAGTTGGTGATGTATTTATCAAAGACGCTTGAATACCTGGCTTATCTGTCACATCGATGCAGGCTGTTTTTTCACATCCATTTGCGTCTTTTACAAGTACGCAATATCTCTGTGGCAATAGTCCTCTAGCGGTAGCTGTCGTTTGTTTTTTAGCATCATCCCATAAGTAGTTGTAACCACTATTTGAAATTCCTCCTGTTGCAACAACCGTAGCTTCACCGTTAGACTTTCCACAAATACTGCTAACAGATGACATTTGCAGTAGTATTGGTGCAGGTTCCGTAATTGTTGCACTGCTTTGAACTGTACATCCGATTTTATCCTTTACTGTTACAGTATACGTATTGGGACATAAGCTGCTACAAACTGCTGTTGTACAACCACCCGTCCAATTGTATGTATAAGGAGCAGTTCCTCCTGTTACAGCAACGATTATTTTCCCATCACATGCCGCATTACACCTAACATTCTCAGCTGTTAACACTGGTGTCATCAACGGATCTATGAAAACCGTTACCGTATCATTACCAGAGCAACCTTTGTCAGTTGTTACTGTAACGGTGTAAGTGGTCGTCCCTACTGGAGTACCCGTTGGATTATGAATAGTCGGATCACTCAGGGTTCCTGCTGAAGCAGTCCATTTATAAGTGTAACCGGGAATATAAGGTGCTACATTCAAATTTATGGTTGAACCAATACAGATAGTTGTATCCTTACCTGCATTTACAGACAGCTTACCGTTAACATCAATGGTTCCTGTAGCTTTACCTGTACAAACTCCGCCATTACTAACTGTTACGGTATAAATCGTTGTAGTAGTTGGTGATTTGGTAATGGATGGTGTTTTTTCGCCGCCCGGCGCCCATAAATAAGTATAGGATCCTGTTGAGTCTTTTAATATAGCTGTTAACGTTGCGCTTGTACCCGGGCAAATATTCACATTTGCAATAGTAACATGCGGAGCACTGCTTACAGTAATTTCAACCTGATCAACAGAATGACAGTTGGATGTTTTTGCAACCAGCGATGCCGTATACTTACCAGCTTTATTATAGGTTATCACATGAGGACCGGGAGTATTCGGAACACTGTAAGGAGTTCCGCCGGGGAAAGTCCAGATTAGTGAATCCGCACCTATCGATTTGGAATTAAAGGTAACAGCTTCTCCTTCACAGATTGAGATTTTATCTGTAACAATCTTTGCCTCTGCCCCCTGAAACTCGCCATCACCTCCAAAATTAATTGTGAAGCCTGATTTTCCAACAGCGTCATTTATGAAAAGTGCGTACGTTTTACCTACCTGCATATCAAGCGCGGACAAGTATTCATTTTGTCCGCTACCACATCCTGATCCTTCCGTAACATCGGTTTCTTTTAAATTCAAACCTGTTTTACCACCGTATACGCATTGCGCCGCATCGCAGCGAATGATCGAACGGTTTGCACAAACGTTAGTGCCGTTCACTTCATATACAATAAAATCCAAGTCACCCGTCGGATCTAAAGGCGTAAGATCAAATGTAAGTTTCCCTGCTTTACTACATGTCCAATAGTACCAGTAGGAATTCTGCTCTATAAAACCGCTACCAAAACAAGAAGATCCTTCAATTTCCTGACTCTTGTTTCCAGCGCCGGACAATTGAGATAAATTAACCTGATCCTTGTTACACAACTTCACTGCTTTATCACAATCGGCGGCTGGTGTCGTCACGGGATTCGTATTATGGATACACAACGTGTAAGTACCAACATCAGCTGCTGTGGATGAAATTCTGATATAATATGTTGCGCCAATTACCAGCCCGCCCTTATATAATTTTAAGGTGTCAGCTGTAGTTCCTGTTTTACATACATCGATAACTGAACAGGAAGACATAAGAGCAGCATTTACATTTTTAATGGTGCCGTTTACTCCACCTTTAATAACATCAATTGTTACATCAGACGCAATCGCAGTAAATTTATACCATACGTCGTTTTTGCTATTGGGATCCCAGCAGCCGGGAATACTGCCCGTATTACTAGGCACACTTACATTTGATTCGGCACCCTTACCCGAACAATAATTTTGCGCGCTATTCAATGGAATGGTGTTGGGTACGCAATCAACCTGAGCGAAAATTTGATGACTAAGCACCAAGATCATAAAAATAAAAGAAAAAATAATTTTTTTCATCTGGTTACACCTTTAAAATGGGCATAAACAAATATATAACCGGGTAAAAAAAATGTGTGTAGTCAAAAAAGGGACATGCTGTAGTATTGTAGTAATTCCCAATACCTGAATAGTTAGGATATTAAGTAAACCGAAGAAAAATAAATAATTGCATCAATATTTTATACCAACAATCAGGATGTCATCAATTTGCTCTTCTTGTCCCATCCATGCCGTTATTGTTGCGTCCAAATATGCCTTTTGTTCAGTTGAAGAAAGCGCATTAATGGAAATAAGAAGATCTTTAAACGGTTTGTAAAAGTATTTTTTCTTCTTTTCTCCCCCTTTCTGATCCGGAAAACCATCGGTGAATAAATAAAGCATATCGTCTTTGTTAAGCTGAATTGTATGATTGACGTATACATAGTCTTGGTCTTTGGAAGGGGTTCCTAGTGTTATCTTATCTCCTTTTATTTCGAGAAGCTCATTTTTTCGTATAAGATATAATGCATTTTTTGCACCGGCATATTCAAGCTGGTTAATTGTTGTATCAATGCTAATGACTGCAATGTCCATCCCATGCTTGGATGCTTCCTGATTTTCTGAAAAGCGTGCAACGATTTCACGGTTCAGAGCAGTAAGTATTTCCCCTGGATTCAAGGAAGCCTTATTGATATTTTCGAGCATGTTATGGCCGAGTAACGACATAAATGCTCCGGGAACTCCATGTCCAGTACAATCTGCTACCGCACAGATAATCTTGTTTTCTTTTTTCGTGATCCAATAAAAATCACCGCTGACAATATCTTTTGGTTTATAGAAAACAAAGTGATCCGGTAAAAGAGAAGATAACTGTTCAGAGGTAGGTAAGATCGCATCCTGTATGTTTTTAGCATAATCAATGCTATCGGTAATAAGCATATTTTTTTTACGGATTTCTTCTTTTTGTTTTTCCAATATCAGATTGGCCTTTTGTTTAAAACGATAACGATTAAATAGCAAGAACGATAAGAGCAGCAGCAATCCTAATCCAATAATCAAACCTATGCGAATCAAACGTTGTTCTCTTAAACTTTTAGTTTTTAACTCCTGATCTTTGGTCAGCAACAAAATTTCTTTTTCTTTCTTTTCCGTTTCATAGCGAATATTCAACTCTGTACTTTGTTTCAAACTTTTTTCGTTAAGTATAGAATCCTTTAGTTGCGAAAAATTTTTATGATACTCAAGGGCCTTTCGATAGTCATTCATTTCTTCAGCAATAATTGCCAAATGCTCATAGGCTTCACGTTCTTCTGTTTTGTAATTTATTTCTCTAGCCATTTTCAAGGCCTTTAAATAGTAATTATTGGCCGTTATAAAATCCTTATTTACTTTGTAACAATCGCCAGCGCCGACATAGGAATACGTTAGTCCAACCTTATCATTATTCTTCTCGCTCAAAGCAATTGATTTTAGTACATAACGTAAGGCATCTTTTGTCTTACCTACTGAAGCATAAACTCCTGAAATGTTATTGTAGGAAACGGCAGTTCCTGCATCATTTCTCATTTCTTCATTTAGTTTTAAAGCTTTGAAGTGGTATGATAAAGAGCTTGTATGATTGTTTAGATATTGATAAGAAATTGCCATATTATTATAGATATAAGACAAATTCTGTTTATTTGTTGCAATGCCCTCGACTGCAAAAGCTTTGTTCATATAGTTTATTGTTTCGGTATATTTCTTTTGCTCGAAAAAAATAACCCCCATGGATATGTATGTCTCACATATTTTTTTCTTATAACTCACGGATTCTGCTAGTTTCAATGCTTTGATATAACAGGCAAACGACTTATCATAATTTCCTGTATGCGTATAAAGCCGGCCTATAGAAGACCAGCTGTCTGCAAGCCCTTCTAGATCCTTCAGCATTTCTTTTAATTCAATGGCATTTGAATAGAATTGTATCGCTTCGGAACATTGATTTTTGTCTCCTTTTATTCTTCCTAAACGCTCAAAACAAAGAATCAGACCTCTTTTATCCTTTAAGTCCTGCATCATTTTTAATGCTTTTCCCAGATAAAATTCATCAGTGAGATAATCTGTTTTTAACTCGGTTATACTCATGTAATAAAATCCATAGGCAATACCTTTTTTAAAAGCAAGCTTGTTGGAAAGAGAAAGCAATTGGGGGGCAAAGTGCTGGAGTTGTTTTGTATAGTCCTTTTGTTTAACTGATGCTTTACAAATGGATATAAGAAGGTTTGCTTTAACGGTATCCTCTCCAGGATGCGCTTCCAACAGTTGTTTTAGGCTGTCTGGTTTTAAAGCCTGAGCTGAGGAAAAACAAACGATTGAAATGACAAAATGATAAAAGAAGAACAATTTAATACAATAACCAGAAATTCTCATTTTTTTCGGCTTTATTGCTCTTTCGTGGAAGATAGCTACTTAGATACGAAAAAAACAATAAGAAGTTACTAAGGAATCTTCACTTAACTACACCCGATTCCTATTTTTACTACAACCCCATCTGGTTGCAACGGTATATTTGCGTAAAGCATTACAACGCTCTCTTTAAGCTGCGATTATGGTTTGAGGGATCATAACAGAGGTTGTCTTTTGAGGCAACCTCTTTCGCTCTTAGAAATAAAATTTACTCACCAGGTTATAGTGAAAAAATAAATTTTACAGTGTTCAGAATAGTTGTAAATTTAGTTAAATCATTTTTATAGATTTAGTGAAGCGCAACCGTTACAAATGACCAGTAAAATAAGAACTCCTCGTTACAAAAAAATTGGCTTACTCTTATTGTTGCAAGGCGTTGTATATCTTCTATTGATTACAGCAACGCTAACTGCCCAAACAGCTTCTTCGGACAGTTTGTTAAAGGCAGTTAGAGCGATGCCAGATGGAACGAATAAGATAAACATCCTACTTCGGATCTCAAAAATTTATCTTAAAAGTGATTCTACACTTAGCCAACTGAAGGATATTGCTGGTTGCTATTCCAGTATAGGAGGTACTTATGCCAATATCGGAGATTATAAGAAAGCATTGGATTATCACATCAAAGCATTGAAAATAGCCGAAACTATTTCTGATAAAAATAAAATATGTGAATCTTACATATCCATGGGTACTGTTTTTTTTGAACAAAACAAATTCAAAGAAACAATCGAGTACATGAACAAGGCTCTGGCCATTGAAGGTAAACAAACAACTAAACGGAATTTAGCCTATATCTATAACAATATAGGTATCTCCTACAAAAGTTTAAATTGTTTTAATCAATCACTTCCATATCAACTGGAAGCGTTAAAATTAAATCAGGAATTGGGTGATAGCTATGGAACAACCATTTGTTATAATAATATTTCTGCTTTATATACCGCGCTTAATAAACCAAACCTAGCTCTGGCATATTGTTTAAAATCCATAACCTTAAGCGAAAAACTCAATTACAAAGTGGGCCTTACCTATTCCTATATTGTTGCTGGTGATTATTATGAAAAACGAGGGAACACTAAAACTGCGCACACTTATTATTTAAAGGCATTGAAAATAGCAAAGGACATTAACTATCGAAAAGAGATAAGAGAAGCCTACGATCACCTTTCCATACTTTCTGAGAAAGCGAAAAATTTTGAACAAGCACTTCAATATCATAAATTATATGCGGATATAAAAGATACGATTTTAAATCAAGAAAACCTAAGACAAAGCAATGAATTGAATATACGTTACGAAACGGAAAAGAAAGAAAAAGCGATTTTACTTCTAACAAAAGAACAGGAGTTAAAAAATAAAACTCTTAAACAGCAGCAGATTTTTCGTTTCTGGTTAAGTGTAAGCCTGGGTTTACTAATAATACTATCTTCTGTGCTTTACAACCGTTACCGTTTCAAACAAAAAGCAAATTTGAAACTAACCAAGACCCAGGACGAACTATACAAGCAAATTGAACAAAAGGAAAAATTAACGTCCATCCTTGCCCATGATCTAAAAACTCCTTTGCGCTTTATGACTTCCATTTCCACCTTTCTTAACAATAATATAGACACGTTGGACAAGGAAAAGAAAAAGAAATTATTAGCAGAACTATGCAGATCCTCTAAAAACACCTATGCTTTTGCTGACGAATTATTAACCTGGCTAAGTGTACAACAGCAGAACTTCACAATTATAAATACCAATGTATCCTTGAATGACTTGATGAATGAATTATATATGTTCTTTCAGGATATAGCAAAAGCTCAACAAACAGAAATTATAATTGACCCTTTTTCTCCTGTCTCTATCGAAACGGACAAGCGTCTGCTAAAAATTATTCTACGCAATATACTGGACAATGCAATCAAAAATACCCATGAAGGAGAGATTCGAATTTCTGCTCAAACGTTGAATCCTGGAGTCCTCGAACTATCCATTAGTGACACAGGAAATGGAATGACAAGTGAACAGTTACAAATGTTGGATCTGGAGAATACCTATGGCTTTCAATTTGAAATAAAAAACAAACTGGGATTCCAAATTATTAAAGATTTAGCTACTATGTTAAATATAAAGCTGAAAGTTAGGAGTGAAATAAATATTGGTACAACAGTTACGTTACTGTTACCGGTAGAAAAAGTGGACAAATTGATTTAGAGAAAATGATGGATCCTTGCCAATTCAGCCAGATCAACCAAACTTTTAATTCCCAGCTTTTCAAAAATTCGTGTCCGGTAAGTTCCAACGGTAGAAGTATGAAGGTTCATAATTTCAGAAATTTCGAGAACATTTTTACCTTTCAAAAGATGATGCGTAACAGTCAACTCCCTTTCTGACAATGCCTGAAAAGGATTAGGACTAGATGCAATCTTATCATTCCCGATCGATTCTAAAAGCTCTGCACTGACAAATTTCTTTCCTCTCAAAATCTGCTTTATTGCATAAATAATCTCATCATCTACGGCATTTTTACTAAGAAAACCTTTTGCACCTAATTTTAGATAATAGGTTGCAAATATTGTTTCTTCATTCATTGAAAATATAAGGATATTTAGTTCGGGTTTCAGGCTCTGAATGGTTGCGATCATTTGTCCGCAATCCGTATCAGGCATATTAATATCAAGGATCAATAAATCATAATTCTTTTCCTTTATTTTCTTTAAGGCTGTTTTACCATCCGCTGCTGTATCTGTCACAGCGTCGAGGTGTTGACCGATCATCAGTTCAAGACCTGCACGTACAATAGCGTGATCGTCGACAATAAGAATTTGATGCATACCTGAAAAATCTTTAGTAACCATATAAAGATATAAATTTGAATCACGTTATACAAATCTAAATTTATACTAAAGTAATTTCAGCAAAAATAGGCTGTAACTACACTACCTCCCCTTTTATACTACATATTACTTTTGGATGAACCCGTATTTTTGTATCTCATGAATCTCGATCTCAATCGCAGTTCTGACAACGCATCAATAGCGATAAAAAGATGGAAACATTTATTTTTGATTTTGACAGCACATTCGTACAAGTAGAAGCACTGGATATTCTATGTGAAGTTATTCACAACAATAGCGTTTCGGGTAAAGAAATGTTAGCGGAAATCCAACAGTTGACAAACCTCGGAATGGAAGGGAAATTATCTTTAAAGGAATCACTTACCAAACGGATACAGCTATTGCAAGCCAACCGAGATCATTTGGAGGCGGTGGTTGATATATTGAAAACAAAAGTTTCATTTTCCATTATTCGTAATCGGGTTTTTTTTAAGCAACAGGCAGAGAATATTTATGTTATTTCAAATGGATTCAAAGAGATAATTATTCCTATCGTTCAGGAATATGGAATCAAACCTGAACAAGTTCTTGCCAATACATTCAAATATGATCACAACGGAAAAATTATCGGTTTTGACGAAACCGATGAATTATGTGAGAACCAGGGAAAGGTGCGAAAAATAAAATCGTTGAAGCTAAAAGGTGAAACAATAATGATTGGTGATGGCTATACGGATTATGAAACGTTGCAAGGGGGAGCTGTTTCTAAATTTTATGCATTCACAGAAAATATAAAAAGAGAAGTGGTAATTTCAAAAGCTGACCATCTTGCGCCTTCTCTCGATGAGATTCTGTACGATCTTTCTTATAAGGCGTCTGTCTCTTATCCAAAGAATCGTATATCTGTTCTACTGGTAGAAAATATTCATGAAGATGCAAAATATATTTTTGAACAAGAAGGGTACAGTGTGGAAACAATCAAAGGTTCTTTATCCGAAGAAGAATTATGCAAGCGTATAAAAGATGTATCAATACTGGGAATACGCTCAAAAACGCAGATAACCAAAAAGGTAATTGAACATGCGAAAAAACTTCATGCAATTGGAGCATTTTGTATTGGTACCAATCAGATTAACCTCAGTGAATGTTGCCAAAAAGGAATAGCTGTTTTCAATGCTCCATATAGCAACACACGTTCAGTGGTGGAGTTGGCCATTGGTGAAATGATTATGCTTGCTCGAAATACATTTGAAAAAAGTATTAAGATGCACAACGGCATTTGGGATAAATCCGCCATTAATAGTGTTGAGCTCCGGGGAAAAAAACTTGGTATTGTTGGATATGGAAGTATTGGATCCCAACTATCGATTATTGCTGAGGCACTTGGAATGAAGGTATATTTTTATGATACTGTTGACAAGCTTGCTTTGGGAACCGCCAAAAAATGTTCATCCCTCGTTGAATTATTGTCACTTTCAGATATCATTACTTTGCATGTGGATGGTGATAAACGTAATACTAATCTTATCAACGCAAAAGCATTTGAATGCATGAAAGACGGTGCGATCTTACTGAATTTATCCAGAGGGCACATTGTCGATATACCTGCATTGATCAACAACTTAAAAAATGGAAAAGTGCGGGGAGTTGGACTTGACGTATTTCCAGAAGAGCCTGCTAATAACAACGAACCTTTTATTTCCGAATTATCTCAACTGCCAAATGTTATTCTAACACCCCATATTGGAGGCAGCACCGAAGAGGCACAATTGGATATAGGTCATTATGTAACAAAAAAAATCATCCAATACATAAATACAGGAACAACCTATGGCAGTGTAAGCTTGCCTGAGATACAGCTTCCGGAATTACAAAATGCTCATCGAATCATGCATTTACATGAGAATGTTAAGGGGGTACTCGCAAAAATCAATACCATTCTTTCAAAATATGATAGTAACATTTTAGGACAATACCTAAAAACAAATGAGCATATCGGTTACGTTATCACTGATATTGACAGCTTGCACAATGCTGCATTGGAAAAGGCATTGAAAAATATTTCTAAAACAATACGTTACCGGATTTTGTATTAACGTTGCACTATTTATTTAGATAGCTTAATATCTACAGATGGATCTTCATACATTAAAAAACACACTAGAGGGAAAATTATATTTTGATAAAGTCATGCGTACATTGTATGCAACTGATGCAAGTGTTTATCGTGAATTCCCTCTGGCTGTTGCAATGCCAGCAACAAAAGAAGATATTAAAAAGCTCATCCTGTATGCAAGTGAACACAAAGAAAGTATTATTCCCCGAGCCGCAGGAACTTCACTGGCAGGGCAAGTCGTAGGCAAAGGGATCATTGTTGATATCTCCGAGCATTTTAATAACATACTTTTTGTTGACAAAAAAGAAAAAACTGTCTGGGTACAACCAGGGGTGGTTCGCGATGAATTAAATGCTTACCTGCAATCCTATGGTTTATTTTTCGGTCCGGAAACATCCACAAGTAACCGCTGTATGATAGGTGGAATGGTAGGAAACAATGCGTGCGGGGCACGTTCACTTGTTTATGGTTCAACAAGGGAGCATCTACTGGAGATCAAAGGTTTTTTAGCTGATGGAAATGAAGTGACTTTCGGTGAGCTCAGTAATGAAGAATTTGAAGCGAAGTGTCAGGGAAAAAATGTTGTTAGTAAACTGGAACAATCTATTTATATGCAAGCCAAGACCATTTTATCCAATGGTCATCACAGGGCATTGATTAAAGAAAATTATCCGAAAAAAACAATTCCACGAAGAAATACCGGATACGCCTTGGATCTCCTAGCAGCAACCCAACCCTTTAATCCTTTCGGAGAAAAATTCAATTTTTGCAAATTGATTGCCGGCTCTGAAGGAACTTTGTTTTTTGCTACTGAAATCAAGCTTAATCTCGTGGATGCATTAAAACCTTTTTCCGCATTGGTATGCATTCATTGTAATAGCATTGATGAAGCGTTAAGGGCAAATCTGGAAGCACTAGCTTTCAAGCCCGATAGCGTTGAACTCATCGACCACTACATCCTTGAATGCACAAAAGAAAATATCGAGCAACGGCAAAATAGATTTTTTGTTCAAGGTGATCCAAAAGCAATTTTGGTTGTTGAATTCATGCGAGATACGGAACACGATATTCAGGAAGTGACAAGAAAAATGGAAATGCAAATGCGTTCAAAAAACATGGGTTATCATTTTCCTGTGGTTAGCGGAACAGAAATCAGCAGGGTTTGGAATCTTCGTAAGGCTGGGTTAGGACTTTTATCGAATATTCCAGGTGATGCCAAAGCAGTTGCTGTTATTGAAGATACAGCAGTGGACGTAACGGATTTACCAGATTTCATTAAGGAATTTAATATAATCCTTGATAAAAAAAATCTGCATTGTGTTCATTATGCACATGCGGCAACGGGAGAATTGCATTTGCGCCCTATAATTAACTTAAAAACAAAAGAGGGTACCAAGCTGTTTCGTGAGATCGCTTTCGAAATTGCGCAGCTGGTAAAAAAATTCAAAGGGTCCCTAAGCGGTGAACACGGTGATGGACGATTGAGAGGAGAATTTATACCTTTCCTATTTGGTATGGAAATCTATCAATTATTTAAAGAAGTGAAGCATACCTGGGACCCAATGAATATTTTTAATCCCGGAAAAATAGTGGATACGCCACCGATGGACGATTCGCTTCGTTATTCTCCAGCACAAAAAACACCTGAAATCAAAACGTATTTCGATTTCAGTCAGGAAGAAGGAATTTTACGAGCCACAGAAATGTGTAACGGTTCAGGTGATTGCCGGAAAACAGAGAAGAGTGGCGGAACCATGTGCCCCAGTTACATGGCAACACGAAATGAAAAACACACGACGCGTGCGAGAGCAAACATGTTAAGGGAAACACTTACACAATCACAAAAAGAAAATAAATTTGATGCGGATGAACTATTGGATGTATTGGATCTTTGTTTAAGCTGCAAAGGGTGTAAATCCGAATGTCCTTCTAACGTGGATATGGCAAAATTAAAAGCGGAGACATTGCAACAATATCATGACAAAAACGGAATAAAATTTCGATCTCGTTTGATCGGGAACACACCCAAAATAAACCATTTGTTTTCAGCTGTTCCCTTTTTGTATAATTCATTTACAAGAGGAACCATAGGAAATCTAGTAAAGAGGTTATCCGGTTTTGCAGTACAACGCAGCCTGCCTGCTATGTATAAAACAACCTTTTCTAAATGGATAAAGAACTATGCACAAAGCGGAGATTTTAAAAATGGCAATGTATATTTATACAACGATGAATTTTTGAATTATTACGATGTGGAGGTTGGCCAGAAAGCTGTTAAACTTTTGAATCACCTCGGCTATCAGGTGAAAGTACCTAATATCGGAATTAGCGGTCGTACCTATCTGTCAAAAGGAATGGTTAAAACGGCAAAAAAAATTGCAGAAAAAAATGTAAAAGCGGTAACTGAATTACTGGAGAAAGATGCCTATTTAATAGGGATTGAACCTTCAGCCATCCTTACTTTTAGAGATGAATATCCAGATCTGTGCCGGGGTGGATTAAAAGAAAAAGCGTATCAACTAGGAAAACGTTCTCTACTAATTGAAGAGTTTCTAGCAAAAGAAATGGAGGCAGGACGAATTACAAAATCGATGTTTACGGAAAAGGAAGCACGTATACGTATGCATGGGCATTGTTTTCAAAAAGCATTATCTTCCATGGCGTCTTTAAAAAAAATTCTGTGCCTGCCTAAAAATTATACGGTTGTAAATATACCAAGCGGATGTTGCGGAATGGCGGGTTCATTTGGATATGAACGTGAACATTATGAACTCTCCATGAAAATTGGTGAATTAGTTTTATTCCCTGCAATAAGAGCCGAATCAACTTCTTCCCTCATTTCTGCATCAGGTACAAGTTGCCGCCACCAGATCCTAGATGGTACCGGCAAAATTGCTTTGCATCCTGTTGAAATTTTATATGCAGCATTAAAACGAAAAATCCATAGGTAAATGGTTCTTCATGTATAATTTCCAGTGAAGGAATGAATGGTAGTAAAAGGTTATAACGACAGGATGTCCCCTTTTCTACTACAGACGGTTTTTAGCAGGTACATATTTTTGTAACTCCTTACAACTTCAAATTTCCGACAATGAAAAAAAAGTTATATTTTTTGATCAATTTAATTTTAATACCGATTGCAACATTTTGCCAAAACTTTAATTACAGTAATGTCATCCTCGAAACGGTTACCTTTTCCAACGGGTTGAACATTCAAAAGGATAATGGAAGTGGGGTATACAATTCTCCACAGTGGAATTCCACTAACTCAAAACAGGCACCCGTTGCCTATATAAGTGGTAAAGCAGCGACCGTATCAAGCACTTTTTCTCTTAACTGCTCTAATGCCCCCAATTATGTATGGATTAAAGGTATAGGACCTGAATCAATCGAATTCCCTTCAATGAAAATAACTGTTGGAACGAATTCCGCTCACACCATAACATATCCTGCTACTGCAGGGTCAATCGTATTTACCGCATCTGTCGTTCGTTTTTTTAAACCATTTACCATAAACTGGCAGATCTCATTCGATGGCACAACTTGGAAGAGTGCAGGCATATCAAACAATACGTTATATGTTACTAAAACAACTCCTCAGGATGAGTTCGAAAATTCGGATGCAAATTTTAAATGGTATTATACAGTATTCGATATCAGTTGCAGAAATGCAGATAAAAAATCGACGGAAACGGATATCATCAGTAGCGTATGGAGCGAATTCACAGATCATGTAGTAATAAACTGGAATGGTGATAGTTTATACTATTATAAAAGTATGGATACTCCTAATGTTACTTTGGGTTCACTCCTCAAATATCGTGATGCAGAATGTTTCACATTTGCACAATTATTTCTTTCCCTTATAAAAATACAAGGCATCGTCAGAATCAATAATTATATCAACATTGAAGCTGATGGTAGCAGCGGTTGTAATGGGTACCCAATAGATTGTTTTCTGGTAAAAAACTGGGCATTTGGCTCTCCAAGTACTGGCTGCCAAGACTTTCCTTACGAAAACACGTACCAAACACTTATAGCTTATCCTTACACTTCCTATAATTTTATCAAGACAGATGTAAAGGATGATCTGGGAATTCCTGGTCCTTGTATAAAAAATCCTGCCTCATTTTTTAACAATCACCAAATTTCAAAAATAGATGGCGTTTACTACGATGCTTGTTATGGAGTTACTTTTAATCAAATAACGGACATCAAAGCAACAGCCTTTAGCGGTTGGTGTTGCAGATATACGGATAACAATGGTGTTATCCATGCCCTCTTTACCAAGAACCTTAACCTTGCAGATTTATATGAAACAGTTGACACCTATTAATCTATGAAACTCTCTCTAAGCCTGGTTTGCTTGTTATTATATTCATGTTCCATTTTATCCCAAAATATTGAACGAAAAATAATTATAAAAGATAATTTATTCTTTTATACAACTATAGATGAAGAAGTTCAAATAGGGACATTACACACAGATACTATTTCGCACGCTTTAAAAACTGCTAAAAGATTAGCTTTGCCAGCAGGGAGAAGCTATCGCCAGCCACTCAATCCTTTTTCATGGGACTTGCAGAATAATCGGATGTTCGCTATCAATTTTTTAGACCATCCATTAAATAACAAATATAAAGCATTGAAATGTTTTATATTATCGTTGTTACAAGAATGGGAATGTGGTATAACTGCCATAGATATGATTATGAAAAGCGTCGATCAGAATATGTTTGCTTACAATGAACCATACAGATTTATGCAACATCAATCCAACATTTTAAAGGGATTTCAATTTGATGGAATTGTTCTGCATGATTCTTCTTATGGAATGGTGATAGCAAACAACAACCAATTGAGCATTTGGAATTATGCAAACGATAAATGGACGCATGGCGAACTCCAGCCTTTTATCATTGATGGTTTTTTTACATTGTTTGAAGCGAATAATCAGCTATACATTATCTTAAATAATGGCAATGTGTATAAAGTATCAAAAAGGCAGGTGTTAACAATACCGGATAAGGTAACAAACAGGTGCTTAAAAGAAAATACGTTAATCCTGAACAGAGATAAAAATACAGTTCAATTGATAAAAAACAATGATCTAAATATACAAATACCATTCATCAAATTGATTGAGATGAAAGCTGTCTCCATTTTTTAAAATATGTAAACATGAAAAAAGTTACCCTTTTCCTTTCGTTTATTACCTTCACCACTACCAGTGTCTTGGCAGATGACCTCTCAATTGCGGTTACCAATACCACCCCAGGAAGCTCTGTTGGCGCCATTGATTTAACTGTAAGTGGTGGTACTGCACCTTATACTTATAGCTGGAGTGGTCCTGGAGGAATAATTAGCACTTCTGAAGATATTAATAATCTTTCGATAGGGTCATATACCGTTACTGTAACTGATAAGTATTGTGGTATTGCTACTTTAACAGTGAAAATAAGCGATTCATCAACAGATATATCTAAGGTTGATGCTGACCACATAACATTATCACCCAACCCAGCCAACAATCAACTTACCATTTGCTCAACGGAGCAGTTGCAAAAAGCCTTTATCCGTTTAATGAGCATCAGTGGTAAAGTGATACAAAAAGAAGACAATTTCAATGGTACTAATTTTATTGTTGATGTATCCGCACTTTGTGCCGGAATTTATTTTATTGAGGTGATTAATAACAATTCCGTTTCACGAATAAAATTTGTGAAAAATTAATTACGATAATATCCAATAAAGAAAACATCATTTTTCTCTTGTGAATATTCACTAATTAATTAAAAACTACACCAAGATAAATCATTTTCATCAATAAACTCTCGTACTCTCAAGCTTTTAGTTGATTGATATTTATTGATTGCATTTATTCATCTAATGTAATTTTTTTATCTAAGCAATGTCAAGCTACCGTTTTCAGAATATTTTTTACCATCCATTCCTTTAATTTCTATCATGAAATAATACGTTCCTTCAGTGGAAGACGAACCTGATGCGCTGTAGCCGTCCCAGCCACCATTTATGGTATTCCACTCATATTCCTTTTGCCCCCAACGGTTAAATATTTCAGCATGAATAGATTCGATTCCCTTTCCCGTGATTGTAAATATATCATTGACACCATCATTATTAGGTGTGAATACATTGGGAATCACGAATACAGAATGAATTTCAACTTCTATTAAAATGCATTTTTTATCCGAACATTTTCCACCGTCATTTATAAGGCAGGCTTCATAATGCCCTATCTGTGTATACGTATGGCCTGGGTTAACATCCGTTGAAGTTTGTCCGTTTCCAAAATCCCATGCATAGGAATTGGTAGTTGTAGATGTAGAGCTATTGGTAAACTGAACTTCTAATGGCATCTCACCTTTTATAGGACTAGCAGTAAAGTCAGCCACTGTTTTATTTACAGTTACATCTATTGTTTGCGGTGTTAAGTTTACGCATCCACCCGTTTTGGAAGTGAGTATAATTGAATACGAAACAACCTGCGAAACGGTTGTATTATTAACAAGTACATCGTTGATCACAGTTGTCTGTTTGGGTACTGTATACGTTTCTCCTGTTGTGTTTTTATTGTCAGCGGCTATCCAGTTAAAATCAGACGCTACGTTGCTTGTTAAAGGAACATTTAGTGTATTGCCGCTGCATATTTGAAGTGAACTGAAATTGGTCATGATCGGTTCGGGATTTACCGTTACCGTAACAAGCTGTGGTTTTAGATTTAAACATGTGCCCTGAATGGAAGTAAGCGTAACAGTATAGGTGACCACCTGTGCTATAGCAGTTGTATTTATAAGTAGATCATTAATTGTTGACGTTTGTTTTGGTGTTGTGTATGTTTCTCCTGTTGTATTCTTGTTATCCGCTGCTACCCAGCTGTAATCAGAGGCAGTAGTACTCGTGAGCGCTATATTAAGGGGTTTACCACTACACACAGAAACCGCTGTTGAGTTGGTTAAAAAAGGTTCCGGGTTTACTGTTACCTCTACGATTTGCGGTTTCAGATTTCCACAACCACTTATTGAACTGGTAAGTGTAACAGTATATGTTACCACTTGTGATACAGTACTGTTATTTATAATTATATCATTTATCACAGGAGTTTGTTTAGGTGTGATATTCGTTTCTCCTGTTGTATTGGCATTATCAGCGGCGATCCAACTATAGCCGGAGGCTACATTGCTATTAAGAATAATGTTAAGTGCCGTTCCGCTGCATATCGAATCTGTTGTTGCATTGGTTAAGTAAGGCTCCGGATTAACCGTCACATCAATAGTTTGAGGTTTCAGATTTATACAACCGCCGGCAGTGGATGTAAGTGTGATTACATATTTTACTACTTGTGGTACAGTCGTATTATTTATCAGTAAATCATTAATTACAGCACTTTGTTTGGGTGCTGTGTAAGTCTCTCCTGTTATATTCGTATTGTCCAATGCTATCCAGCTATAGTTAGATGACACCATACTGGTTAATGGAATATTTAGCGACATCCCACTGCATACTTCAGCAGTATTTGAATTAGTTAAGCTTGGTTCAGGATAAATGGTAAGGATAAAAGGTGTACTTGTAACAGTTGCACAACCACCAACGGGTACTATTTCATTGACAATGGTGTAAGTACCAGGAGTACTTGCCTTCAGATCAATTTCTCCTGTTGAGCTATTGACAAATACCAATCCTGCAGGAGTCGCTTTGAAAGTTCCTGCAACAGCGCCTGTGGCTATCACCGGAAATGGATTGCTTGCATTCTGGCAAAAGCCGGAGGATGCATAGCTGAACGTAGCATCCAATTTGGAATTAATGACAACTGTAATCTTTGCTCTTTTTCCTTCACAAATATCAGCTTTATCTGACACATAATAATCAAAACTACCTGCCGCTGTTGTAACTGGTGTCGGTGCAACAGATGATCCCGTTCCTCCCGTGGCAGTCGTATACCACAGTAAATTAGCACCGGATGCTGAAAGCGGCGAAGCCGTTGAGTTTATACAATAAATAACCGGACTGCTTACTGCCGGTGCAGCTGGTGTAATGATTACTTTTACTTTTACAGGTTTGCTGGCTGCACATCCGGCTTTATCTGTAACGGTTGCAGTATAAACAGTGGTGGTAGCCGGATTGGCATTCACACTTGTACCTGTTCCCGCTGATAAGCCGGTTGAAGGTGTCCAGGTATAAGCCACGCCATTTTTAAAAGTAATGGACCAACCTGTTAACAAACCTGTATTGTCTGCTTTCGTATCTTTCACAATCAATCCCCAGATCCCATTAATAGAACTTCCACTTAAATTCGAAAAAGCCTGTTCGGGTAAATAGCTTCCCGTAAAGGGAGCGGTACCACTCGTAATAGATGATGCACCTGAAGCCACAAAGCAAGTCTTTGTATAATTACTTCCTTTTCCACCATTGCCAGAAGACAAATCGATCACCTTTCCGTTTGGTGCTTTTAAGGAAATATCCAGTTCGGAATCGCTTCCATGACTTATGTCAAAACAAACTTGTTGTAATTCTGTACTAAGTGTTCCGGTGATATTACCAACTGCAATCGTGGAGGTAATTCCTGCTGCTGTTGTATCCGGAATGCTAATGGTTATATTGTTGACGAAATAAATAGTCGGACTGTTGATTGGAGAATTCACAGTCAATACAGTTCCATTTCCGCCCGTACAAATCTGTGCAGAATCGGTGGCTGTAATTGTAGGAGTAAGATTAACTGATGGTGTATATGAAACGGAAGTGGGTGTACCACAAACACCAGTAACGGAACAGCTGTATGTTGCTCCAACAGTTGCAGGATATGTGACAACAGACGAATCGGTATTAGCGCTTATTGGTTTCGGTATCCATTTGTATGTGAACGGACCTATCCCTGTGGCATTTGCAGTAACAATCACTGGTTGTCCAGTACAAAGTGTATTGGTATTGGAAGCTGTAATATTAACGGTTTGCACACCGGATTTTGCGAGAATTGTATAATCACAATCGTTTCCGTAAGCTCCATCTATCATGATGTAATACTTTTTTCCAATGGTCAATCCGACGGCGTTGAGTTTGAAATTTCCTTTTGCATTTTCACAAGTGGTCGATACTCTGGAAAACACCTTGCAGTCACTTGTTTCAAACATTACGGCTTGGATACCAAGGCTTGGATCAGAACAATGACTGGAGGTGATGTCAAAGGATGCATTGGATGTCGAAGCAATAAAGGAGAGCCAGGAGTTATTGTGAATTACGCCGCAAAAAGGCTTTGTGCCGGTTGGCGGATTATCATCAAGGTCTTTCGACTCCATTCCCCGCGTATACCACCCGCTGGTTGCACCACAGTAACCTCCTAAATTACAAATCGGAGTGGCTGTTATACATTCATCAGAAGCGGGTTGGTTGACACCGCATGAAACAGGTGTACATCCAATAAACGCTCCCCAACCACCTTTAGCTGTAAAAGCATCGGATATAAATTTAAAGGTTAAGCACTGTCCGCTTGATGTGAAAACTCCCGGAAATAATGTATAATTTGTAAGTGTTGCAATGGGTGTTCCTGTTGCTGAAGCTCCATCGTAAACATACAAATAGTCAAAATTTGCTTCAAGGTTAATATAATAAAAATTGACCCTTAGTTGTCGCGTAGGGTCACCAGAGCAAAACGTCACCGTGTAATTTTCATTATTGTTATAGCCTGGAACCCCATTTATTCCATCGTTGGTATTTGTATAAAGAGAGCTAACGAACTGCCCTTTACACACATTCAGTGTCTTCCCATTATAATCACTTATTTTATAAACCTGCGCCTGACTAGTTCTTGCTGAAAACAGCAATACAAAAAATAGAAGTAGTAGTTTTTTCATCTTATTGTATATTGGTTCGTGTTCAATTATCTTTCAGTATTTAGTATATTATTACAAAAAAAGCTAATTGGGGAGATTAACTTATGCATTGCATGAAGGGTTTAGGGAGAGCTATCAGTAATCAAATGTCATTTCTTGTTAAATTGGTTAAGTACATCATTCCCGCATAATCCATCTAACACTTTTACCTGAATTATATCAATTACTAGTAAAGTTACATCCTCATAAAAAGTTATTGTGTAGTAAAAAAAGGCTTTAACTGTCGTATTACTTGCTTATTCAAATCGCATACGACACTAGTACTTAGCCACTGTTTACACTTATAAGTACATACTTGCATTATAGCTGATAAAATAGATAATGGTCAACTATTATTTTCAATAGAACCATTTGAAAAAAATGTATCTTCATTCCAATTCAAAAATAGATTCATGATACCCAACGAAGAACTTCTTACAACCTTCTACACCGCCTTTCAAAAACGCGACTATAAAACCATGCAAGCCTGCTATGCACCAAATGCAACATTTAGCGATGAAGTATTTGTTAACCTGAATGCCGAAGAAGTAAAAGCCATGTGGGAGATGCTTTGCATAAAAGGGAAAGATCTTCAAATTGAGTTTAGCAATATCAACGCAAATGAGCAAAATGGAAACGCTCAATGGAATGCGACTTATTCGTTTTCAAAAACGAGTAGAAAAGTATTGAATAAAGTAAAAGCAGAATTCACATTTGAAAATGGGAAAATAAAAAGTCACAGGGATCATTTTAATTTTTATTCCTGGACACGACAAGCTATCGGTTTGCCTGGAATATTATTCGGCTGGACCAATGCCTTTAGAGAAAAAGTAAGAGCACAAGCTAGAAAAAATCTGGATGATTTTATAAATAAAAAATAAATTTAGCTAATACCACATCTGCTTGGATATGCAATAAAGTCAGATCACCACCGTTACTCAGATTACATCCTCTCTCCAGAAACATCACGCAAGATGTTGAGTTGTTATTTAATGAAACCATTTTTTTTATTTACACTATACCATTTACCATTGGTTCTATTTTGCCAGGAAACCACCCCAGAACCCTGGACATTTGAATGCGGCGCAAGTTCAACTAATTTTTTCAGTACGGTTGCAAGCATTAACCTGAGATATATTTCTCCCCCCTTTAAATTTTCAAACGAAGACTTAACAGAAGAAGAAGAAGAAAAGAAATCCAAAGATTTTCGATTTATGTTGGAAGTACTATATCGTCCGTCATTACTAGTTTTAGGAGCAGCAGTTAAGATGCAATATTGTGTTATAAAACGCAAAGGGATTAGCTTGGAGGCCTATATGGGACCAAAGTTTTTCTTCAAACCGGGGCCCGACTTTATAGAAATACTGCATTTGAAAGGAGGAAAAAATATGTGGTATTATAATTTAGGCATTATACTTCAAGCTCATCTGAAAGTGGTATCACCCTTTTTTGATATTGGAACGGATGGTATCGTGACGATAGGTGCTGAATTTGATTTTCATGGTATCTACAAGAACCCGAAACGAAGATATAAGCTACGCAAACGGGAAATACAAACTGAAGCTTAATACGAATGAAAAAAGGATTGGAGTTCTAAATTTACAATTATTCCTTAAAATCAATAACAGCTTCAAAATGTTGAACAATAGGAAATGTTTCATAATAATGATGTAACAATTCCTTCCACTTTAAATATTCTTTTGATTCCCGGAAACCGACAGTATGATCTTCTTTTTTCTCCCACTTCACCAAGAGAAGGTATTTATTCGCTTGCTCAAAACACTTTTGTAACGTATGTCCTTGATAGCCTTTTATAGCGCTGATGTATTGACCAGCTATTTTAAAATCTCTTTCAAATTCCTTTTCTTCTCCGTGCTTTACAAAAAGAAGCGCATGTTCTAAGATCATTGGATTGTACTTTTACTTTTCAGGGGATGAAATTACTTTAAAAAAATCTATTAACTGGTCTTCTTGTAATTAACAATTGCCCAGGTATTAAATATTATTGCAAAAATGACAATAATTCCTAACTGATATTTGACATCCTGAAAACCACTTCCTTTCAAAACAATCATTCGCATGGCTTCAATAAAATAGGTTACAGGACTGCACCGGGCAATACCAATAGCCCAATCAGGCATGCTATCAATTGGAGTGAATAAGCCACTCATGAGCATAAAAATCATAATGAAGAAAAAAGCTACCGACATGGCCTGCTGCTGTGTTTCAGAATAAGTGGAAATCAATAAACCCAAACCCAACAACGCAACAAGATATACTGCCAAAAATCCATATAACAAGAAGATACTTCCTAAGGGAACAATTCCATAAATAATACGTGCCACTACAAACAAGCCTATACTGAATACAATCATAGACATAATCCAAAATGGAATAAGCTTACCTAAAATAAACTGGTA
>C688J18823_10000234_pt1 | contig 31729 bp, 33 predicted proteins | sample HopSoiMetagenom1_FD_18823 | JGI IMG/M metagenome (IMG submission 18823) | reverse complement strand
CTTACTTTTATTGATGATAGGATTCAATGTACCTAGGAATGGAGCTAGTACTCTAGGCAATGGGGCAACAGCAGCTTTACCTACCTCATCTTCGAAAATAGAGGAAGGCATCATAGAGGGGACAGAATCCCAGATAGCCAAAAGCACATTATCTGACTGAATAAGATCTCTTGCTACATTAGCACCTGTCTCAAAATCATCAGGTCTAAGCATAAGAAAAGTTGTTGAATCATTAATATCTAAACCTAAAGCTTGGGCATAGGTCTCATCAAGAGCGCATTCATAGTCGAGATACAAAATAATTTTACCAAGATTCTCATCACGAATCTTCTTTTGAGTTTTTGCTGCGGTCTGTAGTGCCGCAGTAGTCTTACCACTCATAGACTGCCCGTAGAACTGAGTGATACGACCCAGGGGAACGCCTCCACCGATTAAATGGTTCAACGTAATGTTGTCTGTGTCTAGGAACTCTGCACTAGACTCAAATCCCACAGAAAATTTATCTGTGTATTTCTTATTAGCTGCTGCTAAGATATCAGCTACAGAAGCTTTTGCTTTACTTTTTGGTGGCATTTGTTGGCTCCTACATTAGTTTTTAGTGTTATAGTCTTACTTATTTACAGCGACCTTCTTTTGCTTGGCATCCTTTTTAGCTTGCTTACTAAGTTTTATGTCAGCATTGCAGTCTTCTTTAGACATGCCGCAACCAAAAGGCGTTCTACGTAATAAATGCGCCACGCTTACTCAACTCTCCTATAATGAGTAGCTACAATATTGTATTCTTCTACAGGATAGAAATGAACGGTGTCACCGTCTTCAAGGCTGTTGTAGTAATTATCACCTACTTGTTGATTATAGACTGTTGCCCATAGTTGCTGAGTAGTATTGTCTTTAATAACAATCTGATAAGACGTACCCCAACGCCACTCACCGTAGAATTCGCTGTCTATTAATGTGAATTCTGTTACATCAGGATGACCATCGATAATAGCAAGCACTTTTTCAGACTCAAGAATTAGATTTTCCACGAATACTCCTTAATAGGTTTTGAGCTGGTGGATTTTTTAAATAGTCCATCAATTTCTGCAATCGTAAAATAGCATGACCTTTAGAATCTCCAAGTTCACCGATCATAGTGTTACAAGGACCGCAAATAAGGCCACGAATACATTTTCCACAAATAGGTGGTGCTGGACAACAACTATGATCGTGATCGACAGAGAGCTTTTTACTTAATCCTCTGTTACCTGTCCACGAACCACAAGTATAACACATTCCACCTTGGGCTTCATAGAGCGCATCGTATTCACCATCAGATAGGTTATACATCTTTTGCATTCTGCTGGAATGGTTCTTTGTCTTTAGAACTTTCTTTCTAGCTCTAAAGCAAGTAACACAACGAGGGCCAGGATGCGGCAGTTTCCTGGTAGTAGACCCACAATCTTTGCAGGCTTTTACCTTTACTTCTGCCATATCCTGACCCTCATTTCTTAAGCTTATTCAGTTTTGTATATAACGGCTAACTCAGAGATCGTTTAGCAGTTTATCAAAATCTACAGGACCATCATCATCTGAACCTGCACTCTGTACAGCAGGCTTTGAATCTACAGGCTTAGTGTCATCTAGCAGATTAGCTAGGCCAGCATCCAGATTACGTTCTGCGCCTACTAGATCATCGTCTAGCTTCTCACCCTTCTCACCGTTAGCTACACGCCAGCGAGCACGAACCTTATCAAGGTCATCCTCTAGCCAGTCTTTCCTGGTTGAACGACCTAGGAACTTAGTAATATCCTTGGCCTTGTTCTCAGCGATAATATCTTCGAACTGAGCTTCAGTCTCAGGAGATTCTTTCCACTTAACCTGGTTAGAGTGAATCATTTTGAAGTTCTGGTACATCTTGTTTTCACAAGTAATGATTACATCGATGTTGCGAAGATCTCCATCAGGAGCCTCTTCCATAAGGTCAATAAGCTCACTGAACTTCTGATCAGTAAATGCCCAAACCTTTACAGCACCCTGGAAATTACGGGTAGCCTTTGTAGTACCGTTAGTCTGGTACTGGAACACATGCATAGCAAAACGACGCTTAGGAGGTGAGAACATGTCAGGAGCTTCCTGAGCTGCCTTACAAGCAGGGCAACGCTTAGGATCAATACCACGATCGCTAAGTTCATCAAAATCACCTAGGCAAATTGGATTACCGATGAACTCGTAATCCATCTGACGATCCATACCTTCCTTGGTCTTTACTTGCTTGTACTGCACTTCACCGCTAATAATGCGAGGCGCACGAATGTTGTGCACAAAACCAACTTCAGGCTCTTCAAAACAAGCAATTCGACCTGACTCATCCTGGTCAAAAGTTAACTTGGGAAATGTTTCCCTGTCGGCTGACTTGTTGGTAGCGCTGAAAGACATCTTAGCCATTTTTAATCTCTTCTCTTTTACACTGAGCGAACACTGTTTGGAACGCTATGTTAATTGTAGCACATACTGCCTGGTAGATCAAGAATTGCGGAAGTCAGCAGACTGCAAGTCAAGCCTCTTTCTAATGTCTTGACGTACTTTATCAAGACCATAATAATGAAGCCTGATAATGTCTACAGCTTCATTAGCAAACGATTGTGCAGTTTCTTCTATAGCTAATTCACGAAGCTCAGCAAAAGCTGCTAGATTAGCTTCTGATACTTTTTCTTTACCTGTAGCATACTCACCTAAGGTAGGACGCTTACCAGAATTAGAAATAGCTTTATCAAACTTTTCTTGATAAACCATTCTGACAGAAGCAACACGTCTATCCATCTTAGCTTTAGCTCTAATAGCTTTACTCAATAACTCTTCAATATCTGATAGAGCTATTTGAGATTCAACCAGATCTGAATGTAATTCAACAGGGCCAGCGTTAGCATCAACAATCTTGAATTCGAATCTAAGCTTGATTGCTTTTTCGATATACTCAGTTAGTTGTTGCTGTAGAATCTCTTGAGGAGTCAACTTTATCAATTCCTCTCACGCACAAGAAGAATCGTACGTCTTCTTCTAATTCTTCGATTGTTTCATCGTTATGTAAAATTGCGTCTGCATACTTCAATGGTACATCAGACTCGCTAGCATGTCCATCAGAGCTAAGTCCTGGACGATCTATCCAAATAATAGTAGCGTTACTACCTTGAACAAATTCACATTCATTTTCAAATCGGCAATCGGTAATTACATAGCGAGTCTCATCATGAAACAAATCAGGATAACGAGACATCAATAAATCTATCCAAACATTGGTACCAAGAATATTACGTACAGCTTCAGTGCCAATTTTCTGCATTAGTCTACGTACTTCAGGCAATTCATTTTTTGCCCAATCCCATCCACGACCTAAAGTAATAACTTCAGAAAGACGAACAGTTTTCTCGCCAAATAAGATATAAGGATCGATAGCTAAAGCCATCTCACGAACAGGATCTGCAAATGCAATTTTGGTGAAGCCGTATTCATCGATTAAGACTTTGGCAGCAGTATCTTTACCGCTAGTCTTATACCCACTAAACGCGATCAGCATCTTCTACAGCCAATTTAGGTAGAGTAGCTAGATAGTTTTTGAAGTCGGCAGTAAGTTGAGTAGAACTTTTATCTCCCACCATACCTTGACCTTCCATTTCAACAGTAATAAGTACACCAGCTTGCTTAACTAGTATTTGATATTTCTGGCCTACAGTTAGTTTTGCGCCATCAATACTGTTTTTAACAACAATAGCTTGCAGGTCTGATTCATCTAACTCAATATCAAACTTAGCCCATCGGTTAGGACTTACTTCAGCACTACCGCCTTTTAGAATCTTCAATCTTCATCCTCCTCTGAAATCAATTCTTCATCATAAAATTGTATGAAGACATTGCCAGCAAAATCTTCTATACGACATTGACCTGTTGTCAAGTCAATCTTCCAGTCGGGGAAGTCAATAGTACATCCACAAGATAATACAATAGTTTGACTTTCTTGCACTGCTGCATTTTCAGAAAGAATATATTGTAGCGTCTGCTTAAAACTATTGACTTCCCCGTTACAGTTAAAACACTTAACGGAAAATTCTTGGACGCTCATAGAGCAAGTGTAGCACTAAAATGCAATGTTGTCAGCTAGCGCTACCAGATCGATGTCATCCACACTATATCGCATCTTTGCACCATTGAGAGCTAGTGAAACGATACCTACGTGCTTCTGGTTGTCAGGGTCCAGGCCGGTAGTTTGTTCCATCTCAAGCACACCCTCAGGAGTCTTCAGTTCTACCGTGTTTACACCCCCTAGTTTTGTCAGGAGCTTCACAAAATTGAAGTACTGAGACTCTGTAGGCATGTGCAAGATTTCCACAATTAAATGCTTAGGATCTGCTGTACCTTCTTCCTCAGATCCAAGTGTAGGTAAGTATGTAGTCCCTAGGGAAGCCTCCTGCTCAGAACTAGCTACAGTAACAGGTTCATGATCAGTTTGAAGTGTAGGTAAGTATGTAGTTCCTAGGGAAGGACCACCTTCAACGATCACAGTACCATCATCAGCTACTTGCAACTCTTTAACAGAACCCCAACGCTTACCTACATGCCAGTCTGCTTTCATCATAGGCCAACCTGCAACTTCAAAAATAACTGCTGGCTGGAGAAGCTTAATGACATCAGCAGGATTAAGACTGCGATGCACATAGAACTCAAGAGCATCGTGTACATTCATGAACAGCCTTACCTTATCTTGCCATCCTGCCTTGATAATTGCTTTACGGGCACGCACCATACCGATTCTGACGTAATCACCCGTAGCTCCACCCTGAACAGGATAGTTGTAACAGGCACGTTCTCCACCTTCACGAATCCAACGACGAGAATCCTCTAGTTCCCAAATAGGAATCTTACGACCGAACTTAGTGAAAACGTGACCATGCTGATAACCGAACTCAACTTGCTTTTCTGTCCATCGCTTAAGCTTAGGGAATGCTGCAAAGTACTGTGCAAACAATTCTTCAGCTTCCTCGATAGAGCAATTAAGACGCTTAGCCAATGCTGATGCAGTCATACCAAAGAGCAGACCGAAACCAATAGTTTTAGCTTTAGAGCGCTGAGCCTTAGGAACTTTTTCTGTCTCAGGAATTTTGAACATCATACGAGCTACGAACTCATGAACATCCTTACCTGATTCGAACGCTTCGATAAGAGCTGTTTCATTAGCAAGTCCAGCAACAGCACGATATTCAGCCTGTGAAAGGTCGAATCCTAAAATATAATAATCTTCAGGTGCAATTACTGCGTCACGGAAATTAAGCTTGAAACTATCTCCATCTGCTAATTTATAGTAATAGCTCAGCGGAGTTTTACCATCGTCGTCCTTAAGGTTTACCGATGGCTGGTTCTGCTGGTTAGGATTAGCAGATGAAAATCGAGCTGTACGTACATAACTCTGGTTCAGCGAAGGATGAATCATTCCGTCTGGTGCATATGCATAGTCTTTTGCATATTTATCCAGGAAGGAGGTTGTTAGTCGCTTCAGGTTCTTGTAGTTAGAGATCTTCTTAACTACAGGATTCTGTTCTGCCAGAATATCAAGAGCCATCTTACCGGTAGACATTTTCTTGTCTTCCTTGGCTGCACCCTTAGTACTTGTGGTGTAGACATTAACTCTCAAACCGAGCTTGTCAAACAGGATCTCAGACAGCTGTTTAGGGCTGCCCAGATTAATGTTGAGCTTCGTATCTTCCATACCTAGTAGTGTTGCTAGCTCCTGCTGAATTTCGTCATTTAATCGTGCTGTGAATTCCTTAGCATGATTGGATGCCTCACTCATAAAGAACCAGTCATAACGAATGCCACAGTCTTCCATATCACAAATGACATAAGTAATTTCCATATCAACTTTATACATCAGCTGATCTTTTACTTTAGGGTATGTGTCAAGGTGATGTGCAAGACACCAAAGAGCATCTTCACAAGCATAGGTAACGACTTTAGAACTTAGATCAAGTACATTGAATCGGAATGCTTTCTTCTTCTTTTCTGTAAGAAGATCGAACAATTCTTCAAACTTAATCATCTTATGGTTGAACTTATTAAGAGTCAAACCCTTAAGGTCGAAATCCTGGTACTTGCGCTCGATATAAGCTTCTACCTGAGTACAAGACAATACAGGAAAATAACCTTTGGACTCTTTAACCTCAGCACCGTATAGAGGATGCTCAGAAAGCATTTCACGAAAAAACCTAGCCATGCGCCTAAGCTCGAATCCTGCGTTATGGGCGACCATTAATCTGGTCTTGAAGCTACTCCACAGAATTTCTGCTACACTAAAATGGTCAGTAATGTTTTCAGCAAAATCATGAGCTAGCGGAACATACCTTGCCCAGTTAAGTGAGTTGGTGAAAGAGAATCCTACTAGTAGGTTTGTTTCTAGTTTAAGAGATCCACGATCATCATCTTCACCGTGGTAACCTGTCTCAATATCGAAACCGAATGGCTTACCTTCTGATACAATCTTATCCCAGAATTCTTTTAACTCAGGAATAGATCTGACGATATCGTAATTCTTAGTCGCTACAGACATCTATCTCCTCGAAGTGTTGGTTAAAGGGAACACTATATCCCATATATTAATTCATCCTCTGCTGACTTCTTATCATGACAAAATGAGCACAATATCTGAAGGTTGCTGAGATGATGTTTACAGCTAAACCTGGACTTATCGCCTCTACGAGGAATGATATGATCACAGGTCATGATGCCACTACGCAAGTGTACTACAGCTTCACACAAGCCGCAACGAGCACAACTCATGTGGCGAGGTTCATTGGCAGGACGTATACAACGACATTTACGCCTTGAAAGTTTAACAGCTAATTGTCTAGACAAAAAATAACGGTGGTGCAGCCTCCATGCGTTTAAACATGAACCACTACACCACCGCTTTTGTTTCGGTTCTAATACAGAAGAACACCAGCGGCATTCATCATCGTTACCAGACCAACTAGACAACTCACAATAAAGTGGGTTGACAGTCATTGTTCATCACAGCACAGCAAACAGAATTGCAGAAATCCACAAAGCTGTCTTATGTAGCTCCTGATCTGCTATATACATTCCACACAGCGGGGTTGTCATCTTAGCAAAATTAGGAGCTCCTGTGTTTTCCAGCAACCAGCGAACAGGCCAACGCCTATCGATAAATCCATGAGTTACTGCGGAGAACAGAATTGCAGCAGCAAAACCTAGAATAGTAACAGGAAGATGAAAAACTGCAACCGCAATAAGAAGCATGATAATCATTACTACATGATACTGAAATACATGCTGAAGAATATGAGACCAACCAACACGACCAGGTTTAACCTTATTCTCAGCAATTTTGTCAGACTGACCTAAGATATGATCAGCAAGACCATGAGCTGTAATAGCAGTCCAGTTAAACAGTAGAGCTTTTAACAGAACAACAATAGCTACTAATGTCATGAACCAATCCTTGCCTCAGTACCAAGGTTCTTCCACTTGTTGTGGATTTCTTTAGCCTCCTGGACACTAAGCTCACCCTTGGCGCCAAAATTATACTTAGCTGCCCAAGCCTGGTAAAGCTCATCGTAATTCATTTCCCAGGACTGCTTTTCGTTAGCCACTTGTTGTTTCTCTCTTTCATAGAATTACAAAAGTACCGGTGATGGGAGTCGAACCCACACGTCCTCTCGGACACTCGATTTTGAGTCGAGCGCGTCTGCCATTCCAGCCACACCGGCAAGTGTAAGTTTGTTGGGGAGATCTATGCCCTTTATTTCAAGGGGACTGTAATGCCCATACAAACTTACTAGACTATCTTACCACCTAGATCAAGCTCTGTCCAGTCCTGATCTGCTCAACACTATAGGACCCAACCTCATTAGTATACACAATTTCTTTAATGCCTGCTGCGATAATTGCCTTCATGCAATCAACACAAGGACGTGACATCATTGTATCGCCAGTCTTGTTGATTCTAGCAATATAGATTGTACATCCCCGTAGGTCTTCACGAACCTTCAAAAGCTCTCGAAGCGTAGCACGCTCAGCATGATCTGTTACATTATGCTCATCAACAGCGGGAGCGTTACGAAATTTATTCGGAGCTGATCCTAGAAACTTGTTGCCCTTTGCAACCACAGCACCATGCTTCCATCGATAACTGCTGAGCTGGGCAACCTTAACGGCACGTCGGATCAGGGTCTCATGTCGCTTCATGCTCAGTACTATAATCGAACCATGCATCTTCTGTCAAGGGAGCTTCCTCAGCATAGAATTCACGAGCATCAACAGCAAAACTGTGAAATAAATTATCTTCATAAGAATCCCACACTTGATTGTACCACCAACGATTATGCTGGAATACAACATGATCAGCTACATCCTTAGTGATAAACAAACCGATTTCAAACTCTTCGGCATAAGGATCACGCTGAGATTCAGGCTTATCTACATTAGAAATAGACCATCCACCGATAAGATCGTTCTCTACTACATACCACATGCAATGCATAAGCTCTTCAGCAGTGATAGGGTTTTTCTTGTAATTACGAGTCATCTGATCCTCACCATAAGGCAATGAGTGTTTCCCATACGCCAATTTTAGCACCATCTTTGAGTGCAGCGTCAATCATAGCAAGCAACTGACGACATTGCCTAATTTTCTTGTTGTCATAATCCTTAGCTACGGGAAGGAATCTTTTAACCAAATAAATTTTAATGCCTGTAGTTGCTGCAATATCTCCAGGATACATTCTACGTCTGTTATATTTAGCAATTTCCATCATTATGTCTAATCGATAATCAAGTCTAGTAATTATCTTAGCACGATCTACCTGAGGGGTAGTATCAAGCGCTAGATAAGCAGTAGGCTTATCATGAAGTATTAAATAATCTGCAAAAGAATCTAAAGCTTGCTCTTCGCAAAGTAAATCAATAGCTCTCGCATTAGGAGAGCCGTTCCATACATGTACCTTACGAAACACCTCAAGCATAGCAGTAGTGTTTCCTGAAGTTCTGTCAACAAGATGTCTAGCTGCCGACGAACTCAAACCATAAGACTCAGACCATTTGATCAGATCTTCATCGTTGGGTTGTGAACACTTGATCAACTTACCTTTAGTTCTGATAAATTCGATATGGTCTTCATACCCTGTACGCTTACCCTTAGTATATGTGCTTGGAGCATCGGCTTGATATGAAGTTAAAAGTAAATAGTTTGCCGTATTACCTCGGGTAGCTGCAAACCAATCATAGACAGGTTCCCAATCCTTAATAGCTTCAGCGTTGCGTACAACAACTAACCTATTGACATTAGGATCTAGCGGATATTGGCTTGCAGCTTCCCACATCGAGGTATCGTGTCTAGCATCTATTTCAATATAATCAGTGATAGGAACATTTAAAATACTTTTAATGTCCTCTACTACAATTTCTACCAGCGCAGTCTGGTCACCACAACAATAGGTAATTTTAGATACGCTATTCTTTTCTGCATGACCTTTCCACTGATTAAAATTCATAGTTTACCTTGCTATGTGTAGTTTACTTTCAGGAGTGAGAAGTTGAGCCTTACGTAATTCTTTTAATGCCTCATCAAATTCTTGACGCATTCTTAGTTGAAAGTTATGAGCAAACACTACTTTAGCATTATCATCAAGGAAAGTATCGATAAATACTTCAATTTTAATAGCAGCTAAAAGACCAGGATCAACGACATTTCCTGTAGCCTGCCTTAAAGCAATCGCCTTACCTTCATTACTTTTTCTCAGCTTTTCAGCGTCGGCTTTCATAGTTTCTAAATCTACATCTTCTAACTTTACTTGCTCAGTCATTCTTAACCCTTCATTACTGATTCTAGTGCTGCTCGTACAGCTAACTGAGGACGAGCAGATGCTACGTTACTCCATGACGCAAGTACTGTCAAGGCTACATTCCTTTTCTTGAATGCTCCTAATTGATCTGGATTAAACAATTTCCAATTCTGACAAGAAGACTCCTCTAGCAAGGCCACAATCATTTCTGCTGCTCGTTCATCTACGGCTTTATAAGCTTGAACAAACAATTCATAATCGTTATCTTGTACTGCTTGTACTACATTCAATGCAGTAGCCTTAGCAGACACATCAGAATATGCCTGAAGTGCTCTGTCTACTCGACCTAGGTTACTCACCTTCTCCGCATCTCTGGAAGGAATACCTTTACTTGTTAAAATAGTATAAAGATCTTTACTATTTAAAAGTCCTACTGAGTATTTATGCCCTCTGGTCAGAATAGTGCGTGGAAGTCTTTTTGAGCTGATCAGAGAAAACCTAGCATAGTTGGGTGGTTCTTCTAGAGACTTCAGTAGATCGTTGATGGCCGCAGTAGATGCGTTATCTAAATCAATCAAAGCGAACTTATAGTTATGCATAGGAGTAACATGCATAAACTTCTTAATTCTGGTAGCTTCATCTACCGTCAATTTTGAGACTTCAGTAAAATCAACTCTAGAAACATCGTTAGTCATGGCAGCATGAGCTGCAATTAACCTTTTGCCCACAGAAGGTGGACCGGTAATAATAGAAACCGGGGGTAACTGAGAGCTTAGTGCTCCAATTACCCCCTGGTGACCTACTAGCATTTATCAAGCCTCTTCATTCGCATTAGGGTTAGAATAGGTAGGCCCTGCTTGTGTAATTTGCTGAGCATCGTTTGGAATATCTCGATCAGCCCATTGCTCAGCTTGCTCTAAAGGCTGCTTACGTGGTCTTCCACGCTTTTTAGCTTCTGGCTTATCTACAGCATTGTACTCGTCTGCAATAGTAGCAAGCAAGGACTTACCTACCACAAATTCTTGAGGGTCGTTCTTGCCGTCTACTGCTCGTAATTTATAACCTGAATTAACTTTGTAACCCAGGGGTGTAGCTAAAGCTGTATCTGATTTGAACTTTTCCACAATCTCAAACTTACGTCCTGTAAAGAGTTCATCCATACGAGCTTTACGAGTAGTGTGCCACTTACTATTCTGATCTGACATATTACACCTCTCTCACGAGTAGCGCTTGCTACCTTTATGAAATCGGCTGAACTCTAAACCCTAGTAGGGTAGACTGCCCTGTAGTACGCATTTCTTGGATGTGATAAAAAATAACGTGGGCAGCCATTCGGTAATGTTTTTCCCATTCATCGTGCTTAGAAGCAGCACGACAGTAGTTTACATAAAGCTCAACTTCTTGATTGATAAGCTTATCTACTGTTAGCACACCGATCATCCCTTAAGGTCTAAAATCTCCCAGGCATCAGTAGGCTCCCAGGAACTTTCAATTTGGTTAAAGTTTGGTACATCCGCACCTAGACCTTCTACACGAGTGTAGTTGTTGTTATCTCCACTACGAATAGTATCTGTATAACGACAATGCAAATGCCCGTGAACAAAAAGCTTTGGTTGTAGAGTATTAACGGCTTTTTGTAGGCGTCTTTGGTTAGGCTGACACTCAGGAATAGGCAGTAGTTTAATCATAGGATTAGAACTTAAAGGCTTGTCATGAGCTAGAATAACATCTACTTTGGTATCACGAAGATCTAGAAGAATTCTGTCTAAATCATCGTCTGTCATTTCCTCTTCAGGAAACCATAGACTTTCTGCTGTTTCAGCGTGGGCTCGTTCAGCTACGTAATGATCAGGATAATCACCTAAAGCGTAATAAGCATTTCCAGCAGCTAAATTAATAGCTCTCTCAGCTTCAACTTTAAGACGCCAATCCTTATCTACAGAATAAGCTCCACCCAGTGCTACGAAAGAAGTACCTTCAAACTCCCACTGAGTACCGTTTGGAGCAAACCAAATACTGCTACGAACAATATAGAAATCATCAACCTTGGGGTATCTTTTAGAAATTAAAGATACCTTATCGTGGTTTCCAGCGATGAATACAAGGTTTAGTCCTGCGAGTACAAGACCTTCTTGCACTTCATCTAAATATTGTACGCCTTCATCAGTATGTTCCCAATAACCAAAATCGCCAACCTGATAAATCCATTGGACGCCTGCGGCCTTAGCTGCTGGAATAACTTTATTCAATACAAATCCTGTGTTGCCGTGAGTATCACCCAACAGCATAATCTTGCTCACAGATCCTCCAAAGTCTTTCGCATTACAAGTTTAGTAGTATCCAACCATCTGACAGCATCAGAATCATTAGTTACAGAATTTAAAAGATCTAGACACTTTGACAGCTTCGTAGCTACTATATCATCCAGTTGGCTAGTTTGCCAAGTTGGGCAGATACCTGAACAGTACATCTTCAAAGCATCTGCCAGAGCGATTAAATCTGGTGAATTAATTTCGATGGCGACAGCTTCCTGCCAACGCTCTTCAAGGCTCTTAGGTTTAAAACCAGCGTCCTCTAGTAGCCTGAAAGCGGCATTCACCCATGAGGTATCCCAGCTAGCTGCGGCTAGTCCTACTGGATCGTATCGTTTGCTACAAGAAAAGCAATAAACAGAATTACTACGTAAATAAACTCGCATAGCCTTAGTGATGCCGCCATCTGAATGATAGAACCCAAAAGGGCAAAATATCTTTTTGTTTCCACCATTATGAATAGATGACGGCACAAACACACCAAGGCTAGTTAGAACATCAGTAATCTTGACCATTTCATTAGCTTGATCGATCCATGATTTCTGACGTAACATAATTAATTAACCTCTACTCCTACAGCACGACGTGTTAGAAGTTCTCGCGTATCTACTAAGATGTTCCAGCCCGCCTCATCGAGGGCATCTCCATGCTTATGAAAGTGATGACCACAGAAAAGAAGCTCATCGGTTTCCTTAGAAACCTTCACATAAGCTTGACTTCCACAAGCATCACATCTATCCGTGCTAATTAAAGCATCCATTCTAAGCTCCTCTCAAGGCAGCATACTTATTTAAAATATCGGTGGTACGTTCAGAGTCTAGTTGTTGACTTAATCTCTGTCAACTTATAGGTCTCCGAACAGCCCACCTCCACCACCAAGAAAGTCAGAAATGTTATTCATGCCATCTCGTGATCCACCTGTTTCAGACCATGAGCTTGTAGCATAGTCGACAGTAAGATCAATACCTAACGATTTCTCACCATCTCGATTCTTTACTACCTGAACTTTAACCTCAGCTTCACGGTTTTCGTTTTCCTTAGGCTCAAGAATAGTAATTACTACGTCTGATGAACTTGTTGCTTCAGCAGTCTCAGCAAGAGCTGATGAATTATAGTAACCTACGGTCTGAGCTTCTTTCCACGCATCGCGAGAAGTCTGCCAGGGGGAAATAATAGGAATTCCACGACCATCATCAAACGTAGTAGCTAGCTGTTTTGCTTCCTGCACTGTAGCTGCCAGCTCTTCACGGCGAGAAGTAAAACGACGATCAGGCTTAAGAAGTGCAAGATAATCAATGACAGCAAGGTCTACTTGAAATTCTCTTTGAAACCTGTTTAGTTTTCCTTCGCAGGTAGAGATAGTAGCTCCACGAGGAACCTGAACGATAACTAACTTACCATAATTAGGATTGCTGGTGTAATCGTTTACTACATTAGGAAATGCTTTCTCTTCTTCAGGAGTAAGATAACCTCTACCAGCCTTAAGATGACGAGAATTAATTCCGTGGTCTAATCCAAACATTTCTAGTTTGGAATGACGACAGATTAGTTTACGCCTTACCTGCGGGCGGAGAGTTTCTGAAGTTAGAATTACTACATTCTTACCTTGCTGAATGGCTGCACTCCATGCTAGTTGAATAGTAGCAAGAGTAGTTTTACCAGAAGACGAATAGCCTACAACAAGATTAAGTTCACCGTTGTTGTAGCCACCGATCTTATCATCCAACGAAGGAATACCATATTTAATTCCAGCGTTTTTACGTACTTCATTATACTCTGCGAAAATCTCATCAGCTTCCTTACGGGAGTCACCTTCTGGCGATTCTTGCATAGAAAGCTCACGATCAATTTCAGCAAACTTAGTCAGTACATGCGTACGAGCGTCATGGTGGCCGATAAGGTCTTCACCCTTAGGACCTTTAGCTCCACGATTAAGAATTTCCATGCCTGTAGTAATAGCTTCAGCAGTCTGCTTTTCGGCTGCCAATTCTTTAAGCTGTTCAACACTCCAACGAAATTCAGTGTCTTCAACTTTAGAACTGACTAAAGCATCATAAGTTTCAGCGTATAAAGCTATTTTACCAGCATCAACCTTATTACGACCAAGCGTATCCAACAAAGCTGAACGAGTAAGAACACCGCCTGTAGTGTCCAGGTATCTTTCAAGAAGCAAAAAGATGTTCTTGTATTGTGCGTCAGGAAAATGAGTATCCGTAAGCTGAGTCATTGCTCTGCTTAGCAGGTCTACTCGATCTGGCAGAATAGCACTTAAAACTATCTTACTGTGTTCAAGTGAAGTACGAGCCATCAATTCTCCTTTTTAACAAAAGCCTTAACTACTATTGTTTCTTCTAATGTATGAATTTTACTCTCAGGAATTCCAGCTTCAACGAAGACTGTTCCACGACAAGTAGGCAGTACTGAAAGTACCACGCCCATCCCTGCTACTGTATCACCTTCTTGAACATCCTGCACCTGAATGTCTCGCCATTCACGGTCAACGATAGTACGATTTAAATCTACTACAGGACGACTTAAATCAACTCTACCTTTTGCTGAACGAGATTTAAATCCTGCTGGCATCAATTCCTCCTGTTGAGCCGTGCCCATTTTCTCCTCGTACAGAATCTTCTAACGAAGGTACTTCATGAGGTAAAGCATATGTAAATTGTTGAAATACAATCTGAGCAATACGGTCGCCTTTAGCAACTCTAAAGGCTTTAGTCCCGAGATTGATTAAATTAACTTTAACTTCTCCACGATAACCTGAATCAACAGTTCCAGGAGAATTAAGTACAGTAACTCCATGCTTATGAGCTAAACCTGAGCGAGGATGAACAAGTCCTACATATCCTGGCTGAATTTGAATAGCAATACCGGTAGCAATAAGTGCTCTCCCGCCTGGAAGAATAAGTACTTCTTCAATACTGGATAAGTCCATGCCAGCGTCACCATCGTGAGCATAGCTGGGAGCTACTGCTTCTGAATCTAACTTTACAAAATTAAGTAACAATTTATTCTCTCTCACTTGCTGCATATGTTAATGCATCTTTAACTGCCAAGACTCCTGAAGAATGTAACTGAGAAACTTTAGCTTCAGGTAACTTAAGTAATTCTGAAATTCTACGTAAGTCTAATTTACTGTAGTAATGTAACACCAAGACTACTTGAGAATCTTGAGGAAGTATCTGCATAGTATCTACAAATAAAGAAATCATGTCCTTAGCAAAAGCTGCACCTTCAGTATCTTCTTTATCTCTTAGAAGATAAGCTGGCGGCTCTGTATTTTCTCCGTCAGTAACGACATAAGAATCTAAACTGACAGGACGAGCAGCTAATCTAGCATTTACTTTATGAATTTCTGTTACGGACATATCAGTTTTCTCAGCAAGCTCTTCTACTGAAAGCCCTTCATCTTGACCAGCATCCTTAAGTAATTTAGATTTACTTCTTAAAGTTCTAGTAGCCCAGTCTTCTTGTCGAATGTGATCTCTGATCGTACCACGAATCCTCAGTCGAGCAAAGACCTTAAAGAACTGCGTAGCGGCAGGATCGTATTCATTTTTAGCACAATAAGATTCCCACCTGTTAGCTGCGTCTACCAAGCCAAGATTGGCTAAGGAAATCATATCGTCTTTCCTTAAAGCGTGAGTTGCTGTTCGCCATTCACGAACAGCAATTTCCTTAGCCAAATCCATATGCTCTAGTATTAGAAAATCTCTATCATAATTCATCTAGCACTACCACCAATCATAGTAAGCAGCGCTAGCGGAGATAGAGCATCAAACAGCTCACTACGTGAATCCCAAATATGGTCGATAAGCGCTTGTTCACGCTCTAGCGCTGGAAGATATCTTTCTTCCTGTGTTCCTACGGTTAAAAGGTTATGCACATAAACAGAATTATGACTTGAACCATCTCGACGGATACGGCCTGCAAGCTGTTCCATTCGAGAAGGGTTCATAATCATATCTACGTTAATAAGGTGACGAGCAATCTGCAAGTTTAGAGACTGTTCGATAGAGGTAGTTCCGATAAGAACCTTACAGTTAGGATCTTCCCAGAATCTTTGCTGAGCAGCAAATCTGTCAGAATTCTTACGGTTAGCTCCGGTAATGCTTACATGACTAATTCCCTGGCGATCTAGTCTGCGCTGTAAAGCAGATACACCATTACGGAAATTAATGAAGATTACTACTTTTTCATCGCTCAAGTCACCGGTTAATTTTTCCTCAACCCAGTCTAATTTAACTGAGGTACGAGGACGGTCCTCTTCACCGATAACAGCTAAGCCACCGCAAATCTGAGCCCCATAGAGGAACTTTGCTACAGCAGTAGCACGCTTAACCTGTTCACCTTCAGCCTTGATAATTCGAAGTACGCCTTGCTGAAGATCTCGATACTTTTCCATTTGAGCAGGATAAGGTTCAAGAAAAACATTGCTAGGAATTACAGCAGGAAGACTAACGTCATCGATATCATCTGCGGTACGACGAAGAGTTAAATGAGCAATTTTCTCTTTAAACTCATCAAGATGTTGATAACCTACTACTTTACGTTTGGTAGAAACATTACCGGAAGCACTTACTTCGTTAACCAATTCTTTTTGAATATATCTACGCTCAAAACTAACTGGGGAACCTAACACTTCACGAGCACCTAATACTTGCAGTACGTTGTACAAATCATTAAGACGCTTCTGAAGTGGCGTTCCTGTTAGGACATAAGTATGAGAACTCTTACGTGTAATCCTCTTCAAGGCATAGGCGGTAGAAGTATCACCATTACGTAATGGATCTACGTCATCGATAAATACTGCTTGGAAATTAAAAGCTAAATCTAAATGTTCTAAATCGTTGATAAGCATTTGATAACTCATTACACACACTTCCCAATCGGGCTGCATATACTTAGCTACACGCTTATCTCTTACACCATCACCTACAATTACCTTAGTATCAATAAGTAGACGGTTAAGTTGAGCTTCCCACTGAGAAACAGCCGAGGGCCTACATACCACTAAGACTTTAGAACCGTCTGCTAATTCACCAGACTCTTTAATAACAGCAGTAGCTCCTGCTGCCTGAATAGTTTTTCCTGTTCCAACACTATCTGCTAAAAGACCTTTCCCCGCAGTAAACAACCAAGCCACACCAACACGCTGGTGTTTACGAAAAACGATCCCGCACTTTTGACAGAGGGGATCGGGCTGATTATGCTTTTCGCAAGGATAACTATTAAAATATTTTAGTTCTGGTAACTTAATGTCTTTAACAGTCCTAATCCTCTTAGCTAAAGCATCACGCTTTAATGTCGGAAGCTTATTAGCCTCAAAAAGCACATTAACTCCTCTGAGTCTTAGACTTGGATTTTTTCATAGAGCTGGCTTTCTTCTGCGAAATAGATCGAGCCGACTCTACGACTGCAACAGCATACATAACATCTTGACTGAATGCAAGCATAGCTTCGGTTACTAGCTTATCATACTTACCCCAGTCAGGGCTAGCTGGTGCGGTGCGGAGTCGGCTCGTCACGTTATCTTTTACCTTACTTCATTTGTGTCAGGCACAAGCTTTGGCTTTGCCTCACTTTGAGTGTTATCTACAGCTTTTAGCGTATCTTGAGCTAGAGAACCAACAGAACCTAGAACAAAACCTGCAACAGTCTGTGCCCATAGTCCCCAAGAATCTAATAGCTCGTTAGCAGAACCAAAAGCTCCACCAAGGTCTACATGAGCTGCAACATAAATTGTTACAATACCTGCGGCCCATGCTAATAGCTGAGTGGCAATAGCATTAGTGTCTCTGCCACGAAGATTGCGAACAAAATCAACAATCTTTTTTACGAATGGAACAAGTAATGCTAGTTCTGCTCCCATTTTGTTTCCTCCTAAATAAGGTGAATACAATTATCATTGTACTAGATAATTGATCTTTAAGCAACTTTAGTTACCTTCATGAATGAATTCATTCTTAATGTTAATGCATTAGCAGATGATGTGTTCTGTGACCATTGAAATGTGACGTTTCCAGCAGTAGCTCCCATATTAAGAACGAAAGTATCTTTTCCACCTTCACCAGAAGCAATAGCCGCAGATCCAATTCCAGGAGTTTCAGTAGCACCATGAGCAGAAGAACGCATTGTAATGTTGGTATGGCTGGTAGCTTCAGTAGCAACACCCAATACCCAACGAATACCTGAAGCTCCTGCCGGTACAGAATAATTAAATTTAATGTCTACCGCTACATCAGCAGTATAGAAAAGATACGTTTCAATAACATAATTAGCATTAGCTTCTGCTGCAAATGTTAAATGAGGATCTGCTGCTACTGTCGCAGTACTTGTCCTTACTGTATCAGCAGTCTTTCTAATAAACTTAGTAAATCCAAAGCCGGTAGCAGTAAAGTCTCCTACAACGTTTAGATTTGAAACAACATTGCCTCCAATATTTAAATCGGAAGAAATGTCTGCTGATGTTGCAGAAATAGGTCCAGAGACATTCAAACCTTGTTCAAATGTTGTAATAGCAGCAAACGAGAGCTGGTTAGGGCCGGGACGATAAATTTGAATATCCGTAGGAGTAGTTCCTGCTCCAAACTTAATGCCATCCCTGTCTAACTGAAGTCTAGGATAAGTATCTGTTGTTTGTCTAAATCTGAATACTGTTGGATTTAAAGCAGTATCATCCACAGCAATTTCAATAGGCGTAGTAGGAGAGTTAGTACCTATTCCTAATCTCTTACCTGCACCTAACAACAGATCTGACATAAAACTTGTTCCGGCAGTTACCAAGTATGTCCAAATAGATGCGCCCTTGCGAAACTTAGCTCTACCTGTGTCGGTTTCGTAGGCTGCCATCCCATCATACATGCTAGCAGGATCACTGCTTGATGTGGTAGGCACGAACCCAATAGCTGTATCTAATCTCTCAAGATTGTCGTTCAAGTCTGTCGCAACATTAATAGGTTCACTACCGTCGTCAGCAGGCATGTAAAAGCCCACTCGTGGAGTGTTGGTTGACATGGATTCCTCCAAGGATAAATAGTCTAGTGATTACATCGGTAGGTCCTAGGAACTACAACTTCCAAGTGTAGGTAAGTATGTAGTTCCTAGGGAGGGTCACTTCACATAGGTGATGGTCAACACAGGTTCATTGGACTGACCGTTACCGTTGAATCTTCCGTACTGTGTTTTAGTTCCATTGGTGGGTCCAAGTGCAATACCTTTAGAGCTTCCAGACTTGAATTCATTACCAATAGTAGTACCGAGATTTACTTTCCTCTTTCCAGGCTTAGGCCAATTGCTTGAAGTTACTCTAGCCTGAACTACTCTAGAGTTTGCCCATGAGCTAGGGCGTCCTGTATAGTTATGTGTACCGATTCTTGCTGTTCCACCATCGTTCCAATACCAATGATTAGCATACAAAGTAATATAGCAAGACTCGATAGTAGCTCCCTTAGTATCGTTCATAATTTGCTGATAATTAAATCCACACAAAGAGCGAGCATCGTTAAGATAACTGTCAGCTCCGGAATCACCTTGTACCATAGTGCTTCCGTGCGAGGAAGAATATCCTCCGTTTGAACGATAGGTTCCAGACCAAGTACATGCATATGTTTTTGTATATCTAACTTTAGGCTTAGGTGCTGATGGCTTTGAAGGATTAGTAGTTGGATCTGATGGAGATCCAGGAGCTACATATTCAGCTACACCACCATCGTTGATAATTACTGTATCTGTTGCAGGAAGACCTACATCTTCTACCCAAATAAGTGAAGGCTGTCCAGGATTTCCATTACTACTTGGGTTTACAGTAGCATTGCCTGTTCCTGCATAGAATGTCCATAGAATTCTATGCAATCCTGCTGTAAACGTACCAGCATAAATAATGTTAGCAGTAACATCGTAATTAATTGGTAATGCAGAAGGTGTGACAGTAGTTTGAAGTCTAGGACTTGCTAATGTTGGATCACCAGCGCCACCATCACGCAATGACATTACTAATCTGTCGTCTGCGTCTGTAGATTCCCATGTAGTTGTTGCTGAAATCATATAAGTTCTTGCCTCTTCAGCGATGAAGCTAATTTCTAAGAATCCTCTTTCTGTTGCTGGTCCTCCACCTACTACTCGATAATCACTAAAGCTTCCAATAGAGATAACACCCTTGGCGCGAGGATTGATAATATCTTCAAGAAGATCTTCACCATCGATAGTTACCGAGTTAGTAATGCTGATATCTTGGAACGACCCTCTTCCTGTGCCATCAATTCCAGCTAATGTAACAGTAGGATCTTCTAGATCTTTAATTAATAAAAAGTTGCCATTTGTTGCTGGGTTACCCAGAAGACTGACTGTGGCGTCATCGTCCTCAGAATAAATCCTGAAGCCTTCAAAGTTCATCTCTGCGCGGGCACCTGATTCAGCAGTTTTGATTACTCCACCAAGGATGATAGAAGAGCTGATGGTTCCTGCTGTAATCTTAGACGCTGTTAGATCACTGATATGTGCATCATCGATTAGATTGATAGTTGCAGTAACAGCATTAGATGGAGCTGATCTGTTTCCAGCTTGGTCTACTGCAATAACCCTAACCCATACATTCTCAGTGCTATCTACATTAAAGGTTTGAATTACAGGCGTACCTGATCTGATCAAACCGTTATCTGCAATAATCTTTCCAACACGTGAAGTGTCATCAGGATAGAATGCAGGCCCTCCAACATGAATTTCTAGGTAAGCCATGTCAGGAGGAAGATTGAATGTTCCACCTTCTGCTTTTCCTAAGTAATGTGTAACCTGAATTGAGAGATAGCTTGAAGCAATTACAGGTGGTGCTGGCTTAGGTGGAGCTAATGTATCTCTTTGTGCTGAGAATTTATAGATATCTGACCACATAGAGAAATGCTGAGGGGTTGATGAGTCTACTGCTCTAATCTGAATTTCATAATCAACACCTGGTGTTAATTCTTGCAATACAGTAGAATTGTCATCCCAACTTATATAAGTAGTCTGCCAACCTGAGTTGGTAATGGGTGGAATAGTAGGTTGTCCCCAGATATAAACATCTTCCCAATCGTATTGATGAGCTTCTTCCCAAGTAGCAGGATAGTAAACAGTAACATCAGGACGATACCTTACCTCAAAATGGTGACCATCAGTAACAAAAGAACCATCTTCGTTGGTAGGAATATTCCAAGTAATCTGAGCCTGTGCCCTTACTGAAATTCCGTCAGCAGGATAGTACACATTACTGTAGACAGAAGAGATTACAGGAATGTTTGGAATAGTCTTATCACCCGGAGCAACAGGTACCCAGAAACCTCCTGAATAAGTAAGAACATCGCCTTCTACCGGATTAGGAATTACTACATCTTTTAATCCTGCCAAAGTAGCTTGCTGTAGTAATTGAGCTGCACTGATTGCACCACCTACTGAAGTAGCTCCTCCTGATACTGTTGATGCAGACATGGACTCTACTTGAGCCTTAAGTCTTGCAGCTAGCAATTCAATTCTTGACTGAAGAGTTAATTCTACTGTAGTAATACCATCAGTTTGAATTTGAACAGCAATAGCTAGTACTCGCCATTGACCTACAGTAACGTTGTTGTTTGAATCAATATTCTCAATAGAGATCCAGTTACCGACATCATAATCTTCAAATACACGCCTACCAGGCTGGTCAGCAGCTACTACAACTTTCCAAGAAGATTTCTCATCTTTAGAATCCTGTAATGTTGCGTCGAGTACTAAGGCAAGATTAGCTAAGTCTTCTGCGTTTCCAGCAGAAACAAACGCTTCTCTTTTACTGTACTTACTGATTGATTCTGCGTCTTCGATGTATGCATATTCTCCACTTGAGTTTTTACCTACAATAGAATTAGCAATATCACCTCTATCACGAGTTCTGTTCTTAGAGATTTGAGATCCAGCTTCATGGAATACTACGTCATCTCTCTTGAAATAAACTGGTGGTATAGTAGAGTCTTCTTTGGTCTTCTGGAAGATTTTTAATTTGAAGTCATTATCCATAATCCAGTCGGCTTGCTGAATTTGAGCTAATGTATTTAAAGCATCAGATAATTTTGATCCTTCAGTAACAGCAACTTTAGGCAGACCAATCCAATTTAACCCACGAGAATCTACATAATCAGTAAACATAGCTTCAACAAATGGAATAGTTCCTCTAGCTTGAGTATCTGATAACAACTCACGGAATTTAGCCATGGCTGAATCAACAGCAGGAATTACAGACTCGTTAAGCTTATACATGTAAGCTTCCAATGGACCTAAGATTCCTACATCACCGATCCACTCAAGCTGGAAATATACTAATACATTTGTGGCAGGCCAAGAATACGGTGCACGGAACCTCTCGGTCCATACATCGTTTTTAGGTGAAGTCTCAAATACAATGTATCCGTTGTCTTCGCGAATCCTCCAGAATTTCTGAAGACTTTGTTCAAACTCCCAATCTTGGATAGCTACATCTGAATTGTTAGATACTTCTGCGACCATACGCTCTTTGTAGTTAATTCTAGTTTTATACATACGAGCGTAGTTGCTTTCAGAACCTTTAACAGCAAGTTTTAAGATAGTGTTAATGATTCCAGGAGAATATGAAGTACTTGGACCTACATCAATTCCTGCACTTAAACCAGAAGACTTAAGATCGTATTCTCCAGAAGTTAAGCTGATAAGTCCTTGCTTGGATAGGTTCAGTCGAATATGTCCAAACGAATCTGCTGGGTCAGCGTTACCGCTAGCATAGTCATCTTTAAACTCGGCTTGAGCTTTTAGAAGTCCTTGAACGGTCCACTTGGCTTGGTTATCGTTCATCAACTTGCGAGCTTCATTAAGCTCTTTAGTAACAGCCTGCTTTTGTGCAGCAGTAGAATTCTTATCTTTAAAAATAGCTTTATACTCAGCATTTTTAGTGTTGTATGCTGTTTGAGCATCAAGGTATGCTTTGTATGCATCCGCAGTTGTCTGAGTATAGGTATTTCTATCGATACGAGCTTCTTGCTTAGCTCCTAAGGTTGTCAAGGTAATATTGCTGGTAGCTGAAGTATTTTCCCAAATTGCAGTATCTAGCTTATCGCCAGAGAAAGAGTCAGTTAATGTTTCAAGCTTTTTAGTAATCTTGCCTGGGAACCCATCAGGATATACACTTCCCCATTCAAGTACCTTACCGATACCTGAACCTGTTACTGTAGCGGTAACAATTTCATTTTCATTAACTTGAGAGTCAGCAATAGCAGTACCTAAACACTGAAATCTAATTTTATTATCGAATCTGATTTCCCACAAGTTCTCATAATCAAACAGCTCTTCGATAGATGAACCGTTCGCTAAAGTATCCTGAAACAGCGGGTGGCTCAAGTTCAATGAAAATGATGCTGCTCCAATAGCACTAAGTTCACGAGAAAAAGTAATTGTAGTAAAATCATTAGTTCTTACAAGTTCAGTTTGGAAATCTTGGTGAGAGCGACAAATCAATTCCCAGCCAATACTTCCATAAGGAACTTCAGTGTAAATTTCTCCTGAGCTAAGATTAAAAGGCAGACCTAAAGGCAAGCTTCCGGTAAGCCCATACGGGCGAACTTCACTAGGACGAACTAAGCCGCCTAGATTAAACGGTGTTTTTATCGGTAGAGATGCTGGACTCACGGCCTTCGCTCCTAAAATTAGCTAGATAGTCTGGTAACAGTCATATATGATGGCGCTCTCATAACAGTCTGTCCGTTGTTTGATACTGCTTGTGCGTGCTGAAGTACTACGTTACCTGAAGTAACAATGTTGATAATAAATCTTTCCTGAATAGTTACCCACAAATTATTGTCAGTATTAAGACCGTAAGACACAGGAGTAGTCCAGGCATGAGCACCTACACGCATAGCTGTGTTATCACGATTGCTTGAACCGGCAGTAGGGCCTAATACGGCTCTTAATCCTGTAGAACCTGCTGGCACATTCCATGCTAATACAATATCTCCACCTGAACCTGAAGCCATAGCAAAAAGCTCAACCTTGTATAAGAACCCTGCCTGTACAGCAAATTTCAAGACAGTGTCATCGTTCAAAGAAATGTCGTTGTTGTAACCTTGGTCTACTTGCTTGAAGATAGTCTTACTATCCTCCCAAGCTGAGTTAGGTAAACCGTGAACAGATCCAGGAGTAACTAATGCCATATGTGTTTGTGGTTCTTGCAGATCTCGGGCTGATACTCTATGAATGATTACAGAACCAGCAGAATGAGACTTAGCTGTAGTACCATCAGAAGCTCGGGTAATAACCAAAGTTCCAGGAGTACCAGACTTAGGCCCAGTGACAGTAACCAATTCTTCGTTAGACGTATCAGGTTCCAAACTTAATGTGTAAGGGTACTGTGAAGGAAATCCTGTTGTAGTGCTGGGAGTAATTTCAGTAGCTCCTGTAGAAATACCTCCTACGTTAGTAAGAGTAGCTAGAGCTGCTATGTTACTGTAGTATCTCATTTATAATTTACCTTTCACAGATATGCTGGCTTAAATGAAAGTACAGCATTACCTGTACTATTTCCGAGTGACGTAAGTTTAATTGAATTGTTTCCAGGGCGTAGTTTCATCCAAGCCCTGTCTCCTGAGTGAGTTACCGATCCAACTAAATTAGAATTATCAAAACTATTAATAACACTGAATTGCCCAACATCAATATTTATCTCATCTGCCACAACGGCAGTATTGACTCTAAACCAAACATCAGGGTCAAGGCTTGTGTTACTAATTATAGGAGAGATCATTTCTCCATTTAATTCTATAGTAATAGATGACCAAATGTCAATGTCACCAGGATTGTTGATGACTGCTGTAGTGTTAGCTTGAATAGTAGTTTCTATTTCATCACCATAGAAATATGGGTCAGACAATAGAAGGTCTACAGCAAAATCAGCTCTAGTACGTCCTGTCATAGTAGGGTCCATGGTTCCAGCTAATTCACATAAAGCCGTAGCAGTCCTCAGTACCGGAGCATTTGGATTTTGCCACCATCTGCGGGTTACTGTCAGTTGTTCGTTAGGCGACCAGAATAGCTGCTGTAGAGCCCTCCAATTATCGTTGAATTGAATATCTTGCCTAGACTCAGGTTTGTCTGTACTTGGATTAATTCCCGCAACAAACATTGCAAGAGTAATTACTCTTGAGTCAGCTTGCTTAGCTCTGAACACACGACCGTCACGGAAGGGGTAAAGAGCGTTATCTCCTCGCAATTTTGGTACAGCAAGGCGTGAGCCACCAATTGTTTTGATGGACCAGCAATACTGATTAAGGGAAGTTCCATTAATTTCCCAATATTCCTGACTTGAATTAGACATTCCTTACCCCTCCCTTCTTATAACAGCAGTTGTGTTCTGTACAGTGAATCACGAATTGAATCGCCTGCACGTTCTGGCATTGGATTATTAATGATAACGTCACCAAATGTCCTTGCATTATCTGTTGAATTATTAATTACTGAACTTGCAGCAGGAGATAGTGATCTAGGAGTAGTAGGTAATGGAGCTTGCTTTTGTGGAGCAAGATTATCCAATCCCATACTATTCATTATATCAACTAATCCACCGTTACGATATGCCCAGTGATCGTGCGCATTCCCACCTGCGAAATTGTGCTGATTCCAAATAGCACCAGTATAGCGGTGAGGCTTACCGTTCCATAAGTTCAAATCGTTATATGGAGTAATAAGTTCTTTAGTTTTAGCTCCATAGTTAGATCTAATCCACTGAGCAACATCCCTACGTGGTGGAAGGTCAACAGCTCTACCTAATGAGTGATAAGATCTGTTACCACTCAAGGTTGTTGAATTCCTTCGGAAACCTGAGATAAGTGGCAGTCCAGGGAATTGCTTCCTAAGCGCAGACATCATCCAAGCTACTCCACCAGAACCGCTACCTTGCCCTAGTCCTCCAGCAAATTGATTTAACCAATTTTTATCTACTAAAGTGTCTTTAGCTGATACTGGGAATGGAGCATTTACTGTTCCACCGTTAGCAAACTTATGTCCACCAGATTGACAAGAAACGCACCCATCAGAATGTGCTTGTCCTCCTGAAGCAAAAGTAGCTCTGTTAGAATCAGGTAAGGCTTCAGCAATAACTGACTTGTCGAGTGTTCTTTTACGTAGAGCTTCCATTACAGGTAAACCATAATGCTCTACAGCATCGGTTGGCTGAACGAATTCACCGTTAGATAACCATGCTCGGATAGAGTCAGAAGTTTTACTTCCAGCTCCCCAAACAGGTCCACCTGTAGCGAATCCTGGACCGTCACCTACAGTACCTGATGGTGATCTATTACCTCCGTTGTATACTGAATTTCCTCTGTTTTTCTGATATTCTTTTTCAGCTTGATCAGGAGACAATCCCTTTTTAAGCGCTTCCTGCATATAGTTAAGTCTCTGTAGATCCTGGAAAACTTTCTGAAATCCTTCGGTCTTAAGACTTGTTTTAACATCATCAGGAACATCGCCATAAGCTTCGATAAGTTTGTTAGTCTCATCTTTACTTAGCTTAAGTCTCTTAGCTTCTTCTCTTAATGCTGTAATACGATCGTTGTGACGCTTTAAGGCCTTGTCCATAGGAGTACCAGAAGCAATATCCTGTAGGAACAAGTCACGAGTAGCTTTAGCAGCTTCCTGCAAAGCATCACGATTTCTTAGTCCGGCGCGAGTATTAATATCCAGTGCGTTACCGTGCTTACCGACAGCGTCTTTGTTGCCCTTAACTGTTTCTGTCAAATTAAGAAGTGTGTTGGAATAATCTTCTTTAGCTTCGTTATCCTGGACTGTCTTATCAGTTGAGTAACCAATAATGTCACCAAGTGCTCTACTTCTGTCTTCGTTAGAAGATGTTGCACTAGCCATAACATCTAAGGTCTTAGAAAGAATTCTAATCTTATCGTCCAGCGCTCCAACTTGTACAGCATTATCTACCTGGGCTTGAGTTAGTCCTCCTAGACGATCCTCATAAGTTCTTGTACGTGATGTAGCATCGCTGGTAATATCGTTAGTTTTCTCTTGAGCCTCAGCTACATCGTTGATAGAGTTTTTGAAATCAATAGCTTTATCCTTAAGTTGCTTATAAGGAATAGCTGCTGTAGGACCACCAGCATCAACGGCAGCAATACGCAAGCGCTCATAAGTAGCAATTTGTGCATCAAGTTGAGTATTGACTCTGGTAAGATCCTGCCCGTTGTTGTTTAAGGCACCAGAAACATCAGAAAGACTTAGGCCTAGATCTTTTGCTGTTCCACTGATTTCTTTAAACTTCTCGTTGGTAGCAGATAGGTTTTCAACATTTTCAGTATTTCCTTGAGATAAATCACCGTAAGCATTTTTCAGTGCGATAAAAGCATCTTTAGTATCTTGAGCTTCTTTCTTCTGGTCACCTAGCTTATCGATTACTACACCAATTAAAGTAGTAGCAGCAATTAATGCTACACCCCATGGGCCACCAAGGAAACTAGTAATTCCTCCCAATGCACCCTTAGCTACGCTACCTGCTGTACTAATACCTGAAAGTGCTCTGTTGAAAACACCAACCTTAGGTGCTGCTCTTTCAGCCTCAGAAGCTAATGATGCAATAGCCTTAGCTTCGTTAGCAATAATTACCTCAGAGCCAATTCCACCTACCTTAGCTACAGGGCTAGGAATTTTAGCAGGAAGAGCTTGCTGTCCACCTACTTGAGTTAATCCTGCGGCACCACGAGCTGCGTCAGCAAAAGCACCTGACAAGTTGCCTTTATTACGAACCATCCAAGTAAAGAAATCCCATAACTTGAATAATCCTGTAAATCGAGCAACAACAGATACAGCAGCAAGTGCTGCTAATGCTGAAGCCAATCCACCAAGGAAACTACTAATTACAGGAAGCCCAGCAAAGCCGAATACTAATTTAGCAAAATTAGATAGTACTGTTACAAAGACAGTAAGCGCACTTGTAGCTCCACTATCCAAGAATTTAGAAATAGCATCAAGCAATGAGCCTAAAGCATCAACAACGCTAACAGCAATTCCTGAATCGTTAAGATGCTGTAGAATTTCTAGAATTGGAGGAAGTACTTTTGTACGAAGACTATCCAACAAAGCAACCATGTTGGTAATGTTATTTTGGTTAGAAGCTAATCCACCAATACCTCTAGCTAAGTCTGCAATTAATTTGCTCAGTGATGAGAAGATAGGACGAATTTCAGTCATCCATCTACGCAACGGTGAGTTAGCAGATTCTTGTGCCTTAGCTACATCAGCCCAATGAGCTGTGATATCCTCTAATGTACGTAAGTAAGATTGACCTTCATCCACAGTAGCCTTAAAGAATGAATTAATAATATTACCCAAGTTCTTAAATGTCTGCCATAGAGACTCAGCAGTTTCTTGAGTTTCACCTAAGAATGCTTGAATGCTACCGTTAGACCTAGCTTCTGCTGACCAATCAGAAAATGACTGTGCACCTTCCTTAAGAGCTTTAGTTACCCATGTAGTAAATGGACCAGCAGCTACGGCAATATTTCTAAAGACATTAATAAGGGAAAGTCCAGCGTCTCCTAGATTTTCAATGTAAGTAACATTGTTCTTAGAGATAATTCCAAAGTCTCTTGTCCAAGGACCGGAAGTAAGCATCTTCAAAGCTTTGTCTGCTAAATCACCTAGTGCACCAGCAGCAGGCTTAAGAAGATTAGACATGATCTTTAGGGCATCGTTAAATAGCCCCGTGTCGTTTGCCAGGGGCTTGAAGAATTCCTCTCCTACGTCTTCCTTAATAATGTTAAGAGGCTTTTGTAATTCTACTAAGGTACCAATTACTTTCTGGGTGTTTTCAGAAAGTTGACCTAAAGCTAATTTGTATTTCTGGGTAGCTGTTAAAGCTTTGTCTGTACCAAGACGCATCTTTTCTTGCTCTTCAGCCTGCTCTGCTTGAGCTTTAGCGGCGTCTTTAAAGATATCCCCAAGTCCACCTACACCAACTTTAAGAGCAAAAATAGCTGTAGTAAAAGCAGCAAACAATCCAGGACCAGCAGCTACAAATCCTGTCAGTGAACCTAAAGCACTAGCAGCTCCTAATGCGCCACCACCGATTGCTCCAACACCAGCAACTAGGGCAGGAATAGCAGATACCAATACACCAATAAGTCCAGGCATACGATAAAGTTCACCAGAAACTCTACCTAGTCTTTGTAGTAGGTTAGAGCTGGCTTCAGAGAAATCATCAAATCCTGAAATTACTGTCTTGAAGTAATTACCTCCACCACCGCCACCTGATGCAGCAATAGCTTTACGTAGCTTCTCAAATACAGACGATCCTCTATCAGCTTCGTTGAATACTCTTGCCATATCTGATAATGCTGTCAACGACCAGAATTTAAAAGCCTTACCTGATGGTAATTCCCCGATAGCTTTAAGTTCATCTTGAATTCTGCGAGATTCCTTAATAACATCTTCAGCAACTTCATCTTTGAAAAGTCTCTGAATTGCTTTAAGATTTTCTAAGGCTCTGGTTGCATCGATACGCACACGAGGCTCAGCAGTAATGTGAGAAAGTCTTTTAAGCTCAAATTCAAGTGCAGCCATAGACTGTTTAGCATCAGTAATGTCTACATCAAGATCTAGCTTATCTTGTCCTAGCAATGGAAGAATATCATTAAGGGCTTTAATCTTAGTAGCAAAGCCTTGAACATATCTGTTTCCGGTGTCTTCACCGTTCCTGCCAGCACGTGTAGCGAATTCTCTCAAAGAGTATTCAAATCCTGAGGACTGCAATACATTTTCGGAATCTCGCTTGAAACGTTCCTTAACATTAATAAGAAACTCACGACCAGAATCATCACCAGCTTTAGAAAGGGCAGTCTTCAGCGCCTTAACAGCATTAGCTGCAAAGTCAGGGTTAACTCCGTTTTTAGATTCTTTGTCGATTCCAGAAGAAAGGCCTTTTGAGTAAGATACACCAGCATCATTACCAGCCTTTGCAAAAGCACCTTGTAACGCCTTGGTTGCTGCGTCTACAAATCTTTTGTTCTCAGAGGACTGGCTACCTTTTTCAATACCTTTACCTACACCCTTAGAGTATGAGGTACCAGCATCTTCTCCGGCTTTTCCAGCAGAATTATCTTTGTTAAGGTCGGTAGTAGCTTTATGCGCAGCCTTAGCACTTGACTCTTCAACTCTTGCTCGCTCTGCTTTAGAGGCAGCAACTTTTTTATCTTCTGCCATAGACTGAGCATTAAGCTTAGCCTCTTCCTCGCGCAATTCGCGTAGGGCTCGTTTAGCTTTATTAGCTTCACGAATTAGATTGTCGAACTCACCCAGAGCACGATAACGAGAAATATGCTCCCCACCTGTAGGTGATGTCATCGTGCTACCTCCTGGGCTTAGTCGTGTCCTGGCTTACCTTCTGATAATTTCATTCCGAATATGGCAGCCATATCCATGCTGTTTCTATCAGCAGCAGCCTCAAAGTTCTTCTTTGTTTCCTCATCTTGAGTAGTAGCATGAACAGGAACTTTTGAATTGCTTTTAACAATTTTTGGAGTTTCACTGTTAAACTCTTCGTACTCTTCATTATCTATCGTCAGATTTGCTGCAAATTGCATAATCTCTTCGCTTGGGTTTCCTCCAGCAGCAGCCATAACCATAGCTAAGCTTCGAGTTTGCCAAGATAGCATCAAGCGCTCTTCTTTGCTTTTTGCTGCTTTCTCTTCTGCAATAATAGCAAGTATCTGACGAATCCTTTTCAGAGTCTTATCTAAAATCACGTCATCATCCCATCCATAGGTAGAGCTGATGACGTGAAATGCTCGTGAAATAGGTCCAGCTAAATCAATTCCAGGAATATCAGGAATCAGGCCTCTGAGGGCTTTTCGATTACTTGGCTCGGGATCTGGCCTGTCTTCGCTGCTAGCTCGAACATTCCCATCAGACGTTTTCCCAGGGCCTGCAAATCTGCTGCTTCTCGTTTTACGATAGCTTCGATCAAAGTCAGAGTATCGCCCAGTTCAGGATTATAAAGCTCCTCAAACAAATTGCTGGCTAACTCTTCGTTCTTAGCTTTATCTGACTTACTTAAAGCACGACCTTCTACTGTACCTACAGGTACTACCATAGAAAGCAAGAAATCAAATACTTCGTCTTCAGCATCAGGAATAGCAAATGCTAGAAGGGCTACTAGCTTAGCGCCGAACTCTTCTGGTGTATCAGATGCGGAAAACTTAAAGTTAAGAAGCATTCCACCAGCACCGTGAGTAATGATTTTTAGCATCTTAAAGAATTGACGAGACTTCAATGGAACTAAAGTTAGCTCAGTTCCAGATTCTAAGGTAATTACATTACCGTCATCAACGATTACTTCTACATCTACTTGAGATGGCTTAGCTTTTGTTGTTGCCATTATTGCCTCCTGGGCTACTAGACTTTAGATTATTTAATATCAAACTGCGCGGTTAACAACACGACCGATAGCACGCTTTGCTAATGTAGCGCCCTTTTCATCTTTATCTGAGATAACTGCTCGACCTGTATAGTTAAGCAATAGTCCAGACTTGTAAGAAGGACCGGTAAAGTTAA